>Ga0315541_1000202_pt1 | contig 62917 bp, 69 predicted proteins | sample SalMarSW160190MG_FD_203095 | JGI IMG/M metagenome (GOLD analysis project Ga0315541, IMG submission 203095) | Salt marsh sediment microbial communities from the Plum Island Ecosystem LTER, Massachusetts, United States - Salt Marsh Sediment SW1601-190 ... | reverse complement strand
CACCCTATTTATTAGCAGTTATAATTAGTGCTGCAATTGTTGTCTATTTTTACAAATATCTAGGCTGGAAAAAAACAATATTTTTAGCAATTGCAGCAACGCTTGTAGATTTAGATCATTTTTTATTTGGCAGCAAAGATTTTCTAGAACGCCCAGAAGAGGGAGAGAAAATTTTGCATGGTTTCAACTACGGAATTGAATTTACAATGATAGTAATCTTATTAAATGTTTTTATTGGTAGACATTTAATAAAAACCGGATTTAAAAATTGGCTTTTTCCTTCATTAGATAAATTTAAATCAAAAAAATACTATTATTTTACTTGGGCAGCAAGAATTATTTTATTAGGAATGCTTGTGCATTATGCGGTAGATCTACCTATATATTTATTAATGGATAAATGGGGATATTATGATTATTCCATTATCCATTATTATTTAACTAAATAGAATATGCGAAACTACGCATGTTGTAAAATAGGGTCAGCTCTATTTTTCAAACTTCAATTGTTGCCAAAGGTGTAATTCTTGTATAATTTGGTTCCAACCGAATCTCACGAAGTCCACCAAATCCAACAGTAGAAACACTCAAAAAAATCGCTAAGGCATTAAATATTACGGTTAGCGATTTATTCAAGAAATAAATTCTGAACAGAAAATTAGATTTGTTCTAAAAAGACTTATCCACAGGTTTTTAATTGGTAAATTTTGGTATAATATAAGAATGTCTTTAGAAAAGATGAAAATTTTGAATTTGAGAGAGAAAGAATTAAAAGACTCGCGAGAATTTTTATATTTAGCAGGTCCTTGCTGCTTTTAAGTGGTTGGGATTTTTATTTATTCCTAGAATGAAAAAAATCAAAAAAATGAAAGTATTAAAATAGTTGATTAAATTATGAAAATTTTTGTTGAAGTAAAGACAGGAGCAAAAGAAGAAAAAATTGAGAAAACAGGCGAAAATAATTACGTTATTTTTGTTAAAGAACGACCGAAAAAGGGTTTAGCAAACAAAGCTGTTATAAAAATTTTGAGTCGTTATTTTAAAGTTCCACAGAAAAATGTAGTAATTATTTCTGGATTTTCCTCGCGTCAAAAATTAATTAAAATTTATAATGAATGACAATTTAAGCAAAGAGGCTGAGAAAAAAGTTAAAAAGGCGGATTCTTTATTAAGGAAGAACAAACCTTCTGAAGCGGTAACCGTTGTTAAAGAAGCAATAAGGGAGCTTCCAGATAACGCTTATTTGTATTATCTTCTGGGTATTGCTCGTATGAAGTGCTGCAGGTTTTTTCTGGCAAAGAGAGCGTTGGAAAAAGCTGATAAATTAGATTCTAACAATTCAGAAAACTTAAGAAGTTTGGGCTGGGTAAAAATTATGCTTGGAGATTTGAAGGAAGGCAGAAACGACCTTAGAAGTGCAATAAATTTAAACTTAGTCAGCCCTTTGGCCTATCTTGATTTAGCAATGAGCCATTTTCATTTTTACGAGTTTGAACAAGGTTTTGAATGGTTAAAAAGAGCTGAAGCATTAACGTCCAAAGACAGTTTTGTTTTACATAATTCAGAGATGGCGGAGAAAATGAAAAAAGAGGCAGATAAATATTCAAAAGTTGACCTTAAATTACTAAGAAAAGAAAAGTTAGACCCCAAAACCCAAAAAGAGTTTCGTCTTTTTATGTTAGGGAAGTTTTTTAGAAACAAATCATTAACTAAAGATGAAATGAAAGAGATAAAAGAAGAATTAGAATTAAGCGGAGTTGGGAATGAAACACTGATCTATAAAGATAACATAGATAATAATATGACCGAAGAAACTATTTTGAAGAAGAGGGAAGAAATTGGAAAAGAGCTTTTGGATTTATTAAAAAACTCCAATAGCGATTTTAATTTAGAAGACATTAAAGAGGTTATTTATAATGAGAAAGGTGATAATGAGTTTTCAAAAATTATTTCAATATTTGATCATGGTCAGGATTTGAACGAATTAAATAATGTATTACAGTTATTAAATGATGCTTGGAATTATTTTCCGCACAAGGCCTTAAAAGGACTTTGTCCTATGGAAAAACTCTTAGAAGACCAAAAGTGAAGATAGAAGATAATGTCAACCCTGATTTATAGGTTGCGTTAAGCTTAGCTTAACGCAAAAGTAGGCCTGGTCTACTTTACAATTTATTTTGAGATTTAAGGAAAATGAAAAACAAAAGATTAACTAGGAACTTTTATACTAAACCTACTTTGATAATAGCAAAAGACCTTTTGGGAAAATATATTGTCAGAAAGATTGGAAAAAAAGAATTATCTGGCAAGATAATAGAAACCGAAGCATATATTGGTCCTCAAGATAAAGCCTCTCATGCCTATAATGGTAAAATAACTCCTCGGAATAAGGTAGAATATCTTATTGGAGGCCATATTTATATTTATTTAGTTTATGGAATGTATTGGCAATTAAACATTGTTACTGCTAAAAAAGGAAAACCGGAATGCGTACTTATTAGGGCTTTAGATTTAGATAAAATAGCCAATGGTCCGGGAAAGGTTTGCAATTATCTGAAATTAGATAAATCATTTTACAAAGAGGATTTATCTAAAAGCAGAAGGATTTGGTTAGAAGATAGGGGAGAAAAAATAAAACCTTGTCAAATTTTAGCAACAAAGAGAATTGGCATTGATTACGCTGGACCATATTGGAGTCGTAGAAAATGGCGTTTTGTATTAAAAAATCAAACCCCGTATCAGAACAAGTTCAATATAGGGCAGGTTGAATCTCATGAAGTCCACTATATCTAAATTATGATTCAGAAAATTAACGATAAGCTTTGTAATACTTGGATTGGACGTCTAATAAATCGTCTGATTATAGCTTTTGAGCTTAAAGTAATGAGTTATTATCACGATAAAAAAGTAATCAATCTTCTTAAAAAAATAATTAATGAAGATAAGCCGTTTTTATTGAAACCCAGTGAATTATTTTTGATTTATTCTTTTGCCAAAAGTCAAACATATATTGACGGAGATTACGCTGAAGTTGGCGTATTTAAAGGAGCAACCGCAAAAGCAATTTGTGAAGCAAAAGAAAATAAGCATTTACATTTATTTGATACCTTTGAGGGATTACCACAAATTAGTAAAACTGATAGTAAATTTAAGACAAAAATGTTTAGATCAAATTATCGAAAAGTAAAAGAAAAACTTTCAAAATATCAAAAGGTATTTATCTACAAAGGGTTATTTCCTGAAACAGGAATATCAATCCAAGACAAAAAGTTTGCCTTTGTTCATTTAGATGTAGATATATACCAAAGCACAAAAGATTGCCTCGAATTTTTTTATAATAAAATGTCTAAAAACGGAATCATAATTTCTCATGATTATCATGCCCAAGGTGTAAAAAAAGCTTTTGATGAATTTTTAAAAAATAAACCTGAAAAGGTTATTGAGTTACTAATGTCACAGTGTATGATTATTAAAAGGTAGGCTCACATGAGCTTTTAGCTTTTGCCAAACCAGTAATTCTTGTATAATCTGGTTCCAACTAAATCTCACAAAATCCATAATTAAAAGTTAGGAGGCTGAAAGTGTCCCAACTTTTTATTTTGTTGACCATAGTTTTAAATTTTGCTATAAAGATATAATGTCATTATTTAAGAAAATTGTTTTAATAGTAGTTGTTTTTGCTATTTTCGGTCTCGGGTTTTTGGTTGGAAAGAGCGCGGTTGTTTGTAAATTCTGTCCTCCAGAAGATCTTGATTTTTCTCTTTTCTGGGAGGCCTGGCATAAAATTCAGCAAGAATATGTTAATCCCGGAGACATTGATATTCAAGAGCTAATTTACGGAGCTATTTCCGGCATGGTAGAATCACTGGAAGACCCTTATACTATCTTTTTTAATCCCGAAGATACCAAGAAATTTTTAGAAGACGTAGGAGGAAGTTTTGAAGGAATTGGAGCAGAAATCGGCATAAGAGAAGGACAGCTTCAAATTATCGCTCCTTTAGAAGGAACACCTGCCCAGAAAGCCGGTCTTCGGCCAGGCGATAAAATCATAAAAATAAATGAAACATTAACTATAGATATTACTATTGAAGAAGCAGTAACTCTTATCAGAGGACCAGGAGGAACAGAAGTATGTTTAACTATTATGCGGGATGAATGGGATAGTTCTAAAGATTTTATTATTAAAAGAGCGGTCATTGAAATTCCTTCTATGAAATGGGACCTGCTTGAAGAAAATATTGCTTTTATAAAACTTTATCATTTCTCTGAAAAATCCGACCAAGATTTTAGAGAAATGGCAGCAGAAATCTTAAAAAGCCCGGCTGAAAAGATAATTTTGGACTTGAGAGGCAATCCCGGAGGTTATTTGGAAAGAGCTCAAGATATTGCCGGCTGGTTTTTAGAAAAAGGGCAGGTAGTGGTTATTGAGGACTTTGGCCAGAAAAGAAAACAAGAGATTTACAAAGCTAAAGGCAATTCCAGGTTTTCAAAGTATCCAATGGTGATTTTAATCAATCGGGGTTCAGCTTCTGCTTCGGAAATTTTAGCTTCAGCTCTTAGAGATAATCGCGGCATAAAAATGATTGGAGAAACTTCTTTTGGAAAAGGGTCAGTTCAGAAATTAGAACAATTAATTGATGGCTCAAGTTTAAAAATTACTGTAGCTAATTGGCTAACACCTAAAGGCGAACTGATTACTGATAAGGGTTTAGAGCCAGACATTAAAGTAGAAATGACAGAACAGGACTATGAGCAAGACCGGGACCCGCAGCTTGAAAAAGCTATTGAAATAATAAAGGAAATAAAGTAGAATAGATTTATATGCGTATTATTCTTCTTCAAGATGTAGAAAACGTAGGAAAGAAGTTTGAAGTAAAGGACGTTAAAGATGGCTATGCCAGGAATTTTTTGATTCCCAAAGGCCTTGCTAAACTGGCAACCAAGCAGGTTTTAGAATGGGTAGAGAAACAAAAAGAAATTGAAAAACAGAGGGTTGAAGAAGAATTAAAAGAAATCCAAAAAATAGCGTCCAGTATTGATGGATTGGAAGTAATAATTTTAGTTAAAGTTGGGGAAGAACAACAGTTATTTGAGAAAATAAATACTCAGAAAATTTCTGATAAATTAAAAGAATTGGGATTTGAAATTAAAAAAGAACAAATTGATTTGGCTGAACCTATTGGAGAACTTGGTGAATTTCCAATAAAAGTTAGATTTGAACACAATTTAGAATCTGAAATAATAGTAATTATTACAGAAGAGAAAAATGGCTAAGTATATTTTTGTTGCCGGCGGCGTAATGTCTGGAATTGGAAAGGGAATAGCAGTATCTTCAATTGGCAGAATTTTAAAAAGCAAAGGATTTAAAGCAACCGCAGTTAAAATTGACCCCTATATTAATATTGATGCCGGAACAATTAGACCAACTGAACATGGAGAAGTTTTTGTTACTGAAGATGGGACAGAGTGTGATCAGGATATTGGAAACTATGAGAGATTTTTAGATGAAGATATACTGGATTTAAATTACATAACCACTGGAAGAGTTTATAAAACTGTAATTGATAAAGAAAGGAATTTAGAATATGATGGCAAATGCGTAGAGGTGGTTCCTGATATTCCAAATGAGGTAATTTCTAGAATTAAACGAGCAGGAAGAAAAACAAAGTCCGAGTTTGTATTAGTAGAAATAGGAGGAACAGTGGGGGAGTATCAAAATATGCTATTTCTAGAAGCAGCCAGAATGCTCAAATTAAGTCATCCCAAAGATGTGCTTTTTATTTTAGTTAGTTATTTGCCAATTCCAAAGAAAATTGGGGAGATGAAAACAAAACCAACTCAATACGCTGTTAGAACTTTGAATTCAGCCGGTATTCAGCCGAATATAATTCTGGCGCGCTCAGCAGTTTCTTTAGATGAAATCAGGAAAAAGAAAATATCAGTTTTCTGCAACGTTGCTCCCCAAGATGTTATTTCTGCTCCAGATATTGAAACAATTTATGAGGTTCCTCTTAATTTTGAAAAAGAAAATTTAGGCAGTAAGCTTTTAAAAAAATTGAACATGAGACCAAGAAAAAAAAGAGACCTGAAAGATTGGGAAACGTTAGTAAAAACAATAAAGAATACTCAAAAAACAGTTGAGATTGGCATTGTGGGGAAATATTTTAAAACAGGGGAGTTCACTTTAATGGACTCTTACATCTCAGTGATTGAAGCGATAAAACATGCCGCTTATTCTTTAAAAAGAAAACCTAAAATTTCTTGGTTATCAGCAGAGAAATATGAAAAAAATTCTGCTTCAGTAAAAGAATTAAGAAAATTTGATGGTATAATTATTCCTGGAGGTTTTGGGATCAGAGGAATAGAGGGAAAAATAAAAGCAATTGAATTCTGCAGAAAAAACAAAATTCCTTTTTTAGGACTTTGTTTGGGAATGCAGTTAGCAGTAATTGAATTTGCCAGAAATGTTTGCAAGCTGAAAAATGCAAGTTCAGCTGAGTTTTCAAAAAACAAAGAGCCAGTAATTGACGTTATGCCAGAACAAAAAGTTCTCTTGAAAGAAAGAAAATATGGCGGAACAATGAGATTAGGCGCTTATAAATGTAAAATAAAGCCCAATACAATTAGCGCCAAGGCCTATGGAGATTTAGTAATATCTGAGCGACATCGCCACCGCTATGAATTAAATAACGACTATAGAGAGATTTTAGAAAAAAATGGATTAGTAATGGCTGGAGTTAATCCTGAAAAAGATTTAGTAGAAATAATTGAAAATAAGAATCATCCTTTTTTTGTGGCTGTTCAATTCCATCCAGAATTTAAATCAAGGCCTTTAAGGCCTCATCCATTGTTTAGAGAGTTTATTAGAGCTGCCATCAAGGTTCCACGTTTACGACCTTAGCTGTTCGTTGAGAACCGTCAAAACGTTTTATTCGTTTTGTTTTAAACTTAACCACGCCTTTTTTCTTTGCGTAAAGACTATCATCTTTTCCTTGTTTTACATTTTTCCCAGGTAAAAACTTTGTTCCGCGCTGACGAACAATTATCATTCCCGGTTTAGCTTCCTGTCCTTCAAAAAGTTTAACACCAAGATATTTTGGTCTAGAGTCTCTTCCTAATTTTGTTGCTCCTTTTGCTTTTGTCTTAGCCATAAATAACGCGATACTAATATACGAATAGCATACCAATGATACGAATATTAGTATAATTGGTATGAACATTGGTATTATTGGTATCGCTGTTAATAATGTTATCAAAAATTACCTATCTTGTCAAAAAACATCAAAAAGATATAATATTATTTATTAGTGTAGTTTTAATTTCTTTATTATCTTTTACTTTGGGATATATAATAAAAAAATTCTAATTTATGCGAGTAGCAATTATTGGCGGGGGAATTTCCGGGCTATATTTATCATGGAAACTCTCCCAAAAAAAACATGATATAATTGTTTTTGAAAGGAAAAAAGAAATTAGCAATAATATTTGCTCGGGACTTTTTTCTGAAAGAATTTTAGAATTTATACCTCAAAGCCGCAAATTAATACAAAACAAAATAAATTATGTTGTTCTGCATTTTCCTAAAAAAACAGTAAAAGTAAAGTTTTCCAGAGATTTTTTCGTAATGAGTCATTCTGAATTGAATAGATTAGTATATGGCTTAGCTCAAGAAACAGGAGTTCAAGTTATTTTAAACAGCGATATTTCTTCAATCCCCAAAGAGTATGATAGAATAATTGGCTGTGATGGAGCCAATTCTTTTGTAAGAAAAAACTTGTGTCTTTCAGAACCTGGATATCGATTAGGCATTTTAGGATTTACAGAGACCGGGGTCTCTGATAGTTCTGTAAATTATGTAGAAACCTGGCCCTGCAAAAACGGCTTTATCTGGAAGATTCCCAGAGGCAAAGAAACAGAATATGGAATCCTTGCTAAACCAAAAGAAGCTAAGCTGATTTTGGATGAATTCTTAAACAAAAACAATATTATTCTTAAAAGAATAGAATCAAAAATAGTTCCTCAAGGTTTTATAATACCATCAAATCCTTTAATAACTTTATGCGGGGATGCTGCTGGATTAACAAAACCCTGGTCTGGCGGGGGAGTGATTTGGGGATTAACAGGAGCTGAAATTCTTTTAAAAACTTTCCCTGATTTTTTGGAATATAAAAGAACAATGAAAAGATTTTTTATTCCCAAAATTATTCTTTCCAAAACAGCAGTTAAATCAGTTTATTTCCTAGGATTTAAAATGTCCTGGCTATTGCCGAAAAAGACTGGAATAGAATCAGATTTTTTGTTATAATTTAAGAACCTGAATTTAAAAATATGCCAAAAGCAAAAATTCCATTTCATTTAGGAATCATTATTGACGGAAATCGTAGATGGGCCAAGAAAAAAAGATTGCTTTTTTTTGAAGGTCATCGCAGAGGATTAAACAATGTCCAGAAAATAGGGGACTACTGCGCAAAAAAAAGAATAAAGATTTTAACTTTATATGCTTTTTCTACTGAAAATTGGGACAGATCTAAAAAAGAAGTAAATTATTTGATGAAACTTATTGGCAAATCTTTAGACAAAAAAAATATTAAAAAACTTCATCAAAAGAATATAAAATTACAAGTAATTGGAGAAAAAGAAAGATTGTCTCAAATCCTTCAAAAGAAAATAAAAGAAGCAGAAAAATTAACAAAAAACAACAAAAAAGGGATTTTGAATTTATGCATTTCTTATGGAGGAAGGGCTGAGATTATTCATGCGGTCAAAGATATTCTAAAAAAGAAAATTCCTGTTAATAAAATCACTGAATCTTTAATTAGTAAGAATCTTTGGACGCTTAATTTGCCCGAGCCAGATTTTATTATTAGAACTGGAGGAGAACAACGTCTCTCTAATTTTTTAACCTGGCAGTCTGTTTACTCTGAATTTTATTTTACTAAAAAACTCTGGCCCGAATTCACAGAAGAAGATTTAGATAAAGCGCTTTTAGATTATTCTCATCGCCAGCGAAGATTCGGGAAATAACAAAATGATACAATTAAATAAAACAAATGATACAATTAAATCGATGGTTAAATTAAACAAAAGACAATCAGAAATTTTAGAATTTATAAGAAAAAATCCAAATTCTAATAACTTAGCTATTCATAATTATATAATTATGAATTATGAAGATACTTCTCGGGTTACTATAGTTCGCGATCTTAATTTGCTATTGAAAGAAAAATTAATTGTTAAACAAGGAAAAGGAAGAAATATAGTTTATCAAGAAATATTAGAAAATAAACTCTTGGCTTTTTTAAATGTAGAAGATTATTTTAAAAAAGGTCCCGATGAAAGAGGTGTTGCTTATAAGAATTTTAATTTTGATATTTTTAATAACCTTGAGAATATTTTTAGCAAGAAAGAAGTTGAGGAATTAGATGAATTGAATAAAAAATACCAAAAAAGTATTAAAAAAATGTCTAAAGCAGTTCTTAAAAAAGAGTTTGAGAGATTGACGATTGAATTAAGCTGGAAGTCCTCTAAAATTGAAGGCAATACATATTCTCTTATTGATACAGAAGTATTAATAAAAGAAAATCAAGAAGCTGAAGGTCATAAAAAAGAAGAAGCGATAATGATTTTAAACCATAAAAAGACATTGGATTATATTTCTGGTAATTTGAAAAGATTTAAAAGAATAGACATCAGAGACATAGAAGATGTTCATAGATTAATTGCTAAAGATTTGAATATTGCTATAGGAATAAGAAAAAGAATAGTCGGAATAACAGGCACGACCTATAAACCCCTTGATAATCAGCATCAAATTAGAGAAGCCCTAGAAAAAACAGTCAAAGAATTAAATAAAACAACTAATGCCTTTTCTAAGGCCTTATTTGTAATACTTCTTCTTTCCTACATTCAGCCATTTCAAGACGGAAACAAACGCACCGCCAGATTAATGGCTAATGCCGTTCTTTTGGCAAATAATGTTTGTCCGCTTTCTTTTAGAAGCATAGATGAAGCTGATTATAAAAAAGCAGTTATTTTGTTTTACGAACAAAACAATGCCGGCTTTTTTAAAAAGCTTTTTGTTGAACAATTTAAATTCGCAGTAAAAAACTACTTTTTATAAAAAAAGTTCGAGAATAATTGCTGAGGATTAATACAGAGAAGGGGATTATGAGGATTTTGAAAAGGGTGTGAATAACTGCTATTGACAACACTTTTGGCTGATGTATATTTATATTTAAAAGGTTGATTCTTTTGTAAATTTAGCAAATTAATAATTAATAAAATGTTGCCAGAGAAGTTAAATTTTTATAATTATGATGAATTAGATGAAACAGATGAACTGGATGAATTAGATAAATATAATATAGAAGAGAGAGAGGAAAATGAAGAGTTTGAATATGACGAAGAAGATGAAGAAGAATATTAATAATAAAAGAGGCGTCAAGATTGACGCCTCTTTTATTTTGCTTGACAAGTTTTGATAATGAGTATATACTGTAAATAGTAACTTGAAAAATAGTAACTTGAAATTAGAATTATATAAAAGTAATTAATAGCAAGAAAGGGGAATGAAGTGAAAGCTAAAGACATTATAGCTAAGATAGCAGAAAGCTTGGAATATTATAAGTTGGTTAAACTTTGGAGTTCCGAAGATAATAACACCAAAGATTTACCACCAGAGATTGTCCAAATAGTTAAGGGCTTGAACAAAAGAATATATGAGGAAAAGCAATCTTTTTTTCGTAGTTTTGGACTAAAGTCGCGTGAGCCACATGCAAATACAATTACTTTTAAAGTACCTCAAGATATTCAAACTGCCAAAAATGAATTTGACAAAGAACTAAAAGAACAAATGCTTGTTTTTGTTGAACTTATGGATTTAATACCAGCGGGAATCTTGTTTCCAGCATTAAAAGAGGATTTAGTGCCAGAACCAATTGCTATCTAACTCGAAAAAACAAAGGACCCGAGTAAAATATCGGGTCTTTTTATTGTGCGACATTTATTCTTTTAGATTTTTTCCACTATGGAATTTGCGGTGAATATCGCGTAATCTTTTATTGGTGACGTGAGTGTAAATTTGAGTGCTGGTAATACTTTTGTGGCCTAAAAATTCCTGAATGGTTCTAAGATCAACCCCTTGACTTAAAAAATCAGTTGCTAGACTGTGCCTAAGGGTGTGCGGAGTAGTAAAAATTGGCACACCAGATAAAATCGCATAGTTTTTAACAACTCTTTCTATAGAACGGGCTGTTAAACGAGCGTCTGTATCTTTCCTAGCTCTATAATGGATAAATAGAGCTTTTTCTTTATCATTACGCGTTTCCAGATATTTCTCGAGCCAAGACAAAGCCCTTTCTGAGAGATAAACAGTTCTAGGATAACCTCCTTTGCCAATTATACTAAGTTCAAAGTCCTTTTTATTTCTTATATTTGTGAATTGTTCACGATTTAGAGCTACTAATTCAGCTATTCGGAGGCCTGTTGAAAATAAAGTTTCCAAAATAGCCCTGTCTCTCAATCCTATTATATTTTTAGTATCAGGAGCCAATAAAAGTTTCTCAATCTGTTCTAAATTAAGGAATTTTACAGTTTTTTCTCTTCTACTATCTTTTGGGAGCCTTATTTTGTCTGAAGGAATGGAAACTATATCTTTTGCTGAAAAATAGCTTAGAAGGGCTCTTAGAGCGATTAAATAGTAGTTCTGAGTAATTTTCTTTAGAGATTTGCCTGTTTTTGGGTCTATATTACGAGATAGAAAAAGGCGATATTTCCAAACATCTTCTGATTTAAATTGATGTGGTTTTATATTTTCTTTATTATTTTTCTTCAACCAAAAGACAAACTTATTTAAATAACGTTGATAATTCTTTTGAGTATTATCTGATAAACCTTGTTCTACTTCACAATAGTCTAAAAAATCAGGGATATGTTCAATAATGCTTATATTTGATTTTTTCATAGTTATAGGGAAGAGCTCTTTGAATTGTCGCTTTACCTTTATTGTCCGACATTCCTTATATTTATATTAACCCTCTCCCCTAACCCCTGTCAACCCGTTGAAAGTGGATAACTTCTAACCGGGTTAAGTGGAAAAAACTAAATAAAAAAAGAGCCGTGTGTTTTAGACGGCTCAATTTAGCTTTATTTTTCTGTCGTAACTGCAAACATCATAACACTCTCAATCCCTAATTCTTTTATTGCTATTGTTTTATCATCATGGTATTTCCAGTTAGTAAAATCATTTTCACTGTGCTTTTTTCTTTCAAGAAATCCCCCTCCTTCTAAATTAATTCTTGTGATTTGACGCAACGGACATGTATTTGGTTCTTTAGACATAACTTGACCATATACTTTTTGATCCTTGAAAAGCCAAATCTTTAATTTTCCTCCCACGTTAACGTGATCAAGAACAGCCGTTATTTGACTTTGTGTCATTTCGCTTACTTCTACCTCATCTTTTACTTTATCTTTTACTGTCGTCATATTTCACTTCTTTTCTTTTTAAAACATTCAATATTTTTTTGTTAAAGACGCTGATTCAAATTAACATATATCAAAAAACTTATCAATAGGCATTAAATGTGGATACTTATTTTATCAGTTCCTTGAGCCGCTGCCACAGGGATTTCGTGGTTTTGGGTATTTCTTCTTTCATTTCTTGTGTTTCCTTTTTAAATTCCTCTTCAACTCCTGATTTTCTTTGTTCAACTTCTTTTCCTAAAAAAGAAAGAATCTTATACCAAATATTCTTAAACCATGGTGAAACATAATCTAGCATTTTTTTCCAAAAAACTAAAGATTCCTGCCAGGTTTTATTTAATACTTCTGGAAAACCAGTTAAAATTCTCTGGCCCAATGTTTTTGCCTCTTCTAAGGTCTCCGGCGCTTGTGTAACTTCTTGAGCTAAAACATTAGGTATGGCAAAACTTAATAAAAAAGTGATTATCAAGCTTAATAAAACTATTTTTTTATAATAAAACATATGCATCTTGCAAACGCTTTAGGGTTTTTTCTTTTCCTAAAATTTCAGCAATTTCAAAAGGGCCGGCTGATGCTTTCTTGCCTGTTAGAGCCGCCCTGAACGGCCAAAGCGCTTCTCCCCTATCTCCTTTAGATATTAAAGATTTTTCTATATTATTTCTATCCCATTTGTCTATTTTAGACAATACATCTATGGTTTTGTCAAGAGAAGCTTTTACTTCTTTTTCGGTCATATTTTTCCAAATAAGCAATCCTCTATCATAGACCAATTTATCTTTGAAAAAAAAGTTAGTTAATTCAGTAATTTCTGAAAGTTTTTTCAGCCGTTCTTGATAAACAGCAACAACTTTTTTGAGATAATCAAGATTTACTTCCTCCTTTGTTTCAATAATCTTATACTTTTGACTAATACTCATTCCCCCATAAGCTGGTGGATACGATTCTGTTATAAAAACTGGTTCTAACAGCCCTTCTTGAACTAAATAAGGAATGCATAATTCTGTTAATTTTTCCAAGGATTTTTGACGGATGTAAAAACCGTTTAAAAAGTCCAATCTTTTAATATTAAAAATTGCTCCTGGTTTTTGAACTCTTTCTATTGAAAACTCTTTAATAAGGGATGCAAAAGAGAATATTTCTCTTTCAGTTCCTGGATTCCAGCCCAAAAAAGCTAAAAAATTAATTATGGTTTCGGATAAATAACCTTGTTTTTTGTATTCGGCCATTGATACTGCTCCATGCCTTTTGCTTAATTTACTTTTATCCGGACCTAAAATTAAAGGCAGATGCGCATATTCTGGTTGAGAAAAGCCAAGAGCTTTTTGCAGGAGAATCTGAATCGGAGCATTAGGCAAAAGATCTTCTCCTCTAATTACATGGCTAATTTTCATTTCAAAATCATCTACTACCACAGCAAAATTATACAAAGGATCATTTAAATCTTTAGCAATAACAACGTCTCCGATTAAACTGCTGTCAAACTCTACTTTTCCACGAACTAAATCATTGAATACTATTTTTTGCGCAGGCATTTTAAACCTAATAATAGATTTTTTTCCATCAGCTAAGTTTTTCTTGACTTGTTTAGAAGAAAGCTGAAGACACTTCCCATTATAACGAGGAGGCAATCCCCTGCTCATTTGTTCCTGCCTTTGGTCTTCTAATTCTTCTTCTGAACAAAAACAATAATAGGTCTTGTTTTGTTCTAATAATTTCTTCAGATATTTCGTATAAATATCTCCTCGTTCGCTCTGCCTATATATGTCCTCATCGCTTTCAATTCCTAACCATTTTAAGTTATCAATAATATCTTGTTCAAACTCTGGCTTAGACCTTTCAACATCAGTGTCCTCAACTCTTAAAATAAAGCTGCCTTTGCTTTTCTTGGCAAAAATATAATTAAAAAGCGCTGTTCTAGCGCTGCCAATATGAAGAAAACCAGTTGGCGAAGGAGCAAATCTGGTCCTGACTTCTCCTTGTTTAATAAACTTAAATTTCTCAATAATTCCCATCATTATTTTAATATACCACAAAATCTCTATTTCGTAAAATACCACTGCAGTACTTCTTTTGCTACTGGCAAAACAGCTGACTGGAGTCCTTTTATATCCTCAATCATAATTATTAGGACGATTTGGGGGTCATCATAAGGAGCAAAAACAGCAATCCAATTGTCATAATAATTAGGCCGGAATGTTTCAGCAGTTCCGGTCTTAGCAGCAGCTGAAACTGGCAAAAAATTTAATAAGGTGGCTGAAGCATAAGGACTTCCCTGTCCTGTTACAGCCATTCTCATTCCCTGTTTAACAATTTTAAGGTTTTCTGGATTAATAAAATTTTCTCTTAAAATCTCGGGTTTGATTTCTTCAATAAGATTTTTTTCGCTGTCTACAATTTGTTTAACAACTTGGGGTTTATATAGAGTTCCTTTATTAGCTATAGCCGCAAAAGCAGAAGCCACTTGAAGAGGGGTCACTTTTATATCACCCTGACCAATGGAAAGATTATAAGTATCGCCATCCCACCAATCCTCTTTTTTAACTTCTTTTTTCCAATCAGGAAAAGGAATAAAACCATTAGTTTCCCCTGGAAGGTCAATGCCAGTTTTTTTGCCCCAGCCAAAAAGCTCAAGATATTTTTTAATTCTTGAGGGGCCTAATCCTTCCTGGTCTTTATATCCTGCTCCAACTGTATAAAAATAAACATTACAGGATTCAGCAATTGCTTTTCTCATATCAGTTAAACCATGGACTCGCCAATCTTGTTTTTCAGTAAAGGCTTCTGGGTCATATCTGTTGGGAATAATAATCTTTCCTTGACAATTAATTTTCTTGGAAGGAGAAATTATTTCTTCTTCTAAAACAGCTGAAGCAATTAAAGGTTTGATAGTAGAGCCAGTTGGATATAAACCTGCTATCGCCCTATTGAAAAGAGGGTCTTGTTTTTCAGGGTCTTCCAGAAGATTTTTAAGGGCTTCTTGGTCAGCTCCTTTGCTAAACAAATTATTATCATAACTAGGTATATTAACTAAAGCCAACACTCCTCCGGTTTTTGGATTCAAAGCCACGCCAACTGCTTTTTCAGCTCCTGTATTTTGGAGAACGTTATTAAGAGTTTGTTCAATTTTCTTCTCTAATTCCGAATCCAGCCACAAAACTAAACTCTTTCCTGACTCTGGCAAAGAAATTATTTCTTTTGATAATAGATTTCCAAAAGCATCTCTTTTAATTCTGGTTTTTCCTGGGTTTTTTTTTAGAATCTCTTCATATGACTTTTCAAGACCGTCTCTGCCAACATATTCCTCATCACTTTCTTTTCCAGTATAACCAATCAAATGAGCAAAGATTGAACCTTCTTTGTAATATCTAATAGAATTTTGCTCAATTTGAAAACCAGGAAATTGAGCAATTTTTGTCTCAAGTAAAACTAATGTCTGGTGGTCAAGGTTATCATAATTACCTTTAGTAATTTCTTCCACTTCTTTTAAAACTCTCATTCTTTCTGACTCATCTTCAGGAAGCTTATTTTTATCTAAAACTAAATCAAAACCCGGCTCGTTAAAAACCAGCTGGTTGCCCTGACTATCATAAATTACTCCTCGTTCTGCTTTAATTGAATGAAATATAAATTTGTTTTCATCGGCTAAAACAGAATATTTTTTATTTTCTAAAACCTGAAACTGAAACGTTTTAACAAAAAGAACAAAAAGAAAAATAATAAAAAAAAGCAAAACCCCCTTAAGGATTTTTTTAGAAAGAGGGATTTCTAACCTCGCAAGCTGGTCTAAGAAAATCTCTTGCGGTTCAATGTCTTTATTGAATTCGAACATATCTCTTAAAAATTAATTTTATGAAAATTGCTAATCCCGCTAAAATTAAAACATAAAAACCAATAAGGCGACCAGAAAATATATCTAAAAAGAATCCTCCGATAAGACCATTAATCACTCCAAAATAATTCCTTCTTTTTTCTAAGAAATTCCAAATAATTACCGAAATTAAAACAAGATTTGGAACTGCATTAAATATAGTAAAATGAACCAAAAAACTGGTTTGAATCAAAACCAAGAAATAAAAAACAATTATTGAGATTAAAATCTTCTTAAACATAATAGTTGTGATAAGCTTAGCTTATCGGTACCGATAAGCTAAGCTTATCACAATACTTAAAACTCTAAAATAATAAAAAGATTATTTGTTTGGGAAATATCAAAAAATGGTTCAATTTCTGCTTGCTGAAAAGGCTCAACATCGCTTCTCTTGATTTTCTTGATTCTGCCAACCAAAAGTCCTTCTGGGAAAATTCCCCCAAGAACGCTAGTTACAACAATATCGCCTTCATATATATTTTCTTCGCGAGGAATAAGGTCAAACAAAATTCTAAAATTTCCCTGGCCTTTTACAACTCCTGAAATATCACCTATTTTGGCGTCAAAAGAACTTTCTTCATACGAGATAAGCATTACTTTTGAGAAATTATCATAAACCTCGCTAATTTTTCCTACTAAAACTCTTTGCTGAGTAATAACTGGCATATCTTTTAAAATATTGTCTTGAGCGCCTTTATCAATTAAGATAAAATCTTGGGAAATATCCTTGCCAATTATTTGAGCTAAAGATAATTTAAAATCTTCTTGAAGTCCCAGGTCTAATGCTTGTCTTAAGCTTTTATTTTCCTTGTTTAAGCTTTCTAAAGCAACAACCTGGCCAAGCAGTTCTTGATTTTCAAGTTTAAATTCATCTAATTCTTGTTTTAATGTTTTTACTTGCGCAACGCCTTGTAAAAAATCAGACGTGCTATCCCCTGCCCTGAAAAGAACTTTCTGAATTGGCGCAGAAAAAAAATAAAACAAGCTTCTAACTTCTTTTTGGAAAAAATTCATCAAAGAAACAACCAAAACCGCTGCAACAACCATTATCAAAATCTTGTTTTTCTTTAAAGAGAGTTTCATATATTATATTTTACTCCAAATTAAGCCAAAATAAAAGGGCCCGTTGTAACTAAACGAACCCTATTTTCTATTTTTACCACTCTTTCACAATTTTTAATAATAATTTGGGAGTTCGGCTTATTCCAGTATGCTGTGACCTACCGGCCTGCCGTTTCAAAAAATTCTCGCACTCTGATAAAGCCTCATCATCGTTTTCTTTCTCAAATATCTCTCCGGCTTTACTACTTCAACCCATCAATTCTTGACTGTAAATAAATCTATACTTTGCCATGTTTTATCTCCCTATTAAATTTTGAAATATCAATTTTTTTAGGGTTAATTTTCTACTTACATTATACACCCGTTGTGTAGATTTGTCAAGGAGGGTTGACAAGTGTTCTTGGAATTTGTTATACTTAAAGTAGTAAATATGAGTTTTTGCGGAGTTGAAATGCAGAAAGTCGGCTCTACTGCGGGGTGCAAGTAGACTAGCAATAGTATCGAAAGCACTACGATGAGGAACCGCCGTTCCTCCAGCTCCACAAAGGCTCATATTTTTTTAAATATTTATTATCTGTCCTAAAGACAGTTGCTATATTTATTTCTCTTGTGTTTTTATCCTCTATAGAACAGAGGTATTTTTTATTTTTTAATTCTTTAACTAAACAAAAATCTCCTCTCTTTCCATTTCTGTTTTTATATATATTATCTGGATATCTTACTATTTTATGTAAGTTCTGAATAATAAAATCATACTGTTCAGCAGGCTTTTGGTCATATATGTGTTTAAGTACCTTAGTGTTAATATATACGTTATTTGAAGAAAGATTAACGCCTCGCCTTACCGCATAATTTAAATGACACAATAATATTTTCTTGTTGAGGTTCTCCCGGACGGAAGGATCCTCTGCGATTGCGAGGCAGCAGGTTTTAATAAGCCATGTCGGCATAGAAGAATAATAGAAAATTATGTCAAAAAAAATAGAGAAAAGCTATCGGGAAAGTGACGAATACAAGTCGCTGATCGATGACTGCAAATCAACATTAGTAGAAGGGATATTCAATGCCAGGATGGACGTGATCATCACCCACGGCAAGATAGGAGAGAGAGTGGCCACAGACAAACTCTACAAGAAATACGGGAAAGGGCGCCGGCCAGGGCTAATAAAAGCCCTTACGGAAAACAAAGGAGTGATGCAATGCTCGAACTACAACAGTTTCGGTAAATAAAGAATAATCTTAAACAGAAGGTCCCTTTGAGGAAATCAAAGGGACTTTTTTAATTAAAAATATTATGGCCACTATAAGAGAGCTACCTACTTTCGCCCAAAAGGACTATCATCGGCCTTGAGAGATTTCACTTCCGAGTTCGAAATGGGATCGGGTGGAGCACTCCCAGTATAACTCCCTTATAGTAGCCACAATAAATAAATTACTAGCATTAATTGTTAGCCAACCTAATATGATTTATTAGTACTGCTCAGCTAAACCCGTTACCGGGCTTACACTTACAGCCTATTAACCTCGTCATCTTCGAGGAATCTAAGAATCCTAATCTTGTGGTGGGCTTCGCGCTTAGATGCTTTCAGCGCTTATCCCTTCCTAACTTAGCTACTCAGCAGTGCTCTTGGCAGAACAGCTGATACACCAGAGGTTAGTTCAGTCCGGTCCTCTCGTACTAAGACCAACTCCACTCAAGATTCAACGCCTGCGGTAGATAGGGACCAACCTGTCTCACGACGGTTTGAACCCAGCTCGCGTAACGCTTTAATTGGCGAACAGCCAAACCCTTGGGAGCTGTTCCACCCCCAGGATGCGTTGAGCCGACATCGCTCTTCTCTATTATTACTAATAGTATGGACTATATCTTCACCCGCCACAACTTTTTAGACGTTGGCGGGGTTGGCGTATTATAGTAGTTTGAACCTACTATCCCTTGATTTTCATCAAGAAGTCTCTACGGGGTCTCACTTAATTTATATCGCATTGTAGGAACTATATAAGGATTAATTATTCTTCTAAATCTATCTGCACTTCCCGTTCTTATTCTAATTCTGTAATATATTTTATCTCGATTCAGTGAACTCTCAATTCCATACTCTTTTTTCAACGTTTCTATTAATCTTTTCTGAGACAAATAATCAAATCCTTGAGTGTTCAAGTAATAAGTTTTATAGGTTTTACTTCCATCATCCATAAACCATACTGCCATTATCAATGAATTTAACTGAAATTCTGGCACAATCTTCTTTCCATTTTGATAAAACTTCTGATAAATTTCGGTCAAATCTGGATGTTGTCGAGTAGAAAATCTATATGCTATTCTTGTTCCATTTCCTTTTCTTCGTCTCGGCGGAGTTATTACTATTCTTTTCAATGCTTGATATTTCCAATCTATATAGAATTTTTGTTTGATGCTACTATCAATCTCAAAAAGTGCGTTTTTTCTTCCGGGAACAATTCTTAAATATCCATCACCTAAAACTGATCCTACAATTATTGATTTTTCTTTTTTGGTGAGACTTCCCACGGTATTGTCCATTATTATATTTTAACATAAATTTTAATGGATTTCACCGTTATAAGCCACTTTTTTGTATGACATTACTGTCATAAGACCCCGATTTGCCGGCAATACTTTGAGGTCTCGAACAGGGCCGTTGATATGGACTCGCGGGCCCTACTAAGCTGTTATCCCCGGGGTAGCTTTTAGCTGATAATCTTCGGGTTTTCTATTAAAATCCGTCGGTTCACTAAGTTCTAGTTTCCTAACTGCGCAGCATATCCGCCTTGCAGTAAAGCCAGCTTTTGGCTTTATCCGACAACTCCGATTTCCATCCGGAGCTAGCTGACCTTTAAACGCCTCCATTACCTTTTAGGAGGCAAGTGCCCCACTTAAACTGTCTATTAAACACTGTATCCCGTTGAGCGGGATTAGAATTAAGATTTTGAAAGAAAGGTGTTTCATTGTTGACTCCACCCCGCCCAAAAGCAAGGTTTCAAAGTCTACCTTCTACGCTACGCATCCAAAACCAAAATCCAATATCTAACTACAGTAAAGCTCCCGGGGTCTTTCCGTCTAGCCGCAGGTAACCGGCATCTTTACCGGTACTGCATTTTCACCGAGCTGCTCCTGGAGACAGTTCCCCAGTCGTTAGGCCTTTCATGCGGGCCAGAACTTACCTGGCAAGAGACTACGCTACCTTTGGACGATTATAGTTATCGCCGACGTTCACTGGCGCTTCGAGCAGTCAGCCCAATCCCGCAAATGCGGAAAAGGACCGCCGCTGTTAACGTTCCAGCACTGGTCAGGCCTCAACCCCTATATATCCTCTTACGAGTTTAGCAGGGATTTGTGTTTTTGATAAACAGTCGCCAGGGTACTTTAGCTGCGGCCCCCGCTAAGCGGGGGCAAGGCATATTCCGAAGTTACGCCTGCTTTTTTGCCGAGTTCCTTCAGGAGCTTTCACTCGTTCACCTTAGCACACTTATGCCAACCTACCTGTGTTGGTTTGCGGTACGGACCCAACATCTCTATTTCTCATAGGCTTTTCTGGATAACTTATTCAACAAGTTCGCTTTGCCCGAAAGCAAAGCTCAACTGTAAATCCAATAATACAGCTTGTCTCCTAAATTACGTCACCTTTCGAAAAGATGCTGAGGGGCCGGAATATTAACCGGCTGTCCATCTCTCGTCTACCTTTCGGTAGACGGATTAGGCCCGCCTAACCCTTGGATGATTACCATTGCCAAGGAAACCTCAGGTTTTCGGTGTGCCGCTTTCTCAGCGGCATTGCGGTTACTCATGCCAACATTCTCACTTTCTAACACTCCGCTCTGCCTTACAGCAAAGCTTCAAAGTATTAGAAACGCTCCCCTACCATCCCCGCTAAGCGGGGATTCTTATCTTCGGTATCAAGCTTTAGTCCCGTAAATTTTTGGCGCAAAATTCCTTAGCTAGTAAGCTGTTACGCACTTTTCAAAGGCTCGCTGCTTCTAAGCTAACCTCCTAGCTATCAGAGGAACTTCACCTCCTTTAAAACACTTAGCTTGATTTAGGGACCTTAGATTAAGATCTGGGCTGTTTCCCTTTTGACTATGGAGCTTAGCCCCCACAGTCTAACTGCCTTACTTAAATTTCCAGTATTCGAAGTTTGGTAGGAAAATCCGAGCAAAGCCCAAAATAATCCTTCCAGTGCTCTACCCCTGGAAACAATAATAAGACGCTAGCCCTAAAGCTATTTCGGGGAGAACCAGCTATTACCAAGCTCGATTAGCTTTTCACTCCTTACCACAGCTCATCCCAGAGTATTGCACGGCTCACGGGTTCGGGCCTCCGTCTCGCTTTCGCGGAACTTCACCCTGGCCATGGCAAGCTCGCTTGGCTTCGGGTCTCTTTCACCTTCTTAATAAATGCGCTATTAACGCTCGCTTTCGCTTTGCTTCCATCCCGAAAGGACTTAAACAAAGAAGGTAAAAGAACTCGTTGGCTCATTCTTCAATAGGCACGCCATCAGTCGCCTAAGGCGACCTCTGACTCCTTGTAAGCAAAATGGTTTCAGGTACTATTTCACCGCCCTTACCGGGCTACTTTTCACCTTTCCCTCACGGTACTGGTTCACTATCGGAGATATCAAGTATTTAGCCTTGGCCAATTAGTCTGGCCTGCTTCCCACAGGGTTTTCGTGTCCCGTGGTACTCAAGTAAGATAGTAAGGAGCGCAAAGAAATTTTCAAATACGGGGCTATTACCCTCTATGGCTGCCCTTTCCAGGGTCATTTTTCTAATTAACCTTGTCTAAATGTTCTCCCTCAAAAGTATTCCAGTGTACCCGGAATACTCCCGACACTACCCTCTTACAACCCCCCGATGTTACATCGGGGTTTGGGCTTCTCCTTTTTCGCTCGCCGCTACTCAAGGAATAAAAATTTTTCTCTTTTCCTCCGCTTATTGAGATGTTTCACTTCAGCGGGTTTGCTCTCGCCTAAGGCGAGTAATTTCGCTTATCGCGAAATCGGGTTTCCCCATTCGGAAATCCCCGGATCAAAGGTTGCTAAACACCTCACCGAGGCTTATCGCAGTCACGCCACGTCCTTCATCGCCTTGATATCCCAAGGCATCCACCATCTGCTCTTAAATTAATGGTTGGCTAACAATTAATGCTAGTAATTTTATTCAGTTTTCAAAAAACTTTCCGATAAAACAAAAACCGCTTTGGAAGCGGATTTATCAAAGTATACTCAAAAATCCAGAATCTAACCGCTCCTTTTATTTTTATCCATAATTGTCCTTATGTTTCTCATATCTCTTTTAATTGTAGCAAAGTAAAAACCCTTGTCAAGCCCCTGTACAGCCCTGTAAATGAATAAAAGAAGCCAAGCCCCTATTCAGGAACCTAGCTTCTTGAATTTCCAAAAATAATTTTATTTATCCCCTTAGCTTATTTCTTAAATCTTGAAGAACTTCTGATGCCACGTCCTTTCCTCCCAAACCAAGCGAAAGACCAACCGCCAAAACAATTATTGCTACAATTCCCCGGAATAAATCTGCCATAAAAACCTTTCCAATTCCAAGCTGGTATAAAATAGTCAAAATTGCGAAAATCCAGATTGACCATTTCACGATTACTCCAACAATTTGTCCATATCCCATTTTAGCGCCTTCTACCGCTGCTCTAACAATCTTCTCTAAAACATCGGCGATAATCACTGCTACTACAAAAATGAAAGCGGCAACAATCACATTAGGCAAGAAAGGCAAAACTTCCCCCGTCAGAAACATAGTTAATTCGCTAAATCCTAAAATCTCAACCGCTGCTGCCAAGAAAACAATCAGCAAAACCCATTTAAAAATAGCTCCGATAAAAGAAGAAACATCTGCTTTTATTTCAGCTTTTTCCAAAGCGGTTTTCCATCCGCCTTTTTCAAAGATTCGGTCAAACTTTATTCTTTTCAAGACTTCAGCTACTAACTTTCCGATGGCGATGGAAACAAGCCAGCCAATCAGAAAAACAATAATTGCTCCAACAAGATTAGGAGTAAAATCAATAAATCCTTGCCAAAGATTTTTCAAGGCAATAATAGTAGTATCAAACCAATCTGTTAATATCATATTATTTTATGTTTACCCATCACTACCAATTTCATTGGTGTGAGGATAAAATTGATACTTGTTATGCCGACCTTTCTTATTAAAATATTATACCATACCCAAACAACCTTACCCTGTGGAAAACTATTCTTCTGGTAATTTCTTGCCAAATGCTTCAAAAGCTCTTAAAATTTCTAAAGGCACTGCAAAAACAATAGTATTTGACTGGTCAGAACTTATATCATTAATTGACTGAAGAGTTCTCAAGTGCAGAGCTCCTTTTGATTCTGATAAGATTTGAGCAGCTTTAGCCATATTATCAGCGGCAATTACCTCTCCCTGAGCTTTAATAATTATTGCTCTTTTTTCTCTTTCTGCTTCTGCCTGCTTGCCAATAACCCTTTTCATTTCTTCTGGCAAGGTTATATCTTTCAACTCAACATTGATAACTTCAATTCCCCAGGGATCAGTAGCTTTATCTACAATAGTTCTTATGTTTTCCGAAACCCTGTCTCTCTGGGAAAGAAGCTCATCTAAGTCAACCTGGCCTACAGCATTTCGCATTGTTGTCTGAGCTAACTGAGAAATAGCATAATAAAAATTCTCTACCTCTAAAATTGCCTTATCAGCACTTCGGACTTTATAGTAAATAACAGCGTTAACGCTCACTGAAATATTATCCTTAGTTATTGCTTCCTGGCTTGGCACATCTACCGCTTTTACTCTTAAATCTACTTTTCTATGGGATTGAATAATAGGAAAAACCAATCTCCATCCCGGATTCATCAAACCAATATACTTGCCGAGCATAAACTTTACTCCTTTTTGATACTGATTAATCTGTCTGATAGAAATCAAAATAATGAAGACAATTATTCCTAAAATTATTAACATTACATTTGTCATATTTTTAAATTTTTAAAATAATTTAATTGATTATTAACCTTTCCGACCTTTTATTTGATTTTATTTAAAATTGAATAACGTATAATCCTTTTTTCTTGATTTCCTTTTCCTGACTAAAATCATTGAGTTTGAATTTCAAAAGGTATTTTACATTCTTTCTAATCTTTCTGCCAGTATATTTTTTAGTTTTTGGATTCCATTCTTCTAAAACCAAAATATCTCCTTGTTTAATTCTAAAATCAGCCAATCTTAATTCAAATTTCTTCTCGCCCGACTTCACAAGATTAAACCACTCTGGCCAAATTTTCTTTTTAATCATTGCCATAGATTTTATTTTTAATTTTATTTATTTCAACTGGGTCCTCTAATAGTTCCCCTTTATGTAATTTATATAGAAGAGGAATAACCCCACAACTTTTACATTTTCCCCAAGCACATTTTCCCGAATTTTCTTTTGACAATTTCTGACAAAGTGCGACCTCTCTATCAAAAATCTCCTTATTGATAATATCTTTCTTCAATCCTGTTTTACAAGTTAATTTAGTTTTATTTTTCATAGTTTTATTTCAATCAATTTTTTGATTTTTTAAATAAACTCGGTTTATTAATTTTTATTTAAAACTAGTTAAAACTAAACCGAGTCTAGTTTTGCGTTAAGCTAAGCTTAACGCAATCTATAAATCAGAGTTGACACTATTTTTTTTAGCAATAAACTTTTTTAAAATTTTCTCGCTCGGAGAAAAAATAGGATTTGGTAAATTATCTAAATTAAACCATCTCCATTCAGTAATCTCATCCGGCTCCATAATCTTTGGTTCTCCTTCAAAATCTCTACATAAAAATCCTATAGTAATAAAATGAGCATCTGAAACTTTATCACTTGTAACGCTTATAATTTCCAACTTATCCTTATTTGGATTAATTCCAGTTTCTTCAAAAACCTCTCTGCAAGCAGAATCCTCTAATTCCTCTTGAAAATGAAGCTTACCTCCAGGCATTGTCCAACTGCCTTCACCATGAAGCTCGCTATCTGCTTTCGCAGCATCACTATGCCTTTTCCCAAGCAAAACTTTATTATCTCTTAAAATCATCACTCCAACCCCAACCCCTGGTTTTTTATTTATATTATCCTTCATAAATTTTAATTAGTTTTCTCCCCTTGTTTCTTTCTCTAACCTATCTAAAAAACTCTTAAAATATTCCGTCCTTTCTTGGGCAAGCTCTTTTGCTTCTTTGGTATAGAGTTTATCTTTTAGGAATCTTAATTTCGTCTCAAATTCTATTTGAGGACTATGACTAGTTTTATCTTGTACTCTGCCATTTATCTTTCCTCCGAGATTCTTTTTAATATATTGTTCAAGATTAGGATTTGAATAAATATTAGCATTATTCCTTCCAACCCAAACAAAAGCTCTGGCAACACCAATAGCACCTATTGTATCAAGTTTATCTGCGTCAAATAAAATCTTAGCCTCTATTGTTTGAGGCTCATTTCCTGTTCTATATCTATGAGAAATAATACAATCTTGAACATGTTTTATTTTATCTTCAGAAAAACCGAAATCTCTTAATATTGGTCCTGCCATATTAGAACTTAAAACAGCGTGATCTGTTTTTCCTGTAGAATCATCATCTTCTTTAACTCTTGCTATATCATGGAGTAAAGCTGCTGCTTGCAGAATATCTAAATCAACTCTTTCCTTCTTAGCTAAATGCAGACATAGATTATATACTCTAAAAACATGGTCCATCTGATGGGCAGAACAAGAACCAGAAAGCTCTTTTTCAACAATTTCTTTAATTTTCTCAAACTTCTCTTCCATAAATTTTATTCAATCAATTTTTTGATTTTTTATTTAAAAAGGTTCCTAACCCCTTTTTCCACATTGTCAATACCCTTATCTGTGGAAAAGTAAAAAATGGGCACTCTCCCGTTTTTTGCTAAAATTTTTATCTATTTATAACGTTGCCAATTGACTTTTGTGCCTCGTTTATTTTCAACCTGTTGACCGTCAGGTTTTTTGGCGAGGATTAAATATTTAAATCCTCTTAAAAAGAAATTAAATTTTTGAGCCCGGTAGTGCCAGACTCCGGTATTAGAGCTTTGACCTCTTCTTGTTACGCAAATCATATCTATAGGTTCAAATCCAGTTTTTTCTATCAAGGTCTCATAAATTTTAAAACCTACGGGGGTGAACTTTCTTTTTACCCATTGATCTCCAATTAACCAACCTATAACCTTTCCTGGTTTTAAAACTCTGTAAATTTCTTTCGCTACTTTCTCTAATTCTTCATAAAAATTTGGGGCTTCTGCAGAAATTTTTCCGATATCCATCAATTCATCTGAATATTTGACATTGTCTCCATAAGGAGAATCTATGAAAACCATATCTACAGAATTCTCTTCAAGAGGAATCTTACGAGAATCATTTTTAATAACTTTTGGATGTTGAGGATTAATATCATAACCAATTGCTTTTCTATCTTCCTCTTCGCATACATCAATTGTAGTTCCACTTCCGGCCATCGGATCAATCACTAAATCTCCCGGTTTTGTGTAACGCTGAACCATATTCCAAATAATGAAAGCAGGAGTTACACCTTGAAATTTATTGTTACCTTTTGGCTTTTTACCATAACTTTGTCTTGGATAATCCCAAAGCGTAGTCGTTTCGAAAGACGGCTTTTCGTCCTCTATTTTTTCCTCCTTTAAATTCTCTTTCAAGGGTAATATTTCCTTATTATTTTTTTTATTCTTTATTTCTTTTGGCATAAATTAAATTTTTTAAATCAATTAGAAATTTATCAAATTTTTTAACTTTCTCGCTTTCTTTAATTTCTTCCTCGCTCATCACATAACTTCCATCTGTATCAATTTCCACTATTGCTCTCCCTTTTTTAGCCGGTTCTCTAACACTTAAAGTTTTATCTTCATCTGGCGTAATAAAGAAAACTTTAATATGTTTAGTTACTTCATCTTGGTTAAGTTTTATTTTCCAATAACCGGTTTGCGCAATTCTTTCTCTTAAAGTAACCTTGCTTGAAATTACAGCAATTATCTTATAATCTTCGGGGTTATAGATAATTATATCCACATCAGGCAAATGAGCACCAAATTCACCATAATCAACTAAAAGATTTCTTTTTACTCGACTTAACTCCTTTGAAAGATTTTTACTATTTATCCTTTCTAAGGTATTTCCTTCTATTATTTTTAATCCTAATTTCTCTACTTCATCTTTAATAATATAAAGAATCAATTTCTCCAAATTCTTTCCTTTGAATGCTCTCCAAGATTGTTCATGATCTCCATTTGGCGTAGGCGACTTCAGCCAATCCTTTTTATGTAATTCTTTGCCTTCTCTCAATAATTCTGAGATATACTTAAAAGCATCGTTCCCATATTCTTCTTTTTTCTTTTCGTAAAGTTTTACTAAATCTTCAAATCTCATATTATTTATTATAGCTCATTTCTGATTCTTTTTCTATTTTATCTTTATTTCCAAAAAATTTCAAGGAAAACTAAAAAAAAAGCGAAACCTATCGTTTTCGCCTCTCAATTTTTTGAATTAAATTTTTTGTATTCATATATAATAGTTTATCAAATTTGCAACTTTTTTTTCAAATAGACAGAATTGTCCCGATAATTTTTATGGTTGTGGACTCGGTGGGAATCGAACCCACGATCTTCGCATTGCAAATGCGACGTTCTGCCACTAAACTACGAGCCCGTTATTCAATTTTAAGAATTTTGCATTTAATCCTATTATCCCCTATCTTCTTTTCTATTTTATCTCCAACAGATTTATTCAAAATAGCTTTACCTAAAGGCGACTCATAGGAGATTTTCCCATTTAACGAATCTACCTCGCCTGGCCCTACAATTTCAATGTTTTCTTCTTTTTCATCTAAAGAAATTAAAACTTTTGAACCAACTTGAACTTTTCCAGTTTGCCTATTTTCAACTATCTCTGCGCTATTAATTCTATTTTGAATTTCTAAAATCTTTCCTTGTAAAAATGCCTGTCTTTCTTTGGCATCTGTATAAGCTGCATTTTCTTTAAGATCGCCAAAAGAAGCAGTATGTTTAATAAGACCTGCTATTTCTTTTATCTTAACAGTTTTTAAGTAATTTAACTTCTTCTTAAGTTTTTCTAATCCTTCAGCAGTAATATATTCAGCCATAGTGGGCGCGGAAGGAATCGAACCTTCAACCTCTTCTTTATCAGAGAAGCGTTCTACCACTGAACTACGCGCCCGATATATGAACTTTAGCAAAAAATAAAAAGCCTGTCAAAAGCTTCTTATTCGCATACCTTCGGTTTCTTAGAGTTGTTTCGACTCGAGAGTAATCGACATTTAAGGTTATCGATCAATACCTTAGTATTAAAGAGAGAATTCTCACTCTTCAATTCCAATCGACGCTAACTCGCCTAAGACGAGTTTAAAATATATGAGATGATCCATGGACAGCTTCCGCTACCCATGCCTTGTTACGACTTCATTCTTGTTACCGACTTTAGCTTAGGCCCCGCTAAGCGGGGATTTCGGCTACTGCCGGCTCCCTTAATGTGACGGGCGGTGAGTACAAGCTTTAGAAACATATTCATCGCCGCATAGCTGATCGGCGATTACTAGCGATTCCGGCTTCATGGGGTCGAATTTCAGACCCCAATCCGAACTAAGAGACCGTTTGATGGGATTATCTCCACCTTGCGGTTTCGCCCATTGTCGGTCCCATTGTACCACGTGTGCAGCCCAGGGCGTCAAAGGGCCACGCTGACTTGGCGTTATCCTCACCTTCCTCCTGGTTATCCCAGGCAGTTCTCTATGACATATAAAACATAGAGCGAGGGTTACGTTCGTTTCCGCACTTAAGCGTACATTTCAAAACACGAACTGACGACAGCCGTGCAGCACCTGCCTAATTGCCTTGTGGGAGGCCCGCTTTTCAGCGAACTTTCAATTAGGTGTCAAGCCCTGGTAAGGTTCTTCGTTTGTTGTCGAATTGAGCCACATGGTCCACCGCTTGTGTAAAGCCCCGTCTATTCCTTTGAGTTTTAGCCTTGCGGCCGTACTTCCCAGGCGGAACACTTAACGCGTTAGCTTCGCCACTTGAAGGGTCGACACTTCAAATAGCCAGTGTTCATCGTTTACGGCGTGGACTACAGAGGTATCTAATCTCCTTCGCTACCCACGCTTTCGTCCTTCAGCGTCAGGGTTGTCTTAGCTGAATGCCTTCGCTTTTGGTGTTCCGGTCGATATCAACGGATTTCACCCCTACACCGACCGTTCCATCAGCCCCTAACACCCTCTAGTCAAACAGTATCTCTGGCATTCCCATAGTTAAGCCAGGGGATTTAACCAAAGACTTATTTAACCGCCTACGGACGCTTTACGCCCAATAAATCCGGATAACACTTGAGGATCACGTATTACCGAGGCTTCTGGCACGTGATTAGCCTCCTCTTATTCCTCCATTACGCTCACCCCGCCGAGGCGGGGTTGTTCATGGAGAAAAGTTCTTTACACCCCGAAGGGCTTATTCAAACACGCGGTGTCGCTTCGTCAGGCTTTCGCCCATTGCGAAATATTCTCGACTGCTGCCTCCCGTAGGAGTATGGGCCGTGTCGCAGTCCCATTGTTGGGGAACACACTCTCATGTCCCCTACCCGTCATTGCCTTGGTAGGCCATTACCCCACCAACAAGCTGATAAGCCGCAGACCATTCCTAGAGCGAAAAATCTTTACCCCGCCAAGGCGGGGAACTATCTCGAATTAGCTCCGCTTTCGCGGAGTTATGCGAGACTCTAGGGTACGTATCTACGTGTTACTAACCCGTTCGCCACTGTCCCGCCGAAACGGGACCGTTTGACTTGCATGCCTTATCCACACCGCTAGCGTTCATCCTGAGCCAGGATCAAACTCTCAAATAAAAATAGAGTCGGAACAACTCTAAAAAACCGATTTTTTAAAGAACAAATCAGGAAGAGACTTCCTGACTATCAAAGCTCTTTATGCTTTTGTTTGTTTTCTTAATTCATATATTTTGTCTCTTCTCTGTTCTCTATTTTACTTTTTCAAAAAGGTTTGTCAAGAGCCGAGGAGAGGATTTGAACCCCCAAACCTTCGCTTTACAAAAGCGCTGCTCTACCATTGAGCTACCTCGGCAAAATTACTTTCTTCCTCTTATTCTTTTCCAATAATCTTCTGAAAACTTCTTTCTATTCTCAATAGATTTCTGGCGCAGTTTAGATAATAAATTACTTGTTTTTTTATCGGTTTTTAAAGTAAGAATTCTAAACTTAGAAAGTATTTTCTGCAATAATAATTCTTTAGAAGAAAAGGACTTAACTGTTCCATTATTTTTAATCTTATATCCGAGTTTCCTAAAAATCCTTGACCTTTTAATCTTTGTTTCCGGCAACTCATTCAAAACTGGAATCTTCTTAATTATAATAATACTCATACCTATAAACCCGATAAAAAATATAATTGTAGCAAATAATACTATCATAGTTATATCTCGTATCTTATAAATCTCTTTATCTCTATATTTTCTCCTAATTTAGAAACATACTTCTCAATCAGTTCCTTAATTGTTTTTGTTTCATCTTTTATCCATGGCTGAGACATCAAATTAACTTCTTCAGATTCAATAGCGGCAATCTGCAAGCAAATTTCATGAGCTAATGCTTTAAAGTCGTCTGATTTGGCAACAAAATCAGTTTCACAGCGCAGCTCTATCATTGCTCCAACTCTTTTATTGGCATGAATATATGTATCAATTATCCCTGGCCCTGTTTCTCTGTTTGCTTTTTTGCCAGCCAGTTCTTTCCCCCATTTTCTTAAAATCTCTTTTGCTTGAACAAAATCTCCTTCTGCCTCTTCAAGCGCTTTCTGGCACTCTGAAACAGACACACAAGTTTCTTCTCTTAATTGTTTAACTTGATCTATTGAAACCATATTTATTTCTTTGCTTTAATTATAACATCTTTTATCTTTTCCAAGATATATTTCACTGAACTGATAGCGTCATCATTGGCTGGAATTGGATAATCAGCCAAACTCGGATCAACATTAGTATCTGCTATACTAATAATTTTAACTCCTTTCATCTTTGCTTCTTTAACCGCCAAAGCGTCTTTTTTCATATCTAAAACAAAAATAGCGTCTGGAAGCCCCTGCATATTTTTTATTCCTCCAAATTTAGTTTCTAAGTCGCTTAATTCTTTATCTATTTTAGCTTTTTCTTTTTTAGTATACTTTTCCAGCTCGCCTTTTTTCTTTTTCTCCTCCAATTCTTTAAAATATTCTATCCTTTGTTTAAGGGTTTTGTAATTAGTAAAAGTTCCTCCCAGCCATCTTTCGGTAATATATGGCAAATCGCATTCTTTGGCAAAATCCTTTGCCAGTTCTTTAATTTGAACTTTTGTTCCAATCAAAAGTAATGTCTTATTTTCAGAAACAATTTCTTTAATAAACTCAAGAGCTTGCTTAAACTTTTCTTCAGTTTTTTCTAAATCAATAAGATGAACAGAGTTTCTATTTCCAAAGATATATGGTTTCATTTTAGGATGAACTCTGGAAGTCCTGTGACCAAAATGCAAACCAGCCTCAACCATATCATCTTGGCTAAGCTTGAAATCATCTTTTTTAGTTTCTTTTTTCTTTTTTTCTTTCTTTTCTACTTTTTCTTCTATCATAGTAATTTTAATAATAGCATATTTAAATTTTAAATCAAGAAAAAAGGCGCGGAGTTTATTTTCTTCTGCGCCCACTTCATAAACCTGTCAAAGATTTAGAAAACCCTGGAAAACCAAGTGAGGAGTCGGAGAAGAAATAAAGATAAAGGACGAGGAATAATAAATGGCTTAATGACTGCATTCTCTTCAAATGCTTTTTCTCTTGCTAAAAACATTACTACAACTATTGTTTTTCTATCCCCTATTCTGCCTTTAGCAATACCAATACCAACATCAATAAAATTCTCATTTAAAATATTTTTAGCGTGTGAAGGAGAATTAATCCAGGCATCTATTAAAACTTTTGGATCATTAACATCAATAGCTAAGTTTTCACCTGCTGCCGCATAATCATAATCTACTTTATCAAGCCAGACCCAGGGCGGTTCGCCATCTGGTCCTGTATGGTCAAAATAATTTCTGGCTATTATATCTTCTGCCTTTAGTTGGGCCGCCCGGGTGAGCTTCTCATTTATTTTAAGTTTTTTTTCTCTAAGCGGATTTACTTCTTGAACAATAAGTTGTTGAGTTAAATTAGCAAGAAACTTATTTATTTTAAAATCAAGAAAAGAAAAAATAATTATTATAAAAACAAAGATGAATAAAATAGATAAAATTATTTTCATAATAAAAGCTTGCCTACAACTACTAAACGTTTTTTATCTGAAAAAAGCGGTGAACAAGTAATCAAAGTAATAATTGATTCATCTGTCTGCTCTAAAACTTCTATTGCTTCAGGGCTCACAATATTAGAAGATATTACTATGTATATATATTCTTTGCTTTTCCAATAAATATAAATCAAATCGTCTTGCGCAATTTTATCTAAAAGATAAAACGTTTCTTTATGCGGGGGTTCATATTTAAATCTATGACCAGCCAAAACAGTATTACTCCCTAAATCAGGGGTAGAAGTATCAGGCATAAGCCAAGCTCCTTTTTCCAAGGCCGATTCATTATTACCCAAAACAATCGGAATTTCTACTCCAATCCTAGGGATTATAAGCCAATCGCCTTCTATGTCTTTTATAGCGCCTTCTGTATTTTTTGTTTCTTCTGTCTCAGTTATTGGCATTGATAAATTATATTTAATAACAGGAATAAATGGATATATCAAAACAATTAAAGCGCCTGCAATTAAACCGCCGAACAATATTATTTGTATTATTTGCCTGTATTGTTTTACAAAGATACTAATCAATCCCAAAATACCAACAAGTAAAACAGCTAAACATCCAAGAACAAACCAAGCAAAAGAACTTATTCCTGTGTGAGGAAGCCGTTCTGGTTCTGGTTCAATAATAATTTCCTCTCCTTTTACTTCTGGTATCCGAACTTCAATTACAGCATCATCTGAAATTGCTTTATGATTACTTGATGTGAGTTCAGCTATGTTTTTATATTCTCCTGCTTCAATATCTTCTGGAACTATAACTTCGTAATTTATTATTCTTAATGCTCCGGGAGAAAGATCTTCAAGATTCCATTCGTTTATTGTAAAACCAGTATCTTCAAGCATCACATTTCTTGCAGTTCCTGAACCTATATTTTTTACTACAATTGTATAATTTATTACAGCTCCTGGATTAGTAAAGTCCTGTTCAACTGTTTTTTCAATCTTTAATCGAGGAGGATTATATCCTCCTCCACCACCTCCATTTGATGCTAAAGGCGGACTTGGTTCGGGTTCGGGTTCAGGTTCGGGTTCAGGTTCGGGTTCAGGTTCGGGTTCAGGTTCGGGTTCAGGTTCGGGTTCAGGTTCGGGTTCTTGACTTTGTTCCTGACTCTGGCTCTGGCTCTGCTCTCCTTCTCCTTCCTGCTCCTGAGATTGTTCCTGACTTTGCTCATAAGAAGGACTCTGAGAAGAACTCTGGCTTTGTTCATAATATTGATACTGAGATTGAGATTGGCTTTGGGACTGATTTTGAGACTGACCTTGTTCAAGCGCTAAACAAATCTTTGGACACAAAAAACTTACGGCTATAACCGCGCTAATCATTAATAATATCCTTCTAAATGCTTTCTTTCTCATATCTTTTTTATATCTTCTAAATAAAAAACCCAAAAATCAACTAATAAAATTAGCCTTAATATTGAGCTTTAAACGACCTTCCCCTTAAATAAAAAGAGCGATTATCAAAAAAAAGAACTATTATCAAAAAAGAACTAAAAAAAGAACAACAAGGGGATATTCTTATCTTAAAAAAATAATAAACTTCTGTCAACCAAAATAGGTAAAAAATAAAAAGGGGCGGTCATTTTGACCGTCCCTTTTGCTGTTAAAATTATCGGGGCTTTTCCATGGTTTCCTTTAGGTCTTTTACCGCTGCTGTAAGCTTTTCTATTTGCTCGCTGAGTTTATCGGTTTTGTCCGACTGGACAATCTGCCGAATAGGAACTTGCCGAGGAAGCACTTGCCGAGAAAGCGGCTCAGACATAGTTCTTAGCGGGGACGGTGGCGGCAATGAGGTTTTACTCCTCACAAGAGGGGTTAAAATAATCCCCGGCTCGCCTATTTTTTTGATTGAGGCCCTGCCAAAACCAATACCTGCGGCAAAGGCACTGTCTTTTCCAGCAGATACAGCGCTAAAAGGAAAACCGAATGTTTTGCCGGAAGTAACGGTATTTAAACCATCGTTTCCGTCGTTAAGTAAAACCATATTGGCTCCATTATTCATAGCAAGCATCAAGCCGTAAGCAAAAACAATTAATTGAGTAAATCTCCCATTCCCGCTTACATTGATGGCAAGCATTATTGAGTGTCCTCCCGATATCTCGCTTAATTGCCTATTAACCTTGACATCAATAGAATCTGTTCTGGGAAGATGAGAGGGAATAACCATTTTTTTAAATCCCCAGCCGAATTCAGCGCCTAAGACGCCGGTATGTTTTAGTATATTCTCAACTTCTTTTCTGGTCCAGGTTCTTTCCAAATATTCTTTGGGAATACCGTATTTGTTCCAAAAGAAAACTTCTTCTTTTGTTGGAGGAATTAAAAGATGCTCTGGCATTTGCGACTGGACCGCCTGAACTTTTCTGTCAAAATTAACTTGGACTCCAGCCGTTGCGCTTCCCCCTTCTCCGCCATATGCTTCTTGTTGTTGTTTTTGTTTCGTTTTTTGCTCTTGCTCCATATTTATATCCTGGCCAAGAGAAATGCCGCAGACAGAAACCAACATCACAACCATCACAATCAAAATAATTCTTTTCTTCATTTCAGTACCTTTCCAAAAAAATTTTAAAAGACCTCTTCCAAAGACACTCTTTGGACTAATAGACAATTATAAACAAAGTAAAAAATATGTCAAGGATTTTGCAAAAACTTGATTTTTCTGGAGCTTTTGATAATATAAATAATACATGAAAAAAGACATACATCCTAAATATTATCCACAGGCCAGGGTTATCTGCGCCTGCGGCAATACATTTACAGTCGGTTCTACTAAAGAACTGATAGAGGTTGAAATTTGTTCGAAATGTCATCCTTTTTATACTGGAAAAGAAAAGATTATTGATGCTACGGGAAGAGTAGAAAGATTTAAAAAGAGATTAGCCAAAAAGAAAAAGAAGTAATATGCCGGAACAAAGTTCAGTAATAATAGAAATTCGGGCTGGAGCAGGCGGCGGAGAGGCTGCTCTTTTTGCCGCTGACTTGTTTAAAATGTATTCTAAGTATGCTGCTTCACAAAATTGGAAGCAGAAAACATTAGATTCTCATTCAACTGAATTAGGAGGAATCAAACAAATAACTTTTGAAATAAAGGGCGAAGATACATTCTCTAAAATGAAATACGAAGCAGGAGTTCATCGGGTTCAAAGAATACCAGAAACAGAAAAATCAGGAAGAATTCATACCTCAACAGCAACAGTAGCTGTTCTTCCAAAACCAAAAACAACAGAAGTTAATATAAGGGAAGACCAGCTAAAAATTGATTTTTACAGAGCTTCGGGCCCAGGAGGTCAAAATGTTAATACAAGAGACACGGCAATCAGAATCACACATGTTCCAACTGGCTTAGTTGTTGCTTCTCAGACAGAAAGAAGCCAGTTTCAAAATAAAGAAAACGCATTATCAATTTTATCAGCAAGATTATTAGAAAAAAAACAAACAGAAGAAATTTCCAAATTAGGTGGTGAAAGAAAAGCCCAGATTGGCTGGGCTATGAGAGCAGAAAAAATTAGAACCTATAATTTTCCGCAGGATAGAATCACCGACCACCGGATAAAAAAGAAATTCCACAACATTGAAGATATAATGAATGGAAAATTAGATAAGATGCTCAAAACCCTTCAAAAGAACCTTTAATTATTTTATCTTGGCAATGTCGGATTCGTAGGATTTGGTAATTGCCATTACTGGATAACCGTAATCTCTTCGATAAACATCAGCATATCTTGATTTATACCAGCTAGGTCCTGCAAAATAGCTTAAAGCGGCATTAAACTCTCCATTATAAGTTTGTTTGGCTGCTTGATAATCTGCTAAATACAAAGCAGCTGCTAAAAAAGCGTCTTTAATATCCCAGGGATCGCCCGGTTCTCCAGTAATTGCCTTAAGCCGGTCTCTATATATCATCCAAGTGCTTGGAATAAATTGAGCAGGACCCATTGCTCCTCCATAACCGTAACTCATTGGACAAGATACTGGAGTAGCGTAAGGATCTCTTCCTAATTCTCCAGTAATCTCTAAAAATGGACCTACGTCTCTGGTAGGCTTCATTACGCGTGAAAGTTTTCTGCCAGTGCTAATAACCTCTCCTGCGCCTGTTGCCGGGTTTTTTAAATAGCACTGGCCAACATTCTTTCCAATATTTGATTCTTGAGTCAAAACAGCTAATAAAAACGCCGGTCTAACTCCAGTAATACTCTCTACTTGCTTTGCTATCTCATAGGCCTGGCCAAAAGTAGGAGCTTCAGACACACCTATTAATTTAAAAATTCTGGCTCTAATCTCTGCCGCTTTTTCATCAACCTCTCTTTTCTCTTCAAGATATTTTTGATATTCTTTTTCAGTTAGTTTTAAATAATATTCTTGCTCTTGTTTTGTCTCAGCGTTTTCTCTATTTTGAATAGTTTGAATTTCTACCATATGTTCCAAATCTCCCTTCTCTTCATCTAAAGATATTCCCTGCTCTTCTAAGTTTGTTTTCAAGAGCTTAATATCCTGTAAAAGTTCTTTGCTTTTTGAGTTTAAAAGCTCTAAAGCAACTATATTATCAAAGAAATCAGAAATTTCCGGCTCTGAAAATAATATTTCTATTATTGGCTTTTGGTCTTCTTCATAAATAGTTCTTAAAATATTGACTAGTTTATCTTTTGAATCTTCTATTTTCAAAGAAGTTTTTTGAATAGAAAAATTAGTGTCTTCAATTTGAATCCCTAAATCTTTAACAATCAAATTGCTTTGGTTAATCTGATAATTTAAGTTTGTTATTTTCCTTTTTAAAGAATAAATTTTGTTCTCAAGGGTCTTTTTTTCTTCTCCAGTTTTATCAAGGTCTTTTTCAATTTCTTCGCTCTGCTCTCTGTAATATCTTTCGCACTTTTCTAAAAGCAAACGACATTCGGTCGGACTGAGTTTATCGCATTGCTCTTCTATTTTTTCTATTTGACAAACCTGTTCAAAATCTTCAGCAAGAACAAAACTTGGCACAAATAAAACCAAAAATAAGATAAAGAGTGAAACTAATTTGTTATTTTGATTTTTTTTCATTTTCTTCTTCTTTTTCTTCTTTTTTCTCTTCCTTTTCTTCTGCCTTCTCTACTTCTTCTACTTTTTCTTCAATTGGCTTTTCTAATTCTTCTTCTATTTTTTCTGTCTCTGAAGGAGCAACAAGAGCCACAATCTCATTTTCATCTTTTTGAACTGCAACGTCCTCTGGCAATTTTAAATCTTTTACTAAAATTTCATCATCAAAAGTTTTTAACCCGTCTATATTTACTTTAATTTGATGTGGAAGATTTTGAGGCAAAGCCTTAACCTGTATTTCCGAAATCTCGCGGACTAAAGTTCCACCAAGCTCTTTAACCGCCGGCGCTTCTCCTTCAAAAACAATTGAAACAGTTGCTTCAACTTCTTCTGTAAGAATTGGTTGATAAAAATCAGCATGAATAGGTTTTCCGGTTAATGGATCTTTTTTAACTTCATGAATTAAAACTGAAAATTTCTTAACTTGCCCTGAATTTACTGAAGGGTCAACTTGAAGTGAAATCAAAGAACTTTCCCCTGCTTCTTTATATACATTTTCAAACTCTTGTGAATTTAATTCTATAGAGAAATTCTTTATCTCTGGTCCATATAAAACAGCGGGCAGGATGCCCCTCTGCCTTAATTTTTTTACTTTTTTTCCTTTAATTTCTCTTTTTTTAGCTTGGAGGATTAACATTAGGATTTTTAAAATTAAGATTTTTCAATGCGAATGCATTGAACTGGACAGGCCTCAACTGCGTTTTGATTACATTCAACTTCTCCAATATCTAATTCGTAATTCTCGTTCTTAGAATTAAATTCTGAGCCAATTAATTTAGCTTTTCCATTGCTATCCATTTCCCAATATTTTGGGCATATTGCTGCGCAAGAACCACAACCAATACACTTTTTATGCTCTTGGACAATTTTCATATAGTTATTTTATTAAAAAATCGTTGGAATAGAGCTTTTGACCTTCTTTAAAAACTTCATTAGTATTACATCCAATACAAGCTGAAATGCCAATCCTATGGAATCCTGTTTCAATGAAAGGTATAACAAGCTCAAATGCTTTAACTTGTCTTGAGTCAATACAGCTCTCGTTTAAATTTCTATCCAGGCAATCTTCATAACGGTAAGAGCTCCATTCTCCGTTTTTCTTCTCAATATTATAAGGATAACAAGAAGAAAAACAAATACTTTCCTTTAAATTATTTTCAATTTTTACTTTTAAAACGTCTCCTGCTCTATATTCTTTTGCGTTAGTAATAATATCTACCTTTTCAGAAACCTCTGGAGGAATTAACAAAGCTGCTAAAATTATTAAACCCAAAACAATTAGACCCGCTAATATTATTAAAATATCTTTTTTGGTCATATTTTCACCCGATTAAATAATTTCAATTTTTCTTCAACCTTTTCCTGAACAGCTTTCTGAACTTTAGGCAAAATCTTATAAGGTTTAATTTCTTGAGCTTTTAAGCTCTTTGCCAAAGTTCTTTTCCAAACTAATCTTAATTCAGTATTAATATTGATTTTAACAATCCCGGACTTAATCACCTTTCTAATCTGAAAATTTGAAATTCCTGATCCTCCATGAAGAACCAAAAAAGCATTTACCCTGTTATTGATTTCTTTTAATCTTTCGAAATCAAGTTTTGGGTTTTTATACATACCATGAACATTCCCTATTGCTATTGCCAAACTATCTACTTTTGTTTCTTTAATAAACTTTTCTGCCTCTTTTGGAAAAGTTGAACCTCCTTTTTTAATAGGATCTAATTCTCCTTCAACTAAAACCCCTTTCTTATGAGCATACTCTACTACTTTTTTAGCATATCTTATATTTTTTTCAAGTGGCAAGCCGGAACCATCAAAATGAACTGCTGAATATCCAAAATCAATAGCTTTTTTAATATAATCTAAATCCTGGCCATGGTCAAGATTTAAAAACGCAGAAACCTTGTATTTAATTTTAGAAATCTCAACTAAAGCTAAAATCTCTTCTAGGCCTAAAAACTTACTTTCTCCTTCAGATGTCCCAAGAATCACCGGGCTTTTCATTTTCTGAGCAGCTGCTAAAATCCCTCTCAATTGTTCAAAGGTTGAGAAATTAAACTGGCCAATAGCAAACTTTTGTTTTTGGGCTTTTTCTAAATAATCTTTTAATTGCATAACTTCTTTTTCTCTATATTTATTTTTCTAAATTTCTCATTATTTTTTAATAATCCTTGTTTAGCTCCCCATTGTTGCATACAAGATGCTGAATTAGCTACAGCTAACTGAATAGCATATTCTATATCTTCTTTTTTAATAAATCCGGAAACAAAACCAGAAGTAAAGGCATCGCCGGCGCCTGTTTTATCAGCTATTTTTATTGTTGGCGTTTTAGTTTGATAAAGATTTTTATTATCAGAAATTAATGTTCCTTTAGAAGATCCTATTATAGTAATACCAGAACACATTTTATCAAGTTTTTTAAAAATTTCTCTTTTTTGTTTATAAGGAATTTTAGTTAATAAACTAGCTTCTTCTTGATTTAAAAACAAAACATTAATCTTTTTAAGAATTGTTTTAAGCGTTGCTGTAGGCGAAGAAAGCTGAGAATTACCAGGATTAAAAGCAATTTTAATCTTGTTTTTGGAAGCGAAATCAATAATGTCTTTGGTGAGTTTAGACGCTTTTCCTGAAAGCGGAGCTAAATAAAACCATTTTGTTTTTTTTAATTTCTTCCAAGGAATATTTTTCTCCCCCAAAAGCTCTGAAGCTCCTCTATAAGCTAAAACAGTCCTCGCCTTATTAGAACCAGTGTTGAAAATAACCGAATAATTAGTTGGTTTTAAATTTGTTTTGGAAACGAAACGAGTACTTATGCCAATTTTTTTTAATTCTTTAATAATTTCTTCACCTGCTAAATCCTTTCCTATTGTTCCAAAATAAGCTGTTCTAAATCCTTGTTTAACAAAAGTAGCTGCTGTATTAGTTCCTCCTCCGCCGGAAAAAAGATAAATATCTTCAACATCAACTTTTGAACCCAAATTAAAACAAATTCCTTTGCCTTTAATAAATTGTTTGCTTTTCAGCTCTTCATAATTTTTCGGTTTCAAAAAAACATCCCAAGTAGCCGACCCAAAAGTTATAATATCATACATAATAAATTTAAATATTTAATAATTATGGACATCCGCAACAACTCCACCCATAAGTACAATTGGCATCATGGATGCCACCACAAATCTTATATCTCTCTCCATTTTCTAAATCAACGCACAAACTATAGCATTGATCTTGGCCTTGACTTGTATAGCGATAATAATGAGAGGTGTTATTCAGCGGATCAACAGGAAGCTTAACTATATATCCTCCCCCAACTAAAGCATCTTTTATAAAAGCGTGAGCTGGAACCGTGTCATGATCTGACCAATCATCCTCATCACAAGGACAATTATTACAGGCGCCACGGCTTGTATCACCACAACAGGCCGTACTACCCCAGTTTGGATACTTATCATTATCATCATAATATAATTCCAAAGCCGTTTGAACAGCCCTTAATTCTTGCTTTCTTCTCGTATCTCTTGCTCTTTCTCTTGCTTTTCCCACACTCACTAAAACAATACTAGCAATCACTCCAATAATAGCAATAACAACTAATAATTCAATTAGGGTAAAAGATTTATTAAAAAATTTATACTTCTGTCCCATTTTCTTATTCACTGCCGTGCGCTAGCGCACGGCAGTGCGTTTATTTTTATAAGAAGTTAAAGATGGTGTAAAAAGTAATGCTTCTTTTTCTTTAGATGAATCGTCATCTAAACTTTCTGAAACTTCATCAATTAAATTATGTAAAAGAAAATATAAGGGATATTGTTGTTTTACCTTTTCAAAATAAGATGTTTGAGTTTTTTCTTTTTTCTTTTGAATTTTTAATCTTCTTTTTCTATCTTTAAGTAATCTTTTAATTATTATTTTATATCCGTCTCCTTCTTTTGTTAAAACTTTTTGAACATTATTAATTTTTCCTGTACCAACTCCTAAAATTTGGGATATTTGATCATAAGTAAAATTAGCTGATAAAAGCGTTGCTACTTCTATTCTTCTCATTAAGGTTGCGATTTCATCAGCGGTTAATAAATCCTTAAAAAATAAACGTACTTCTTTTCTATCTTTCAAAGAATCTATAACATCATAAAACTCTGCTATCATTTGAATCCTTTTTTTCTTTGGCAAATCATTTAGATGAAAAGTTCCCATATTTATTTTACTACCGTACACTAATGCACGGCAGTGTTTATTATTTCTTTTTTGCTAAACTTAAAATTGTTTTGATTACTGTATCGGGATTTAAAGATATGCTTTCAATCCCTTGCTTTTGTAAAAACTCTGCAAATTCTTCATATATTGAAGGCGCTTCGCCGCAGATTCCGCAGTATTTCTTCTTTTCTCGACAAATCTTAACAACCCTGCTAACCATTTCTTTTACTGCTTCATTTCTTTCATCTCCAATATATGCAATTTGAGCATTATCTCTGTCTATGCCTAAAACTAATTGAGTAAGATCATTACTGCCAATAGACATACCGTCAAAAATCTTCAAGAATTCTTCAGCTAAAATAACATTAGAAGGAATCTCGCACATCACATAAGTTTTTAGCTCACCGAGACCAAATTTTTTGATTAAATCCTTTACTTTCTTGCCTTCTTCAATAGTTCTGCAAAACGGAACCATAACTGAAATATTTTCCAAGCCAAAAACATCTCTTGCCCTTTTTATTGCCTGACATTCCATTTTAAAAGCCGGCTGAAAACTCTCATCAATATATCTGGAAGCTCCTCTAAAACCAAGCATTGGGTTTGACTCTTCTTTTTCAAAAAGTTCTCCGCCAATTAAATTTCTGTATTCATTAGTTTTAAAATCAGAAAATCTGACAATTACTTCTTTAGGATAAAAAGCAGCTCCTATCTGAGCAATTCCTTCAGCTAATTCTTTTATAAAGTACTCTTTTTTATCTTTATGTTCTATTGTTATCTGCCCAATTTTTTTCTTTAATTTTTTATTTTTTAAATCTTTATAGTGATAAAGTGCCAAAGGATGGACTTGAATTTTTTCAGCAATTATAAATTCTTCTCTGGTCAAACCCACGCCATTGTTGGGCAGAAATGAGGATTTGAAAGCGATTTCCGGCGCGCCGATATTGAGCATTATTTTTGTTTTTAAATTAGGAATCTTTTTTAAATCATATTCTTTAATCTCAAACAATATCTTGCCTTCAAAAACCCGGCCATTCAATCCTTGAGTGCAGTCAACAGTAACCATCCTGCCTGTTTTTAATATTTTGCTGGCATTTCTTGTTCCAACAATACTAGGAACACCGAGCTCACGAGAAACTATTGCTGCATGACAAGTTTTTCCTCCTTCATCAGTAATAATTGCTGAAGCTAAGCGCATTATCGGCATCCAGTCAGGATCGGTCATTTTAGTTACTAAAACTTCTCCTTGTTTAAATTGACCAATCTTTGAAACATCAGAAATAACTCTTACCTTACCTGCGCCGATCTTATCGCCAATAGCAATGCCTGTTAAAATCGGTTTCTTTTTAGTTCTAATTTCATATTCTTTATAAGTTTTTCTGTTTTTTGGGGTATGAACTGTTTCAGGCCTTGACTGAACTATAAAAAGCTCGCCTGTTTTTCCGTCTTTAGCCCACTCAATATCCTGATGCTTTCCATAATGATCTTCAATTTTACAAGCCCATTGAGCCAAAACGAGAATATCTTTGTCATTCAAAGAAAATCTTAATTGATCTTTTTCTTTAACTTTTACTTCTTTTAATCCTCCTTTCTTGGCATAAATATACTTTTTAGTTTTCCTGCCTAAATTTTTAACAATTATTGATTTGAATCCTTTTTTAAGAGTTGGCTTAAAAACATAAAATTCATCAGGAGTAATCTTTCCTTTAACAATCATTTCCCCTATTCCCCAAATAGAATTAATTAAAACAACACCGGAAAAACCTGTCTCAGTATCCAAAGTAAAGATCACGCCGGAACAAGCCAGGTCGCTTCTAACCATTTTTTGAACTCCAACTGAAAGAGCTATTTTTAAATGGTCAAATCCTTTTTCCTCACGATAAGAAATTGACCGGTCAGTAAATAAAGAAGCCATACATTTCTTAACAGAATCCAATAACTGCTCTTCTCCCTTAACATTAAGAAATGTTTCCATCTGACCGGCAAAACTAGCAGTTGCCAAATCTTCAGCCGTAGCAGAAGAACGAACAGCTACGTCAACATTACTCTGCTTGTATTTCTTGCTAAGCTTTTTATATGATTTTATTATTTTCTTTCTTAAATCATTGGGAAATTCCGCATTAAGAATTAAATCTCTTGATGCTTTTCCGGTTTTTATTAAACTATCCAAGCTTTTAGGATTAAAGTTTTGGGAAATATTCTTTAATTCTTTATCAATTTTATTCTTTTTTAAAAAATACCAAAAGGACTTTGAAGTCAAACAAAAACCGTTTGGAATATTCACCTCTTGTTTAGTCAAACCCCTCACCATCTCGCCTAAAGAAGCATTCTTTCCCCCAACTAAAGCCCCGTCATCTTTATTTATTTCTTTATACCAAAGAATATATCTTAATTTTTTCAACATGTTATTATATTATATATATTATACCCCATTCCCAAAAATCAAAAAAGGTGGAAAACTAAAAAGCCGGGGTCAATGTATCCCGGCGTTTTTTTATAGGTTGAGTTTACGGAATTCAAATAATTTTGGTTCTTGGGATTCTCGCCATTTTTTATTAGGACTGGGTTTAAATACTATAAGTCCCTGCTTTTGAAAAAAGTTCTTGGCTCTAATATTATTCGCGAAAATATCTAAAACAAGTATTTTATAAGCTTCTCTTTTAGCAAACTCCTTTATTTTCTTAAGCATTAATTCGGCTAAGCCCTTGCCCCTAAATTCTTTAGCCACATAGAATCTTTTTATTAATCCTTTTGTTTTTGATAATCTTTTTATTCCTCCGCAAGCAATAATTTTTTTTCCTTTTTTAGCAATAAAAAATACTTCTTTGGGTCCTTTAAAAAATTCTTTTAGATTTTTAAATCCATAAATAAATCTTTTATCCCATCCCAACTCCTCAAAAATCCCTAAACAAAACTGATAGGCCTGTTTAACGTCTTTCTCTTTAATTTTCTCGATTTTAATATCCATCTTTATTTTTTAATAATCTTTTTGAGCTGGCTAACGCTTTCCGGATTAGCCAAAGTGCTTAAATCGCCTAAGGATTCGCCAGTAAAGAGTTTTCTTAAAATTCTGCGCATTATTTTTCCTGATCTTGTTTTGGGCAAATCCTTAACAAGATAAACCTGCTTTGGCGTAGCAATCGGACCTATTTCTTTTCTTAATTGAAAAACCACCTGTTTTATTATCTGGTCCTGGGATTTCTTTACTTTAGAAACCACAAAAGCAATTGGAACCTGGCCTTTTATTTTATCATCAATTCCTACTACAGCGCATTCAGTAATATCTTTGTCTAAAGCAATAGCGCTCTCCATTTCTCCAGTGGTTAATCTGTGACCAGCCACTTTCATTACATCATCAGCCCTGCCAACAACCCTGATTAAGCCCTTTTCATCGCGATAAGCCCGGTCACTGGTAAAATATGTCTTTTTACCGTAATGACTCCAATAAGTTTTTAAATACTTTTCTGGATTTTTATAAACACCGCGCAGAAGACCGGGACTAAACGGAGGAAGCAAAACTAAATTGCCTTCTTTGTTCGGACCTAATTTCCTGCCTTTTTCATCCAGTATTTCAAATCTTAAACCAGGAAAAGGCAAACCGGTAAAAGTTGGCTTGAACGGTCCGATTCCAGGCAAAGAAGTAATTAGGATTCCTCCGGTTTCTGTTTGCCACCAAGTATCAAGCAAAGGGCGTTTGGTTTTTCCGATTTCTTTGAAATACCATTTCCAGGCGGCCTCATCAATCGGCTCGCCAACCGAAGCAATAATCTGGAGAGTATCAAATTTACGGCCCTTAAGAAACTTTGTTCCGTATTTTTCAAACATTCTCACAGCAGTGGGAGCAGTATAAAAAGTAGTTACTTTGTATTTTTCAATTATATCAGCCCACCTATTTGGTTCGGGCCAAGTAGGAAGACCTTCAAAAATTATAAAAGTAGCGCCGGAAAGCAAAGGACCATAACAACTATAAGTATGGCCAGTGATCCAGCCAACATCGGCGGTGGACCAGAAGATATCATCGTCTTTTAAATCAAATATCCACTTAGCAGTAGCATAAGCCTGCACAGTATAACCTGCGCAGGTATGCACACATCCCTTAGGTTTGCCAGTGCTTCCGCTGGTATAAAGTATAAATAAAAGGTCTTCTGAATCCATTGACGCTGGTTCGCACTTATCGCTTTCTTTCTCAACTAATTCCTGCCACCACAAATCTCGGCCGGCCTTCATCTTAACTGGATTGCCTGCTCTTTTCTTAACAACAACTTTTTTCACATCTGTTTTTTTTATTCCTTCATCAGCATTTTTCTTCAAATCAATAATTTTACCTTTTCTATAATAACCGTCAGCAGTTATTAAAACTTTAGCCTTAGTGTCCTGAAGCCTTATTTGAAGAGCTTTAGAGCTAAAAGCTGAAAAAACAACAGAATGAACGGCTCCAATGCGAGCACAGCCTAACATTGCTATTATTACTTCAGGAATCATAGGCAGATAAATACCAACCCGATCCCCTTTTTTAACTCCTAATTTCTTTAAACCATTAGCAAATTTATTAACTTCTCGGAATAAATCATAATAAGTAAAAACACGCTGTCTTTCTTCAATTGGTTCCGGCTCCCAGATTAGAGCTACTTTATTTTTTCTTTGTTCTAAATTCCTGTCCAAAGCATTTTGAGTAATATTTATTTTTCCTCCAGTAAACCACTGAAAATACGGAGGTTTATGAATAAAAACTTTGTTCCACTTTTTAAACCAAAATAGCTCTTTGGCTAAATCCTCCCAAAACTTAACTGGATTTGCTTCAGCCTTATTATAAATTGATTTATCATTCACCAAGGCCTTTTTCTGAAATTCCTTATCTGGGTAATATAAGTTTCCTTTTTTGAGCATGTTATTTTATTATACATCATTTCCAAAAAAAACAAAAAAGAGCGAATAATTCACTCTTTTCTAAATTTTCTATTTTCTATTACAACTTCTTGCCTACAAATTCGGCAAACTCGGCCAACCGGCAGGCGTAGGCATATTCGTTGTCATACCAAGCAAGGACTTTAATTAAAGTATTATGCACATCTGTTAGCGACAAATCAACAACTGCAGAATAAGTATCTTCAATATAGTCAGTAGAAACTAATGGTTCTTTTTCCACTCCTAAAATTCCTTTAAGCTCTTTTGATTTTGCTGCTTTTTTAAATACTTTATTAACCTCTGCTGCACTAGTTGCTTTCCTCACCTGAACAACTAAGTCCACAATTGAAACAGTGGGAGTAGGAACCCTTATAGCAATTCCATCTAATTTTCCTTTTAATATAGGGATAATCTTGCCAATTGCTTTAGTGGCTCCGGTGCTGGTTGGAATAATATTTAAACCAGCGGCTCTTGTCCTTCTTAAGTCCTTGTGAGGCAAATCCAAAATTTTCTGGTCATTAGTATAACTGTGAACAGTAGTCATAAAACCCTTAACAATCTTAAAATTATCATTTAAAACTTTTGATATTGGGGCTAAGCAATTAGTAGTGCAAGAACCCATATCCATAATATTATCTTTTTCAGCATTATATTTCTCTTCATTAACGCCCAAAACAAAACCTGGAATCTTTTTATCTTTTCCAGGAGCAGAAATAATTACTTTTTTAGCGCCTGCTTTAATATGTTTTTCAGCTCCTTTTAAATCAGTAAAACGACCAGTGCATTCTAAAACAATATCTACTCCTAGTTTCTTCCAGGGAAGTTTCTCCGGTTCTGCTTCGGCAAGCATATCGCCAGTAATTTCTTTATCATATCTTCCATATATAGAATCGTACTTCAAAAGATGAGCCAATGTTTTATTATCTGTTAAATCGTTAATAGCAACAACTTTCAAATCAGGATGGTTATCAAGGATTCTTCTAAATGTAGGACGGCCAATACGACCAAAACCATTGATAGCAATTTTTATCATAAAATGTTAATCTTTGATTTTTAACAATTGTATTATTTTTTCTCTATCAAACCCAATAACGACCTGTCCGTCAATTTCAATCACAGGTACTCCCATTTGGCCTGATTTTTCAACCATTTCATCCAAAGCTGTTTTATTTTGCGAAACATCAATATCTTCAAACTCAATATTATGCTCTTTTAAAAACTCTTTTAAAGTTACGCAATAGGGACACATTGAAGTGGAAAAAACTTTTACTTTTGGCATATTTCAGCGGGTTGATTATTTGTTAATTCACAAATTAAGCTAGTTAGGTTTTTTGCTTCTTGCTCTTGCCCTGAATTTTCTCCCGAACCAACTCTATAATATTTGCATCCTAAGACTAAAGCTGGAACGCCTCCATCACTGTATTTTTCAAAAATATCCGCATCGTTATCCAAACTTATATTATTATGAAATGATATATATCCCTCAAATTCCGATGCTACTTTTTCAATAATTGGACGCTCCCAGATGCAATGAGGACAGGTCTCAGAACCAAAAAAATAAACAATTGGTTTATCATCTTCCATACAAATCTCATCACTGCTTACTGAAAAATTCCCGATTGTCTGATTTGTCTCTTCTGCCGATGCTTCAATCTCTATTAAATCAATTACCTGTGGAAAAATAAGTTTTCCATTTTTTGTTATACGCCACTCTACTTCTTCTTCTTCAACTTTAAACCTAACTTTATACAACCCATCTTCTTCTAATGTTTCTATCAAAGAAATAGGAGTTTGTCCTTGCAGGATATTTTCATCAATAAAACTTATTACTCTTTCGCCTGCTTCTTCTAAAGACAAAACCTCTCCTTGCTCTTTTATTGCTTCTTCTGCTGAAGACCTTATATAATTAGTGTAAATAATTACTCCGGTAATTAAAAGACCAACTGCAATAATAACGACTGGTATTGTTTTGTTATTCATATAGTTTAGTATACTTTATTAAACCAGCGTAGTCAATCTCAAGATTAATAATATCTTTGTCTGAAATTTTCTCAAGATATTTTACAAGCGCTCTCAAAGAATTATGACTGGCAACTACTAAAACATTCTGGCCCTTTTTTAAATCTTTTTCTATGTATTTTTTGTAAAAAGGAATCACTCTTTTGTAAACGTCTTTTAAGCTTTCCCCGCCTCCGGGCGGAGAAACGTTATAACTTCTTCTCCAAAGATGAACTTTATCTTTTCCGTATTTAGCCATGGTTTCTTTTTTGTCTAAACCCTCAAGTTTTCCATAATGACGTTCGTTTAAATTTTTTGTAACGTATACTGGCATAAAATTTCTTGGACCTTCAAAATAATCGCCCCATTTCTGAGTTTTTCCTTCGTCACGAGAAATAAAAATTGGATATTTTTGCTTACCAGCTTCTAAAATACGCGCTACTGTATCTATATTTCGAAAAAGAGGCGAGGTAAAAATTTCATCAATACGAACCTGAAAAATTTCCTTAGCTTTTTTAGCAGCATCTTTTTTTCCATCTTGACTGATTGGCACATCTGTCCAACCAGAAAAACGATTTTCCAAATTCCATTGAGATTTAAAATGCCTTAATAAAAATAATTTAGCCATAGTTTTATTTTAATTCTTTTTCAATTTGAAGCAAGCGATTATACTTCGCCAACCTCTCTGACGTAGCCGGGGCGCCGGATTTGATGAAGTCGGCGCCCACGCCGACGGCCAAGTCCGCGATAAAATCGTCCCTGGTTTCGCCTGACCGGTGAGAAACAATAATCTTCCAGCCGTATAACTTTGCTAATTTTACCGCCTCCAAGGTCTCGGTTATTGTGCCAACTTGGTTTGGTTTAATAATAACTCCGTTGCAGGATTTGTTCTGCTCTGCTGTTTTAATTCTGGCTATATTTGTTGTCAAAAAATCATCGCCAACAATAATTATTTTATCACCCAGCTTTTTTGTAATTGTTTGAAAACCCGGCAAATCCGTTTCCGCAAAAGGGTCTTCAAAAAATATAATCGGATAATTCTTTGTTATTTTTTTATAAAACTCTAATAAATCCCGGCTATTAATATTTTTATCGTCTAATTTGTATTCGCCCTCGGAAAAAAACTGGGAAGCGGCGCAATCAAGGCCAATTTGGGCCTGGCAGCCATCAATCGCCTGCATAAGATAATCCAAAACTTCCTTATCGTTGAAAATCGGCGGAGAAAAACCGCCTTCATCCCCTATCTTGACAGCTTTTCTGCCGAACTCTTTTTCTAAAATATTTTTTAGTTTTTTAAAAATTTCTTTGCCAATTTTAAAATTTTCGGAAAATTTCTCATATTCCGGGATTACCATAAATTCCTGAATTTCTAAACTATTTTTGGCATGGACGCCGCCGTTTACGATATTAAAACATGGTCTCGGCATCCGCCAATCTTCAACTTCTCTAATATATTTATAAAGGGGTAATTTCTTGACAGCAGCGCCGGCCCGGCACACAGCGATGGAAACCGCTAAAATGGCATTGGCGCCCAATTTTGATTTATTTCCAGTACCGTCTAATTTAATCATTATTTCGTCGATTTCTCTTTGTTTGGTCTGGTTTCTGCCGACGAGCTGGAGAGCGATAATTTGATTTATATTTTCAATTGCTTTTCCCGCCTCCAGAGCAACCGCTTCGTATTTTCCTACGGAAGCGCCAGCCGGAACCGATGCTTTAAAAAAACCCTGCTCGGTTTTTAACTTAACCTCAACAGTTAGTTCTTCTCTTGAATCTAAAATTTCTTTGGCCTTAATATCTTTAATCATAAGTATTGGGAGACCCGATCTCCCAATACTTTGGGAGATCGGGTCTCCTTTAGCTTTTCTTTTGAATATAATTATAAGCGGCAAGCGCGGCTTTTGCTCCTTCGCCTGCAGCTGTAACAATTTGCTTAACCACGCCAACGTTCAAATCGCCTGCCGCAAAAAGCCCTGGAGTTTTTGTCTGGCAGGTTTCATAATCAACCTTAATTTCATCTCTTTCATTAAAATCAACCAGGCCTTTTATATAAGAAGTTGCCGGCTGATATCCAACTTCAACAAAAATACCTTCAACTTTTAATGTTTTCTCTTTTTTAGTTTTTTTATCTTCGTAAATTATTGAATCAACAAAATTTTTACCTCTAATCTCCTTTAAACAAGTATTAGTAATTATTTCCGCTTTGCCGCTTTGTTCAACTGTTTTTTGATTTGCGTCAAAAGCCTTAACTTCCGGCCCAAATTCTAAAATATATATCTTTTTAGCAATTTTAGCCAAAAATATAGCGGTTTCAAAACCAGCATTTCCCCCTCCAATTATAGCTACTACTTTGTCCTTAAACATTGGTCCGTCGCATACAGAACAATAACTTACTCCTTTTCCAATAAACTCTTTTTCTCCAGGAACTTCTAATGGACGCGGATCAGCACCTGAAGCAAGAATCACGGCTTTTGCCTGAAACTCCTTTTTCTTAGCAAAAACCAAAAAACCATGCTCTGTCTTTTCAACCTTTCTTACTTCGTTCATCTCAATATCAATCTTCTGTATTTTCAAATGCTTTTCCATTTTCTGAACTAACTCAATTCCAGGAATTGATTCAAATCCGGGATAATTCTCAATACTAACAGCTTTTTTGGCTATCTGGCCTCCAAAACTCTTAGTAATTAAAAGAGTTTTTAAACCCAAACGACCAGCATAAATCCCAGCTGTCATCCCAGCCGGCCCCCCGCCGATAATAATTAATTCATATTTCATATTACCCGGCCAGCCAGCCGCCGTCTACAACTACGGTGGAACCAGTCATATAAGAGGACTCATCTGATGCCAGAAACAAAACTAAATTAGAAACTTCTTGAGCATCTGCCAGGCGATGCATTGGAATCCTGGCTAAAATTCCTTTTTCTTGTTGATGGTCTTTCCTAATTGGGTCAATCATTAAAGTATCAATCATTCCGGGAGAAACAGCATTAACCCTGATATTAAGAGGCGCCAGTTCTACGGCCAAGGCCTCGGTCATTCCCACAATTCCTCCTTTGGAAGCGCAGTAATGAGCAATATTGGGGAAACCAATCCCCTGCTGGCCCATAGCCACAGACGCAATATTAACAATCACTCCCTTTTTGTTTTTTGCCATTTCTTTTGCCGCTGCCTGGGCGCAAAGAAAATATCCCTTAAGATTTATATTTATCGTTCTATCCCATTCTTCTTCGGTAAGTTCTAAGAAAGGTTTAAACTGACAAATTCCAGCATTATTTACTAAAATATCCAACCTGCCCCATTTTTTTACTGCCTTTTTAACCATTTCATCAGCTTCTTCTTTTTTGGAAACATCGCATTTTACAGCCAAAGCCTCGCCTTTTTCTTTTTCAATTTCTTTTACTACTTTTTCACAATCTTCCAAAGAAATATCAGAAACAACTACCCTTGCTCCGGCCTTAGCCAAAGTTAAAGCATGGGTCCTGCCCATACCTCTTCTGGCGCCAGTAACAATAGCTACTTTATTTTTTAAATTAAACATCTTTAATTAAGTTAATTAAGTTTTTATTTTAGAAAACGACCTTTTATAATTTTAGGAATCGCTTCAATTAAATCGGTGGCCATTACTGATTCTCCTAATTTTTTGCAAGCTATTTCCCCGGCCAAATCATTAATTAAAATCCCAGCTTGGGCTGCTTCAAAAGGACTTATCCCTCTGGATAACAAAGCCCCGCAAACGCCAGCTAAAGTATCTCCCATACCGCCGACGGTCATATATGGCGAACCAGCTTTGGCAATAGCAACTTCTTTGCCGTTAGAAATTATATCTATTTTTCCTTTTAGTAAAATTGTTGTTTTAAGCCGGCCAGCTTCTTGCTGAACTATCTTTATTTTATCCTCGTCAGAAAGTTCAGCCACTTCTTTTCCTGTCAAAACGAAAAATTCGTGAGCATGGGGAGTAATCAAAGACGGCTGGTCAGATATTATTTCTGGTTTTTTCCCTAAAGCATAAATTCCATCAGCATCAACAACAACTGGCACAGAAACTCGAGATAAGTATTCCAAAATTGTTTCTTGGGTTTCTGACGACCTTCCCATTCCTCCGCCAATCACTACAGCTGTTTTCCCTTTAGCAGCGGCTTTAGCTGATTCAGTCATTAAAATTAAAGTAACTAAGTGCTCTTTGTTCAAATGAACTCCTTGTAGAGGATAAGCTGCTAAATTAGGGCTAAAAGAAGCAATTATATCAGCTGCTCTTTTGGGAGCAATAATTCTAACCATATCTACTCCTGTCTTAAAAGCGGCCAGAGCTGAAAAAGCCGGAGAACCGCTGTAAAATTCTGAACCGCCGATAACTAACAAAAGCCCGTAATCGTATTTTCTAGCAGTCGCGGGCCTTTTTTGATAAATCTTTTTTAGAATGGATTTATTTACTTCAATCATATTATTTTTGATTCTTTTAAATAATCTTTCAGTTCTGGACCGTATTGGGGATGTTTTAAAGAAAGGTAAAGGTTTGATTTAAGCCATCTTAGTTTATCCCCGCATTCAAGCCATTTTCCTTCAAGCTCATATCCGTAAATCACTTTCCCGTCCCTAAGCATATAATTATTAAAAACTTCAGCTAAAATAATCTCATCTTTTTTGCTTGGTCTGGCTTTTTTCAAATAATCAAAAACTTCAGGAGTTAAAATATATCTTCCAATAACTGCCAGGTCAGAAGGAGCTTGTTCTAATGACGGTTTTTCTATAATTTTCTTAATTTTAAAAAAACGATTAGCAATTTTCTCAACACTAACTATTCCATAATGAGGTATTTTCTCCTTAGGCTGACGATTCAAAGCAATAACTGGTTTTTGGCATGTTTTAAAAACTTTAGCTAATTGAAAAACACCAGGAATTTTTGAGTCAATTATATCATCTCCAAACATACAAGCCACTGGTTCATCACCTGTAAATTTTGCTGCTTGCAAAATGGCGTGACCATCTCCTAATGGCTCTTTCTGCATAACATAAGAAAAAGAAAGGTTTTTACAAAGCTCTTCTAAGTTTTTAACTTCAAATAAAATATCTTCTTTTTTCTTTTCTTTTAAAATCTTTTCTATTTTTGGACACGGCTTTAAATAATCTAAAATTTTCTTGTTCTCCGGTTTTAAAACAAAAATTATTTCTTTAATGCCTGACTGCTTTGCTTCAGAAATAATATATTGTATAATCGGCGCATCCACTATTGGCCAAAGTTCTTTTGGCACCACTTTTGACAAAGGCAGAAATCTTGTACCTAAACCGGCGATAGGTATGATAGCTTTTTTTATTTCCATTATAATCTATTGTTATTTTTTCTACGAAAAATTGCAGGAGTTTCCCAGATTTTTTCTCTTTCTATTAGTTCTTTTTCTTCTTCTTCAATGACCTTTTTTACTTGAAGAGCGTTTCGTCTAACTTTTCCGCCAATTTGTAAAACAGGCGTTGGAAAAGATGGTTTTGGTTTTGGTTTTGGTTTTAGCCGAGGCTTAGGTTTTGGTTGAGGTTGAGGTTGAGGTTTAGGTTTTGGCTTCCTTTCAGGTTCTGGTTGAGGTTCTGGTTGAGGTTCAGGTTTTGGCCTTGGCTTAGGTTTTGGCTTAGGTTTTGGCTTAGGTTTTGGCTTAGGTTTTGGTTTTTTAATACTCTTCATTGCGCAACCAGTAGCTAATAAAGTTATTTTGATTTTATCTTTATGTTTCTGGTTTTGATTAATGCCGAGAATAATCTTTGCATTTTTATTAACTGAATCAGAAATGAGTTTTGATATTTGAGAAACCTCTAAAAGTTGAAGCGCTTTCCCGCCTGCTATATTATATAAAATACCCGTAGCTCCTTTAACGCCATATGGATAAAGAGGACTAGAAATTACTTTTCCAATTGCTTCTTCCCTATTAATTTTGTCAATTTCTATTGTATTTAAATAAGTTAAACGGCCCCTGTTAGAAAGAACTGCCCTCAAATCAGCAAAATCAATATTAATTAAACCTGCTGAATAAATCATCTCAATCAATCCTTCTAAATTATTAGCTAATCTCTCATTAATAGCAGACAGAGCATCTTTTAAAGGAGCGTTCTTATCAATTATTTGGAAAATCCTTTCATTGGGAATAACTGAAAAAGCATTTAAATAAGGCCTTATTTTCTCAAGAGATTCTTTAGCAATATCCATTTTCTTCTCTCCTTCAAACTCAAAAGGCAATGTAAAAATTCCATAAGTAAGACAGGGTAAATTTTTTGAAATTTTAGCAAAAATAGGAGTAGAACCAGAACCAGTTCCTCCACCCAAACAAGCAATTATAATGCAAAGGTCTTGGTCTTCAAAAAGCTTCTTTATCTTGTCTTTTTCGTTTTGAGCAGCCATTTCTCCTACCTCTGTGTTCATTCCAGTGCCCAAGCCCTGAGTCAAACTTTGACCAAACTGAAATCGCTTGACTTTCTTAACTGCCTTAAGAGCCCGGAGGTCTGTATTAGCTACTACAAAATCTGCTTTTTTTATTCTGGAAACAATTTCTGAAACAATTGAGCCTCCTCCTCCTCCAATTCCAATCACTCTAAGCTTAGTTTTCCTAATTATATCTTGGGCATCAATTTTCTTAACCCTGTTCGTTTTCTTTATCTTCTTCACTTTCTTAGTTTTTTTAGTTTTCTTTATCATTATCTAATAATACCAAAATAAAAAAAGAGGTCAAGCAGACCTCTTTGAAAGGAACAGTTTTCACAATTATTTCTATCTTAAACAGTCAAAACACTTTGTCAAGCGCAATTTTGTACTAAACTCGGTTTATTGAATCTACAAATGTGTTCTTGATATAAGTGTATTATTATAACCAAATAGTTATTATTACTAACATAATACAAATTTTAAATCCTATGCCAATAATATAAAATTCTTTACTTCTCTTGATTATTGCTTTTGGCCTGAGTCTTTTTGTAAAACCAAAACAATTTTTCACTTTTTTAAAAAATTCATTGCTTAATTCGCTTTCAAAAATCTTACAGATGAAATTTCCACCCAGCAGCAGAATTAATTTTGCAATTTCAAAAGATTTCTCTGTTAATTCCAGAGATTTCCCGGTATCTAAGAATTTAATGCCCGATATTTTTGGCGACAAATCGGAAACCACTACATTAAATTTATCTTTAAAATCGGATTCTTTTAAATCAAAAACGCTTTTTTTAACGAAAACAATATTGGCTTTTTTGGATATTTTTATTTCCTCAATATCAACACCAATCACTTTTCCCTTATTGCCCACTTTTTGAGAAATATATAAAAGCCAGGAACCCGGCGCGCAGCCCAAATCCAAAACCCAATCACCCTCTTTGATAATTTTGTATTTTTCGTCTATCTCTTTTAGTTTATATATTGATCTAGCAGGATGCCCCTCTTTTTTTGCCAATATTGTGTAAAACTCTTTTTTTCTATCTTTCCTGTACATTATTTTAAAATAACTACTTTTAAACTATTCCCAATATTGCCATAAATAATTCAATTAGTCAAATAAAAAATTAGACTATGTCTGGAATTACATCTCAGATTTTTTCTGCCTTTTGGCGCGGACGCGATCAATTTCTGTAAGAAATTGCTTTCTTAGGCGAATGCTTCCGGGAGTTATTTCAAGATACTCGTCGTCATTCATTATTTCTAACCCCCTTTCAAGAGTAAGTTCTATCGGCGGAGTTAATATTATCGCCTCATCAGATCCTTTCGCCCGCATATTAGTAAGTTCTTTTCCTTTTGTCGGATTTACCGCCATATCTTTCCCTTTGGAAACGTTTCCAACCACCAGGCCTTCATAAACTTCCGTTCCCGGACCTATATAAAGCTCTCCCCGTTCCTGCAAATTCCAAAGAGAAAACCCAAGAGATTTCCCATTAGCCATAGAAACCATTGAACCAACTGTCCGGTGTTCCATCTCTCCCACATAAGGTCTAAAGCCGATAACCCGACTGCAGATTATTCCCTCGCCGCGCGTGTTTGTCATAAATTCTCCGCGATATCCCAAAAATCCCCTTGTTGGTATTTCAAAAATAATTATCGTATGGTTTTGCTCCAGACGCATATCTGTCATAATTCCCTTTCGTTTGGAAATTTTTTCTATAACAACGCCCGTCATCTTGTTTGGCACGTCTATTGTAATTTCTTCAAACGGTTCAAGTTTTGTTCCGTTTTCTTCTTTAAAAATAACTTGAGGTTTTGAAACCTGCACTTCGTAGTCCTCCCTTCTCATATTTTCAAGCAAAATAGCGATATGAAGTTCGCCGCGGCCGTAAACCTTGAAATAATCACTTGAAGAAAAATCTATTTTCAGCCCGACATTAACTTCTAACTCTTTTCTCAATCTTTCGCGAATCTGCAAGCTGGTAATAAATTTCCCTTCTCTTCCGCCAAACGGTGAATTATTAACCAAAAAATTAAGAGATATCGTCGGCTCGTCAATATTAATGGCCGGCAGGGCTTCCTGCGACGGATCGGCGCAAATAGTTTCGCCGATATAAATATCCGGCAAGCCCGCGACCATCACAATATCTCCGGCAGACGCCTCATCCACTTCCCGCCTTTCCAGCCCATTAAAAGTGAACAACTTAGTTATCTTTCCTGCCTTTGTTTCTTCAGACGACTTTTTTACAAAAACATTGCTGTTGAATTTTATTATCCCTTCATATATTCTACCTATAGCCAGCCGGCCCATAAAATTATCGTAGCCAAGATTAAACGGCTGGGCCCTTAGCGGTTTTTGGCTTAACTCATCAGAAGAAGCTATTGGTACTTCCTTGATTATGACATCTAAAAGCGGAGACAAATCTTTTGAATCGTCTTTTAAATCAAGTTTGGCAATTCCATCTTTAGCAATTGAATAAACAATTGTGAAATTCAATTGTTCGTCGTTTGCGCCGAGCTCCATAAAAAGGGCAAATATTTCGTCTTTGGTCCATTCGGGCCGGGCGGCCGGCTTGTCTATTTTATTCATAACCACAATTGGTTTTAAACCGAGTTCCAAAGATTTTCTTAATACGAATTTTGTCTGCGGCATTGGACCTTCCTGCGCATCAACTACCAAAAGCACGGAATCAATTGACCTTAAAACTCGCTCCACCTCCGAACCAAAATCAGCGTGGCCCGGAGTATCCACGATATTTATTTTTGTCCCGCGGTAAAACACGGAAGTGTTTTTTGAATAAATGGTAATTCCGCGCTCTCGTTCCAGAACGTTTGAATCCATACTCACGCCTTTTTCTGCCGCGCCGGTCTGACGCATCAGAGCGTCTGTCAAATTTGTTTTACCATGATCAATATGGGCAATAATAGCAATATTTCTTATTTCCATAGAATTGTAATTTTTTCTTAAAAGGTTTCCCCCGCAACTCCGGTCTTTTTAAATAAAAAAAAGACCCGTTGGTCTCGTAGATTTTTAAATAATACTATGAGATTCAATTACTTTAATAGTATATCACAAAACTAATATTTTATCAATAAGTTGGTCTCTTATTTTTTCTTTGATTTGCCCCTGTTTTTGTTTCTTTTTCTTGCTTTTCTCTCCAGTCTTTTTTTGTTCGCCCATCCTATACCCATTTTTTTTATTTCTTATTTTTATTATAATTGCGACTTTTTAAGATTGCTTTGCTGCCTGTCCTGAACAAAATCCGAACCTTTTTTCAAGAAAATCCCGACGCTGATTTCTGACTGCCGCTCTCGCTTTTCCGCCACCGCCAAATTTCGTCCCCCGCACCACCCGTACATACATTATATTTTACATTTGCCGATTTTGAGATCGGCAACTCCCTATCGTTTTTTCTTTTTACGAGTGGTCTTTTTAGTAGAGCTTATCGGTTTTTCTTCAAGTGCTTTTATTCTTGGGTCATCTACCGGAACTGCACTTTTTATTGTCTGTAAAAATTCTTCGTGGAGAGATTTTGTTCTCCTTAGTAGGTCGTCCCAAGTCAAAACATGTATTCTTAATCCCTCCAACGCCTCAATTGTGGTACCCAAGCCGTCCTCTATGTCAGAATAAACTAGAATCCCAGCTATATGATCTACTTTAGTATCAGCATGGGTGGTTTTCTTGGCGTGTTCTCGCAGAAAAAGCACATAGCGTTGTATTTGTTCCAACTCCGCCCTGCCGACTTTTTTGCCTGGCCTCTTGAGATCAACGACTTCCCATTGATAAGTCGCGGCCAAGCAAAAGAAATCCAAACGCTGTCGGCTATCTTTAGTTTTTGTTTTCTTAACCTTGAATTGTTTTTCCAAAATGGTGTCGAGAGCCTTCTCGTGCTTCAAGGGAACCCATATCGGATTCAGCAACCATGGGTGTTTCATCATATAATCCTGCATGTCCGGTTTTTCCGGAACTCCTTTTTTAATCATTTCCTCGAACTTATTTATAATTTCAACTCTGCCCTTGACTTGTTGGGCGGCGGTAATGGCTTCGATGATGTCCCACTCTGAAAGAATATCCACCATTTTTTGTACATCGGACGCGGAGGCCGAATTGATTTGTCTAATCACATCCAAAAAATGTGCGTTGGTAAGGGCGTTGTAGCCGAACTTGGCAAGCTCATCGAGTATCTCCTCGTCCTTGTCTATCTGCGGAATGGAAGTGATCTTCTCTATGTAGCTGTGAAAAATCTGCTTTTCTCTTTGCGGCAGGCGATCACCATACGCAAGGTATTTTTTGATTTCCGGACGTTGGCGTTTTTCTTTAACCCTTTCTTCAGCCCAAGTTCTGAGGAGTTCCTTCACTTTTAGCAGTCCCCATTCTTTGAGCGTCGTTGCGGACTTTGTTTCTTCCCAAAGAACACTGTTGCGAGGAGTAGCAATAAGATCATCTCCATCCGTAACATCCAAAAACTCGGCTTGCACTTCTCCCGTCATGTATTGCATGCCATGTTGCCCGAATGTACCGCCGCTCATGTCAAAAAACCAAGGAGCCTGGGCGAGTTTTCCTCTGGCAAAGATAACAATCCCTCGTGCGTCATCGTCAGGTATGGGCCTCTCCGTAAAGCCAACCCACCACTTTATAGTCCCTGCTCCAGGAATTTTTTCCGTATTCCATCTTCCTTTTTTCGTTGGATATCGAAACTGAAACGGCAGTTCGTCTTTTTTAATTTTGTTCCCGTTAAGCGACACCGAGAAGGACGGGTCGGACAAGATCACAAATCTGCGGGCCATGCTAAGCGCGAAGCTTTGCTTGTCGATCACCTTTGAAACTTTAAGTTTTTTCAAAGTGATGCGTGTACCGGGTTTTTCGCTCGTGCTTTTACCGTTGGTCGAAAGCAATTTTGGCTCGTAATTTCTGATGTATTTGTCGCCGCTCGTCATTGCGTCAAAGTCCATTAAGAAATGCGTGATCTTGCCGTTTTTAACGGTTCTGACTTCGACTTTGGTCGCTATTCCGAAGCCGGCCAACTTGCCTATGCCTTTGCGAGACATCAACTTCCGGCGCCTAATACTTTTGTAAACTTGGGATAAATTCCCCTCTTGCTTTCTTCTGTCGCGGCCGACGACCAAATATTTTTCATCGCATTCTTCGTAGGTCATGCCGTGGCCGTCGTCCTCTACGATTATCTCATCATTCTTTTTCAAGGGTCGGTTGAAAGGCAAAGACACTTTGACGTTTGTCGCCATCGCGTCCCAAGCGTTTGCAATCAACTCCGCTATCGCCGGAACTGGGCCGGAATACATTTGAAGGCCCAGATGTTTAATAAGGCCTCCGGCGAAGCTCATGGTAAGCGGCTTTGGTTTCGGAGTTTTTTTCATATTAGCGATTTAACAAAGCTACCCTGCAACACGCGGAAACTTTTTGCGCGAACTTACACGGCAAGGCGTTGCCGATCAACTCGCACGCCACCCCGATGTTGTCCGTTTCGAGTTTATACGATTTTGGGAAAGTTTGAATGAGAGCCGCTTCTCGAACCGAAATAGTTCTATTCTGTCGCGGATGCCCGAATCTTCCCGAACTGAACGTGGTGCATCCACTTGTCATTGTCGGCGCAACATCGTCCCACCTCATACGCGTATACACATTTTCAAAACCCTCCGCCTTTGCTGGTTTATGACAATCCGGACGTAACCGCATTGGAAGAATAAGCCGGCTTTCTCCCGATTTTGTCGCCATCAACCTTTTTATGGTGATTCCTTTAATGTCTCGAACCACATGCCAGTTAAATTTTTTCACCCCTCCTTTTTTCCTTGCGGCGGATAAAGTCAGGGGTTTCGGCTCTCTTTTTAGAATCTCTCTCAATTTTACCCACGGCTTCAAATTTGAATCCTCATCTGAAAAACGGGAGTGCGTCGCTTCTGGCAATGGAACTTCAAAACCCTTTCCCGCCAGCAAAACCAAACGTCGGCGCGATTGAGGAACTCCGAAGTCAGCCATTTGAAAAACATCCCTCTTAATTTTATAATCCATTGAATTAAGTTTCTCCTCAAACGCGTCGAGCAAGGGAGAACCTCGGCCAGCCAGTCCCGGCACATTTTCCATCATGCATATTTTTGGTTTTAATTCCGCGACAATTCTAGCCATTTCCAAAACCAATTCATTTCGCATATCGTCTCGATGATGTTTGTCGGTTAATTTCGAAAAACCTTGACAAGGAGGACAGCCAGCAACTAAGTCAATCTTTTTTAGCCCCGTAAGTTTTAACAAATCGCCACCTTTTACGTTGCGAATGTCCTTAATCAACAATTTTACCTCGGGATGATTTTTTTGATATGTCTTTGCAACTTCTCCATCTAATTCCACTGCGGCAACAACCTTGAAACCAGCCCTTTTTAAACCTAACGTAAGACCGCCTGCTCCAGAAAACAGGTCGATTGCCGTAAAAACTTCTTTACTTTGATGTTTTGACATACTTTTTTAACTTTTTTAAAACCTGAACTGGGTGTTTCAAAATTTCGTCGTCCCAAAATCTAACCACTGTCCATCCTCGCAGTCTAAGAATTCGGCTCACCCGTTTGTCTTTATTCTTATTGTATAGCAATTTTTCTGTCCAGAAACTCCTATTTATCCTAAATGCCTCGCCGGTAATTTCTTTTCTCCTCCGTCCGTGCCAGAAAGAACTATCGCAAAAAATTAGAACTTTAGTATCCTTAACTCTAAAATCTGGCTTCCCAAATAGTTTTGGTTGACCTTGATATTTAATTCCATTTTTCCTCAGTAGCGATGCGAAGATTTTCTCCGGTTTAGTTCCACGACCTTTCACTTTTTTCATTCGCCTGCTTGTTTTAAGGGTTGGTTTTTTAAATTTCATACTAACTAATCAAGAGAGTTATTTACCTCTATGAGTAGCTATTGAAACTATTGAAAAAATATCATCTCCTTTCTTTAATGCTTCCAATAATTTCTTAAACATATATGCTCCAGGCATATTTGTTTTTTCTTGAATCATTAAGAGTTTTGCAAGCAAAATTAAAAACTCTATTCTATACTCACCAAACTGACTAATACTTTGGTATTCTTTTATTTTATCTTTATGCTCCTCCAATAAATTTTTAATATTCAGGATTTTATTCCTTTTGCCCTCGCTTTTAATCGGCAGTGTTTTATTCCAAATATCCAAGAGAAAATCAAGAAATTGTCTTATTTTCTTTTTATTGGAATGCATCTTAATTAACAGATCAACAGCCCAATGGATATGTTTTGGCGTTCTAATGTTTGACCATTTACCATCTTTTTTAACTTGCCGATATTTTATTAAAATATCAAATTTACTAAAACTACCTTGATATACTCCAATTATTGTTTTATCATCCGGCAAAAAAACCTTTAGTGGGGTGACTAATTTACCTTCCCTGTTGAACGACATAAATTGTATCAAATTGTCACTTTTTATTACTCTCATAAGTATATATCCTAATAATTTAGAATAACTAATTCATTTATCGGGCCTCTTTTATCG
>Ga0315541_1000201_pt1 | contig 62936 bp, 49 predicted proteins | sample SalMarSW160190MG_FD_203095 | JGI IMG/M metagenome (GOLD analysis project Ga0315541, IMG submission 203095) | Salt marsh sediment microbial communities from the Plum Island Ecosystem LTER, Massachusetts, United States - Salt Marsh Sediment SW1601-190 ... | reverse complement strand
CTTCGTAATAGACGCCGCAGTTCGGGTAATAACGGTATTTGTATTTTGCCCGACGCCCGTGAGCTGGAGCCCATGGAGGCGGTCCTGCAGGCTTATCTGCAGAATAAACCTCAGGATGCGGACTGCTTACCGATCATAGCACCCATTCCCTGGCACCCAGTAAAAGCGAAAAACAAAGTAACAAGAGGCAAAAATATCAAGTTTTTCCAATAGGTTTTTTTACTCATTGTTTACCTCCTATTATTCGTTACTAAATATAGTGCTGAGCAAGTGCTATACTATCGGGAACAGATAAACGCTGGGGCTTTTAATGGTAAAACAGATTATGGCTTCAATCTCATGTCCCCAGTGTACTCAGCCATTCACCCACCCAATGAGTGATTGCAATCACTGCGAGTGCGATTATAAGATGTTCGCCGATAATCTTCCAAGGTGGTTCGCCCTGAGATTTTGCGATGAGGTAGCTCAGAACAACGAGAATGGACATTCCCCATATCAAGCTTACGATGATGGCATTGGAGAGGCAGAGAAAAAGTACAGGGACAATAAAGGTCATTGCGAATAGGAATTTTGTCATAAACGTCGCAATAGTAGCTCCCCATATTTGCTTCACGGTGTGAGTGTTTTCTGCTTCCTCAGAAACATGAATACCCAAAGCATCTGAAAGGGCGTCTGCAATGGCGATTGTAAGGATACCAGCAAGAACCACAATCTTAGAATGCGTCCCTGAGTGGAGACCAACCATGAGGCCAAGGGTCCTGATGATCGCCGAGGTCAGGCCAAACGAAATGCCTTTTATTAATGAATCCTTCATCCGATTTTTCCTTCATCATGTTGCAGAAAGCTGTATAAACTCTCACTACTACTGCAAGGGATAAGTCATCTTTTCACGCTGACTGATATTTCTATTCCTTCTCAATTCTTTCTAGTAGTAAACGGGCTCTCTCATTTGTTGGATCGATTTTGAGAATTTCTCTAAGTTGATGGCAGGCCTTTTGTATTTCACCCCTGTCCGCATAAAGTATGCTCAGGTATAACCGAGCGTCTATATGTATGGGATCAATATCGATTGTTTTTAAAAATTCCTCCTCAGCCCATTTATCGGCAATCCCTTTTTCGTAATAGGCCATGGCTAATCCAAAATGGCTATCAGAGGTTTCAGGATTAATCTCCAAGGATTTTTTAAAAGCTGAGATAGCTTTTTCTATCTCACTTAACTCACCGTATGCCATGCCCAAATTGAAATAAATACGGCCTGCGCTGAATCCCAAAGCTATGGCCTTTTCATAATGGAAAACTTCCTGCCTGTGGTCTCCAATTTGCCCATATGCATATCCCAGATGGTACAAAGCAAGGGCGTTCGTAGGATCTTTTTCCAAAAGCCTCTCATGAAGTAGAATACCCGTCTGATAATCATGTAGTTTCATAGCCCTGTCTGCCTCGTCACTACAGGACCATGTCCTGGTAGGAGCCGAACGTGTCTCAGCCATTCTTTTTGAACATCCTGCCCCTGCCCAAGCACCAAACAGACAGAACATAAAGCTACATAAGCAGAGGAATTTAAACACCTTTTTATCAAACCGTGACATGCTGTATCCTGGTGTCCCAAACTACCCAACTGAAAAATGTTGGGCTTCGGAGGCATTCATCCTATTATGGCTGGTATCACAATACTTGAAAACGGCCCAGGCTATGATTTCACGAATAAATTGCGATTGTAATCTTTAATATCATTCCGCCTCGCGGTCTGTTGAGAGGCTTATGCTAAATACTTTTCGTTTCCGCCACTTGAGTTTTGCTCCGAATATTCTGGGATACTTTATCTTTTCTGCGGATGGGATCCAGCCGTTGACTATAAGAGTGTCGCCTCCCCTTGGAATTGCCATAAAACCTGTTCCCAATGGCTTTCCTGCTTCTCCTTCCTTGCAATGATCATCTAGCTCAGGAGATTCCTTTATGTCAATTGTTGCTTGAGTGGCAGATTTTAATACAGGTGAGAGGATCTTACCTGAAAGAATCAGATTTGCATCTTCCCAATAGTCTCCGGGAATAATAGCTATATTAACCGTTTTTGCATTCGTTTTTACATCTGATCGGATCCTGGAGATAAATCGGAATTATTTTACTCATGAATGTCATTTGCAGCAGGATCATTTTTGCCTTGCCGACGATCCAGCTTTTCCTTGGCTTTTTTCTTTCGCTTAAGCTCTTTCTGGCGCTTTTTAAAGGTATGGTTACTTCGCTTCGCCATGATCCTCCTTTTTACAATATTTGTGTATTATGAATATCCACTCTACAAATTAGCTACTAATCGAGAGATGAAAGATTTTATCTTCGATCCGGTTTATTAAAAACGACGTCCCCTGCCCTGGCTTCCACCTTTTCTGCTGCCACCAAATCCTCCTCTGCCATGATGATTTTCAGTGCGAGGGCGAGCTGTATTAACCTTTAACGCCCGACCTTTAAGCTCTTTACCGTTTAGAGAGTCAATTGCTGACTGAGCTTCGGAATTATCGGGCATCTCTACGAACCCAAATCCTTTTGATCTGCCCGTATAATTATCCGATATGACTTTTACAGTTTCAACTTGACCAAAGGCCTCAAAAGCCACTTTTAAGTCCGTTTCGTTCACTTCATACGATAGATTCCCTACATAGATATTCATTCTGACCTCCTTTTATTTATTAAATTCCCTTTATTCATATCTCCATGATATAGCTTTACTGTTTTTGCTCCCTTAATGCTTTTTTCTGCGCAATCACCTGCCTTTCCAAATTTCTGATATCTCTACCCCGAACCGCCTTTTCTTGATTAAGTTTTCTTAATATCATATTGTATTTAAGGTTATTCCCCTTTGCTTTCTATGCACTAAAGGTTCCTCAACTTCGAGATCTTACGGAAATGGTGGCCATAGATCGAGAATGTAATAGCCAACGGGATCAATCGCGGCCGGCAAAAAAGAGTCCAGGATAAAATTTTCCAATACTGGAATCGCTCTTTACCGAAAAGCCCCAGGCGAATGCTTGCGCGAAATACAGCGATCAGGCGTTGAAAATCGAGAGGGACCCTTCTGGTTTTAGGCATCTTATATTCCCGCAGGAATGTCATGGTACGTTTATAGTAATGCCTGGGCGAGTAAATATGCTGAATCATGATTCTATACCCCTCCCGTAAAGTATCAAAACCCATTTTAGGGACTATGTTGGTTGATCCATCAACATTATCTCCGGAGAACAGGCCGACAAGACGGCCCTCCTTTCTCATTCGATCATAAAGCCTTGTGCCGGGAGGGGCATTAAGCATGCCTACCATAGCCGTGACTATTCCGCTTTTTTGTATAAACTCCATCTGCCGCTGGAAAATGGAAGGCGGGTCACTGTCGAAACCCACAATAAACCCTCCCTGTACCTGAAGACCGGTCCGCTGTATGAGTTTAACGCTCTCGATCAGGTCGCGATTCTTGTTCTGCAGTTTATTGCATTCAGTCAGACTCTCTTCATTGGGAGTTTCAATGCCGATGAAGACACTATCAAAACCTGCATCGACCATCATTTCCATCAACGGCTTATCATCGGCCAGATTGATGGAGGCTTCCGTGTTAAAAGGGATTCTCTTCTTCTCTTTCTGCCATTGGATGAGGGACGGCAGAAGATTGGTTTTGAGATAAGCTTTATTGCCGATAAAATTGTCATCCACAAAAAAGACCTGCCCCCGCCACCCTTGAGAATAGAGGCTGTCCAATTCGGAAACAATCTGGTCAGATGTCTTGGTGCGTGACCGATGTCCTAATAATGCCGTAACGTTGCAGAACTCGCAATTAAATGGACAGCCCCGGGAGAACTGGATGCTCATTGAGGCATAATGTTTAAAATTCAGCAACTCCCACATGGGAGCGGGTGTCTTTTGAATGTCGCAAAATTCGGACGTCTTGTAGATACGCCTAGCGCACCCCTTTTCCAGATCCGCCAGAAAAGGGGCAAGAGTCAATTCGGCTTCATTCAGCACAAAATGGTCAACATCATCAAATTGATCATATTCGCTGGTAAATAGTGGTCCGCCTGCGATGATCTTGAGACCCGCTTTCTTGCATTGGGCAACTGTTTCATGAGCCGATGTCCTCTGGATTGACATGCCGCTGATAAAAGCGTAATCAGCACAGGCAAGGTCCTTATCTGTAAGCTTGGTCACGTTCATATCAACCAGCCTCTTGGCCCATTCTTCAGGTAACATAGCCCCGATTGTCAGAAGGCCTAGTGGGGGCAAGGTCGCCTTCTTCCGGATAAATTTCAGGGCGTGTTTAAAACTCCAGAAAGTGTCTGGATATTCCGGATAAATCAATAATATCCTCATAAAAATTCTCCCTGTATATCAATGAGATATAAATGGGCCGACCAAAATGCTATCGTCCATCTTCATTTTTCCATGCGTAATGATGTCTTTACCTTGAGGTGCCTTTTATTCTTGTTTGTTGTTCCATGTATATTTTGGCTGAAGCAAATAGTAATCGCATCGCCATCTACCTGTCGCAAACAAGTATGCGAAGTTTATCGGAAAAAACTACGTCCATTTTTTTATATGAAGTGCTGATCACGATCCCTTTACCAAAGGTATTATGATCAACCACGTCATCCGCCTTAAATGATCCCGACATGCTGTAACGCACAGGCTTTTTTCCCTTGAACTTTTCAGTTAGAAGCTCAAAGTCTTTTGCGGGGTCCTTTTTTTTTGACCTTACGCTTTTCCTGGGTGTTTTATCTTTCTTCTCAGTCATCGTTTTTCCTCGGATTTAAGATATTGTAGATAATCGACAATTCCATACCCCATAAAAAAGCAGGACATTCTTGCCGATATCAAGCACAATTTAAAAAGGAACGGAGTTTCATCCCGAAAAGATGGAGGCCTTCTATTTCAAAGCGGTGGTCGGCAGAGTTCGTATGGCATGCGTCGGGTTATATCTTCCTCTTATCTCGTTGTCCCTGAAACCTGGTAAAAAAGGGATAACAATTCTAAAATATTTTCAGTAAGTAATTATAATCTTTATAAAAATCGATTTATTTTATATTATCTAAATATATAAGTCAAGTTTTTATTTCTTTAATTAGTAAAAACTTTGATTTATCAATAATGTCTAACTATTACTGATTAAAATTAAATTGTTTTTAATTTTCTAATAGTATGTCTTGACTTTTAATTCCTGGTGGACTAATCTAATTAAATCAAAAATGGTTTACCTTCAATGGTGAGCCTGTTTCATTCTGAAGGAAATTACTTTTTATAGTGGCATCCTTGGGTCTTGAAACTTGAAATTTTTTTGGAAGGAGGATGTCACCATGACTAATGGAACAGTAAAGTGGTTTAATGACCGAAAAGGTTTCGGTTTTATTGAACAGCAGAACGGTCCTGATGTATTTGTTCATCATTCAGGAATAGTTTCAAACGGGTTCAAGAGTCTTGATGAAGGTGCTCAGGTCACCTTTGAGATAGAACAAGGCCCAAAAGGCCCGTCTGCAACAAATGTTAAAACGATCTAAATTATCCTTATAAAGATAAAGAGATAAAAAGGGCGCTTCATCATATTTTTTGAAGCGCCTTTCTTTTGGCATTAGTATGATCCAAGAATAGCCCTTTTCCGCAATACCTTCTTCAATCCCCTGGATGCGGAGATTTATACGCCATTCACTATTTGTCTCCCCTATGTCTCCCCTTTCAGGACGACAGCATGCACACCATGCACAAAGGGGCATGAAGATTAGGCCGTCCGGAATGGTCAGTTTTTTTAATGGGTTAGAAAGACCTTCTTCTTTGGGAGCAGGGAGTCGGAGGTTCAAATCCTCTCGCCCCGATCCGTCTTTCCACCCTCCGTAGCCCGTCCTCCGCAGTGGCTTGCTACGGAGGATGGACAAGCCACTGCGGAGGACGGGCGCTCAAAGAGCTACGACATGACAGGCCAGCATTCGCTTGGAGCAGAGCGGAAAGCGAAGGCTGCCGCGACGTAGCCCTGAGTCCTTCGATTTCACTCAGGACCGTGAGCCTGTCGAAAGGCCTGTCGAAGGGGCGAAGTCGGGCTATATTTATAAATCTGGATTCGACCCAAGCTACGGCTCGGCAAGCCAGCCAGACGCAATCTTAAACCACATCGGATGGACTCCTATTACACCTACATATTAGAATCGGAAAAGAGCTTAATCGATTCTATATCGGCTTTACTGAAGATCTCGAATCCCGTCTCAAATCGCATAACCATAGTAGTGAAGCGTGACCCTCTTTAATAATTCAATTGTCAATCCGAGTTATTGAGGTATGTCCCATACCACACTGGCGTAGAAACTGAGGATGATTATTCTCCCGAAAAATGAGTTATTAAATTATTGAAGAACGTCCCGCTTCTCGATTGTTTTGTTGAAGTGTAACTCATTTTCTTAAGATAATGGTTTGAAAATAAGTTGTATTATTAAATTATATTGAAAAATCATATGATATTTTATATTGAAGAAAAACAGATAAAATGATCTAACCATAATAAAAAGAAGAAGGTCATTGAATAACTAATGTTTGATCCATAATAAGTTCTATAAGGCAATCAGGATAATTACAACTATAAGGAGGAGACCAATGAGACGTACTTCTTTCATGTTTATTGTGTTTTTTAACGTGTTACTCATCCCCATGATCAGCTTCGCAGCGGATGAGGTTTCCTGCAAACGCGGAGGTCTGCAGCATGCAGTCGACTTGTACATCGATGCCCAGACCAAAGGCGATATTTCCGGCCTGCCCCTCGCGACGGGTGTGAGTTACCAGGAGAACATGGCGCCTGTTGACATCAACAAGGGTCTTATCAATACTCCGATGAAAATAGATTTTCATCGCAGTATGCTCGATGCTTATTCGGGCCAGACGTTCACCGAGGTAATCGTGACAGACAAGGAAAATCCCTATGTCATCGGCACACGCATGCGTGTCAATCATGACAAGATCGCCGAGATCGAGATCCTGTGGACAAAACCAGGGTATTGGCTCTTTGACGCCGATGCCTATCTAAAGTATTCGTCATCGGAAGACTGGAGCCCCATTCCCGCTGATAAGCGTGCCACGCGCGCAACACTGGTCGTCGCGGGAAACGCCTATCTCGACGCATTCCTTGAAAAGAAAATCGACCTTGTGCCGTGGGGATTTCCCTGTGTCCGCATCGAAGGCGGTGCATACACTGGCACGGGCTCACCCGATGACAGCTGCGAGGTTGGGGTTCCGAGCGGCGTGAATATCACCAACCGCCGCTTTGTAGTGGACGATGTGATCGGTTCTGTAGTCGTGTTCTGCACCTTTGGTCCGGAAACCCCGGATGGTAGAATGGGCGCGCCTGATACACACCTGTTCCGGGTGGAAAACGGCACGTTGCGATACGTGCATACACTGACTCACCTGTTGATGTCAGACTTCCGGGGTGAGATTCCAGAAAATATGCCGGAGCAGTGAAACGGGATGAAGTGAAGCGGGACGCTCTTTAATAATTCAATTGTCAATCTGAGTTATTGAGGTATGTCCCATACCACACTGGCCTGGAAACTGGAGATGGGTTTAGCCGATATCGGATTTTCCGTCCAGATAAGAGAATTGATCGCAAAAGAGGGTGATTATTCTCTTGAAAAATGAGTTATTAAATTATCAAAGAGCGTCCCGCTTCACGACAAAACAACATCAAAAGAACAGGGGGCCGATATGAGATCCAGCTTTCTGATGCAATCTAGGCACTGTTTTATGCTGGCAGCTACCTTGCTGTCGCCGGTTTTGCTGGTTAATGGAGCGGCGGCAGGAGAACCCGAATGGAATCCGGCCGCGATCAAGGAGTGTGACCGCGCCTGCCTGGTCGGTATCATGGACGGCTATATGAATTCCTTATTCAAGCAGGACCTCGATTCCGTCCCGCCCCTGGCAAAGGATATACGGATGACCGAAAACACCTGCGTCATTGACGTTGGCGAGGGGGTCCTCTGGCGGACTAAGACGGAACCGACCAGCTTCAAAATCTATGTAGCCGATCCGGTTTCGGGTCAGGTCGCCATGCAGGCACGGTTGAAAATCGGCGGCCGCAATGCGCTGATTGCCGTTCGTTTGAAGGTGGATCGGGGAAAGATCCAGGAAATCGAGCAGCTGTATGACCGTGAAATAGACGATGCGGCGATCCCGCTTTTAACCACTCCCAAACCGGTTTTGACCACCGATGTCCCGCCGGACGAACGGGTTTCCCGCGATATGCTGTACCGTATCGCCAACTCATATTTTGATGCCCTGGAAGGGGATAACGGGAAGATCGGCGCGTTTGCCGATGAGTGCGTCCGCCATGAGAACGGATACCAGACAGTGAACAATCCGCCTCCCGGCGGCCGTATGATGCCAGCGCCTTTTATTCCAACGGCAGACACTCCACAGGGCCGTGATATGCTCGAGTTCAGTATGTTGACCTGTTCCGAGCAGATCGATACCAAAATGTTCGCCTATATGAAACATATTCGCCCGCGCCGCGCACTGATTATCGATGAGCAGAAACAGATAGTAGGCACCTTTCCGCTTTTCGTCCACGACGGAACCAGCAGGAACGCCAAGCCGGGTGACCCTCCGGGTATGATTTTGAATCTGGTGACAATGGAGACCTTCGGAATCCGAAACGGATTGATACGTCATGTCGAAGCGTTTCCGTTCGTAACACTGCCATATGGATTGGGCAACGGCTGGACCATGGGCTCCGGCAGGTGATTTTTGGATGAAGACGCGGCCTTGATTTTACGCTCTATACCGCGTGGAAAGGGGGACGAGGCTAAGAAAATAATTAATTCATTGTGTAAATTTGATAGCCCTTTTGTTTGCTATGCGCTCCCCTCTTCTTGCTGCGCACAGCCACCCCTGGTTTGCTCATTCCAAGACGCCATGCTCTCTCCACTATACTACAGTAGCCCTCCCTTAAGGCTAATAGCACAATAAACCCCGGTTCTCCGCTTTAGCCTATTTCCGGCTTTTTATTTAGCCCCGTCCCCTTTTCTAGAATTAACATTTTACCTTCAGATAAGTTCAATCTTTTTCTTGAAAAAATGATTCGAATAACTGATTATTCAACTATGCTTAAGAGGTAAACCAGCAGGATGCAACAATATTACAAACCTTAATCAAATCACCTTAGAGTTCGAACATGAAAAAAGTAATTGTTATTTTTGCGTGTATTGCCATATTCGTTATGCCTATGACTGTTACAGGCGTTGAGAATGAGCCATGCGGGTATGCGGGATCCAATTCCTGCCAGCCATGTCATAAGGATGTTTACAATACCTGGAAATCTTCAAAACATGCGAGGATGTTCAAGCCGGCCCCCGATACGCAGCCGGTATGCAAGGGATGCCATACAACGGGCATGGATACCCTCGGACAGACCTCTAAGGAAGATTACGTTGGATGTGAAGCCTGTCACGGCCCCGGACGCGATCATATAGACAATGGGGGAGATGTCGACAAAATCGTTTCGAGTAATTCAGCCGATATCTGCGGAAGATGTCACAACGGCAATCAATCCGATGATAACATCGAATGGATGACGGAATACAGTCCCGGAACGAAACTCTCCGATATCGAGGGATTGAAACTGATTCCCGTTGACCCGGAAGATCTCCCTCCGCCCGTCATCGATATCCATCCGTCGTTGACTTACAACATGTGGCTGGCGTCTGCGCACGGAAAGACACCCAACCGGAGCATTCAAATCGGAGGTAAAGATTGGATCGGGCCGATATCCTGCGTGGCCTGCCATACCCCTCATCATAGCGATAATCCGTCTCAACTGGTTATGAAACCGGAAAAACTCTGCGCCGAATGCCACTTCCAGGACGCGGTGCTGAGAGGAAGCGGCGCAAAGGGTGTCGAGGATACCAGAAGCCTTCATACCGCAATCCCCTGTTTTTCATGCCATATGACCGAGGGAAACCACCTTATGAAAGTGCTTCGTCCGGATGACCCTGATTTGGCGGAAAGCCGTACGGACTCATGCTCGGATTGTCATGAGGATAAAGACCGGAAAAAACGCGCCCATCAGATACAGGACTGGGAAGCATGGTATAATGAAACCATGGACCCGATTAAAGCGGACCTGAAAACCATCGAAATCGCGATGAAGGAAAACCCCGATTTTCTGAACGCGGAGTTGAAGGCAACGCTGGACGATATAAAGGCAAATCTATCCATCATTACAAAAGACGGATCCAACGGCGTCCACAATCTAAATTACGCGCTGGCCATAATGGCCCTAGCCAAGCGACATCTTGCGGAAATGCCGCTCCCCACCGCAAGCGGTGGGGTATCAAGCGAAATTCTGCCATAGCCTACCCGGCTTTCCATCCTCCGTAGCAGGCTACTGCGGAGGACGGGCGCTCTTACGAGCTTCGCCGTGGTTCACCTTGCCATCTTGTCAAGCCGTAGCCTTGGGCGAAGGCTGACCATCCCTGCGGCAAGCCGCAGGGTATTCTGGCGAAGGCGAATAAAAAAGGCCGTTCAATAATTCCCGGCATCCGCTCCCCTTTGGCTAGAATTTCTGAATTAATCAGGTGACAGTTCTTTTTGACATACAAGATCCCATCCTATATACTCCAGAAAAAAGCGAGCTCTTATCATGTGAGGCGACAATATGGCAGACATTGAAGGGAGTAACGGTCAGAGAACGGAATTCAGTGCTGTCGGGCGAGCGAACGTACCCGGCAGGTTATCGTATACCATAGCCACAGGCAGGGCCAAATACGGTTGCGACTATGTCGTTCCCGACATGCTCCACGCCAAATTCCTCAGAAGCCCCTATGGTCGCGCCAAAATAAAGAGCATGGATATCACCAAAGCAAAGGCACTGGAGGGCGTGGTGGATATCGTTACCTGGGACGATCCGGAAGTCCTTTCAATAAACCCGGGCCTGACCCATCCGCCGGTCAGGACAATGGCCGGAATCCATGGGCCTCTGCTCCCCGGTGAAGCGGAAACGGAAGACGAAGAGATAGGCGCGGTTGTTGTCGCCGTAACTCCGGAAATCTGCGATGAGGCGCTCAAATTGATCGCCGTGGAATGGGATGTGCTGCCATCCATTGTTAATGCTCCGGATGGACTGAAACCCGGCGCACCCATCATCAAGCATGACCCTAAAGGCCTGGTATCGAATTTCGCTACCGGGGATGTTGAAGCCGGTTTCAAGGAATCCGATCATATCATCGAATTCGACTGGGCCCACTCCCGTATGGCTTCTCATATACCCAATCCAAACGGGAGCGTCGCGTGGTGGGCGCAGGATCCATGGGGATCCGAAGGACCGACCCTGTATATCGAGGGAATAAGTCCCACCTGGGGCGCGTTTCAACTTCTCCCCCTGTACAATCTCACCTTCGACAAGCTCAAACGAGGCACTCTGTTTCAGGGGGGCAAATATTGCGACTGGATCCTTCGCCGCTCCCAGCTTATTACGCCTTTGCTGGCTAAAAGGACGGGACGGCCCGTCCGATGCGTAAACGAAAGGCGGAACGATTACTATCCGGGCAATCCGCAGCGATATTCTCATACAAGAATCGGTTTCAAGAATGACGGAACGATTGTTGCAGTCGAAGAAAGCACTACCGGAGATTCAGGAGCCCCGGAAGAAACCGCCTCCGCAATGGCAGGATTCGAAGCCCGCTTCAGCCCTTTCAATACAACCCGATGCGTCAATCAAAAGAGCAGTTTCCAGGAAGTCTACACCAATTCGGGCCGTTATACCCTCAGCCAGACCTCCCCGTTTAACTGGGACTCCATGACAGTTGCCGAGCAGATTGTGGCGGAAAAACTGGGCATGGATGTCATAGATGTCGCGCTCAAGAACGTCCACGGCCCTTCGTCCCAGCAGGATCCCCGTATTCCCCCCAGCCTGCAGATGTGCCTGGAAAAAGGCAAAAAGGCCATGGACTGGAAGTGGCATCCGGCCGGGGCCAGAAAACTCCCGGACGGCAGGATGCACGGCTTGAGCTTCCGATACGCTATGTCGCCCCGGCACGCCCAACAACCATACACCGCTACGGTGACCATTCAGGCGGACAGCAAAGTGTACATACCGCTTAAGGGTCCCTGGACCGGCACATACGCTGCAGATGCCTGTGCCTTGGTTGTCGCCGAAGAGCTAGGAGCAAAGGTTGAAGATGTGATCCTCCTCTATGACGATAAGGCGCTCTTCACTCCTGTAGGAGGAGGCAGCGACGGTACGTCAGCATCCTCCTGGGTAATGAAAGAAGCGGCCGTGAAATGCAAAAAACTTCTGCTGGAATTGGCCGCTAAGAAGTTTAAGGCCAGGCCCGAAGACCTTGATACAAAGGATACAATGGTTTACCTGAAGTCGGATCCCAGCAAATCCATTCCGTTCGGAACCTTTATCGCGGATGAAGGGTTCGGCGATCATGATCTGGATATCGCCGCGACATTCTTCGGGAGGCCTCCGGAAACAACCTGGCATAAAGGCGGACATGTCCTCGATGTCATGAATGCGAGCTTCTGCGAAGTGGCGGTGGATCCAGAAACCGGCGAGACGGAGGTCACTAAATATGTCGTTGTATGCGATCCCGGCAAGGTGTTGAGGATGACGTCGTTGGAAGGGCAATTGCATCAGGCGATGTTCTTAAGCCATGGAGGGGGTTTAATGGAAGAGTTTATTTACGATAAGGCAACAGGCGTAAAACTCAGTACGAACATGTTCGAGTACAAGAAACCCACCATACTGGACCTGGGGCCGATCGATACATATGCTGTGGAAACCCGAAGCGGGAACGCCTGCTATGGCGCATCCGGCATCAGCCACTGCATGGCCGCTCCCCTGCTTCCTGTCTGCGCTATAGCCAATGCCATAGGAAAGTGGATCGAACCCCCGGTCACACCGGACAAGGTGTTGAAAGCGCTGGGGAAATGTTAGCCAACGAAAGGAGACTGCTATATGGCTAAATCCAAGAAACCCGAAAGCAATAAAAAATCGGTTTCAAGACGCGATTTCCTCGTAAGTGCCGGCGCTGCAATCGCGGCCGGCACATTGGGAGTATGCGCCTCTGAATCTACGGCAGCAGCATCCTCCTATGAACCATCAACCGGCTACATTGTTCATGACAGCAGGCTGTGTCTAGGCTGCCAGAGTTGCATGTTTGCCTGCTCCATGGTGCATGAAGGGGTAGCAAATCCCTCGCTGTCGAGAATCCAGATAATTCGCGATGCCCCATCCTTTACCAAGTATCCGTACGACATCATCATGTCGGTATGCAGGCAATGCGTCACCCCGCTGTGTGTGCAGAATTGCCCGACAGGCGCCTGTCATGTGGATGTCGCCAACGGCAATATCAGGAGAATCGATGAAGACAAATGCATCGGCTGCGGGCGCTGTATCGAGTCCTGCCCGCACAAACCCCACCGGACAATCTGGAATCCTGTGAAAAATATATCCATAAAATGCGACCTGTGCGTTGATGCGCCATACTGGGGCAAAAAAGGAGGGCCCGACGGGCATCAGGCATGTGTCGATATCTGTCCGGCGAATGCGCTCAAGCTGGTACATGAACCTCCTCCGCAAACGGATGTAACCGGGTATGACGTTGATCTTGCTCCACCTCCAAGGAAAAAAGTCATGCCGTCAATATTTGAAGAAAACCCAACGACAAAACAGGAATGGGGAGGAAAACATTATGTCAGGCGGATATACCGGGAAAATACTAAGAGTTGATCTTACATCCAAATCAATCAGCACCATCGATACCGCCAAATACGAGGAGTTCGGGGGTGGCTACGGAATGGGAACGGCCATCTTCTGGGATCTGGCGGTCGCTCCGGGTGAATGGGATCTGAAAGATCCTTACGATCCCCGGAATGTCCTTCCCATTATGGTCGGTCCTTTAGCGGCTACCGGCGTTCCGGGGTCGGGAAGGACCAACATTTGCGGGCTATCTCCGGAGACGTTTCCTTCCTGCGAATTCTGGCGGAGCAATTTAGGCGGCCGTTTCGGCACCATGATGAAGCTTGCCGGTTGGGACGGAGTCGTGGTGGAAGGCAAGGCCGACCAACCGGTATGGATCAACATCATTAATGACCAGGTGAAGATCGAAGACGCCAAGGAACTTTGGGGCCTGGATACCTGGCAGACCCAGAACAGAATTACGTCAATGGTTGGCGGAAAAACCCGCTTCGGCGAAGAATGGCAACAGATCGGGAGTACCTATACCACCGGCCGCCCACAGATCCTCTGCATTGGTCCGGTGGGCGAGGCCAAGTCAAGACTCGCCGCCCTGATTCATGGCAGCGGGGTCAGTGCGCGGGTAGGCGGGCACGGCGCGGTCTTCGGGGCTAAGAATTTGAAAGCTATCAGCGTAACCGGGACAGGGAGCGTTCAGATCTCTGATCCCGAGGGCATCTTGGACGCCAGACTCCACCAGATGCAATCACCGAGTTTTTTGCCAGCCCAGCCCGGGGCGGCGTCCTGCATGCCTTGCCTGCGCGGCGACCGGCGCAGAAGCAACTACTATGGCGGCGAAACCATGTGCGCCGATCAGGGCTGGTTCTTCAGCCACCCGAATCCGACGGTTCAAGACCGAGCCGCCGAGGCCTTGATAAAATATGGCCTCAGCAGCTGGTCGGCCCATTTCCACGCGTTTTCGATCGATATTGCCGGCGCGCCGGAATTCTTCCGTAAAAAGGTACCGACAGATTCCGGCCTTGGCTGGTATCTTCAATACCTCCACGAGCAGGGCTTACTGGGTCCGGGAAAGCAGATCGACTCGGCGCCTTTGCCCATGGATCAATGGGGTGAACTGAGTTTTCGCCTTGCTCTGCTGGACGCGATTGCCCGGCGAGAAGGGATTGGCGATGCTCTGGCCGAAGGCTGTGCCCGGGCCGCTCAGAAATGGGGACGGCTGGAAACGGACAGGGACAGCGGCGCCTTGCGTCTTCCCGCCTGGGGAGCTACAAGCCACTGGACAATGCCCTGGGTGGAATGGGCTTATGCCTACATCCTCGGAGCGGGAGATCCTGCCTGGCATGGATTCATGGCCCCCGTCGGCGCCCCCCGTGACGGCACACCCCTGGAAAAGTCTCTGGAGAAGCTATCCAAGAAGACCATCCCGTATACCGACGATATATTCATGTTCAACTATGCGTGGAAGGGCGAAGAGGCATGGAAGACCGGCATCTATTCCCCGCATAAAGCCAAACAGGTAGCCTGGAGCCGCCACTATTCGTCGTTCTGGAACGAATCCATGGCATTCTGCGAGATGTTCCTCCCCGAACTGGGCAGTGATAGTCCCGAGATAGAAATCATGTACTACAGAGCCGTTACGGGAAAGAAGGACTCGTTTGCCGACACAATGCGAATCGGCCAAAAGATCTGGACCCTGGAGCGCGCCATCCGCGTTATGCACGGAAGAAGCCGGCAGACGGAAGACTTCTTTCCGTACATGTATAAGCCGGGAGCATCAGGCTTTGCTATCTACGGCGGAGTGCCCATTTACGAGAACGGCAAATGGCGTTCCGACCCAGCCCCGGGCATGTACTTGGACCGGAAGGGCGTGGACGATTTCAAAAGCCACTTCTATGCCCTGGAAGGCTGGGACAACGAACACGGTTGGCCCACCCGTAAGACACTGGAAAAACTGGGTATGGGGAGGCTGGTGAAGACGCTCCGGGACAGCGGAAAACTAGGCACCGTATTATAGTTATTTAAAATTCATTAAATGATCCTATAAACTCAACAATTGCATACAAGGTATCAAAACAACATTCTTTTAAGGAGGTATCAATGAGCACAGCCTATGATTTTATTAAAGCCAATCAGGTGTTTCACATTGCCACAGTTGACGGCACAAAGGCGAGGGTCCGTCCTTTTGGCTTCATTATGAAAAGGAACGATGCGCTCTACTTCTGCACTAACAACACCAAGGATGTCTATAAGCAGATGGTCCAAAATCCTGATGTGGAGATTTCCTCCCTGGGCACCGAGGGAAAGTGGGTGCGTCTTCGAGGAAAGGTAGTGTTTGATGACAGCCGCGAAGCGAAGGTCCAGGCGTTCACGGAATCTGACATGCTTCTCCAGATCTACCCAAAAGGGGCGGATGATGAAACATTCGTAACCTTCTATCTTACGGATGCGCAGGCAACGCTGTATTCATTTACCGATGCTCCGCAAAATATTCCGCTCTTTTAGCCAGGATGCCATAATAATGTGAACAGGGACGTCTCCAATAGGAAGAACGCTTCCACCTCGACTAAAGCTAGAATTTTTTACCTTGACGATTGTAGAAAATAGTCTGAGAATATATCTCAAAACTTATGCCATGAATGTTCTAGTGATATTTCGCATACTTACCCTTTACTAAAAACAAAATGCACAAAATCATGTGACTTAATTACATACCTTTCTGCGTATCTTATTTTTCTTAATAACACCAACTTTTTAATGATATCCATTTCTTTATAATCACTTGTAAAAAGCCGAATGAATTATAGACTCATTCATACTATTTAGAAAAAATGGAAATATTTCCAAATTTTCTAAATGATAATTTTCGAGAAAGAATATTAAAAAGATCAAGGCATCATTCACGCTATCCGGGAAAATATAATCATCACTGAGTTCCATAGATTTTCTGAAAATTTCTTGTCCAAACACAAGCCATTTACAAAAAATGGCAACATTGCCAAAAGTTGTAAATAGAAACATATTGAATAATATTAGATAGATATAAAAAATAAAACGCTATTTACCGAAAATGGAAATATTTCCGAATCCGGTAAATAGAAGAAGAACAATACAAAAACAGCTTTTAACAACCCAATCAACCCGCCCGGGCGATAAAACGTCCGCCCGGCCGGTTATCGGTACGTTATGTGCCAAATAAGAAAGGGAGAAAATGTCAGAAATTGATACATCATCTTGGGAAAAAATTGGCAATGGCATACGCAAAAAAGAATACACTGAACCGAACAATTTTATTGAAGTCTTAGAAAAATTAACCAATTACTATACTGAAATAGGTAAAGGCTGGGCATTTCGAGGGCATGCAGACTCTAATTGGAGTCTATGGCCCCAGTCTTTCAGACCAACTGGTAATTTTTATTACAGAAGGGAATGGCCATTCCCTAAAAATGACCCGATCGAACAACTTAGTGTTGAAGCAGATATCCTAATTAATTTTGCAAAGCTATGTGATCAAGTTGGTATTCAAGTTCCAATGCCACAAAGTTTTTATATGACTATGAATCAATGGGGTTATGAATTAAAAGAAAGGTTTAGCAAAGAACACAAGGATATAGACGACAGATATATTTGGAACCCCCTATATCATGAACCCTTAGCATACGCCCAACACTATGGTATTCCTACCCGACTTTTAGATTTAACCAAAAATCCATTATATGCCGCATTTTTTGCAGTATATGATCGACTAAAAAATCAATCCAAAAATTACGGTGATCATCTATGTGTATGGTGTCTCAACCTACCTGTTTTAAAAGACAAGACTTTATTCAGTTATCAAAAAATTAAAAATAAACTTTATAGACACAAGGAATGGCAGAGGTATAAAACTATACATATGCCTTGGGCAAGAAATGAATTTATGAATCGTCAAGAAGCCTTCTTTATTATTGATTGTGGTGTAGAATTTTTGAGGTACAATGGCGGCAAATATCACCCTATTGATCAAGTCGTTCAATCTCTCCATACCCAGATTCAACATACTGCTCTGTTAAAGATAGAATTACTTATCGGTCAGAATACTTTACTCGATACATTTAAGGTGTTAAGAGAAAGAAATATAACAGATATCAACTTGATGCCAACATTGCAGAATATATCAGAAGCAATTAATTTGTACGGGAAATTAAAGCTTGATTTATTTGATCTTAGTTAAAACCACATAACATGCCGTTTTACAGACGACCACTCGATTCTCGTGGTCTGTGAACCGCGCAGTTATGATAAAAAAATGGTAAATAAAGAAAAAATAGCCATCACAGATCCTGGGAGGTTTATACGACTCTTATTCGTGGATGACGAACCGAATATTCTTGATCTTCTTTCATCGCTTTTTACAGGGGCATACAAGAAAATTAGGGTTTATGTAGCTGAGGCAAATCAGGAAGCTATTAGACTTGCAGTCAATCATCAACCGGACTTGATTATAAGTGATATAGCGCGTCCTGATGGGGACGGTTACGAGTTTTTAAAGTTGTTAAGGGCAAACCAGAGGACTAAATATATACCGGTATTTTCAGTATCTGGGACTACGTCTCCTGGATACGACAAGAAAAATGTAATAAAAGCTGAAGCCGAAGAGCTCAGGCAATATCGTGCAGGATTTACTAGAGTTTTCCCAAAGCCATTTGATCTGAAGCAACTTCTCGATGCAGTCAATTGGTATATCATGGCCGATATGAGTACGGATAAAGCCCTTTTAAATCTGTGCACTGAAACTCCCACGCTTGATTATAAAGAATCTGTAGATTTGTCTACCAGAGATGGACGAGCCTGTCTCGCTAAAGATGTGATTGCCATGGCGAACATTGGAGGGGGAACTATCATCATCGGTGTAGCAGAGCAGAGTAGAGGCCATTTTGCAAAAGTGGGTCTTGATCCAGAAAAACTTGGTGAATTTGAAGCATCTTTGGTAAACAAGTGGCTACGCCCTTTTATAGACCCAAGTTTTCATATTGGAGTCAGGAGAGTAATCGAAGACGAAAGAATTTTCATCTTTCTTGAAGTTCCGGGTGCAAAAGAAACACCTATTCTGGCAAGAAAGGATAATAAGGCAGCTTCGCTCTACCAAGGAAGAGTATACATTCGATCTTCTGCGGCAGAAAGCAGGGAAATTACTGATTCTGTCGAGTTGAGGCAATTATTGGGTAGATTCTTGAAGGAATCATAACATGCAGCTCCAAAGGATCGCCGATAGATCCGGCTCCCGCTGAGCCGCAGTGTTAATCACCTTCTATTTTAATGAATTTCTTATACTTCGGTTTAAACATTGGACTATCCAAACACCCTTTTCTAACTCTTTTTATTAATTCATCCGGCAACCTTTCTTTCATATCAACCAATGCCTTCTTATATTTCGCCTTCAACTTACCAATTTCAAATGCGTACGGTTTATGACAATTAATATATGATTCCCTCTCAAAATCCTTATATTCACCCTGCTTTACATTTATATACCCCCCACTAAGACGCCTTTGCCTGTCTACTATTTCCTTTACTCTCTCTACATTAGACGTGCTTACTATTAAGAGCAAAAAACCATCTTTCAAAGGATTGCTATTTAGAACAATAAAGTTATGAGGTTTTTCAGGAAAGTCAGGATGGGAAAATTTGATTACACTTCCACATGTTAATCTTTTTAAAAAAATTGAGGAAGGAAATAATATCATTTAAGGATTGCATTTACCTCCATATCCTCTTCATAAATAATACGCGCAGCTTCTTTTGTATCCTTCGTAATTTTAGAAATACCGTCGTTCTTCGAATCTTCAAAAAAATCTAAAACATCCATATCAACACGACTCTTTAGCTTTAGCTCGTCTTCATGCTTTTTCCATTCGTAACCACGATGTGTTATCTTCACTAAATCAAAATTATCATCCCAACCAAATTTTTCTATAATAAAATCTAATGCTTCAATATCTGTTTCTGACAACTCTTCATACTCAATTTCATTAATTGATCTAATATTATTTCCCTCTTTCACTATAAAACGTGAAGCATATTCTTTCTCTTGATCCCCTAAAAAATCACTGAAATCAGCTATATCTTTTACTCCAGATTGGACAGGACCATATTCCATTGCAATATATTGATCTTCACTTATAAGCCGACCAAATTTTCTCAAATGGTATTTATCCGCTAAATATATTAGTTTTATAGCTTTAAGTTTATCAATTTCGCCACCCAATCTCCTTGCCAAATAATTCAATATCTGCGTGGCCTTCATATAATCAAAATTGTTTAACATCACTTTGTCCTTTCTTATTAAACAAACCTCAAATACTCTGCTATTGATGTCAATATAATTCTTGTCAAAAAAATGCCACCCTTTGCCTTTAACAAACCTTATTAATGGCATCAATGGTAGCAATCATTTTAATCCTTTTTAAAATCTTTTTTATTATATAATCACAAATCATTCTAAATGTCAATTACTCTTTAAAGCGTCGACCAACTTTCTATGCCTCTTCATTGAATGTGGTTTCCATGTCGCGTATGCAGAGAAATAATATACTTTTGTGGACCTGTAATTCAACCATAGGTATTTATGATATTCCTTTTTTCTCTTTATAGAATGGTACACGTTAAAACCGTCAATGAAGAACATTACTTTGGCCATGCCTACCTCCAGGCAAAAAAAATCCCGCACCTTATGGCACGGGAGTCCATGAAGCCGAAACGACATGGAGATGAACCGATCATTAATATAATCGTCATTATCACCCTAAAAATCAACCAAAATCTATTATAAACTTCAACAAAAAAATAATACTCAAACATGACATTTTTTGCCGTTTATTTGCCATAAGCGTTTTAAGTTATTGATTTTACAAATACCCCGACAGGTTCAAGTCCTGCACGTTCCAAATCCCCTTTAAATGCTTCATTTCTTGCCTTTTCTTGCAATCTTCTTTTTCCAAATATTTTTATAATTAATTCTATATGTTACAACCTTGCATGGGAATTCGACTCCCCCCTCCTCCACTATATTTACTCTACTATTACCCCTATATATAGAAGAAATATCTTGACTACCCACAAAATATGTTTTTATAATAAAAATATACCCCCTAAATCTTTATGGAGATTAGGGGGTAACTAAATATGCCGAAAGTATCCGGCAATCATCTTTGTTATCAGCTTTTAGTAGAAAGGCTTTCCTATGTCAAGCTTTTTCTCCATTCCTGATAAACTCCCTGATTTCTTTCGGTATATTTAAATTTCACCGAAAGAAGGGGGGTGCCTCCGATGTTCCTTTAATATTTTTTATTTATTCACCACTAATTAATAATTTTATTTTTAGGAGGATTTACACTATGTCTAAAGGCAGAGACCGCATGGTCTACAAAAGAGGTGATTCCTGGGTTAACAAGAGAAATGACGCTGATAGAGCATCATCTCTCCACAAAACCCAAAAAGAGGCAATTGATTCTGCTCACGGTTTGCTCTCTAATCAGCGTGGTGGAGAACTTACTATTAAAGGGTTAGATGGTAAAATCAGGAGTAAAGATACTATTTCTCCTGGAAATGATCCTTTTCCTCCAAGAGACACTGAGCATTAGTAATTAACAATTTTATATCTTACGCGGCTATACCGAATTGCTGCCGGACTTTTTAGTTAGCCGCAATAATTCAAATTTATTATTTCTTTAAACATTATGGAATGTAATCAAAAAAAGACTTTTACAAAAGCCAACACAACCAATATAAAAAGGAGAAAGAGGATGAAGATCCGCAACATCAACGGCACCTATGACACGCGATGTGTCTGTGGCTCTTGGCTTGCTCACTGGGAGAACTTCAGTGGCCAAGCGAAGCCATCCTACTGCCCGGCTAATGGTTGCCTAAATAAGGACTTGGTCGGCGCACACGTCCAGAAGGGCGGTGGAAGTACTGATCAGAAGTGGTACATCTATCCACTTTGCAACGACCACAACAAGCACTCGGGAGAATTGGAAGTCTCCGATAACTACAAGCTCGTATCGGCCAACAAAAAGGAAACGTGCGAGAAATAGGTAGGCACAACAAACAGGTCCACCCTACCCCGTAAGGCGCGCGAACGTCCCTTACGGCTCCGCTGACCTGAGTCGGTATTAATTAGCAGGATCAATTACTATGAATATCCAAGGCTTACCTTCTCTTCCGACTGACAATCTCTACAAGTTCATGGCATTGTCAGGAGTGGTCCTATTGCTTGTTGCTCCCATTTTCTGGGCTAAGTTTTACATTTCTCATTCCGAGCGAACCCATGCCGCCATCGCAAGCTTAGATTACCTCCCGCCACCTGAATACTACTCTTTCAAGGCCAAACTTCTAAGAGGCGAATCCCTTCCCAAGGAAGACATAGAATTAATTGAGAAATTCGATTCTTTGCGTAACAAATCCTCCCAGCTAGGCCATGATTATCTCCTTTACGACCGCTTCACCTATTTGGTTACAATCTTAGCCATCTCTTTGGCGCTACTTGGAATTAGTCTCACGTGCTTTGGATTTCGCCTTTGGTATCTGCGAGTCCAGAAGCCACTCGACCTGCTCTTGCTGAAAAAATCCAAAGACATACACGAGAACTCTCCTACCGCTTCAACCAAACCCACGGGTTTATAATACCTCAGCTTATTTGACTTTTCTTCCATTCTCTTGCATTCAACCTTTTCGTTAAATTTTTTATAATTATTTCTAAGTGTTAAACCCTACACTAGGGGTTCGACTCCCCCGCCCCCACCATCCTTACCTACACATTAAAGATTTTTATTGAAAATTCTATTTGAAAATCTCAATTATCTTTAGCATGATTTCATTTAAGATCTACACTAGCTAAGCGAACAATATGATTATACATAATAGACGCTTTTTTTATAAATATACTACTATTGAGACCGCCCTTTTGATTTTGCGAAATCGCAAACTCAAGTACAGCTCACCTATCCTCTTTAATGATCCATTTGACGTCCAAATGACTCTTGACTATGATTTTACCCTTAACGATTTGAATCAAGCACTTTTAAAGGAATTGGATCGATTGGCCCTCAGTGAACAGGAACCTCTTGGTATTCCTACAAATCCTTGGTATAAGAAGTTGCTACAAGCCTGGCAAGCTAGAAAAGGACATTCCAAAACATCTTACACTAACCTCTTGAGACAAATACATAATCAACTTGTTATTAAACAAGAAGAAAAACGTCAGCAAGAGATCAATAAACTTAATCATTGGTGGCAAATATTAGTAAAGGCTTCACGTGTATTCTGTGTAGCTGAAGAATATGATAATATCCTCATGTGGGCCCACTATGCAAACGATCATACTGGAGTAGTTCTAGAATTTGAATGTCTACCCGCATTAGACAACCCCATCTGTGCAGCTAGCAAGGTGAGATATACACAAGCCCCTGTTCCTATAGGAAAATTGGATGACTATGTAAAATACTATACAGGACAAATTCCTTCATTAGAACATGAATCACTCTTTTATGATTTATTTACTACGAAAAGTTCACACTGGGCATACGAAAAAGAATGGAGAGTTTTTATACCACCTTACGATATGGAAAACCCGAAAATTCCAAAGGACAACAAAGGAAATGACATATTGTCTGAATTCGTTGAGTTATATCCTCAAGAACTTAGTGCCACCTATTTCGGATGTAAAGTTGACCCTCGTTCCCAAAAGGAAATTGAAGATAATGTAGTGGGGGACCTTCGACATGTTAAACGGTTCATTGCTATTCGTAACGACAAAGATTATAGGCTAGATTTTGTTCAGCAATGAATGAAATCAAAGTAATACAATTCACATTCTTCCTATCAATTCTTTATCACCTATCTCTAACTATCTAATTTTTCTATACTCAACACCGGTTTAAGTCTCGTACCTTCCAAATCCTCTTTAAATAATTAATTTCTTGGCTTTTCTTGCAATCTTCTTTTTTCCAAATATTCTTACAACTATTTCTATATGTTACAACCTTGCATAAAGGTTCAATTCCTCTCGGCCCGATCCGTCTTTCCACCCTCCGTAGCAAGCCACTGCGGAGGACGGGCGCTCAAAGAGCTACGACGTGACAGGCCAGCCTTTGCCAGAGGCTACGGCTCGGCAAGCCAATTTCAATAATTTAGGCTATTCCGTAGACGGCGTTTTTGCCGTTCAGTGCGTTTTGTGTCTCCCCGATGTCCCCTTTGCTTCTATTCTATCTTATCCATTTTTCCGATGCAGAAGTTTTGATACAACCTTTTAATCAAATAAATTGACATTTATGATATTTCTTGATAATGGGTTATTAACCCATTTATGAGAAATAATATGAAATCAAAGGGACCAGAACTGGGGAATCTCTCATCGCGGTTTTTCGCATTCGTCCAACTTAGGAAGCTGGACATTGTCCGCACTGGAGAAATAGCCCCCATCTTAGATATATCGTCATCGCAGGAACGCGATCTGTTCCGTCGCCTCTCAGATTACGGCTGGATTTTGAGGCTTAAACGGGGGGTATATCTCGTGCCCCCTCGAATACCAGCCGGAGGCAAATACAGCCCAGGGTCGGCCCTGATTCTTCAGAAGCTCATGGAGGAGGAGCAGGGAAGATATCAGGTCTGCGGTCCTTCGGCTTTTAATTTCTATGGTCTTGATGACCAAATCCCAAGTGTGACCTATCTTTACAATAACCGTATCTCCGGCAAACGCTTGATAGGGAGCCTGGCGTTTCAATTCATAAAAGTCGCTGATGAACGCCTTGGCGCCATCAATACTGTGCGCACTCGAGATAATCGGGAAATGGTCTATTCTTCCAAGGCAAGGACCCTCATGGATGCTGTTTACGACTGGTCCCGCTTTAATAGTCTGCCCCGGGGATATGAGTGGATTAAAGGGGAGATCAAAAATGAGTCCAAGTTTGCGTCAGAATTAATCGAAGTGACGGTTAAATATGGAAATATGGCAACGATCAGGCGAATCGGATATTTATTGGATACTTTGATCCGGAATCCAAGAAAGATGAATCAACTCCAGCGCCGACTAAGTACTGCAAGTTCCCTGATACCCTGGATTCCAAGCCGATCCGCCAAAGGAACAATCAACCGAAAGTGGGGAATTATCGTTAATGGTTGAGGTCCGCTTCCCATACCCTCATGATACCGATAAGGACATCTTCCTGGAGGCTCTGTCATATTCGGAAGGCATTACCGGTTTTTCGGCAAGCTTGATCGAAAAAGACTACTATTGCTCGTTGATTCTGCATCAAGTTTTTCTCCGTGATACACCGCTCATTTTCAAAGGAGGGACCTGCCTGAGCAAGGTCTATGCAGACTTCTACCGGCTCAGTGAAGATTTGGATTTGGTCCTTCCGGTTTCAGTGGATAGCTCGCGAAATCACAGACGTTCTAAAATGGACCCAGTTAAAGGGATATTTAATGAACTTCCTGCTCTTGTTCCTGGAATTACCGTCTTGCATGCGTTCAGGGGACATAATGAATCGCGACAGTACATTGGTTACCTCGAGTACCCATCAGCTGTGATGGAAAGGCAGGAGAGAATCAAGATTGAGATCGGCATCCGTGAGCCGCTTATCCTTTCTTCAGTGACTGGCGAGACCCGCACAATCGTTGTGAATCCCTTTAGTGGCCGACCCCTTCTTCCCGTTTTCACCGTCCAGGCAATGAACATGAAGGAGGCGTATGCAGAAAAAGTCCGTGCAGCTCTTACCAGAACAGAACCTGCTATCCGGGATTTATTCGACCTTTTTTATGCTGTTCATAAAATGAAGCTGGATATTGATGCTCCTGATTTCCTCATCATGGTAAGGAAAAAGCTCGACGTACCGGGCAACACCCCGGTTGACATCTCTTTGGAATATAAGCGGGAACTTGGTCGGCAGCTGGAAGGCCAATTGAGGCCCGTGCTTCGTCCTGTAGATTTCGATAGTTTCAACATGGATGAGGCCTTTGAACTGATAGTTAGGATCGCCGAGGCAGTGTCCGGAATGGTCGGTATTATTACGGGGTAGAAAGTACTGGCTTGAAAGCCCTTTCTAAGCACATAAGCAAATTCTTTCAGTGAATAATAGTTGATCCTGTATGCCCTCATTGTTAACGCACAAATCAGATGGCTGATCAAAGAATATATCTCTTGCGCTCCCTATCCTTTTCTGGTAACTATGCCAAAATCCTTAATCAAATCCCGCTAGTTTACTATTAAGTATAGATATTCCCTAAATAATGAATAAACAATAGGAGAGGACATGATTGATAAGAAAGCGGACCTGGCAGGTCCCGGTATAAGCACTTACGAAGAGGTGGAAGAGTGCCTGCCTGACGATTATAAGGCGCTGTTGGGACCCAAGGAAAGGATGAAAGCGCTCTTCAAGACCAAGAATTTTATCGAAGAAAACCTATGCAGGGAACTAAACCTGTTTATGGTTCAGGTACCCCTCATAGTCTCCAAAGAAAGCGGCATTAACGACTACCTTGACCGGGACGGTTCGCGCACGCCCATTGATTTTTCGTGTGGCCTGGGTCTGGAAAAACGAATCGAGGCCCAGGTGGTACAGGCCGCCACAAAATGGAAACGGATGGCCCTGAAGCAGTTCGGGTGTCAAGCAGGGGAAGGCATCTGCACGGACATGAGGGCAGTCCGCAAGGACTATTTCCTGGACCATGACCATGGTGTCTATGTTGATCAATGGGACTGGGAGCGGGTTATCACTGAGGATATGCGAAAGCTGGAATTTCTGCGAGACATTGTAGAAAAGATCTGGGGTGTCATATATGAAGCAGGCCAAATGGTAAAGAAGGATTTTCCGGGTCTTGATGTTGATAAGTATCCGGAAATCCCTAAAAAGCTTGATTTTTTCCACGCAGAGGAAATCCTGGAACGCTACCCGGACCTCCCCCGCAAGGAGCGTGAGATTAAGATGCTCCAGGAGGTATCACCCGCCATCTTTATCATCGGTATCGGGTACGTGCTGGAAGACGGGTATCCGCACGAGATGCGCGCGGCGGATTATGATGACTGGATCACGCCCACCATCAAGAAGCATGGCAGGCAATTCCACGGCATCAACGGAGATATCCTGGTCTGGAATCCGGTGACCAGGCGCCGCCATGAACTAACATCCATGGGCATCAGGGTGACTAAAGAGACCTTGCCTCTGCAACTCAAGGAGGCTGGGCAGGAGCACTTTCTCCAGTTACCCTACCACCAGGCAATCCTCAAGGATGAAATCCCCTTGAGTATCGGGGGTGGTATCGGCCAGTCACGGACCTTTATGTATCTGCTCAGAACCGCTCACATCGGTGAGGTAACCGTCTCGGTATGGCCGAATGTTCTAACGGAGATCAGTAAAAGAAAAAATATCCATGTGCTGGAATAAGCACCGGAAAAGCAGAAATCATCCGCAAAACAAAAGATCCCTGGTCAATCATTCTCAGTATATACCTTCAAGTGATTCCTGCTGCCTCGTAAGCTATCTCCGCAATGTCCTTTACCATGAGTTTATCATCCAGTCCCTCCACCTTGACCGCGTCTTCCAGAACAGTCAGGCATTTGGGACAGGCCACCGCCAGTATATCCGCGCCGGTGTTCAAGGCCTCGCGCACCCTACGCCTGGCAGGACTATCCGGGCTGCCGCCGAGCAAGTCCATAGAGAAATTCCCCCCTCCGCCGCCACAGCAAAGGGCGCTTTCCCTGTTGCGCTCCATCTCTACCAGCGTAACCCCCGGGACAGACTGTAAGATACTTCGGGGCGCATCGTACACACCGTTCCATCTTCCCAAGAAGCAAGGATCATGAAAGGTAACCCTGGCGGGCACTTCTACGGACAAACTCAATCTTCCGCCTTCAATCAATTCCTGTATCAACTGGGTGTAATGGATAATTTCAAAGTCGCCCCCGTATGGGGGATAATCATTTTTAATGACATTATAGGAATGTGGGGAAAGGGTTACAATCTTCTCCACCCCCAGCCCTTTAAACTGGGCGATATTATCCTCCGCCATCATCTCAAACAGGGCCTCTTCACCCAGGTTTCTTATTTCATTGCCGTCACAGCGTTCGTCCTTCCCCAGCACACCCAATGAGACGCCGCTCTTTTGAAGCACCTGCCCCAGTCTTCTGGCCGCCTCTTGAGCCCTTGTATCATAAGAGCCCACACAACCCACATAGTAAAGATACTCCTGCCCCTGGTAGAAATCCATGGTAGTTTTTCCCATCCATTCGCCCCGCTTGGATTTGGGGGCACCATAGGGGTTGCCGTGCACCTGGATATTCTCCAGAAAATCCCTGGCTTCCGTAGGGATCTTACCCTGCTCCACCATTTCCGCCTTGGCGGCCCTGATCACGTTCAGGATGTCCACGCTGATGTACAGTGGACACTTTAGTTCACAATTCTTACAGGAGGTGCAGGAATAAAGGATGTGGGCCAGGTGGTCTGTCCATTGGATCTCATCCGTCAGCCACGCCCGGGTCAGCCATAACCTTCCCCCGCATGAATAGCTTTCCATGCGGTACCGGGCATAGGCCGGGCAGTTGTTTACATCTATCCAGTCGGCCCCGAATTTACAGTATCCGCACCGAAAACAGCGGTGTATGATATCCCCGTACCTGAAATCCGCCAGCTTCATCAGCCTGCCTCCCAGTTGCCGGGATTCATGATATGGTTGGGGTCAAGGAGTTGTTTTACCTTCTTCATCAAGTCCAGGGTGTTGGGATCCAGGCGGTCCATAACCAGCTTCTGTCCGTAGAGTCCGGGTTTCCAGATAGTGCCGCCCAATTCCAGGGCAAGCTCATCTGTTTCATGCATAGCCTCCCTGGCATGCCGAATGGTCTCCGGGTCGGCCCGGTTGAAGGCGTACGTCCAGGAAAACATCATGGCATGGGCGGCACCGATGCAGCGCCCCAGTACCGTGTAAGGGATTCCGTGTCTTTCCGATATCTCCTTGCCGGACCGGTAACATTGGGGGTATCGGGAAACAGGCATGATGCTTCCCACGTATTCAAAACCACCACCCTTGCGCCAGTCGGAGGTCTTGGAGATTTGAGGTCTTTCCAGCCCGGGGGTAAAGCCCAGATAACCGCCGTCCCCCCGGCGAATGTCTTCCCCCAAGGCGTCATCAAAGATGATTTCCTGCTTGAATTCCAGCTCCTTCTCGGAATCAGCGGCCAGATTGATGGTAAAGTGCTGCAGCCCGCTGGCGTAGGGCGGGATGGTCTGGCTGAAGGCAATGATATCCTCTGCCATCTGGGTATGGGTGATCTTATAAAAGATCTCCGGGACCTGATCCTCGTTATCAACCACAAACAGGGCCGTGCCCCTGATCTTTTTACAGGGGAAAAGGCGCAAGGATATCTTGGTGATGACCCCGGTCGTTCCGGTCCACCCCAAAAAAAGGCCCACATCGGGCAAGGGGTGCTGGGTAAACCAGTCGGCGCCTATGGAACAGGAACCGAACCGACAGACCTCGCCGGTCGGAAGGACAATCTCCATGCCATTCACCATATCGGAAGTGAAACCATAAGGCTGGGCAAGATCACCCTGACCGTGGACAGCAGCATTCCCGGCAATGGTCGCCGTAGGCGGGGCGCCCGGCTCGGAATGGGCCAGCCCGGGATGGTGCCGCTCCAGATAGGATGTCAGTTGCCCCTGGGACACCCCGCACTCCAGGACAGCATAGCGCGCCTCTTCATTGACCTCGATGATGCTGTCCATACGCTTCAGGTCAAGCAGTATCCCGCCGCGGAAAGGTACGGCCAGGCCGGCCAGGGACAGCCCTCCACCCAGGGGGACCACGGGGATTTTGTTGCTGTTCGCCAGTTCCATGATCCTTTGAATCTCTTGGGTGGTACGCGGAGAAACCGCGTAGTCCGGCCGGTGGGGTTCGGTTGTTCCCAGGTCCCAGGAATAGATATAAAGCTCTTCCTGCTGATTGGATACATGTTCTTCACCTACTATATCGATAAGTGCCTGGTACACGGGGTCCATGTTTTTACCTCCATCCCTCCGGCCGCTCACCGATGGCAAGACGGCATAGATCACTCATAAACACGGGCTTAATCCCTTTTTCAGCCACCAGATGACTCATGGTCTGGTAACAGGCGGGACAATTAAAAACGCATACTTCCGCACCCGCCTCCGCCATATCCGATATGTTGCGTTCTTGCACCTCCAAGGCCCTCTTGCGGCTTCCCTTCCGCCTTTGCCCCTCAATAGTCCCGCCGCAGCAAAGGGCCTTCTCATCCACGTATTTCCGCGGGACCGCCTCCGCCCCTATCAGGTTAAAGATATCCTGGACAAAGAGGTGCTTGTTGTGGGAAAGGCGCGACGAACAAGGACGCTGGTAAGCCACCTTAAGATTCACCTTCTTTATTCGCTCCTTGAGTTCCAGCAGGCGATGGTAAAGGAATTCAAAAAAGTGCACCGTCTTGAACGGGACCTCTATACCCATCGCCGGACAATAGGAGTTGTAGGCCCCGTAACATTCATCATGAAAACAAACGACCTCGGTCACATTGTGCCTGGAGATGGTCTCTATAACCTTGGGAAGCCGTTCATTGATTACGGACATACGCGCGTAATGAAGGTACATCAACTGGCAAAAGTAGTGGAACATCTTGCGGGGGTCATCGGATATAACGGGCAAACCTTCAAAAAGCCTGCCCTGGATCAGAAACATGTGATCCGCGAAGGCCCCCATAAGCAGGGCTCTTCCGTTTACTTCCTCGATAGCGGGTTCCCCCCTGAAGGGAACCCCCATATTGATGCCTCGCTGAATAAGGGGCCGAGGTAAGGGCGGCAGATTGAGCTCCTCCTGCCTTTCCACTATCAGGTAGAAAGGATGATTGTTCATAGGGCAGTATTCTTCACAGGCATAGCAGGTAACGCAATCATGCAGCACAAAGGAATCCTCACCGCGTGCTATCTTGCCTATTTCCTCCCTGGCGGTATCCCTGTCGATATCCATGTATTGGCACCTGGTGAGACACCCCTGGGTGGGACAGCGAAGGCACTTATTTGCATCAAATCTTAACTCGTACATCCATCTCCTCCCTTATCTTAGCCTAAGGGGAAGCTCCCGAATTTTGCAACATAAATCTTGTTCATCCGTGTTTTGCCTGAAATGCCCATGCCCTACTGCAGGGATTCCCATATTATTTTCGTAATATAGGTTACATGCTTTTCAATTGCCCCTTTTTTGCTGGTATAGTTCAAGTTAAAGGTACAGAAGGGGCAAGGACTCACCAGTTCCCTTGTAGGCGCCTTATTGAGAAGGTCTTTGGCTATATCAAAGGACAATCCTCGAAAAGCGGATCGGATCCCCCCGCCTGAACCGCAGCATGGCGTATTCTCCCTGTTTTCGGCAAGTTCCTTTACCTCCGCCCCGCACCATTCTAATAAAGCCCTGGGTTCTCGGGTAATGCCCTCCCCGCGTCCCAGCCTGCAACTGTCATGGTAAGTTAACTCCCTGTCTATCTTCCTTAGCATATCAGGCCCTTTTTTCAGATTATGGTAGATAGTCTCCACCACATGGAAGACCTCGAAATCTATGGAACCCAGGACTTCAGGATAGAAATACTTGAAACACTTGAAACAGCCGTTACAGGGGACAATCATCTTCTTTATGCCCAATTCCTTGAACCGCTCCACGTTCTTATGGAAATATTCTTTGGCCTGTTCGATCTCTCCGGATTCAAAAATGTAAGTCCCGCAACACCCCTCATCCTCAAGTATCATAAAATCCACTCCCACCTTTTTAAGTACCAGGTATGAGTAGGCAGCCGCATCCTTTACCAGATAACTGGGCAGGCATCCCGCATAAAAAAGGGTTTCTGATTCATGCGGTGTAAAGGGCTCTGGCAGCCACTCCAGCCTTTTTGCGGGATCACCATTCACCGAGTTACCCTTCTCCCATATCCCCGAGATAATCCTTTTATGGGGTCCAAGCGGTCCCTGACCCTTTTCCACTATCCTGTTCCTGGAAGCGCCCACGATCTTGCTTATCTCTATTCCTTCCGGGCAAACCTCCTCGCAGGCCATGCACTTGGGGCAATTGTAGAAGCTCTCTATAATAGAATCATCAAGGAGGTCTTCGCTGAACAACCTCCTGGCGGATCCGATTCTGCCCCTGGGGGAGGAAAGGTAATCGCCGGTTGCCCTGTAGGTGGGGCACACATCCGTACACTGATCACATTCCGTACATCTATCTATCTGTGCAACCCAATTGACCATAACCTCTTCTCCTTCCCAAATAATTGTCCCTTTCCTTATTAATAACTGAATGTTTCACTGAATGTGTAATAGGGCTCCGGCAGCCTGGGCGCAAGCTCTGGAATGGTTTATTATTGACTTTGAATGATACCTTATTAAAAAAGCCGCCAAAGTAAGTCAAGGATTATTGCTCTATCGTCAAAGCAACTCTTTTCTGTTTCATCCGGTTAATGAGTCCTCTAGTTAATGATATCTGAATTATTTTGCCCTATATGGGCCATGGGGTTCTCTTTGAAGCGGCGAACTCGTTTATGTGCAATGACCAAGCACAAAACCAGACGAGGCGCGCAGATCAACCAAAAAATATTATCACTGGATAAAGGTATCGCTGATATCCGGTCACGGCTATTCTTTTCAAGACGACATCTATGGCATTCAGTGCACGTGGTCTTATTTTCAAGGGTTTGGCAAACCTTTTCCTGTTCGCAACGGTACATTCTACATGGTATCCTGGTGGAGCAAACCCTTGAAAATATGACCACTGCATACCTTGGGTGGGATTCTTTTGGAGATGTCGTCTTGAAAAGAACACCCGTGACCTCGGATAAGTCTGGACGTATGAAACTAAGGCGAAGGGCTGTTCCTTTTTGTAGTGACTATCGGGAGGGCGCTGTTATTTCATGGGGTTACGGGTGGGGGACCCCCTGGCCCCGAGGGAAACCGAGGGGAACAGCGGAGGGGGTAGGCATCCCACGGCCGTAACCCCTTGAAATGACAACCCCGGGAGGTCCGGAACGGAGAAAAGGTACAGCCCTGCGGTCACGTGATGATATATTGTGCTATCTGGGCCATGGGCCATTAAGGTATTTACAGCAAGATTTAATTTTTTACTTCTTTACGTACTCATTAACCGGATGAATCTGTTTTGTTCTGTTTTGTGTAATATCGCACAATTCACTGTGCATTTAATAACCGCGATTCCTTGGAAAAATCAAAAGAATCTCTAGGTCCTCCCCGCTATTCCTGGTCTTCTGTTACCACACTGTATTGTGGTACGAATCTTGTAATGGAGTCCTGTAGAAAAACAAAATAAACGGAGGTAAGAACAAATGGCACAACCGGAAAAAAGGTTCAGATGCGGGGCATGCGAGGTATCCATCTTTAAAAATGTTTTAACCACAAAGGACGGAAGGAAGGTAACCACCAAAAAGGCCTCTTTCCAGAAGAGGTACAAAACCACGGACGGAGAATGGAAAACCACCAACAGTCTTGATCCAAATGACATCCCCAAGGCCAATTTGGTCCTTAATGAAGCCTTTAAATACCTGGCCCTTGACAAGGATATCGAAATAACGCCCACTAATCATAACCATGATGAATAGGGGCCTTTGTAGACAATAACGGACACGGGAATCAAGGGGGTCGGCAGGGATGATGTGTTCCGAGGGTCAATTATCCCTGCATCTTAACATTCAACTACCGAATAATCACGAAGCATCAGCTCGGCCCGCATCTCAAAAAGAATGTCTTGGCGATATTAGATGAATAAACAACAACCTGCTTCAGAATATCCATCAGCTCAACATGCACCTCGTGTGTAGCTATGGACGCCCTGGTTTCGCGCCTTACGCGCTCAAGATGCCTTACCCTGTATTGCTCTTCCAGGTCCAGATATTTTCTCTCGCTTCCCATTATTTGACCCGCCTTCTCAAGATCCCGCTCTGCAAAGGCCTGCTGGAGAAGATCAATCTGACGGCATACCTTTTGATGGTAAATCATCAATTCCTCCTTGCCTTCTTCCGAAAAATCCACATCCAGTTGCCTCTTTTTGGCGATCAGCTTTACCAGATTTCTGTGGATAAGATCACCGATGCTCTCCATATCGTTTGATATTGAAATCATCCCGTATATTTCATTTGCCTGACTCTCGGATGCCTCCTGCTTCGAGATCTTGATCAGAAATTCGACAATCCTGTCGTTTATAAAATCAAGCTTTTCTTCCCGCATATCAACCCCTTCAAGCAGCGTGAGTTGGGGATGACGCTCATCACGTCTGGGGATCTGCTCTATCATGGCCTCAGCTTCTTGCCTTGTCAGGCCCTCCCGCCGTCTTATCAATTTCTCATCGGATATGAACGGAATAATGATTGCGCGCAACATCCTGCCTAAGGTTCCAGCCATGTGAGAGAGTTCCCTTCTCGCAAGTTCGATTGCCAGTGCGGGAGATGATACAGTGCTTTCATCAAGATACATTACGCTGGGCTTGATACTCTCATCCTCCTCTTCATCGGGTAGAAGCCTCATTATTATGCGGGAAAAACCCGCTGTGAACGGTACAAAGATTAATGCCAGACTAACATTAAAGATAGTGTGGGCGTTTGCGACCTGTCGGGCTATGTCAGATCCGGTTCTGACGGCAACCCCCCGGATAATTTCCGCGAATCCGGGGATCCAGAAAATAAACAGCATGACCCCTGCAATCTTAAAAAGGACATGAGCCAGTGCCACCCGTCTGGCATCCCGGGAAGCACCGATGGAGGCGAGGCCGGCCGTAACGCAGGTGCCCATATTCGCGCCTAATATAAGGGGGATGCCGGACTCAAGGGTTATCAACCCCTGATGGGCCAGGACAATAACCACGCCGGTTGTAGCGCTGCTGCTCTGCACGAGAGCTGTAAAGGCAGTTCCGGCCAGCAGTCCCAGTAACGGATTTTCCAGTTCTTTCATCCCATTAATAAAGACATCGTATTCGCGCAAGGGTTTCATAACATCGCTCATCAGTTTCATCCCGTAAAAAAGTATCCCAAAACCCAGGATGATTTCTCCGATGTTCCTGAGATGATCGGCCTTGCACACAATTTGCATTCCGAAACCCACCGCTATCATTAAAAGGGCATAATCGCTCACGTTAAAGGCGATTAACTGGGCTGTAAACGTTGTTCCGATATCGGCGCCTAAAATAACCCCGAGGGTTTGGGTAAAATTCATCAATCCCGCCTGGACAAAGCTGACCAGCATAACCGTTGTTGCGCTGCTCGACTGGATCACCATCGTTACAAAGGCGCCTAGGAGGAGTGCCGCTATCCTGTTCCGTGTTAAAGCGGACAGGATCTCCCGCATCTTGTTGCCGGCGGCCTTTTTCATGCCGTCACTCATCTTCCGCATTCCGTATAGGAAAAGTGCCAGCCCCCCTAACATGCCGATAATAAGAAACTTCCATGATATGGCTCCGGGATTTTCCTGGGCGGCAAAAAGACATGGCGAGTAAAACAGGATTGACAAAACGAAAGCCGCCAATACCGTGATTAGTTTGGTCAAGGATAATTTTTTCATAAATTATACTCTCTCCGTTCTTGTTCCCCAGCGTTGAATAGTTCTCTCATTTTCTCTTTAATAATTTCTATCGAATTTTACAAAAAAGAATGCAATAATAAAATACAATAAATATACTTTTCATAAGGCTTGGCTTCTATTGGACCCGATTCCTCAAATACGCATTAGTAAGGCTAACAGGGCCCCTGTCAATCCACAAGGGGATTATGTCCTGTACTGGATGATCGCTTACCGCAGGGTTACCTGGAATTATAGCGTGGACAGGGCCGTATACCGGGCAAAGGAACTGGACAAGCCCCTGGTTATCCTGGAGGCATTGCGCTGCGGTTATGAGTGGGCCTCTGACCGCATTCACAGGTTTATACTAGACGGGATGGCGGATAATGCCAGAAAGCTCGAAAAAAAGAAATGCCGCCCAAAGACAGCTCCTTATGGAGGGTCGCGTACACAACTACCTTAGAATGCTCTGGGGAAAGAAGATCCTTGAATGGTCCGCGACACCGCACGCCGCTTTGACCACCATGATACAACTAAACAACAAATACGCCCTGGACGGACGAGATCCCACCTCCTACAGTGGTATCTTCTGGGTGCTGGGGAGATACGACAGGGCCTGGGGACCGGAAAGACCCCTTTTTGGTAAGATAAGATACATGAGTTCTAAAAACACTTTGAAAAAAGTAAAAGTAAAGGAGTATATTACAAGATATTTACGTACCTGATTTTTATGTTTTTGCATAGGTTGCCTCCATGGCCCTGACCAGATTGGTCATGGTGACATAAAAGGGGGTCGGAATGCCCTTTTGCCGGCCATACTCCACGATCTTACCCCCTAAAAAATCTATCTCCGTGGGCTTTTTGTTGTCCATATCGTAACACATGGAATCCCTGTGCATCCCCACCTTGTTCAAATATGCCATGACCTGCTCCATATAATCTTCTCCCAGGTAATATCCCATGGCCTCGGCCACGGCCAGGGCCTCCTTGAAGCATGCCTCGGCAATCTCTCTGGTAGGAGGAAACTCCATGGCCTCCTTTATGGTTCTGCCTGTTACCGCGCAAATGGATGCCATAGTGCCTTTCATTATCATCTTCTTCCAGACATATAGCCTGATGTCATCAACGTATTCCGTGTCAAGCCCCACATCCGTCAATACATGAGCGACCCGGGATCCCAGTTCTCTGTTTCTGTCGGATAGTCCCCCCAGGTGATTGGGTCTGTTGAAAAAGTTTACCTCCGCTTTTCCCGCATCATTAAGAGAGGCCCCATAGTTCAGAGACATCCGAAAGGCGGCATCCGGGCCGAAGCGTTTGGCGATCATATCCTCCGGGCCAAGCCCGTTTTGGGTGCTGACAAAGATGGTATCCCGTCCTGCTATCTCTTCCAGGCCATTCAAGACAGTATCCAGATGGAATGTCTTGGTAGCAATCAATATTACCTGGGGAAGATGATCCTTTAGATCCGCTATCCTGCTAAAATAATGCCTCACAGGAACGTCATATGACATGGCCCCAGCCACATGAATCCCTTCTTCAGTGAGGGTTTTTCCAGGAACCGGCCTGGAGTCCACCAGGATGGTTTCCGGGTATCCAGTTAAAAGGGCCGCGGCCAGGACTGTTCCGGTAGCCCCTATACCCACAACAGCAAAACGAAGATCCTCCATTGCTTTTTCTCTCACTGGTTTGGAGATGCTACCACAAGGATAAATAGCTCGGTATCACCTGAATTAATAAGGCCATGCGGGGAACCGGCAGGTATCCACACGGCATCACCCGGACTAACACGCCTTTTATCTTCACCCACGGTCATTTCTCCCTCACCCGTCATAATAAAATAGATCTCTTCCATGGGATCGGTATGCGATTCAATGGCCTTTCCCTTTACAAGGGTGGCGCAGGCAAGGAATCCTATCTCTTTCAGGGTGCGCTGATCCAATATCATCTGGGCGACCGCGCCCCCATGGGCTCTGTAGGTTGTCTCCAGGACCTCTTGGTCATTCATGTTTCTTGCAATCATAATGTGCTCTCCTGCCGGTAACAACTTTTGATCATAAACTTTTTCCCATGCTCCTCACCATCTTCCACGCATGAATGCCTTGTGCGATGAGATTTTTCTAAAACAACCTGCTTCAGGCATAGAATGTTCTTTTCAGATGCCTGTAATGGTAGGCTCTCATTTTTCGGGCCATAATTCAATCCTAAAATCAGGCACGCTCCCGGACGGCGATTGGAAAAATGGGGAAAAAGTTAAGTAGATTAGGTAAGGGCGGTATTAAGCGAAATCCTGGTGTAGAGAAATAAAAAGGCCTCGCCTCTTGTCACGAGCCAATGAAAGAATCAGTATTGGCGGCGGGCAAATATCAATATTATAGATTATTAGAACAATGTTAAGATCAAATTAATAATATATTAGTGTTATGTTAGAAACTACGGTCCCTCCAATTAATATAATATTAGTCCGGAAACAGATCAAAATCTTAAGGAAACATCTCCGCTTAAGATCCTCTGCTCCCGGCCGTCGATTCTTCTTATTATCATGGCCCCCTCCTGATCAATCCTTAACGCTGTCCCTTCAACCTCTTCACCCTGAAACTGGATATAAACATCTTGGCCCAAAACCAGTGAAAGGGCATTCCACCTTTCGTAAAGATACTCTATCCGTCCCGTCAGCACATCCCTGTAATACTCATCGAACCTTGTCAATATCTCGGCAACCAGCTCATTTCTGGAAACCATGCCGCCTGTCTCCCTAAGAATGCTGGTGGCAGGGTTTAGCAAACCCTCCTCTTGTTCCGGCATCCAGTTCACATTAAGACCTAGGCCCAGGATAACAAATTCCACCAATCCGTGTTTCTGGGAAAACTCCGTGAGAATGCCGCCTAATTTCTTGCGGTCTATATATAGATCATTGGGCCATTTGATCATCATGTGCAAGCTGGTTCTTGCCCTTATCCCGTCTATTACCGCGATGGCCAGTATCATGGTCAGTACAAAGACCTGGTTCACCGGGAGAGCGGGCCTTAACAGGAAGGAACAAAGAATGTCTTTGTATCCAGGCGAAATCCAGCGCCTTCCCATCCTGCCTTTCCCGGCGGTCTGTTCCTCAGCCAGCACTATTGTTCCATCCGGAGCGCCTGTTAACGCCAACTCCTTGGCCAATACATTAGTGGAATTTACCGTTTCACGAAAGACCATGTTTTTTGAAAAGAGGGAATCTCCCACTCTGCTTATTATGGTCTCCGGACTAAGGGGATCTCTATGTTTATTGCTCTTCATCTTTCTTGAAATCCACCCAAGGGGCCTTGGGAAAGTGTATGTATTACAACGTGTGCACTATGAGATATGTCAGATAACCAAAATAACACAATATCAGCAGAAAACCTTCCCTTCTTTCGACTGTAAGTCCCTTTCGCATAAAAAACCAGGGAAGGAAACCGGTAAACACCATAACACCGTAATCAATAATCAGCCCGCTTCCAAAAAAACCGCCCGGGATAGCTATCGGCCTTACTAGAGCCGCCGCACCCAGAACACTGAGGAGGTTGAATACGTTGCTCCCCACCAGATTTCCTATGCTTATGTCCATCTCTTTTTTTATTGCAGCCACCACGGACGTGGCCAACTCCGGCAGTGAAGTCCCGAAGGCCACCATGGTCAATCCTATGAACTTCTCACTCGCTCCCAACAACTTCATGATCTCAACCGCCGAATCCACCACAAGCTGTGCCCCGGCTACTACTCCGGCTATCCCCGCTATAATAAGGACAACCTGTCTTGAACTTGATGTTACATAACCGATGCCTTCCTGTTCCGATTCAAATTGATCAACCCCCTCTGCACGCCCATCTCCAGACTCCTTAACAGCCACATGATAGTTAAAAAAGGTGTAGATTACCACGCCGCTGAACAATATCGCCCCGTCAACTCTCCCAAGCCCAGAATCTAAAGACAAAAACAGAAGGCAAAAGGATATGCCGATCATGATGGGGATGTCTCGATTAACCACCGATCTGTTGCACGTGACGGGTCTAAATAAGGCGGAAATTCCCAGAATAAGGGCGATATTACAGATATTGCTCCCTACCACGTTTCCTACTGCTATCATGCTGTTATCTTTTACGGAGGAGACAAGGCTTACCACAAACTCAGGTGCGGATGTGCCAAACGCGACTACTGTCAGCCCTATAACCACCGGGGTTATCCCGAGTCTTCTTGCAAGGCTTGATGACCCTTTTACCAGCCATTCCGCCCCGTAATAGAGCAACAGGAAGCCTATGATACAAAACAGCAGGTTCAGCGCCATCACCCTTTCCCTTAATTCTCCAGTTCCCTTTTTAAGCCCCTGGTCATGAGCTCCTTAACCGCCGACCTTGGATCTTTTCCCCTATAAAGGACTTCATAGACCTGATTGGTGATGGGCATATCCACATTCATCTTTCTAGCCAGCTCATAGGCTGAAATGGATGTCTTTATTCCCTCCGCCACCATATTCATGCCCTTTGTTATCTCCTCCAGCCCTATTCCCTGACCAATCTTGAGCCCTACCGTCCGATTCCTGCTGAGGTCGCCAGTGCAGGTAAGGACCAGATCTCCCACACCCGATAATCCTGCGAAGGTCATAGGATTAGCTCCCATGGCTACACCCAGCCTGGTAATCTCAGCCAGGCCCCTGGTGATTAAAGCCGCCCTGACATTCAGACCGAAACCCAGACCATCTGCCGCGCCCGCAGCTATGGCGATAACATTCTTCAACGCCCCGCACAATTGAACCCCTACCAGGTCGTTACTGACATATACCCGAAAAGACTGTGTGGAAAACAGTCTCTGGAGTCTTTCGCCGTAAGAGTGATCCCTGCAGGCAATAGTAACAGCCGTAGGCTGTTTAATAATAACTTCTTTGGCAAAGCTGGGCCCTGCCAGACATGCCAAGCTATCCATGTACTCTTTTGGCAACACCTCTTCTACGACCTGTGACATCATCTTGAGGCTGTTATTCTCGATACCTTTGGTCGCCGAAATCAGCCCCATGCCGGGACGCAAATAGGGCCTCATGTTCTGTAGCATTTCTCTAAAGACATGGGACGGCACTACTATAACAACGAGTTCTTTATCACATATGGCCTCCTCAAAGGTCTTTACCGGACTAAGGGAGGAAACCAGCGGCCTTCCAGGAAGAAACATCTTGTTAATCCTTTCTTCCCTAATCTGGGTATAGACTTCTTCCTCCCTTACCCACAAATCCGTGGATAACCCCTTTTCCGCCAAAAGATTGGCCAGCGTAGTTCCCCAGGTCCCGGCCCCTATTACCCCTATCTTGGTGATCTCTGTTTTGGACATAAGCGGCAACCTCTTTCTCTGGTATTATCCTAACATATCCCTCCTGCTTGTCCTTTCAGTAACACTTTATCCCCATACACTGCAAGAATAACCGAAAAGCCAAATAAACCATCTAAAATTTATCCGGCTAATGAGTAAGCAAACAAGTAAAAGATTAAACCTTCTCCGCCTTCGCAGAAGACCACGTGCTTGCCCGTGGGTGAATGCGCAAATGATCGCTTGCTGCGGCGCGATGTCACCCCCAGGTTAGGCGGATAACCGCGTCGTAACCGGAGGCGCCCGTCCTCCGCAGTAGCATGCCATGCTACGGAGGATGGAAAGACGGGTATTTTAATGGGACCAAGGGTTTACCCGTAGCGCTCCATTATAAGTGCCTTAATGGCCCATGGGCCATATAGCTCAAAATATTTGGATATCATTAACTAGCGTACTCATTAACCGGATGAAACTCATCTAATCTCTGTACGATTAATGAGGATAGTGTTTTTGGTCTGCCCCCGGTGAAGGAAAAACGGGAATAGGTAATAGACTAGTATAAAGTGTCCAGGAGCTTGAGGTCTTTCAAGGAGTGGAGGATAGACTGCTGATCCGTGTATAGCCTGACTTCGGACACAAACATTCTCTGGGCAATTAAGATATTCACTCAGGAGGGCATTTCTTAATAATCATTGGTCTTCCATGAGTTTTGCGACACCCACCACTTTTTCTCCCTCACTTAGGTTGATCAACCTTACTCCCTGAGTATTTCGTCCTATGACGGAGATGTCCTCTACCTTTATCCGTATAATCTTGCCCTGTTCGGTTATGAGCATCAACTGTTCGGTATCGTTTACCTGATACGAGTACACAACCGGTCCGTTTCTCTTTGTGGTCTTGATAGTTAGAACCCCTTTTCCTCCTCTGGCTTGCCGCCTGTATTCTTCCGTCTTGGTGCGTTTACCAAATCCGTTTTCCGTTACCGTCAGAATGGTTGCCCCTTCCCCTATGGCCTCCATGCCTACCATTTCATCCCCCTCTTCCATCCTTATTCCGATATTACCGGCAGCAACCCTTCCCATGCTCCTAAGATCTGATTCCTGAAACCTGATGGCCTTTCCCTGGCGGGTGGTGAGGAAAATGTCGTTCTTCCCGCTTGTCAACCTGGCACATATCAATTCATCATCTTCATTTATCTTTAATGCAATGATGCCCATCGTCCTGGGACGGCCGTAAGCCTTGAGTTCCGTCTTCTTCACCAATCCTTTTTTGGTAGCCATGACCACATAGTAATCCTCATTGAATTCCTTAACAGGCAGGATAGTTGCCACCTGTTCCCCTCTCTGGAGTTCAAGGAAATTCACAATCGCCTTACCTCTTGAGATCCTGCCGGCCTCGGGTATTTCATGAACCTTTTTCCAATATACCCGCCCCTTATTAGTGAAAAACAACAGGTAATTATGGGAAGAAGCAATAAACAGATGTTCAACAAAGTCCTCTTCCTTGGGAACCACACCCGTCAGGCCTTTTCCCCCACGGCGCTGTGCCCTATAAAGGCTTATGGGGTTTCTCTTGATATAACCCCTGTGGCTGATTGTGACCACCATGTCTTCATCGGCTATCAGGTCCTCAAGGGAGATTTCCCCGACTTCGTCCAATATCTCTGTTCTTCGACTGTCTCCGAATCTTTTAATTATCTCCTTCATTTCGTCCTTGATGATCTGCAGCACCATGGCCGGACTTTCAAGGATGGCCTTAAATCTGGATATATCCTTTATAAGTCCGTTATATTCCGCGTCTATCTTCTCCCTCTCAAGGCTGGTCAGTCTGTGCAATCGCATATCCAAGATGGCCTGAGACTGCACTTCCGTAAGATCGAACTGGGATATCAAGCGTGTTTTTGCCTCTTTGGGATCAGACGATGCTCTTATTAGGGAGATCACATCATCAAGAAATTCCAGCGCCTTTTTCAGGCCTTCAAGGATATGCGCTCGTTCCTCGGCCTTTCTAAGTTCAAATTTAGTCCTCCTGATGATTATTTCTCGACGGTGACCTATAAAATGATCAAGTATCTCTTTAAGGTTTAAAACCTGTGGCCTCCCGTTTACCAGGGCCAAAAAGATAATCCCGAAGGATGTCTCCATTTGGGTAAACTTGTATAACCGGTTCATAACCACAAGGGAATTAGCGTCCTTCTTGACCTCTATTACAATCCTCATCCCCTCTCTGTCTGATTCATCTCTGATATCCGATATCTCCTCTATCTTTTTTGCCTTTACCAGTTCTGCTATCCTTTCCAGGAGCTTGGTCTTGTTAACCTGGTAAGGTATTTCCGAGATGATAATCCTTTCCTTGTTTTTACCAACCTTCTCCACAAAGGCCCTAGCCCTGATCTTTATAATGCCCCTGCCCGTTTTGTAGGCATCCAAAATACCTTTCCGACCAAGCATAAAACCACAGGTGGGAAAATCAGGTCCCTGAACAATTGCCATGAGGCCTTCCACACTAATGGTGGGGCTCTCAATGACCGCTATTATAGCCTCGCAGACCTCCGTGAGGTTATGGGGTGGTATATTGGTTGCCATGCCCACGGCTATGCCTGATGAACCATTTACCAGTAAATTCGGAATGGTCGCAGGTAATATAATGGGCTCCAGAAGAGAATCATCATAGTTGGGGAGAAAGTCCACCGTCTCTTTTTCTATATCCAAGAGAAAGTCCTGTGCTGACTGAGTCATTCGCACTTCAGTATACCTCATGGCGGCCGGCGGGTCTCCGTCAACGGAGCCAAAATTACCCTGGCCATCAACCAATGGATACCTGCAAGAAAAATCCTGTGCCATTCGTACGATAGTGTCATATACCGCAGCGTCACCATGCGGGTGATATTTTCCTATCACATCCCCCACCACCCTGGCGGACTTCTTGTAGGGCTTGTTAAAGTAATTTTTCAGGTCATGCATCGCGTATAACACCCGTCTGTGAACAGGCTTCAGACCGTCCCTTATATCCGGAAGTGCTCTGCCCACTATAACGCTCATCGAATACTCCAGATAGGACCGCTTCATCTCATCTTCAATCTTCACAGAATCAAAATTTATGTCCGACACCATTTTCTTTCTCCAAAAAGCAGGCGAATGACACCGGGGCAATGTTTAGCGCCCCATGCCGTTCGCCTTTCTCTTATTTTTCTTTTTACCTTATGCCTTGGCCCATGCGCCATGTGCCTTTCTTTTTTATATATCCAATTCCTTTACTTCCAGTGCATTATTCTGTATAAATTCCCTCCTGGGCTCAACCTTCTCTCCCATCAATACGGTGAAGATATCGTCAGCCTCTACCACATCCTCTATCCTTACCTGGGTTAGTCTCCTCTTTTGCGGATGCATGGTCGTAGCCCATAACTGCTCCGGATTCATTTCACCCAGCCCCTTATATCTCTGAATAGACAGCCCTTTTTTGGCTTTCTCCAGAAGCTCATCAATAAGTTCCTGGTGGTGATGGATTCTCTTTCCATCTCCCTCACCGCTAATTATGTACCCACCTCGCATCATTCCGCCCAGTTTGTCATGGATGCCGATCATGCTTCTCAATTCCCTAGAGGCAAGTAACTCCCAGCTTACAAATACCGATTGGCCGCCGTTTTTAGGCTCTGTTACCTTGAATTCGTACTCCCCGTCCTCTTCGCTCATATTTACATCACTGATGCTGAAACCTTCTTTTTGAAGATCCTGGAAGATCTTTTCCATAAACTCCCTATCTTTGAACAACTTGTGATCAGTTGGACCCTTGGAAGCCAAGGACACAATAAACTGAGGGCTATAGCCACGCTTAACAAGTTTCTGAAGGTTGTTCTGATACCTCATTATCCCCTTAAGAAGCGTCACCAGCCTTTGTCCTTTTATCTGTTCTCCTGCTTCCAGCGTTACTTCTTCACTCTCTGCTATGCGCCTCAAAAGAAAATCATCAAGCGCCTCTTCATCTCTTATATAAAACTCCTTTTTGTTCAAGGCTACCCGGTAGAGAGGCGGTTGCGCAATGTACAGGTATCCATTTTCTATCAAATCAGGCATCTGTCTGAAAAAGAAAGTCAGCAGCAGGGTCCTGATATGGGATCCATCCACATCCGCATCCGTCATAATAATTACCTTATGATATCTTAAAGCTTCTATATTATACTCATTGTCTCCCACCCCTGTCCCCAGGGCCGTAATAATAGTACGTATCTCTTCGCTGGATAGCATCTTATCAAACCGCGCCTTTTCTACATTCAGTATCTTCCCCTTTAAAGGTAAGATGGCCTGATTTCGCCTGTCTCTTCCCTGTTTTGCCGAACCACCCGCTGAATCTCCCTCCACCAGAAATATCTCACAAAGACTCGCATCCGTCTCCTGACAGTCAGCTAATTTCCCCGGCAGTGAATGATCTAAAAGAACCCCCTTTCGTCGAGCAATATCCCTGGCCTTTCTGGCGGCCTCTCTGGCTCGGGCCGCTTCAGTCACCTTTCCTAAGATGGCCTTTATTGCTCGGGGGTTTTCTTCAAAGTAGCTGCTCAGTCCATCATTTACCAGGTTCTCAACAAGTCCTTTGACATCACTGTTTCCCAATTTTGTCTTGGTCTGCCCCTCAAATTGTGGATTGGGTAGTTTAACGCTTATAACGGCGGCCAAACCCTCTCTCACGTCATCTCCGCTCACTTTTTCCTTATTGTTCTTGGTCTTTGAAGACTGCTGGAGATACTGATTAATACTTCTGGTTATGGCGGACTTGAAACCGATAAGATGGGTGCCCCCCTCAATTGTATTTATATTATTAGCGAATGTAAAAATCTTGTCGTTGTAAGAAGTGTTGTATTGGAGGGCCACCTCTACTATTACTTCATTTTTCTCTCCTGATATATAGATAGGCCTTTTATGAAGCACCTCTTTGTTTTTATTAACGTGTTCTACGAATGAGATTATTCCCCCCTCCTCAAAAAAATCCTTCTTCCTTCCTGTGCGTTCATCAGATATCTTTATCCTGACCCCAGCTGTAAGAAAAGAGATCTCTCTCATCCTGGTGGCAAGAGCATCGAAATCAAATTCCGTGTTTTCGAATATCTGGGCGTCTGGCCTGAATGATATCTTTGTTCCTCTCTTCTTCGTCTCTCCGATAACCTTAAGCTCACTTTTAACAACACCTCGCTCGTATCTCTGGAAATATACCTTGCCATCCAGAAAGACTTCCGCCTCCAGAAACTCGGATAGGGCATTAACCACGGATACACCTACTCCGTGAAGGCCGCCTGAGACTTTATAGCTCTTGTTGTCGAATTTTCCACCGGCATGAAGTCTTGTCATCACTACCTCTAATGCCGGGATTTTTTCAGTCCTATGGATTCCAACCGGGATACCCCGGCCATTATCAACGACACTCACTATATTGTCGTTTAAAATCTTAATATTAATGTAATTACAGTATCCCGCCATAGCCTCATCAATACTGTTATCCACTACCTCATATACAAGGTGGTGTAATCCCCCCAAACCGGTATTACCAATATACATCGCCGGTCTTTTCCTTACCGCTTTAAGGCCTTCTAGTACCTTTATATTTTCGGCACCATATTTTGTAGATATATCCAACATCTTAAATCCTCATAGGCATAATCAAACCCAGAAAGCCGCTATCATCATCGCCTTTAATTATACACGGACTCGCATTATCAATGAAACCAACCTCCACTTCTTCACTGTACATGGATTGAAGAACTTCTATAAAATACCTGGAGTTAAACCCCATCTCTACACGTTTATCATCAAATTCAACCCCTATATTGTCTTTGACGTCTCCTAGGTCTGGATTCACCGAAACCAGCTCCATGTTGTTCTTTTCAAGCGTAATCTTTACGCCCCTATAACTCTCGGAGCTTAGTATCATCATTTTCTTCATGCTTTCCAGAATCTGTTGTTTTTTAATCTTTATGTTATGTTTGAGTTTTTTCGGAATAACCAAATTATAATCTGGAAATTTGGTTTCTAACAACCTGATAATAATAAGGGAATTTTCTTTTTTAGCTACGCAATTATTCTGTTTAAAGCCAATACTTATGTTCTCTTCTCCGGACGCCAACCTATTTAACTCCAGCATACCTTTTTTGGGTATCATAACTCCTTTATCAATATTGATATCCTTAATCTTTTCATCATATTTATCTACCAGAGATAAACGATGTCCATCGGTGGCAACCATTCTGAGAAAGGTGTCATCATGTTTCTTTATCTTCTCTATGAATACCCCTGATAACTTAAATCCCGCCTCTTCCATAGTAACAGAATAAATGGTTTTATCGATCATTTCACTTAACATGTCTCCTGGTATTTCAATCGTAGGAGTATTCTCAGACTCAATAAAAATAGGATATTCTTCTGCAGGCATAGACGCTAGATTGTATTGCGTCTTATTGTCCGAGATAAATATCCAGTTATTCTCCTTTTCCTTCAAATATATACTATCACTGCTGCTTTCTTTTAATATTTCAAATATCTTCCTTCCAGAGATAGTGATACTCCCTTTATTAATAACTTCAGCAGGTACTGTTTGTTGAAGACTTATCTCTAGGTCTGTGGCTGATATATTGATATTAGAATTACTAGTAGATAAGAGGATCATGGAAAGAATAGGCATATTACTCCTCTTTTCTATTATACTCTGTACTTTTGAAATGGCCTTAAAAAATGTGTCTCTGTTAATTCTTATTTCCATATCACCCTCCTAAAATATTAATTATATTTTTTTAATCTATATAAAGAAGTATTAATAGATGCGGTCATTTTGTTAATAATTGGATTAGCTCATCAAAATAACAGACAAAATTTTAAAGAAAAAATAGAATATGTTTGCAAAATTTAAAAAATTTTATTTGCATATTATCATAAATGGCCGAGTGTCTGTAGAAATAAAAGAATATATAATAAAAGTTGTTTATAAGTTGTTGATAGATTTTTCCTCGCTCGTATTTCATTCTGTTCATGTCATATCATAACATATAAATCAGGTGCATTGTCTGGAAGATAGTCGCTAGATGTGACTCATAATACTATATTAAAAGAGTTTCTATGTTATTTAAATCACCTTTTACCTCTTTTTCCAGCTTTTTTATTTTATTTATCTTTTTTGACGCATAGATAACAGTTGAGTGATCCCTGTTACCGAATTGGTAACCTATCTGTTGGAAAGATAGGTTTGTATATTTACGGGATAGGTACATTGCCAATTGTCGTGGATACGCGTATACCTTTTTTCTCTTGTCCGATATAATATCGGAGGGTGATATATCAAAATACCTAGCTGTAAGAGATTGGATGTCTTTTACCCCAATATTTGTATTATCAATATTATTGCTGATCATTAAATAAACGAGAGAAATGTTTATATTATCATTATTCAGTTGTAAATATCTTTGAATGCGTATAATATTCTTTAAAATAATTTTTATATTATTACTTGATCTCAATAGTAAATAAATTATATCATTTGGTATTTTTACTTTATATTCTTTTATTTTGCCTTTAATAATGTTATACTTTGCTTTATAATCAAAATCACGGAGCTCTGCCAATAACCCAGAGCCCAACCTTGACTTCAGTTGAACATTTATATTTAGCATCTCCGGCCGCCTGTCGCCGGTTATGATTATTTGTTTTCCCTGTCCGTAGATATGATTAAAGATATAAAGAAACTCTTCCTGTAACCAGGTCTTATTGATTAAATGTTGTATATCATCAAATAGTAATATATCGAGATTTAGATATTTATGTTTAAAAACATTTAGTTTATTATTGGTTAACAGATCCTCGAATTCAGAAATGAACGATTTGCAAGACGTATAATATATCTTTACCGCTTGATTCCTACGAATAATATGATTGCCCATTGCGTTTACAAGATGGGTTTTCCCGGTACAGTTTCTGGAGAACATGTAAAAAGGGTTATAATGACTTCCCGGGTTATCGGACACCTCCACGGCTGAAGAGAAAGCAAACCTGTTAAAATCACTGATAATATAATTATGAAAATTCATGGATCTGTTTAGATTATTATCAATCGACATCCTTTTTGTATGATGTTGTTTTTGAGGTCTTTTGGATAGAGATTGTCGGTCTCTTTTAAGGTCTCTAAAATGTACTTCAGGATTCTCTCTTAATATGTTTTTTAAAGAGAGGTATATATCTTTGAAATAATTATCCTTTAACCAAGTAGCCATGAATTTGTTGGGGGCATCGATAACAACAATATTGTTATCAAGGATGTTACAACTAGTGTTGGAGAACCAAGTTTTTATTTCAAAAGGGCTGATTTTTGAGCTAAGGGCATCAATAACTTGATCCCATATTTTATTTTTTGTTGTCATAACAATAACATAAGCAAAAGAAGTGTAATTATTGGACGTGCTGATAATAGAAGGTTTTAGGCGAAATATCAAACAAAATCTATCCTGGGCTAGATGCAAAAAGTAGGCGTTTTTAACTTGGCTTCTCCGTAGCCGTTGGTCGACATTGGCCGTGCACCATGGAATTTAGCTTATTTACCAGAATTAGAGAAGATTATGGTCTTGTCGAAGGCAAATGTGGGGCTTTAATGCGGTTTGCGAAAATTTCTTGACAAGAATTGAACAATTAAACTAGATTTAACCTTTACGCCTTATTTGAGAGGCGTTATTTTTGTTTATTTTTTTTTGCCTACTTTGTTTTCATTTTCATAGACCATAATAAACATAATTTTATTAATAGCTTTAAAGTTTAACAAGATTTGGTTTATTAAGCTTTAATTATTATTGTAAACCAAGAAGGAGGTATACAAATTGGCCTTTTCAATACCAAAACAGCCCTATTCAGGTGTTATAGGCGAGACTACTATCGGTGTGGGTGACGCAGCCATTACCCTGGGAGGAGAAGATTGTTATCCTTTCCATCTCTTTGAAGGAAAGATGCCTAATGCCCCCAGGATTGCTATGGAGATATGGGATTATGACCCATCCGACGAATGGCCGGCCGCAGCGATTGAACCGATGAAAGACGTTCTCTCTGACCCCGTAAAATGGGCAAAGAAATGTGTTGAAGAATATGGGGCGGATATGATTGTTCTGCAGTTAAAGACCACCGACCCCAACGGGATGGATGGAAGCCCCGACGAAGCCGCCGCACTGGCTAAAAAGGTATTAGATGCCATCAACGTACCACTAGTTTGTTGGGGCACGGCCAATAATGAGAAAGACGAAGAGGTAATGAAAAAGATCTGTGAAGTCTGTGAAGGCAAGAATGTTTCTTTGTCTCCCATTGAGGAAGGATGTCATAAAGGGGTGGGCGCCAGCGCCCTCGGTTATGGCCAAACAGTGGTGGCGTCTACACCTATTGACGTGAATTTGGCCAAACAGTTGAATATCCTTTTGGGAAACCTGGGCGTAAATATGGATAAGATTATAATCGATCCAACCACGGGCGGGATCGGGTACGGCATGGAATACAGCTATTCGGTGATGGAAAGAATTAGAATGGCCGCCTTGACTCAAGAAGATGACAAACTCCAGTGTCCCATGATCAACAATATCGGCAACGAGGTATGGAAATGCAAAGAGGCAGGGCAAAGTATGGACGAGGCCCCGACCTTGGGTGACCCGGAAAAGAGGGGTATCCTGATGGAGGTTGTCGCCTCCGTCTGTTTTCTGCTTGCCGGTTCCGAGGTGGTTATTTTGAGACATCCGGAGACCGTACGTATGGTCAGGTCTTTTATTGATTTAATGATAAACGGAGGAATGGCTTCTGATGTTGAGGCCATATCCAAAAGGATGGAAGTTGAGGAGCCGGACCTGATATCTCTTTCTCCGGAGCCTAACTTGGATTTCGGTGAGGCTAAAGTCCTTCCAGGATCTGAAAAGGAAAACCCGGCTAAAAAGGAAAAGCCCAAACCCAAGAAAGAGAAGAAAGCGCCTGCTCCCAAGGAGGAGAAAAAGGTTGCGGAAGAGAAGCCAAAGGAAAAGGCAAAGCCCAAGGTAGATAAAGAAGCAGAGGCGAAGGCCAAGGCGGAAGAGGAAGCCAGCGCCAAGGCGGAAGAGGAAGCCAAGGCCAAGACGGAAGAGGCGGCGAAGGCCAAGGCGGAAGAGGAAGCCAGCGCCAAGGCGGAAGAGGAAGCCAAGGCCAAGACGGAAGAGGCGGCGAAGGCCAAGGCGGAAGAGGAAGCCAAGGCCAAGGCGGAAGAGGAAGCCAAGGCCAAGGCGGAAGCAGCAGCCAGTGCTAAGGCAAAACAAACTGAGGACCTTCAGGCCTTGAGATACAAGAGGGCCCAGGAGGGTGAGAAACGAGAAGCGGAAAAGGATGTTTATACAGGAAGAGAAGCGCCCAAGACGGCAGCCAAGGATCAGTTGGATTTGGTTGAAGGTTTGACAAAGAATCTCGAACGTATCCATAAGCGCTACTAGATGCTGGATACTGGTCATTTGATACTGGATGGAGCTTTCAGCGGTCGGCTTTGAGCATTAAGCCAATGTATTTTTTTTTACAACTTCTTGCCGACCGCTGATAACGAATAGGTAACACCACTAATTCTCGAGAGGAGGAACCGCGTAATGACTATGGAAGAAGTCAAAGCCAAGGAAAAGGTGAAGAAAAGCCTTCCAAGGTCTCAGGATCTAACCATTGATCCTGGATCCGCCAGGATGATCGACAGGGCCAGGGAGATGGAGATAGATACCATTTTTGACCGGGCCCAGACCATGAAGGCATGCAGCATCGGTGCACAGGGGACATGCTGTAAAAATTGTTCCCAGGGTCCCTGCAGGCTCCCCTTACCGAAGGGCGGCATAGAGGGAGAAGATACGCGCAAAGGTCTGTGTGGTGCTACACCCGAGACTATAGCGGCCAGGAATTTCGCGAGAATGGTAGCCGGAGGAGCTGCCGCGCATTCCGACCATGGACGGGGCGTGGCAGAGACATTCCTTGCCGCGGCCAGAAAAGAGACCGAAGACTATAAGATAAAGGATACCAAGAAACTGCTGGAGGTCGCGCCAGATTTTGGGGTTGACATAACTGTGGAAGGGGAAGAAGGAGAGGGGCTTCAACGGGATATTGACGAGATAGCGGTTGAGGTGGCCGAAAGAGCCCTTGCCCAGTGGGGTCAGCAGACAGGGGAGGTGTGCACGGCAAAGAGGGCGCCTCAAGCACGGTATGAACTATGGAAAAAGTTGGGTGTTGTTCCACGGGGTATTGATAGAGAGATCGTGGAGATCATGCACAGGACACATATAGGTGTTGATCAGCATTATGAGAATATTCTCGAACAATGCACCAGGGCCGCCATTGGTGATGGATGGGGGGGGTCAATGATAGCCACGGACCTGCAGGATATACTGTTTGGTTGTCCCTACCCGGTAAAGAGCTCGGCAAGCCTGGGTGTGCTAAAAGAAGATCATGTGAACCTGGTAATACACGGACACGAACCACTTCTGAGTGAAATGATTGTCCAGGCGGCGGAATTGCCGGAGATGCAGAAACTGGCTAAAGAAAAAGGGGCAAAGGGCATTCAATTAAGCGGGATATGCTGCACGGCCAACGAAATACTTATGCGGCACGGGGTCCCCTTGGCTGGAAATTTTCTCCAGCAGGAACTCGCCATTATAACAGGTGCTGTGGATGCGATGGTGGTGGATGTTCAGTGCATTATGGAGAATATAGCAAATGTTGCCGACTGTTTTCATACCAAGATAATCACAACCAACCCCAGGGCTAGGATCGCCTCAGGGCATACCATACACATCGAATTTGATGAACATACCGCGTTTGAAGATGCCAAAAAGATCGTAAGAACCGCTATTGAAAACTTCCCCAACCGGGAGAAGGAGGTAATGATACCGGATAAGGGCGTGGATCTTGTGGCGGGTTTCAGTTACGAGGCGATTAACTATCACCTGGGAGGGACCTTCCGAGGTTCCTATACCCCACTTAATGACAACATAATAAACGGCCGTATAAGGGGAATAGCTGGCGTTGTGGGCTGTAATAACGCCAGGACCACCCACAATCAAGGGCACGTTACCGTGGTTAAGGAACTTATAAAGAATGACGTGATCGTTTTGACGACCGGATGCAATGCCATAGCCTGCGCCGTGGCAGGGCTCCTTACGCCTGAATCCGCAAAGGTATATTGCGGCCCCGGCCTGGCAGAGGTTTGCGAGACAGTGGGCATTCCGCCGGTGCTGCACATGGGGTCATGTGTTGATAACAGCAGGATCCTTATGGCAGCCGCTGAAGTTGTTAAGGCGGGAGGGCTGGGCAAGGATATCAGCGACCTGCCTGCGGCGGGGTCGGCCCCCGAATGGATGAGTGAGAAGGCAATCAGCATAGGGCACTATTTTGTCGCCTCCGGTGTGTACACGGTCTTCGGTGTTACCATGCCCGTGAGTGGTGCCCCGGTTTTTGAGCACTATCTGTACAAAGAACTGGAGGATATCTATGGAGGGATGTGGGACCTGGAAGTTGATCCGTATGAGCACGCCAGAAAGATGATAGCCCACATAGATAAGAAGCGCAAGGCGCTGGGGATAGATAAGGCGCGTGAAAGGGTGCTTATGGATATGGCCGACAGGCAGAAGCTTGAAGCGGCGTAATTATAAAAAAAACCCTTAAGAAGGGAGGAGGAAGTATATGTCAAAACTAGTAGCGTTTGCAGCAATTCAGGGGGCCTACAATATTGTTTCTAAGGCGGAGGGTACATATAAGAGGGCCCTGGAGACCCATGGTGGTAGTCAGAAGTTGGAGTTTCCCAATACCGCCTATTTTTTACCCATTATATATTCCCTTACTGGCATAAAGGTGACCGACCTGGACTCGGCAAGAAAACCTCTTGATTTTGCTCGGAAACTTTTACCACCTCATATTAAAAAGGATTGCCATTTACCCTATCTGGGGCCATTGCTGGATGCCGGCATGGCGGCCCTATTCGCAGAAGAGATAGTAGAGGCGATCCGGTATGTGGAAGACCCTGATTTTTACCAGCCTGAGGTGGAAGAACCCGACGTGGAAAACGGTAAGATCTGGCTGGGGGCGGCGGATGACGCTATCATGAGAAAGCGGGGTGTTGAGTTCGTGGATGGAACAGCCCCCGGCTTTGCTGCTATTGTGGGGGCGGCGCCGGATTCCGCCACGGCAAAGAAGATAGCTGAGGAATACCAGCTAAAGACCATATATGTCTTTATGGCGGCGAATCAGAACGGGACCACCTTCGCGGAGCAGCTTATCGAGGAAGGGGTCCAGATCGGCTGGAATACCCGGCTGGTTCCCTTTGGTCCGGATATATCCGCGGCGGTCTTTGCCTTGGGGTTTGCCAACAGGGCTGGGATGTCCTTCGGCGGGGTTCAGCCGGGAGATTATAAGAGGATGCTGAAGTACCAGAAGGATCGTATTTTCGCGTTTGTTAACGCGCTTGGAGACGTAAATGCCGAGTGGGCGGCCAATGCCGCGGGGGCCATAAACTGGGGGTTCCCCACCCTGGCGGATACGGATATCCCCGAGGTCCTGCCAACCGGCATATGTACTTACGAACATGTGGTAGCTAACGTTCCCCATGATGAGATGACTTCAAGGTCCATAGAGACAAGGGGTCTCAAAGTCACCATAACAGACATAGATATCCCCCTTGCCTACGGGCCGGCCTTTGAGGGTGAGAGGGTCCGAAAGGGTGATCTCTATATTGAGATGGGCGGCACCAAGACACAGGCCACCGAGCTTTGCAATATGGCGGAGATGAATGAGATAGAGGACGGGAAGGTTCTCCTGAAAGGTCCGGATATAAGGGATCTCAAAAAAGGTGACAAAGTGCCGTTAGGTATCTATGCGCAGGTGGCCGGACGAAAGATGGAGGTGGATTTTGAACCGATCCTGGAGAGGCAGTTTCACCACCTTATAAATTACGCCCAGGGCATCATGCATATCGGGCAGAGGGATATCACCTGGATCAGGGTGGGGGATCAGGCCTTTGAGAAGGGTTTTAGCCTTAAAGACATAGGCACAATCCTTCATGCCAAGCTCCATCAGGACTTCGGGAATGTACTGGATAAGGTACAGGTGACCTTGTATACGGAAAAGAAAGACGTTGATGAATTGACCAAAAGGGCACGAGAGGAGTATGCGGTAAGAGATGATCGGGTGGAAAATATGACTGATGAGACTATTGAAACATATTATTCATGCACCTTGTGTCAGTCATTCGCCCCAAACCATGTATGTGTTATAAGCCCGGAGAGGACAGGTCTTTGCGGCGCCTATAACTGGATGGATTGCAAGGCCTCCTATGAGATTAACCCCACCGGCCCCAACCAGCCGGTGGAAAAGGGTGAATGCCTTGATCCCAAGTTGGGCCAGTGGAAGGGGGTAAATGAATTTGTGTATAAGGCATCCCGGCAGGCCATAGACCATTATAATTTTTACAGCATAGTACATGACCCTATGACCACCTGCGGTTGCTGTGAGTGCATTGCGGCGGTTCTGCCGGCCTGCAACGGAGTTATGACCATGCACAGGGATTATACCGGGCAGACACCCTCGGGCATGAAATTCACCACCATGGCGGGGGCAGTAGGCGGTGGTCAGTCAACCCCTGGTTTTGTGGGTCATTCCAAGTATAATATCACCCAGCGCAAGTTCATTGTGGGAGACGGTGGTCTCCACCGTTTGGTATGGATGCCCAAGTCATTGAAAGAGGAGATAAAGGAGCGCTTTGTGGAGAGGGCAAAAGAAGAGGGCATTCCTGATTTACTGGATAGGATAGCAGACGAAACAGTGGGACTAACCGAGGATGAGATTCTCCCGTTTCTCCAGGAGAAGGACCATCCTGCGCTGAAGATGGAATCTATGGTGGGTTAATAAGAGCAGTCAGCCAAATGTGAACGCTGATAGCTAATAGCTTAAATGAAAAAGGAGTCTAATATGGGTTTGACTGGAATACAGATCTTTAAACTGCTGCCAAAGACCAATTGCGGTGAGTGCGGAGTTCCCACCTGCCTTGCCTTTGCTATGAACCTGGCTGCGGGCAAGGCCGAACTTGATGCGTGTCCTTATGTGTCTGATGAGGCAAGGGCGCAGCTGGCCGAAGCCTCCGCTCCACCCATAAGACCCGTTTCAATAGGTGTTGGCACAAGGGCCTTTAAGATCGGTGGTGAAACGGTGATGTTCAGGCACGAAAAGACCTTTTATAATCCTACAGGGATAGGTGTACTAGTGAAGGCGGATATTGATTCCGAGGCCCTTGATAAGAAATTGAAGGAGTGGAATGCCCTGCAGTACGAGCGGGTCGGTCTAAACCTGCGACCTGAACTGGTTGCCCTTAAGGATGTAAATGGAGACAAAGATTCCTTTGCCTCAGTGGCCGGCAAGATAGCCAGGGAGAGCGAGTTCGTGCTGATCCTTATGACGGACAAGCTAGACGTCATGAAGGCCGGGGTAGAAGCCTGTGCATTTAAAAAACCCCTCCTGTATGCGGCTACCAAGGACAATGTGGATGATATGGGCGGCCTTGCCAAGGATACCGGGCTCCCCCTTGCTGTGAAGGCCGGCAGTATTGATGATCTTATTACCCTAAGCGATAAACTTACCGGCATGGGTCTTAAGGACCTTGTGTTGGATTCAGGCTCAAGGGAGATGAAGCAGGCCTTTGGGGATCAGGTAGCCATTCGAAGGGCGGCCTTGAAGGCAGGGAACCGTTCCCTGGGTTTCCCGACTATCACCTTCCCCTGCGAGATGGCCGGGAACCTTGACATGGAGACGCTCATTGCCGGCTTGTTTATAGCAAAATACGCAGGTATTTCTGTCCTGTCCGATTTCAAGGGGGAGAGCCTTTTCCCACTATTGCTGGAGAGATTAAATATCTTCACGGATCCCCAGAGGCCTATGATGGTCACTCAGGGTATCTATGAGATAGGGGGCCCCGGCGAAGATTCACCGGTGATGATAACGACCAATTTTTCTCTTACCTATTTTATTGTCAGTGGCGAGATCGAAGGAAGCAGGGTGCCGAGCTGGCTTCTTATCCTGGATACAGAAGGGCTTTCTGTTATGACGGCCTGGGCTGCTGGAAAATTCTCCGGAGATGTTGTGGGGGCCTTTGTCAAGAAATGCGGCATTGCTGATAAGATAAAACACAGGAAGGTTATCGTACCGGGTTATGCGGCATCCATAAGTGGAGAGATGGAGGAGGAGCTCCCGGATTGGGAGATCATGATAGGCCCCAGGGATGCCACGCTTATAGCGAAGTACCTTAAGGATAATTGGAAGGTTTAAGCGATGTGAGATATGGGATGTGGGATGTGAGGTATGATGTGGGATGTGAGGTATGATGTGGGATATGGGATGTGGCTTTGAATCGCACATCACAGATCGCAGATCACAAATCAGTTTGTTTTTGCTATAAACCAGTGTGTTTTCAGTAGCTTTCAAACAATGATACTGTGCAAAAAAATGAAGGGGGTGAGCCCATGCTGCTTATTGGAGAAAATCTGAACGTGATTAGTACGGTTATAGGCAAGGCGTTTAAGGAAAAGGACCCGGGACCTATTGCCGAAGAGGCAAGGCGCCAAAAGGACAAGGGCATGGACTGGATCGATATCAACCTGGGGCCTGCCAGAAAGGGAGGCCCGGAGTTGATGGAGTTTGTGGTGAAGACCGTCCAGGAGGAAACAGGAGCTTCAGTCCCCTTGTGTCTGGATACCTCCAATATAGAGGCCATAGAAGCAGGTCTGGCCGTTCACCAGGGCAAGGCCATTATCAATTCCATTATGGCCAGGCCGGAGCGGTACGAAAAGATGATCCCTCTGGCGGTCAAGTACAAGGCAAACATGATCGCCCTTATGTGGGGACCAGAAGGTCTTCCCAGAGACGAACATGAGAGAGGAGCCCTAGCAGCCGAACTTATCTATGCTGCAAATGAGGCCGGTGTCCCGAATGAGGATATTTTCGTTGACGGTATTGTCACGCCGGTAAATATTCAACAGCAACAGCTTGTGAGTCTTCTGGCTTTTCAGGAGATGCTTCAGGAGATGTTTCCCGGTGTCAAATCCACATGCGGCCTTTCCAATATATCCAACGGCCCGCCAGAGGGATTAAGGTCAATCCTGAATATAACCTTCATGATCATGCTGGAGAGGAAGGGGATGTATTCATGTATTGCTGATGCCTATGATGACCGGCTGATTGCCGTAGCGAGGGGCAAAAGGCCGGAGATTGTAGAGGTGGTTCACAAGGTTATGGATGGGGAGGCCATTGATATAGGCTCGCTTTCCAAGGAACTGCAGGGTTTTGTGAAGACGGCAAAGGTAATCCTGGGAAACACCCTATACTCGGATTCGTGGTTGGAGCTGTAAATAAGCTTCCAGCTGTCAGCTGTCGGCAGTCAGTTAAGAAGCATTTCAAGATAATTGAGGAACCTCAAGAGGGGTTCCTCTTTTTTGGAGTGGATCCGTTAAATCCCGCGAAGCCCGGCGAATCGGACTTAGAGGTGAAAGAGATGGTATCCGGAGATAATGTTATGATTGGAAGAGACAAGGATTAGGTCTTGACTTTTTTATATTATAAATTTAAAGAATAGTTTGTATATTTAAACCCTAATTTACTATATTAATATCAATATCCATTCTATATTCGTCAAACAAGCCTATAGGGCAACAGAGCGGGACCAGAGCCTGTGTTTATTTATCTTAGAGTGAGGGTCAATCCATGATGAAATTAAACAAATCCGTAATATCTTTATCTTGTATATTCTTGGCGGTCTTTATTTTGCTCATCGGTGAGATCGGATCCGTGGCCTTTGCGGATAACGGAGAAGAGGAATCATTCGGGGTGTTAATAAAGGGGTTTGATTTTATCAGGGCCAACAAGCCGCCGGAATCGGACGAAGTCATAGCAGTTAAGAAGAGACGACAGCAGATCCAGGATATGTTTGATGCGGAAACGGAGCTCCTGGATCAGGCCTCTGCGCTACCCCGGGAGAATATCCAGGATCACATTAGATTTCTGGAAGAGAGTCTGGAAGATTTGGATGGAGCCATAGCGGAGAGGGGGGATACATATGTCCCTTCCTCTGTGCTTCATGAACTCGTTGCAGAGTATAGATACCGGGACATGACACTGGATGAAATGAATGAAGTCGCTGATCTGGTAACCATCGCCTATCAGGAAAGGGGTTATATCCTGGCAGAGGCCTATGTGCCGGAGCAGGAGATCGAAGACGGAATTCTCAAGATCGCCATTAGTGAAGGAGAGGTAGGGGAGATCAAGGTTTCAGGGCAGAAGTATTATAATGAAAGGGTGATAAGGCGCAATTTCCTGGAGCAGCTAAAGCATGGGGTGGTCAAGGAAGAGCTGCTTGAAAAAGGTCTTTTATTGTCACAAGATCTGCAGTCAGCCGAAACGAGGGTCGTACTGAAACCGGGCGAAGAACCGGGATCTGCAGATATTGTGTTACAGACGGAAGATAAACTGGCCTTTAACTGGACGCTTGATTTCAACAACTTCGGCTCCAGGCTGGTCGGCAAAGAACGTTACGGCACGTATATCGACATAACGGATCCGTGGTGGGGGAGCACTCTTTCTCTGAGGGGGGTCACTGGCAATGACCCGAAAGATTCCCTGCTGTTTAAAGGTGATTTGAGCATTCCTTTTGGTGCTTATGGGACAAGTCTTAATCTCGATTATCTGGAAGGCAGCTATGTGGTCGGCCAGGAACTGGCGGACCTGGGGTTAGACGGTGATACTACTATCTATGGACTAAGCGTTTCACAGCCTATTCTGCGGCAAAGGAATCAAAGTCTGACTATGTCTGTGGGATACGAAAACAAGTATACAAGGTCCTATGCCCGCGACGAACTGGAGAACCTAGATGATCTGGATGTCTATTATGCGACACTGGATTATGATAGCCTTGACCGTTATCTGGGGAAAAACATTATTACATTGGCATATCATTGGGGGTCTCTCAACCCTGATGACGCTGCGCCTTATACTCGCGCAAACGCTGAACACAGGTTTCGTCGATATAATCTCAGCCTGGCCCGGATACAGAAAGTCTACGGAAATATCAATTTCATGCTGAGGGGCATGGGGCAGATCTCAAATCAAAGCCTGCTTCCCATAGAAGAGATGGCTATAGGAGGGTATGGCACGGTGAGAGGACATGATGCATCATTGTTCCTGGGTGATTCGGGTTTTACCATATCCGGGGAGCTGCTTTCTGCGCCGCCTTATATCGCGGATAAGATCCTCTTTGGACAGAGAATCAGTCAGATGGTCCAGTTATCGCTCTTTTATGACTATGCCCGCGTCTATTATTCTATACCTCAAAGAGGGGAATATACCGATGAAAGGCTGAAAGGATATGGAGCGGGTATCAGGCTCTATTATAAAGATCTTTTCAGTTTTAAGTTCGACCTGGCACGGCCGACCAAGAAAAAAGCGGAAACCGAAGATAGTACATACCTGTATTTTATGGGCACAATAGATCTTACTAGTGATGAGTTTCTACAGATATTTAGTAAGGCAGGAGATTGATGGAAAGCCGACAGCATTGAAGAGGAGATAGGAGATGTGGGATAGGAAACGTGAGATATGCGATATGCGATGTGGGTAGTGGGATGTAAGTAATGTACAGAAAAAAGGCCGAGGATCTTACAAGGATCTTGAGATCTATAAAATTGCACATCAACTTGGTGTTGAGATACATCGATTTAGTCTCGATCTTCCCAAGTTTGAGCTTTTTGAAACAGGGTCCCAGCTTAGGAGGGCATCGAAATCTATATCGGTAAATATCGTTGAAGGCTATGGGCGAAGGAAATATAAGGCGGATTTTATACGTTTTCTAATCTATTCCCATTCGTCCTGTAATGAGACTATAGAATGGCTTGAGTACATAAGAGATTGCCATGATGATTTGAGTGATAGATCGGCGGAACTTCTAAGTAAACTGGATGAACTTGGTAGAAAGATTAACAGTTTTATAAGCGCAGTTAATAAGGGGCATAGAGCTTAGTGAGTAATGAGATGTGGGATGTGAGTAATGGGATTGGAAATAATTGATCTGGGATATGAGATGTGGGTAGTGGGATATTGGATTTATCACCCATCGCTTCACCCCCATCCCAGATCGCAAAACGCACATCGCTATGTTATTAGCTCAATAGATTTGCGTAACTGGGTATATAATATAGCTACCAATTTTTGCACAATATAGAAACATGAGGTGGGCCATGGCAAAGTATCTATTTCGTATATGTAAGAAAGGAATCTCGTTTTTCCTGATCTTTATGATCTATTCCATGGTGGCTCCATGGAACCTAAATGCTCTACCTAGGGGAGAGCAGGTAGTGTCCGGCCAGGTGGATATATCCAGACCGGATGAGCAAACCGTGGATGTAGATCAGGGAACCAATAAGGCCATTATCAATTGGCAGGATTTCAGCATAGCACAGCCGGAGACGGTGAACTTCTATCAGCCGAGCGCGTCCTCGTCTGCGCTCAACCGGGTGATAGGTGTAGACCCATCCCTTCTTTATGGCACGCTAAATGCCAACGGAAGGGTATATCTCATCAACCCCAACGGGATACTTGTAGGCCCCACCGGCAAGATCAATGTCAATTCCTTTATAGCAAGCACCCTGGACATGGCAGACCAGGATTATCTTTCAGGTAATTATACCTTCTCACAGAGTATTAGCCAGACCCTCTCATCCATCCTCAATCAGGGGACAATCCGAGCCGCTGAAGGCGGTTTTGTGTCCCTGCTCTCTCCGGCCGTGGAAAACCAGGGCTCGATCATTGCCAGCCTTGGCAAGGGGTATATCGGCTCAGGAGAAAAGGTCACCCTCAATTTCGCGGAAAACGAACTCATCAGCTTTGCCGTGGACGAGAGCGTCCTGGGCGAAGTAGTTGGACTTGACGGACAGCCCATTCAAAACAGCATAAACAACACAGGAACAATAAGCGCTGATGGCGGCGAGGTGATCCTCAGCGCCAGGACAGCCTATGACGCCATCAAGTCGGTAGTCAACAATAAAGGTATTATAGAGGCAAAATCTCTGAGTAATGTTAACGGTAAGATCGTCCTGAATGGTGGAGACCAGGGAATCGTTGCCAATAGCGGTGTACTCGATGCCTCTGGCCGTTCTTCTTCCTCTATGGCGAGCGGCGATTCAACTATTATCCTCCCCTGTGAGGGGGGGACCAAGGGGGGGTCTGTGGATGTCCTCGGCGACAAGGTCGGCCTCTTTGACTCAGCCAGCATAGACGTATCCGGCGACCTGGGCGGCGGAACGGTCCGTATCGGCGGTGACTTTCAGGGCAGCAACCCCGACATCCGGAACGCCTCCCGCACCTATGTCGGCCCCGATGCTAACATTTCTGCAGATGCTTTGAACGAAGGTGACGGCGGCACGGTCATTGTATGGGCGGATGAGGTTACAAGGTTTTATGGTGATATAAGCGCTCAAGGGGGAATGTTTAGTGGTGATGGGGGATTTGTCGAGGCTTCAGGTAAGGAATCGCTGTTTTTTAATGGTAATGTTTCAACAATTGCTCCAAATGGTCAAATGGGATCTATGCTACTTGATCCAGACAGTATCACTATTACAGCGACCGATGATACCTATAATGGGACGCCGGATTTATCTTCAACACTTATATGGGCTTATGATGATGATACTGGTACAGCGGGACAGATAGGAGATAATGAGGTTACAAATCTTTTGAGTTCTAATGTTTTAGAATTAGAGGCAACAGGAAGTATTAGTGTTGAAAGTGGAGCGGTAATAACACTTGGCAACCTACTTACTCTTGATGCTGGTACCAGCATAAGTGTTGACGGAACATTTAGTGGATCAGGAGGATTAACTCTTGAAGCAAATACAGGTGTAACACTTGGTGCAGATTTTTCTTCTGTTACTGGCGGTGTGTTGACCGTAAATTTTGATATTGGTGGAAGCGGAGCAACGTTCAACCAAAGTGGATCAGATGTATCCAATTTTTCTGGAGGTGCAAGTATAACAGGTGGGGGAGGTTCTGGCATATTTAATATTGATGCCGCTGGATTCGATACGCTGCAAAGCGGATCTGGAGGAGGAACGTTCAATCTTTCCGGTAGTGCTACGATAGGCACGATCACGGGAGACGGGACAGCCATTGATACCTTTGTGGTGACCGATAACGCGGGTACGATTACGCTGACCGATGCCAGTTATGTTGGCACCAATACAATTTCACTCTCGAACATGGACGCGGCCACAATCACTGGTGGAGCAGCTGCTAATACTATTAACGTTA
>Ga0315541_1000200_pt1 | contig 63171 bp, 45 predicted proteins | sample SalMarSW160190MG_FD_203095 | JGI IMG/M metagenome (GOLD analysis project Ga0315541, IMG submission 203095) | Salt marsh sediment microbial communities from the Plum Island Ecosystem LTER, Massachusetts, United States - Salt Marsh Sediment SW1601-190 ... | reverse complement strand
TATTTTGCCTCACAGGCTTTGGCTAAAACTGCTAACCTTTCTGTTTCGGCTGATAATGCCTCCCTGAAAAGGACGAGCTTTTCTAGATTCTCCCTGGTTTTACTTTCAATCTCGGTATGAAGCTTTGCCAGTTCTTCTTCAAGACTGTGAATATTACCGTCGGCCGCTTCAAGAAATTCTCTTAGTGTCAAATCTTCCCCTGGTATCGCTAAAATCCTGCCTCCCCCATCCTCGACTGCATACTCTATAGTTTCCTGATTTTCCACTTTGGCAATGGCATATAAGACAGTCTCGTTTTCTACTGTACCCGAAAGGCTCTCAAGTATGTAGTCTCTAAGTTTAGGGTATGAGGTTTCAAATAACTCGTTTGGGAACACAAATACCCGAGAAAAAAGATAACTTCCAGAAAAATTTAAATCTTGTAATCTAATATCGGTCTGCCGCTCCAGAGAGCCAAGATACTTGGTTAGTTCTGTTAGCTCCTTAATATCCTTGTTTAGTTTGGTAGCTCTTTGGTGTACATTGCTGAGCTTGGTACATAGCAACCGTACTTCGCTGTCAACTTCGTCAAACGGCCTGGTATATATAACTTCCACATCCTCTCTCAGTGATACTCTTTCTCCTTTTGGCATGTAAGCTAATATGTCGTTAATGCTGGTTAATAATTCACCGATTTCTCTTCGTTCCCGTTCGATGGCTTCTTTGTCCACAGGCTTTAGCTCTTCGCTTTCTTCAACATGAAGCACACCAATGGTATGCAGAGTTTTGAGGGTCTTGGTGGAGTAATCCTTGGTAGTCACTACCCTGACTTTAGCCATAGGGTCAGATGTATTGACGATTAGAGGTATCATGTTAACTTCTGCCCGTGACAATATTCACCACGAGCTCCGTAATCTCTTTTACTTTTTTATCAGCATTACTGCCGATTTCAGCAGCTTTCTTCTCAGAGTCCTTGATTTTTTCATCAGCCTCTGCCCTAGCATTACTCACAATCTTGTCACATTCAGTTTTTATCACATCGAGGGGCAACGGAGAGGAAAGTATTTTTTTCGCCTGTCCCCTGGCTTCGAGGAGAATTTCGCTGGCTCTGGTCTTTGCCTCTTCGAGTATCTTTTCGGCTTCGACCTCGAGGGCTTCTACGCTATTGGTGATTTCTTTGGCCATAACACGTCTTCTTGATAGTTCCCCGGGCTGCTACTGGACAACATTTGCACGTAAACTGTTTCTGTAATCGGGCGGATAATCATTTCAGCAACTGATGATTGATTGCGTCCGTGATTATAACAAGGAGGTTCATTTTTGGCAAACTGGTACTCTTGGTAAGAATCCACGCTCCTTACATATCAGCAACTTCAAAGTTTGTTATTAAAGTGGAATGCTTTATAATTCAAGATATGAGAGTGCAGGCATTACACGGTTGGGAGGTGAGCATTGCTCGAGCAAGGGAAATACAATTGAGCCTGGCGAAAAGGGTGGTAACTGAAAACGAAGTTATCGACCCACGCCTTGTTGCCGGTATTGACATATCTGCTCCTGATGCTCAGGGTGTAGCAAGTGGAGCAGTGGTAGTTCTCCGTTATCCCGAGTTGAGCATAGTCGAGGTAGAGATAGCTCAAGGTAAGCTTACATTGCCATATATTCCCGGCCTATTGTCTTTTCGAGAAAGTCCCTTGATTCTGGCTTCTTGTGAAAAACTATGTAATGTTCCCGATCTTATTCTGATTGATGGTCAAGGGATTGCTCATCCCAGGAGGGTCGGGCTTGCCTCACACGTGGGACTTTTTCTTGACTTGCCTACTATAGGCTGTGCAAAATCTATCCTTTGTGGCCAGCATCGGCCTGTGGGAGAAGAGGCTGGCTCTCATGCTGAACTGCTTGATAATGGGGAGCTTATTGGAGCAGCGTTAAGGACTAAATCTGGAGTGAAGCCAATATATGTTTCCGTGGGCCATAAAATTGACCTGGCATCGGCTTTACAATGGGTGATAAACTGCTGCCGTGGTTATAGACTTCCTGAACCTACCCGCTTGGCTCACCTTGCTGCCGGAGGAATGTTGACCTCCGAACCAAGCTGCCAAGGAAAGTTATTCGATTAAGGAGTATTTCAGATGCAAGAAGAGAAGGAAAATCTAGAAGCCTTACTTCGCCAAATCTCAGACATCATGGTGCATCTTTGACATCCCTGGCAAGGAAAAGGAAATTGCCAGGATAGAGGCAGCGTCAGCCCAGCCTGATTTTTGGCGTGACCCGGCTAAAGCTCAAGCTATAATGCGGGAGCTCAGGGGCAAGAAGAATCTAGTCAATGCTTGGCGCGAGCTGGAGAAGAAGGCTGCCGATCTTCGGGAAATGATTGTTCTGGCTATCGGGGAGGAAGATTACTCTCTCAAGGAAGAGATACAACTGGAGCTAAAAAAGCTGAGCTCTCGGTTTGAACAGTTGGAGAGCCAACAGCTTTTTACTGGCGATTACGACAGTCGAAATGCCATGCTCGCCCTTCATGCTGGTGCTGGTGGCACAGAGTCTCAGGATTGGGCAAACATGTTGCTCAGGATGTACTTGAGGTGGGCAGAGCGGCATGATTATAAAGCCGAGGTCTTAGATGTCTCCCCGGGGGAAGAGGCTGGTATCAAAAGCGCTATCCTGGAGATTAAGGGAGATTATGTCTATGGCTATCTCAAAGGTGAGCACGGGGTGCACAGGTTAGTGCGGCTTTCCCCCTTTGATGCTGATCATGCCCGCCACACATCTTTTGTCCTGGTGGAAGTCCTCCCTGAAGCTGAAGAGATGGTGGATGTCAGAATAGCCCCGGAAGATTTGAGAATAGATACTTTCAGGTCCAGTGGTCCTGGCGGGCAACATATGCAGAAGACAAGCAGCGCTGTCAGGATAACTCACTTACCCACAGGGCTGTTAGCTACTTGCCAGGGTCAGAGGTCTCAGCACCAAAACAAGGAAGCTGCCTTGAAAGTCCTTTATTCTCGCCTCTTGGAGCTTGACCGCGAGAAGAAAGAGGAGGAGAGAGCCAAGCTAAAGGGCGGGCGTATCGAAGCGGGTTGGGGAAATCAAATTAGAAGTTATGTTCTTCACCCCTACAAAATGGTGAAGGACCACCGCACTGATTACGAGGTTCACGATGCCGAAGCTGTGTTGGATGGAGAACTAGATGGATTTATCGCTAATTACCTTCGGTCTAAAGTAGGGAAATGATTAAACGCATAGCCTTAATAACTTCGGCGCTTCTCTTGCTTTTAAGCCCCTCTCTCGTCGCAGCCGGGGATGATATTGCAGTTATAGGTAGCGGTGTAGAGATAGACTTCCCTAGCCAGGCTGAGTTCACTCTTGAGGCTGAAAGCTATGTTGAGATCATTGATGTCCGTCTTTATTACCAGGTGGATATGATGAGCTACGCTGAAGTTGTCAGTGAGGGTTGGGCTGAGTTTACTTCAGCAAACAAGATAGAGGCTAGTTGGGTATGGGATATGGAGAATGCGAGCTTGCCCCCTGGCGCTGAAGTCACATATTGGTGGATGATTGAGGATGCTGATGGGAACAGATTTGAGACCTCCCCAGAGATAATGCATTTCGATGACAATCGCTATCTTTGGCAGAGCTTGACTAGCACCGCACCTCAGGGTGGCGAGCTGACTCTTTTCTGGTATGAAGGCGGTGATTCCTTCGCCCGAGAATTGATGGATACTTGCAAGGAAGGACTTGCCAGGTTGACCCAGGATATTGGTACCTATCCAGAAAGGCCCATCAATATATATATTTATGCCTCCACTAGTGATTTACAGGGGGCTATGATTTTTCCTCAGGAATGGACTGGCGGCGTTGCCTTTACTGAGTTTAGTACAATTGCGATCGGTATTTCACCAAGCGAACTTGATTGGGGCAATAGGGCCTTGCTTCACGAGTTGACACATCTCGTTGTTCATCAGGCAACTTTTAGCCCCTATGGACAGCTTCCTCTCTGGCTTGACGAAGGGTTAGCTATGTATAATGAGGGCGAGCTTGACCCTGTTTTTCGTTCCTACCTACAAGAGGCTATCTTGGAAGATAAGCTCATTTCAGTACGCAGCCTGTGTAGTCCTTTTTCCGCTTACTATGAAATAGCTTGCCTTTCCTATGCTCAAAGCTATAGCCTTGTTGAATACCTTCTGGATAATTATGGACAGGACAGGATGCTCGACTTGTTGACTATTTTAAAGCAAGGTAGTACCTACGATGAAGCTTTGACTGAGGTCTATGGTTTTGATATAGATGGTCTTGATGCTAGTTGGCGAGGAAAACTGTCGAATCCGGTAACTCAAGCTCAGAGGAAGGCGTGGCTACATCCTGCCTTAATTGGCGTATTGGCGGCATTAGCTACAGCACTTGCTTTGTGGAGTGCTCTGGCTCTGAAGCAGCGGGGCCGGCGAAAGTCGTCTGGAAAATCAACAATTATAAGATAAGCCATGAAAGACTCTTTTACTGTTCACGATTTACCCCTTAGTGAGCGCCCCAGGGAGAGGCTGCTGAAGCTGGGCAGTGAAGCTCTTTCCGCCCAGGAAATTTTAGCTTTAATCCTGGGTCGAGGAATTAAAGGTGAATCCGTTATAGTGACTAGCCAGAAGCTGTTAAGCCGGTTTGGCAATCTCAAGGGTGTTGCTGATGCTTCTGTGGAGGAGTTGACCCAGACGAAAGGTATTGGGCCAGCCAAGGCGGCACAGATTAAAGCTGCCCTTGAATTGAGTAAGAGGTTGGAAGCCGATGCCGGTGAAAAACCCAAGCCGGTGCTCAAGTCCCCGGAGGATGTGGTTGCTGAGGTTAGGGGCCGGTTGAAAGGCAAGAAGAAGGAACATTTTTTGGTATTTTGCCTGGATACTAGAAACAGGTTAATAAATTGCAAGCTAGTTTCAATAGGCAGCCTGGACACGAGCATTGTTCATCCCCGTGAGGTGTTTAAGGAAGCAGTTTCCTCCTCCGCCGCTTCGGTAATCTTTGTGCACAATCATCCTTCGGGTGACCCCGAGCCATCCAAAGAAGATGTTGAGCTAACCAAGCGGCTGGCTAAAGCTGGCGAAATCGTAGGTATTGATGTCCTTGACCACATCATCGTCTGCGATAAGAGTTACTTAAGCCTGAAAGCTAAGAATTTGTTCTAAATTTAATCGCAAATGACAAATAAACTCCTTCAAGTAAGCAATTTATTGAGTCTTAATTTCTGAGATATACTATTGGGTAAGCGAGTATCGTGAAGACTAGCGAAAGGAGCGAGGTTTTCTTCTTCCCCTATGATGTGGATAGGGCTTTCCTCAGAGGGTTGAGGACTCTTTTCTCCAGAATAGCCAATGTTGTCTCTACGGGTGATTCAGTAGCGGTGAAGGTTCACATGGGAGAATATGGCGGTAGCGCTTACCTTCGCCCGCCGGTAGTACACCGAGTATGTGATTTGATTAAAGAAGCTGGAGCTAAACCATTTGTCACGGATACCACTACTCTTTATCCCTTGGGGAGATTCACTGCCAGCCAATACCTGGCGACGGCAGCCTTCAATGGCTTCACCGAGGAATCGTTGGGAGCGCCTGTCATTATCGCTGATGGGGAGCAGGGCTATGATGGCGAGTGGGTGGATACCACCAGGCGGGTTTCTGATTGCTCTTTAAATAAAATAAAGATAGCCAGGGAGATTTTCAATGCCGACTCTATGATAGTTCTTTCTCATCTGAAGGGGCATGAGCTATCTGGCTTTGGCGGCTCTATCAAGAATGTGGCTATGGGCTGTGTTACTAAGGATTCTAAGGCTGCTCAGCACAGGGTAAATCGTGGTGTCATCGACCTCTCTAAGTGCACGGGCTGTGGACAATGCGTTGAAGCTTGTGCCTTTAAAGCCTTGTCTTTACTTGAGGAGAAAATGGTGCGTGATGAGGAGAAATGCATGAATTGCAATAATTGTCTTTATACTTGCTCAGAGGGTGTTTTTTCCTTGCCTCCCCAGGCTAAAGAAGTGTTTCAGGTTTATCTGGCTCACGCTGCCGCCGGGGTGCTAAGCCGATTTCACTCCAAAGTGGCTTTCATCAATTTCGTCCAGGATGTAACGCCATTGTGTGACTGCGCTACGCCATCAGGTTTGCCAGTAGTTCCCGATATTGGCATCCTTGCCTCCACAGACGTGGTAGCTATTGACAAGGCGTGTTTGGACTTGATTGCTCAAAGCAAGCCCGTAGGGAAATTTGCCAACGTCAGCTCTCCCGATATACTGGGCAAGATCAATGGTACGGACAGCCTGATTCAAGTAAGAACTGCCCAGGAACTTGACTTGGGCAACATTGAATACCAGCTTGATATTTCTCTCAGGACTTAGTTACTGTTTAGAACGCTATACGGAGTAACATGGAAGATATTGAGTTGGCTCGCTCTCTTTTGGAAGAAGAGAAATGGAATCTCGTCATGGTGAAGGGAGAGCAAGTTCTTTTCAGTTCCAGAGAGCGGGGAATAGCCCCTTTTTTCCAGGCTGTCCAGAGTATGGAGACAAGTTTACATAATGCTGCGGTGGCTGACCGCATCGTGGGCCTAGCCGTAGCTATGCTTTGCCTTCAGGCCCGGATAACCTCGGTATATGCTGGCATAGCAAGCCAGGGAGCGCTTGATATGCTGAAAGGGCAAGGGGTGACAATTAGTAGTAAGAGCACAGTTCCTTATATCTCTAACTATGATGGCACAGACTTGTGTCCTTTCGAGAAGCTGGCAGGGAGTTGTCAAGGGCCTTCTCAATTGCTTGCAGCTTTACAGTCTCTTTTTGCGGAAGGTGACCAGTGAAAAGAATTTGGCAGCTTGCCTTATTATCTCTGCTTTTGTCGGCTTTATTGGTTTCACCTTCGACTGCTTGCCAGCCGGAGCAGCTACCTCCCGCCGGCGAAGACACCCTCCGCCTCTGGGATATCGGTCCCATAACGCTTGACCCGGCGATTTCTGCCGACATGTCTTCTCATACCTACGTCATGCATATCTTCTCTGGCTTGGTTCGTCTTGACCAGGAGCTGAATATAGTGCCTGATATTGCTGAGAGATGGGAGAGAAGTCCCGATGGCAAAACATATATCTTCTACCTGCGTCAGGGGGTGAAATTTCATAGCGGCAGGGAGGTCAAGGCTACCGATTTCAAATACTCCTGGGAGCGAGCCTGCGACCCCGCTACTGTTTCCGGCACAGCAGCTACGTATCTGGGCGATATTATTGGTGCCAAGGATATGCTGGCGGGAAGAGCGGGAGAAATCTCCGGGGTCGAAATCTTTGACGACTACACTCTTCAGGTTACCATTGATGCTCCCAAGGCTTACTTCTTGAGCAAGCTAGCTTATCCCACCGCCTTTGTGGTTGATAGGGCTGATGTGGAATCCGGAGAGGACTGGTGGCGGGAGCCAAACGGGACAGGACCATTTAAGCTAAAGGAATGGAAAGAAGGGCAGTGGTTGATTTTGGAGCGCAGCCAGATTTATTACGGCGAGCCGGCTAAACTGGAGCAGGTCGTCTATCTTCTGTCTGGTGTGCCCATGACCCTGTACGAGACAGAGGAGATTGATGTCGTTTCTGTTTACTTGGCCTACATTGACCGAGTGAGTGATGAGACTGGCCTGTTTTATCCCCAGTTAGCCGTAACCCTCGAGCTTAGCCTCTATTATATTGGCTTCAACACTGCCCAACCTCCCTTCGACGACGTTAATGTCCGTCGTGCCTTCTGTCATGCTGTGGATAAAGAGCGTATCGCTAAGGTGATATTGAGGGACATGGTAAATATAGCTGATGGTATTTTGCCGCCGGGCATCCCCGGCTATAACGAAGCTCTTGAGGGACTGGACTACGATGTGGAAAAGGCGAAAGAGTTCATCGCCGCCTCGAGATATGGAGATGCCTCGAACTTGCCCCCTATCACCCTGACTGTTGATGGCTATGGCAATAGCATTCCCAGTTATCTAGGTGCCATCATTCAGGAATGGCAGCAAAACCTCGGCGTGGAAATCTCGGTGAGGCAACTGGAACCAGAGGATTTCATTTATAACCTGAAACAAGAGAAGGATGAGATGTTTGTAATGGGTTGGATAGCTGACTACCCCGACCCGCATAATTTCCTGGATATCCTCTTCTATACCGGAAGCGAAGTTAATATCTCCGAATATAGCAACCCCACCCTGGACGCTTTGCTTGACCAAGCAGCTATAGAACAGGATAGGGCTGCCCGCCTGTCCATGTACCAACAAGCTGAGCAACTGGTAGTTGATGACGCCCCTTGCCTCCCCCTGTTCCATGGCACTAACTATATCCTGGTGGAGTCCTATGTCAAAAGCTATGAGCTCAGTCCCCTGGGTATTCCTGACCTGAGCAAGGTGTATCGGGAGTAGTTCTAGCTTGTGAGGTGGGGATTTATTCCCCGCACTGGGTTGTTGCCCCCTTTCCATTAAAGTAGTGGGACTTCGTGTGAAATTATGTTCAAGGCTTTGATTACGTTGGGGTAGTCCGTGGTGGTATAATAATAAGGGATGGAAAGGGAGGCGATGCTCTATGAGACACTCCCTGGTGGCAGGGTGAGGTGTCATGTTTGTCAGTGGAGGTGCCTTATTAATCCCGGTAAGCTTGGCGTCTGCCGTATGCGCATCAATCGGGATGGCAGGCTGTTTAGCATGAATTATGCCGAGGTATCCTCGATGGCGGCCGACCATATTGAGAAAAAACCTCTATTTCATTTCTTCCCTGGTACCTATGCGTTTTCCTTAGGCACTTGGGGATGCAATTTCCACTGCAAGGGATGCCAGAACTGGGAGATTTCCTGCGTGGATATCCCGCGAGGTTCCCAGCAATTGCTCCCGGAAAAAGAGATAGAGCTAACCAAGATGTATAATTGTCAGGGTATTGCCTGGACTTACAATGAACCGACGGTTTGGTTTGAATACACCCTGGATTCAGCCAAGCTGGCTAAAGAAAATAATCTATACACTGTGTATGTGACCAATGGCTATGCCACGCCCGAGGCTCTGGATACCATAGGTCCCTGGCTTGATGCCTGGAGGGTGGATGTCAAGGGCTTCGCCGACGGGTTCTATCGACAGCTAGCTAAGATTCCTCGGTGGCAGGGCATTCTGGACGTCGTCAGGCGGGCTAAAGAGAAATGGCATATGCATGTTGAGGTGGTGACCAATATCATTCCTGCGATGAATGACGACGAGGAGCAGCTCAGGAACATTGCTACCTGGATTCGAGATAACTTGGGCGAGCTCACTCCCTGGCACGTAACTCGTTTCCATCCCCTACACGAATTTACCCATCTGTCAGCTACCCCGATATCGACTTTGGAAAGGGCTTATCGGATTGGGAGAAAGGTAGGGCTGAAATTTGTCTATCTGGGCAATGTGCCCGGCCACGAGTATGAAAATACCGTGTGTTATTCTTGTGGCAAGACGGTTGTTCATCGCATCGGCTATGATACCCATGTGGTGGGGTTGGATGGCTCGAGGTGTAAATTCTGCGGAGCTGAGCTTAATTTCCGGACATGAGGGAGGTGCTTTATGGCAAGTGGACTTCATCCTGTGGTAGAACTGGCTAAGGAGACTGTGGAAAGCTATATCCGGGAGGGTAAAATGCCCAAGCCGAGGGAGTTAACTCCGGAGATGAGAGAACGGGCTGGGGTTTTTGTTTCCCTTCATAAGTATGGGCAATTAAGAGGATGTATCGGCACCTTTGAGCCGAAGGAAAAGAATGTGGCTGAAGAAATCGTTGCCAGCGCTATTAGCTCATCTACCAGAGACCCTCGCTTTCCCCCGGTGACTGCGTCTGAGCTTGATGACCTGGAATATAGCGTGGATATCCTTACTAAGCCTGAGCCAGTCACAGATATCAGCCAGCTTGACCACAAGAAATATGGCGTTATCGTGGAGAGTGGTGGGAAAAAGGGACTTTTGCTGCCTGACCTGGAAGGCGTAGATAGCGTTGAGGAGCAAATTGCTATTTGTCGACTCAAGGCGGTAATATCAGCCGGCGAGCCGGTTAAGCTCTATCGCTTTCAGGTAAGAAGATTCAAGTAAGGATGTTGGGGCCAAAACACAAAAATCACATGAGCGAGTACAAGGCATAGTAGACATTTCTTACGGTGTGCTATAATTTGGGACATAGCTGAAGAGAACTTTGGGACGGGAAGTGTATATTGACCAGTGTGGAAATAAGAAGGCCTGGGTTTTGCATTCCTGCGTTGTTTCTCATATTTTTGCTATCACGAATAGATTGGTCCTGTTGACGTCGCTTTTCCCTGGCAAAAGAAAGCTGGAAGAATACTCTCGCTTGTCTATACTCTTATCTGGTAAGGGAGAGGAGGTGCACTTTGGCTAAGTTTTCATTCATCCCTAGAGATGTGGAGTTTTATGACATGTTCGAACAGGAGACGGCTAATCTGGTCACTGCCGCAGAAAAGCTGGTTGACCTCTTTGACAACTACGAAAACGTGGAGGCAAAAGCAAAAGAGCTTAAGGATTTCGAACATAGAGGCGACGTTATAACACATGAGATAATAGCCCGACTGCATCGCACCTTTGTGACACCCATCGACAGGGAGGATATTACTCTTCTGGTCCATAGCTTGGACGATGTAATGGATTTCATTGAGGCTGCGGGCAGAACAGCCTTTCTTTATCATATTGCTCAACCAACGGAGCGGGCCCGAGAGTTAGCCCGAATCGTGGTTAAGATGGCCCGCAAGTTGAATGAGGTAGTACCTCGTTTGCGCCGCCGTGACCAGTTCCCGTGGATTCTGAAGCAGTGTGTGGAGATCAATACTCTGGAAAACGAGGCCGATGATGTGCAACACGCTGCCCTGGCCGAACTGTTCGAGGTTTGCAGTACTAATGCGTGCGAGGTAATCAAGTGGCGTGAAATCTATGAGCACCTGGAAAACGCCACCGACAGGGGCGAAGATGTCGCCAATGTTCTTGAAGGTATAGTATTGAAGCATGCCTGAGCTCGCTCTGCTGGTTCTGGTAATTGCGGCAGCCATCGGCTTTGGTGTGGTTAATGGTTTCAACGATGCTGCCAATAGTGTTGCTGCTTCGATTGGCTCCCGGGCTATTTCTCCTCGAAACGCCATAATACTGGCTGCCTTTTGTAACTTCGCTGGTGCCGCTACCGGCCAGGAGGTTGCCAGAACCATCGGCAAGATTTTAGACTCTGAAACAATCTTAGCTTTACCAGTGATTGATGCTGATTTGATACTGATTGCTGCTTTAGCCGCGGTTATCGTCTGGGGAACTATAGCTACTCGTTTGGGTCTGCCGGTAAGTATAAGCCATAGCTTTGTCACCGGGCTGGCAGCGGCAGGGGTAGTAATGGTAGGTTGGGAGGCAGTGATATGGGGTGTCCTGGAACGAATTGGGGCATCAGTGGCTATTGCTCCTACTCTGGGTTTCATCGGTGGCTTTGCCCTTATGGTTGTCCTGCTCTGGGCATCTCGCCGAAGCGCTCCATCCAGGATGAGAGTTGTCTTCAGCCGTCTGCAATGGCTTACTACCGCTTTTTTGGCTTATAGCCACGGCAAGAATGATGGGCAGATGCCCATAGGCATTATCACCTGGGCGCTGGTGATTTATACCGGACGGGTTGAGCTGTGGGACAATATCCCCTTGTGGGTAATAATCATATCCGCTTTAGCTATTAGCTCGGGCATCGCTATGGGCGGCTGGCGAGTTATTAGAACTGTGGGGATGAAGATCACTGCCCTACAACCTATCCATGGTTTTGCTACCCAGGCCTCAGCGGCTACTGTTATTGAGATAGCTTCGCGCCTGGGTATTCCTGTAAGCACCACTCATTGTGCCACCGCAGCTACGATGGGGGTGGGCGCTACGAAGCGCCTTTCCGCAGTAAGGTGGGGAGTAACCAGAAATATCGTGTTGGCCTGGATTTTAACCTTCCCGATATGCGGTGCTCTCGGCTGGATAATAGCATCACTTCTGAAGATTGCCTTTTGAGGTGACAAAACTCCTTTGCCTCTTTAGAACACTTGTACTATAATTTAGCTTCGCTAAATGGGTAATAATGGTTCAATAAGGAAAGTAGATTAAGTTTGAAACTATTGCCGGCGGCTCTTCAGAAGCAGGATTACAACCTGGCAGCTCATGTCCTCGTCTATGGCTTGGTCAAAGCCTCGGTAAAAAAACCCAAAAATTCTCTGAATTTTCGGGGACCCCAGAAGTGTTATGGCAACAGAAGGAAAAGGCAAGAAAAAGAGTAGCCCACGGGGTTTCTATGGCCGGGCTCTGGATGAGGCAGAAAAGCTGGAGCTGGAGGAAGCTTCTCATGTCGAAGGAATCGACGAGGAGATTGCCCTTCTCAGAGTGAAGCTCAGGGAACTTTTGGAAGAGCAGCCGGAGCGAATTGACCTCCACTTCGAGGCAGCCAATATCATAGCCCGGCTGGTAAGAACCCGATATCAAATTACCAAAGAACAGAAGAAGTCTCTCAAGGAAGCCATCCAGAAAGTCTTGACCGAGGTTGCTGTGCCTCTGGGGATTGGTATCGGAATTAAAGCAGCAAGCAAGTAAGCACGCTAAAGCTTAAATCCTAAGCACTAGATTCCAAATCCTAAACAGTGCAGAAAATCAAAAATCAAAAAGACAATTCAAGATGCAAAAATTTTAACCTTTGCTCTGTCATTTTGCACTTTTATTTTTACTTTTTGCATGGATTTGTTTTCGAGACGTGAAGGAAGGGATTCCTTCACGATTGGGGCTGATGGCTAATAGCTAGCTATGAAGCTAAGACTTTATCAACTGGAAGTGGCCCGGGCGGCCATGGACTCTATCCAGAAGGGAATGGGACTGACCCTTTCTGTGGAGATTGCCAGGCAGGGAGGCAAAAACGAGCTTTCAGCGCATCTGGAAGTCCTGTTGTTAACGCTATATATGGTCAGGGGAGGCAATCTTATAAAGTGCTCCCCGACCTTTAAGCCTCAAGCCATTATATCTATGGAAAGATTGAAACAGAGGTTGGATGATTTTGGTTTTGATGGCATTTATCATCTCCAGATGGGCTATATTGTGCAGCTCGGCAACGCTGAAGCCATCTTTCTGTCGGCTGAGGGCTCGTCTTCAGTGGTGGGACACACCGCGGACATACTTCTGGAGATTGATGAATCGCAGGATGTTAGCAAGGAAAAGTACACCAGGGAATTCCGCCCAATGGGTTCAGCTACCAACGTGACCACGATTCTTTATGGCACTACCTGGGACGATAGCACATTGCTGGAAGAGGTAAAGCAGGCTAATCTGGAACTGGAAAGAAAGGACGGCATTAAGCGCCACTTTAGATATGATTGGCAGGAGGTAGGCCAGTACAATCCTGACTATGTCAAGTTTGTCCAGGCAGAGCGGCAAAGATTGGGCGAAGAGCATCCCCTGTTCAGGACTCAATATGCTTTATTACCTATCACCCACGGCGGGGGCTTCCTATCACGGCAGCAGATAGCTCTGGTGCTAGGAGAACACCAGAGGCAATCGCAGCCCGAGGGGAAGAGGACTTATATTGCTGGCGTAGATTTGGCTGGGGAACATGAGCAGGAAATGACAGGATGGGACGCTCCTGGCAATGGTAGGGGAAGAGGGCGTGATTCCACAGTAATCACCATTGCCGAGGTGGATGCCCGCCTGCCAAGCCTTGGCGGGCAGGCCACTAACCCATCGCAGCCACTGTTGAAAGTTGTGGAACAATACCAGTGGACGGGAACGCCTCATAGCCAGCTTTATACCCAGATGACGGATATCCTTAAGAATGTCTGGAACTGCCACAGGATAGTGGTGGACGCCACCGGCATTGGTCAGCCTGTAGCTAGCTTTCTCAAGAAGGAACTGGGAAGCAGGGTCATCCCATTCGTCATTACCTCAAAGAGCAAATCCGATATGGGCTTTGAGCTACTGTCCTTTGTCAATTCCGGGAGGCTTAAACTCTACAAGCAGGATGGCTCCCGGGAGTATAAAGAGACCTTGTTTGAGATGGAAAGAGCCAGGGCGCGATATCGCCCGAACCAAACGATGAACTTTTACGTTGACCCTCAAGAGGGACACGACGATTTTCTCGTGAGCCTGGCTTTAGTGGTCCGGGCCGCTAAGGATCTTAGCCCCAGGGAAGCAAAGGGTTGGCTCAGGGAAAGCTAGCTCACTTCTTGTCATCCTGAGCCCTTTCTTTTTGTCATTGCGAGCACCTGAAAGGTGCGTGGCAATCCCATTGGCTAAATTCCAAATCCCGATATCTAAATCCTAAACAATGTCAAATGACAAGGCTCAAATGTCAAATCAAGCTCAAAATCCAAAGGACAAAACGGAGTAGTTTTGGCATTTAAGCATTTGGATTTCAATTGTCATTTGGGTTTTGATATTTGGATTTGTTCAGTTTTTGTGTTTTGAGGTGTCATTTTGATTTTTGCCATTTAATTAAACCACGCCACTTTCGAAACGTGAAGGAATCCTTTCCTTCGCTATTGAAGAAAGAGGCGGCATATGAAATGCTGCCTCGCTTTGTTCACCCTCACCCAGACCCTCTCCCATCGAGGGAGAGGGAACGAGGGTCGGGCTTGCCCCGACTTCATTCCAAGCTGGGCAAGTCTTTGCTTAGCTCAGCCAGGGATTCAATCCGCTTCTTAGTTTGCTCTAGCTGTCCCTTATGCTCTTTGGCATACTGCGTAGCTTGCTCGTAGAAGTCTTTTATCCTGGGCACAAAGGATAACTGGGACAATATCAAGGTAACGTCGACAAAGTGTTTTTCTCCGGGGAAATCGCCGCCTCGAATCAGGGCGTTGGATGCCAGCTCCTTGATGTAATCGCTAACGCTCTTGACCATGTCCATATTCAGCTCTTTTTCCGGACCAGATATGATATATATAGCTTTGCTGGCATCCTGAGGGTTACAAGTGATGGAAAGGTCAGAGACAGTGGCGTCTAAGGCTTGCGTTCCCCTGAAGCTTTCCAGAGCTTTCTCACGAAAACCTTTCTTCCTTATCTCCCAGGGGAAACGGAATGAAGGAAGTTCAGTTCTCCCCAGGCCAATAGCGGTCCATCCCTCCAGGCTGGCGATTATGTCCCCGGCATCTATCGTCCGCGAACCCACATATTTGGCCTTAGTTACCTCACCAGCACACATTAAATCATAGAAGGGCTCGGCGATCATCCTGTTTATTCTATCCATATTACTAATGAGACTGGCATCTTTTCTCACATACCTCTGGTTATCGGCGAGAAAAACGGCATCCACCATATCATAAGTGGATTTCAGGCAAGTAGCGGTGTTGTATACGGCTCTGGACTCTGTATTCTGCTCATGCTCAAATGGCAAGACTGCCAAGGCATAAACTGGCTTGCTGATATACCTATCCTTAACTGCCCTGGCTATTATAGGCAGCGCTCCCGACCCCGTGCCGCCGGCAGTGCCAGCAATGAGAAGAAAGGCATGTGTCTCGTAAAACTGTGGGGTAGCTTTCACGGCATCCAGTACCTTATCACCGTCCTCCTTGGCCAATTGAGCTCCTAGCTCGTTTATCTTGCCTACCCCGTGTCCCAGGGTCTGGCGCAATCCCAGAAGCACCCGGTGCGTGTAGTCGTCCTTGATAAACCTTAGCCCGGTCAGGTCTGCCTGGTCTGTATTCACGGCAATGATGGTGGGGGCTATGGTTGCCTTGCGCTGAGCACGCGCCTTGAAATTTAGCCTGGCAAAGTGGTCAGCAATCCGGCATCCACACTGCCCCAGTCCAATAACTGTTAACTTCATTTTTCCCTCCTTCCTTCTTTACCTTTATTCCCCCTTTTTCCTCTATACTACTCCCTTTTATTTGTCATTGCGAGCCCTGATAAAGCGGGGCGTGGCAATCTCCGCAGCTAAATCCTAAATTTTAATTTCTAAGCTCTAAATTTCGGTTTCATCGAGCATCCTCGAAAAGTCGGGACAAATTCAAAATTTCAATGTCCTGAATTAAAAACCCTCATGTTTTGGTCATTAGTGCTTAAGTGCTTAGGATTTTCTTCATTTGTCGATGACGCTCCTTTAGTAATATGTTCTTCTCCTTATTATGAAAAAGTAAACCGCGGCGCCGATGAGCACCACTATTGAGACTATGATAGCAATGAATGCCCCTAAAGGCAATAGCCCGGCTCGGAAGGAATAGACCGCGGTCCAGTTGCCTGAGTTCTCTGCTCTGTCTATGGCTTGCACAATCCAGTAATAAGTGCCATAGCTCAGGGCCTCTGTCTTCTCCAGGGTATAGTTAGTTCCGACTGAGACATTTTTCGAGACCAGGGGGTCAGCGAATTCTCCCGTGTCGGTGACATTGTCACTGGTTGCTATTTGCAGGCTATAGTAAACCCCACTGGGGTCCTCTACCTCCTCCCATATAAAGGTCGGCGTCACCTTGCCCACGAATCCCACCCTGCCTCCGTCGGGTGGTGAAATGAGTTCTGGTATGGGTGGGGGGGTTGATTCCATGGTGAAGTTAGCCGTGGCCACGTTCTGGTCAGCATCTGTGGCTGTCACCTGGCGCTCGCCATGTTTGCTCTCAGGCACAGGGAAACTCACCTCGAAGCTGCCTTGATCGTTGGTTGTAGCTGTCGCTTGCTCCTCATCTTCGTATGTGATGCTCACAGCTTCATCGGTGGCAAATCCGCGGCCAGTGACGGTCAGGTTCATGCCCACATGTCCTTGGTTGGGGGACAACAGGATGCCAGTCTCTATCTCGAAGCTGAGCGCGTCGATATCCCTTTCTTTAGTCCATTCTCCCTCGGCGGTGACGCTGTATGTACCTGTGGTCATCTCGGGCACCTCGAAGCTTTCCTCCCAGTAACCTCTCTCGTCGGCCCTGATTTCTGTGACCACTGCCTCTTCAGCAAAGAATATGGCGATGTCCCTCTCATCAGCAGCAAATCCGTTGCCCGTCACCGTTAAGTTATCGCCCACCATGCCTGATGATTTATCTATGCTTATCCCCGGCGTTACTTCGAAGATGGCATCCTCAACCTCATAAAGGTGGCTATCGTCACCCTGGGCGTCTATTTCATGATTTCCCTTGCTGGAAGAAGGAATCGGGAAACTCTTATTCCAACTACCGTTGGCATCGGCTGTGATATCCTCTGCTACCAATTCATCGCTAAAATATAGCTCGATATCCGCTTCGTTCTTGGCAAATCCCTGGCCTGCCACGGTAACATTGGTGCTCACAGGTCCTTCTTCAGGACTTACCGTCAACCCCGGCTTGACGGTAAACACAGCGTAGGCAGAGTTGCCCTTATCCCCGGCGGCGAGTACGTTATAGCGTCCCTTGCAGCTTTCGGGAATTTCGAAGGTGGCCGTGAAACTTATTGCCGCGCTAGTGGCCTTGACTTCGGCCACGCGGATTCTGTCAGTGGTGTCCAGATAATAATAGATATCAACCCACTCATTAGGCGTAAAATAATAGCCACGGACGGTAATCTCTGTTTCCGGGGCTCCCCGGCTGGGGGAAAGCGTGATGTAAGGTTCTTCCTCGGCTTGCGCCGGCACAGCCATTTGGGCGATGGCTACAAGGGAGATGACGATAATGACCAGCAGTCGAGATAGTAATCGCATTTGATTAATCTCTTGCTATTATAACCGAAAATGCCGCTAAAAAGTAAGTACCTTATTGGCTAAATTCCAAATATCAAAATCCAAGCTCTAAATGCTGATTTCATCCCGACATTGTCGGGACAAATCTCTAAACAATGACAGATGACAAAGCTCAAACGTCAAATCAAGCCCAAAACCCTAAATAATGACAAATGACAAAGCTCAAATGACAAAGAGGAGTATTTTGACTTTAGGCATTTGGATTTTTACATTTGGGTTTGTTCAGGATCGGGCTCATCCCCGCCCAGGAGGCGGAGATAAACTCCGCCTCTACTGTCCGGTAACGGAATGCTTGATTCCCGAAGGGTCAGGGGCAGGTCAATGCTGCCGGGAACACGCTCTCCCTTGGGAAATGAGCCGAAGGTCAGCACATTCTCTCTTGGGGTGTTTTACCCGCAATTCGCCAGCGAATAGCCCGGTGCCTTCACCGCCGCTTCTTTATCGAAGCGACTTATCTTCACAAAAGGAAATGATTTCTTGGGCATAGGCGATAGCCCTCTTAGCTTCTTTTTTGGTGCAGTAGTCTGGAGGAGCTCACGAAGGGCAAAAGTTGGAATACATCACTGCTAGCAAACCGTGGCAGTCCCATCGTAACCTTCGGCTCGCTTCTCTCTTCAAATATCACAAACCAAAGAAAGTAACCTTCAAAAATGACACAGTAGCAGTGAATGCGACATTAAGATAAAAAAAGAGAGTAAGGAGCAAAAAGTATAAGACTTTCAAGAACACGTTACTATTATAAACGAAAACGCTCCCGAAAGTAAATCGCAGCACCCACAGCTATGAAAAGAGAGGCGGCATATAAAATGCTGCTCTACGTAGGGCCAAATCCGAAATTCTAATATCTAAACATAGGTGTTCAGTAGCCAGTAGTCAGCTGCCTACTTCTAGGCAGACAGGGGAACTGGAAGCTGACTGCTGATGGCTGAATGCTTATGCCCGGGATTTGGTGCTTGGGAATTAGGATTTAATATAATGGTGCTCATTTAGTAGTAGTATCTTCTCCTTATTAGCAGAGCACGAATCAGGGCGATGAACAGCACCACTGCCACGGCTATGACGGCAATGAGTCCCCCCCTAGGCAAGCGTCCAACTCGGAGAGAATACGCTGTGCTCCAGACGCTCTCGTTTTCCGCGCCATCCACGGCTTGCACAATCCAGTAGTAGGTGCCATGAGGCAGCGCGTCTGCTTCCTCCAGGGTGTAGCTCGTTTCGGTCAAATCTGTAATCGAAATCACAGGCTCAACGAATTCTCCGTTGGCGGTGACTTCGTCGCTGGTCGCTATTTGCAAATGATAGTACACTCCACTGTCATCGGATACCTCCGACCAGCCAAATGTCGGCGTCACCCTGCCTGTGAGTCCCACCTTGGCCTCGTCGGGCGGTGAAATGAGTTCCGGTGTCTCCGGCGCCTTTGATTCGATGGTGAAGATAGCGGTGACACTGTTCCCCAGGTCAGCGGTGGAGTTGGTCCCCCCGGTAACCACGGCCGTCACCAGTCGCTCGCCATGTTTGCTCTCGGGCACGGAAAAACTCGCTTCGAAGCTGCCTTGATCGTTGGTCGTAGCTGTCGTCACCTGGCTATCCTCGTACACGATATCTATATCTTCGCTGGCAGCAAATCCACGGCCAGTGACAGTCAGGTCCATGCCCACATGTCCTTCGGCGGGGGACAACACGATGCCAGGCTCTATCTCGAAGCTGAGTTCGCCGATGTCTTTTTTCTTGGTCTGGTCTCCCTCGACGGTGATGCTATACTCGCCTTTGGGCATCTCGGGCACCTCGAAGCTTGCCTCCCATTCACCGTTGGAGTCGGCTATGATGTCTGTGACCACTTCCTGGCCAGCGAACAGTATCTTGATTCCCCTCTCATGACCAGCAAATTTGCTGGCTGTTATCGTTATAGTATCGCCCACAATGGCCGATGATTTGTCTATACTTATGTCCGGGGTTACTTCGAAGATGGCATACTCGACCGGGTAAAGCTTGCTCTCAGCAGACTCGGCGTCTATCTTGTGTTCTCCCTTGCTGGATTCGGGAATCTGGAAGGTCGTCTCCCAACTGCCCCTGGCATTCGCCCTGATATTGGCTTCTATCGTTGTATAGCTGTGGCCCGTGTAATACCTTAGCTCGATGCCCCTTTCATTCCTGGCAAATCCCTGTCCTGTCACGTTAACCGTGGTGCCTACAGGGCCTTTTTCAGGATTTACTATCAACCCCGGCCTGGCGGTGAAGTAAGCCTCTGCTTGGTCAGTGCCTGCGTCGGCGAGTACCTTGTGGGCTCCCATGTAACATTCAGGAATGGTGAAGATGATGGTGAAAGTTCCCCTGATGTTGGTCCTGCCTGTGGCTACTATCGTCCCGTCATAATAAATGTCAATATATCTGGCCGCATCAAAGCGCTGGCCATAGATTGCGACCTCCGTTCCGGGGTCTCCGGAGCTGGGGGAAAGGTCGATGGCTGGGCCCCCACACTGGCCTTGTGCGGGCGTGGCCGGCAAGGCCATGGCCATTAGGCAGACGACAAGAACGGTCAACAGTCGAAATAGCAATTGCAGTCGACTCATCTCTTACTATTATAGACGAAAATGCCGCTCAGGTAAAAAAGTGTCAAGTCTAGTTTTCTTCATATTAGGTGTCATTGTGAGTCCCGATTTATCGGGATGTGGCAATCCCATGGCTAAATTCTAAACAACGATAAATGACAAAGCTCAAATGCCAAATCAAGCTCAAAACCCAAATGACAAAGAGGAGTAGTTTTGGCATTTAAGCATTTGGATTTTGGAATTTGGATTTGTTCAGCTCAGGGCTTGTCCCCGCCCATTCCCTTTCGTCGTTCTGAGCCCTTGCCTTTATGTCATTCTGACTCTGAACGAAGTGAAGAGGAAGAATCTCGTCCACCGGGAATAGACTCCGCGAAGGGTCCCAGAGATTCTTCGTCGTCCAGATGAATTCGGACTCCTCAGAATGACAATAGCCTAAAAAGGGGAGGGGCGGCTTGTGGCCGCCCCTCCTGAAATCACCTTTATCTCTCCCTTAAGAGAGGGTCAGGTGGGGTGTGCTTATACCCGCCGTGTCCTGAAGATGAGCACTATTACCACAATCACCAGGACAGCGCCGATGGCGATAACCACCCACACCCAGGCCGGAGTTACGTATGGTTCATCTATAGGTGGAGGTGGTGCCTCAGGCCTAGTGGCGAATGTGCTAATGCTGCTCTGGCTTATGACAGTGCCACCCTTGTACGCAGTCACCTGCCAGTAATGGGTGGTGTCGTATTCGAGCGTCACTGTGCAGGTATAGGCTGTGGTCGTCAGCCCGGTCTTGCTTTCCACAGGAGCGGACAGGTCGGCGTTCTCGGACAGTACCCAGTCGTACTCATCGGCAGGCGCTGCCATTTCCCAGGTGAAACCGACATCGGTTATGGGCACGTTGGTGACACCGTTATCCGGAGCCGTCAACATAAGGCCGGCACCCGGACCGGGGGCAACCGTGAAGCTCCGCGGCTCAGACCACCAGCTGTGGATTATTTGAGTGGTCTCGGCATCGGCAGACCTGACCCGCCAGTAGTAAGTGCGGTCGCAGTCAAGGTCTCCCCGACCAATGACGTAGGTGGGGTCCTTTGCCTTGGGCGGTTTAATATCCACTATGTTGAATGCGGATAGTATCTGAGAGAAGTCCTCATCCAATGCAATCTGGATGTCATAGGAGCAGGCATCGCACTGGCGGTCCCACTTGAGGATAACCTCGATGTTGATGCAGTAGCAGGGGTCCGAATCAATGGTTGCGCCGTCGGCAGGAGATGCGAGCGCGGGAGCTGCCTTGGCATAGCAGTCCTCGAAGGTCCAGACTGTGCCGTCTTGACCCTCCTCCATGTCGTACCACTGCCACCAGTCAATGGCAAAGAGCTTGCTGTTGCTGTCTGGAGTCAGGCAGCCGCAAATCTTCAGTGCCTTGGGCATCGCTTCGAAGCCTTCTACGTCGGGAGTGAGTCCCACAATCAGGTAATCCCAGTCAGCTTCCTCGCAGCATAGTTCGGCAGCAGGCCTGAGATTGCGGGCCACACCGGTGTACCACGTGGTCCCTATTTGGACGACATAGCTGGCATAAAGAACGCCGCCGGTGTCGGCACCGCTCATGGGATTGCCATCAGCATTGTCCAGCACCAGGCCGGTAAAGTCAAGCTTATGGGAGTCTGTATCGATTCCAGTACCGGTCGCGTCGAGGGTGCTTGGCTCAGCATTGAGGTCTCTCCATGCGGTGCTCTCGTCGATGACCCAGCGGTAGACACCGTTGTCATTTCCGGCTCCGTATAAGGCAGCATAGACTGTGTCGTTGGTGTCGAAGTAGCTGTCAAAGGCCACCGTGACTAAGCCCGAGCTAGCGACATTCTCCAGCTCGGTGAAGGTCTCGCCGCCATCGGCGGAGTGAGAAACATCTCCATTCTGGCCGCCGACAAGTACGTCCTCGCCATGAACGGCTATGGTCCAGCCCTTAGTCACTTCGCTGTCCACAGCCTCTGTCCAGCTAGGAGCAGAGCCGTGGTCATCGGACACAGCAACGGCGCCATTAAGGCCCAGAGCGTAGATGGTGCTCTCGTCTTTCACTGCCAGGTCAACGATGTTGTTTACTATGGTAGTGGAGCTTCTCTTTTTCCAGCAAGCCAGGGTTTCCAGCTCGTTCCAGTATAGGGTGCTGGTCATGCGGTCAACGAGATACACGGTGTCGCCGGTTGTTTCCTCGGGAGCCAGTCTGAGCAGGCCACGCTCCGGAGACACATCAAAGTCGGCAAAGTCGGCGCTGTTATCGCCCTCGAGCAGGCCACACCAGGTCCTCATCCACTGGCCGCTGTACATCTCAGCTTCGGGAAGGGTGTCGGCCTTGAGCCAGACGCTGTCGCACATGCAACCAAGCTCCAGGTTCACGCTGACCAGCATGGTCTTGTTGCAGTCAGGCGATACGGCGACATCCGACAGATAGTCAATCCAGGTGTTGACCAGGCTGAGCTGGTTCCAGGTATCTCCGTCGTCGAAGCTTACCGACCAGGCGCTCTCTTCATAAGGATCGCCGTATAGGGCCACGGCATGAGCCGTGTCAGGACCTGCGTAGAATACCACCATGAGAAATCTCCCGGTCGGCGGCTTGCACGCCGCGTCCCAGGGCAGGCAGCAAATATCCATGTCGGTGATGGAGTCGTTGCGATAGACCTCGACGCCCGTGCAGCAATCTGTAAGCGCTCCAGTTCCGTCGCCAAACAGGCTGGCGATAGCCTTACCCTCGCTTATGTACCCAAAGTAGGACACATTGGTCAGCCAGGGCCTGCCCTCAATCTGCTGGTTGATGGGTATAACGGACTTGTTTTTCACCCGGAATATCTCGCCTAGTGCGACGTCAGGGTCAGGGCCTGTATCAACATAGTTCACGTTTACCCAGACGTATCTCTGCCCGGCGTCCTGGCCGGAATAGTCGAGGGGCGTGTTTATGCCCGCTACCCCATTCAAGTACGGGATGGCTTTACCCGCAGTAAGTATGGCCACGGCCTTCTCAAAGCCTGCCTCGTCGTTCCAGGCTTCAATCGTTCCCCAGGTGCCGGACTGGAGGTAGACATTGTCATCGGTACTGGGAACAGTGAGGACCAGGATGGTATTGTCCGTGGCCCAACTGGGCGCGAAACTTATGTCGACAACAGCGTCAGAGTCTGCACCGTCGTTATCCCAGCCAGGGTATGCGGTGGCATCCCCCCAGCCGGTCCCTACATCCCCAATAGCCAGGCAGCGGAAAAGCAGGGCATCATTCCCGGCAACGTTGGTACCGCCGATAGCGATGTTACGCATGCCGTCCAGTTCCGCGGAGACCACGAACTTGAAGACTCCGGCTGCCTTGAGAGCGGAGTTAACTTCGCCCGTGTCCCGGAAAGTCGTGCCGCCGTCATTGGAGATGAACACATGCACATCCCCGCCAGTCACTTGGAGGGCCACAGCCAAGAAAATTGGGTTGGCACGGTCGCAGGCGACACTCACCAACGAAACAATGGCGTCAAGGCCCTGCTCGTCAACCTCCTCTTCCAGTCCGGAGGTGATGTTCTTCCAGGTGGCAGCACCGTCGGTGGACTTCAGTAGTTGAGGGACATCATCGTCATTATCCAGGTCATTGTCTTCATAGCCTATGCCAATGACATAGGACGCACCCGCGCCCGCATCGAAGCCCGTGATGACGAACTCCGGTGCCAGGACCCAGTCATCCATCATGGCCGGGGTAGAGACCCTGTCCCACTCGCTGAGACCGGGGTCAGCAGCTACCTTCTGGGCGGGTGCCGCTACAATTATCAGACTGATGACCAGTGCCGCAGCGACGAGCATATACATCGCCCGCACTGGCCATGCTCTTGTTTTAGTCATTATTTCCTCCTTTATAGGTATCCAACTTATCTTCACTCTCGCCCGGGGTCGACCACTCCAGGCTCGAGTTATTGGAAACATTTTTCTTCAGTAAACCCAAATTTTAAGCCTGCCTCATTATCAGGCTGCCCTTTTGTCCTTACTCTGTAGTGCGACCCTTCGGGGTCGTGCCCTCCGGCACGAGGCTAAAGCCTCGTACTACATTTTGCTGGCTAAAGCCTCGCACTACATCTAACTTAGTGCTTAACTCATGCCCGGGCCAGGCATTGTTCTCTCTTCCCCTTGGCGAATCCATGAGTCAGCTTCATAACTCCCCCGCCTGCCAAAGAATTTGTTCGGCGGGCAGGCCTTGCCCCTCTTATTCTAAGAGGGGGATTTTGGACTGTCCTTGCTCCTCTTACCTTAAGGGGGGAGGTTTGGTAGCCCTTGCCTCTCCTACCTTAAGAGGGGGAATGGCGAGGATTCGCTCCGGGACTTTGCCATAAGCATCACCTCCTTTCCATTTTATTCGTTAATGTCATTCCGCTGCGTCAATTTTTGTAGTACGACCCTTCAGGGTCGTGCACCCCTGGCACGAGGCTAAAACCTCGCACTACACTAGCTTCGCTCAGAATAACAGGTGGATATCGTCGAACGATATTAACAATATTCAATTATTAAAGTTCAAACAAACCCAAATTTCTCGCCAAAAGCCATAATACTAGGCTCAGGCCTATAACCTTACCTTTTAATTTAAAACTATTGCTCTATTTTGTCAATAGGCAATTAGTAATTTACCGAATAATCTGGACTTATTATAGCAGCGAAATTTATTTTGTCAATATACCTGATATAGCGAGGTATCTTCTCCTCCTGTCTTTGCGAGCCGCGCTTCTGTCGCTGTCTTGGCGGGCCCTGGCTTTCCACAGCCCTAGCCCTGCCTTCTTTGCGCCCTGGTGACAAAGGCCACCACGATGCCTACCGCAATGATGGCAATTATCCAGGCCGTGTTCAATCCATTGGGGGGACTTACCGGTGGTGTAGCCACCACAGTGAACTGTCCTTGCAGGCCTTGCAACAATACCACATAGGTGACTGGAGCCGACCGGCTCGCATAAAGACCACATTCTCGGTTGAGCCCGGGGAAATCCTTGAAGTGTAGCTATCTTCCACATTGCCGTTTACATAAAGTAAAACGGTGTGGCTGCCGGTCGTTTCTCCAGAATTGCTTACACCAACTGAAATCTCAACCTGCTGGTTGGGCTGGACTTCCTGTGGTGAAATGCGGAGGGTCGAAGCGGAAAAAGTCGCCCCGAAGTGCCAGGCGTAACTACGCTGAAAACAGCGGTGATTGATTTATGGACGGGAAATTTTATGGCACATCATGCGGTTAACTGGACTGTCGCTTCCTTTTTACTAGCAATATCGCCACCACGGCAAGGATAAGGAGTATGCTTACCCCTATATACCAGGGAAAACCAACGGATACGCCGCATGGTGGCTGGTACTCTAGAGTGGTGGTGAAGCTCCAGGTGGCGCTTGTGGTGCAGAGCGCCCCGGCATCACAGGCTGTGGCATACCAGTTGTACTGGGTGCCCGGTTCAAGTCCCGTCCAGCTAACCGAAGCCCGGCTGCCGCTGGCGACATCGGTAGCTGTGCCAATAACACTATCATCCGAGGCATCATAAAAGGTAACGGTCATAGCATCGCCGTTGGGGTCGGAGACCAGCACGCTTAAGGTAACTGGCATGGTGACATTGGTAGCATCATCTGCCGGAGAAGGACTGCTGGGGGCAGTGGGTGGTGTGGGCTCGCCGGCTGCCGTCTCGGTGGTGAAGCTCCAGGTGGCGCTTGTGGTGCAGAGCGCTCCGGCATCACAGGCTGTGGCATACCAGCTGTACTGGTTGCCCGGTTCAAGTCCCGCCCAGCTAACCGAAGCCCGGCTGCCGCTGCCGACATCGGTAGCTGTGCCAATGACGCTATCGTCCGAGGCATCATAAAAGGTAACGGTCATAGCATCGCCGTTGGGGTCGGAGACCAGTACGCTTAAGGTAACTGGCATGGTGACATTGGTGGCATCATCTGCCGGAGAAGGACTGCTGGGGGCAGTGGGTGGTGTGGGCTCGCCGGCCGCCGTCTCGGTGGTGAAGCTCCAGGTGGCGCTTGTGGTGCAGAGCGCCCCGGCATCACAGGCTGTGGCATACCAGTTGTACTGGGTGCCCGGTTCAAGTCCCGTCCAGCTAACCGAAGCCCGGCTGCCGCTGGCGACATCGGTAGCTGTGCCAATGACGCTATCGTCCGAGGCATCATAAAAGGTAACGGTCATAGCATCGCCGTTAGGGTCGGAGACCAGCACGCTTAAGGTAACCGATATGGTGACATTGGTGGCATCATCTGCCGGAGAAGGACTGCTGGGAGTGGTCGGTGGCTCAGGGGTAGTTGAAGCACCAGTGGTGGCGGTCAGATTAGTCTCGACCAGTCCATATTGCATCCAGGTGGCAGTCTCATTGGCCCACAGGTCCCCAATCTTGAAGTATATTTCAGGCAAATGTGTGGCAGTGTCAAGCTCAACCACTAATTCATAAAAGCCGGCTGCAGGGTCAGAAACAGTCAGGGTTGAGCCTACCTCATCCATCTCAGCAGTAGCCAGCTTTAGTGCGTAAGCTATGATGGGAGTGCCGTCTGCCACTGGTTCGCCGTCAATTCTTGCCGTGCCCACGAAGTTGCAGGGTAAGGCATCAGCCATCACTGCGGCAGGCAGTATCAGGCTCAGCACTAAGGCCAGGCATATGGCCGGTCCGAAACCTCGCAGTAATATCCTTTTCATAATCAAGCCCTCCTTTCCTTACTGAGGAAGCTCCCAGATGCAATGTTCGCTAACCACGATTATATAGGCTCTACCATCCTCCAATTCCTCGAGTTCCCCCACGGGAAACCCGTGATAGAAGAAAAAGCGATGCCACTCGCCACCAGTCCAGATTCCGCGTGCCCAGATAATATCCACCAGCTCCGCAATGTTGGTTAATGCCTCAGGCAGACTGGTGGTAGCACCAGTATAAGTAATGATATTGACGCCCTCAATAAGCTCCAGGGTTGGTTCTTGAACAACTTGCAGGTTCACTGGCACTACCTTGGGGTCTTCATCGGGGTCGTTGCTGGCAATAACTATCTCGGCAGTGTAATTACTGCCAAGGCCCGTAGTATTTATGCTAACGGTTATATTATGTGAACTACCGGGGGCAACCGAGCCACATGTAGGGCTCACGTTGAGCCAGGGGCAATCCTCTCCCCCACTATAGACCAGGTAGCAGGCTTCACAGGCCACCCTGGCTGAGCGGTATTTTATCCGCATATAGCCGCTTTCCCCCCAGTCATAAGCTCCCCAACTGTTGCGCAGTATCCAGTAGCCGTTGGTGTCGGGGTCTCCATTATCATCCCACCCCACCAGAGCGACGCAGTGATTGGTGGGGGTATTATAGCATGGATCTTCATAACAGTCTGTATTTGTATCCTCGTATATGTCGCCGCTGTAGGCTTGGAAAGCAGCTGTAACGTATACCGCCGCATCAACGGGACCATAGGTCATAATAGCTGTCTTTATTGCATCGATATCGCCACAGGGAATCCTGTACCAGGAACCGAAAGTTATACGGGGGTCATCCCAGTGGTCTCCGCAGCCATCCGAGGTCTGATAGGGGAAATCGGCTTCGCTGGAGATACCCTCCACAGTGAGTGCGGTAAGTTCCGAGTAGGTGTAATCCGCACCGTCACAGCCATAGAAATGCGAGTTATACGCGGTCAGATTCCCCAGACACCACATTATGAAGGACTCTGAAAAGTCGCTGCAGTCCCCATCGTACAGTCCCATTGCCAAATTGTATGTCCCTTCTGCTGCCGCACAGGCACCGAAGGCATAGCACGACCCACAGGTCCCCTGATTTCTAATGGCGCCGATATAGGAATGGCCGTTATAATTTCTCCAGTCGAACTGAGAGGGTAACTGCCTTGTCCCGAGGTGCCTGGCAAGCGGGCCGATGTCTTCTGAAGTATCGGCACCTTCAAGGAGACCGCTATCATGCCGACCGAAGAAATCCTCCTTCTCTTCGGGCGACATATCGTAGACCCAGTTATGGTCTACCGTGAAGTTATAGCCGTTTTGCCCTATTTTGTCCCTGAGTTCCTCCAGGGTATCTCCCTCTTCGAATATCTGGTGGGGGGCATGCTCCTCCTGGGCACCAGGTCGGATGTCAGGTTCTTCGACGGGGCGCACATTATCAGCATCAGGGTTGCCCGGTGCGGATGGAGGCGGCGGGGGTGTTCCTATTGGTGCTAAGCCGCTGCCCCCGCCCATCGCTTCCCTGTTGGTGATATTATAGGTAAGCTCGGCATCGCCGTCGTTGCTAATGGTCAGAGTATAATCTCGGGTTGTATTTGGCGCCAGAGTTTTATTGAAGCTGGCGGGGGAAACGGTGATGTCGGGCTCCCCAGGCGACGCCGCGCTGACATGCAAGGTTACTGGTACCACAGTAGGATCTTCATCGGGGTCGTTGCTGGCGATAACTATCTCGGCAGTGTAATTACTGCCAAGGCCCGTAGTATTTATGCTAACGGTTATATTATGTGAATCACCTGACTCCACCAAGCCAGATTTTGGGGTTTCATCCAGCCAGGGGCAGTCCTCAGTTGCTGTAGTGAAATCCCAAACGGGACCGGTTGTCGATGCCGTATGATTATCCGCGGCTACTATCTTCCAGTAGTATGTGGTGTTATGGCTCAGGGTTCCTGGGTCGTAAGTAGTTGCTGACTGGTCATCGGAGACCAGGGTCGTTGCTCCCACGGTATCAAAATAGACGTCATAGGTTATGGTATCGCCAAGGTCAGGGTCGCCTCCTGTCCAGCTCAAATCAGAATCTATCGACACACCGGTGGCATTATTTGCTGGAGAAGGATCAGAGGGGATATTCGGTGGGTTGTTAAGCTCAGATAATAGAATAACAAGTTCATCAGGGTAGCCATCGTACATCTGTGGATTCTGGGGCTCCGGTACAGAGTAACCGCTAACCAAGGGGTCAAGATAATTGAATGCCTCCTCCATGGAGATTTGGTCATCGGCATTAGAGTCCGCTGGCCCTCCTAGCCCCTCAACGAGATAGTAAGTGAACAGACCGTTCTGAAGGGTCAGCACCTCATAGCCAACTTCATCTTCAGCACAGGCAGCCAAGGCAACACCACCGGTGATGTCATCAATGTCCTTGGCGAGGCCATCTCCCTTGGCAGGGAGGCCCTCTGCTGCCACGCATCTGACTACGCCTTCACCACTGGCCTTGACCTGACCGCCACTGTAGCAAGCATCCAGCGACACGGCGACCTTCCTGCTGGGCAGGGCGGCAAGCCACTCTGCAAACTCATCATCCCATATGGGGTCTGTCGCAAAGTCATACTGGGCCAAATATTCATCCAGGCCATCAGTTTCATCAAGAGGGGGCTGGTCGGCGTAATTACCTCCGTGTCCAGAATAGTGGAAGAAGAACAGGTCGTTGCCATCGCCATTGCTTCCCATCTGAGTGATGGCATTGTGAATATTTGCCTTGGTAGCGCTGTTGTCAAGGAGCATGGTGATGTGGCCTTCCTCCCAGTTAGGGTTCGCCAGCAGGGCATCGTGAACATCCCAGGCATCCTCATCGGGAAAGGAAAGGTCATTTTCCGTCCCAGGATAATCGGCTACGCCGACTATCACTGCCCAGTAGTCCACAGGGGAATCGGTAACGGTAAAGGGCACAGCATTGCTATCGCCCTGGCTCGTGTGTACCACTACATCGCTGCTAGCTCCCTCAGGAACCCAGGCTACGATCTCGGTATCGCTCCAGGTACTGACATCGGCATTCACGCCATCGAATGTCACCGTGCTCGCTCCCTGAGTGGAACCAAAATCGCTCCCGCTAATTACTACCCTGGCATCCACAGGCCCCTCATTGGGACTGAGACTATCAATGTGCGGCAGAGCACCGGCCACATATTTGCGTAATACCACATCGTCAATAAAGGCTCCCTTATCGGTGCCAGTTTCATCGCTGGTGAAGATAAAAGCTATCCAGACCTGGGATTGCCCGCAGAGATTGCCTAGAGTGTAGACATCAGTAAGGTCGAAAGACTCGCTTGCCCAACCACTACTGTTTCCGCTGGTGCGCCAGCCGTAGAAATTGGTACCATTGGTGGACGCCAGCCAATTGAAATAGTCGTAGTTTTCTTCTGACTGGAGCCAATAATAGAAGTTCAGCTCAGCATCGCTGGCATCAGCCAGGCTGAAAGGTCCATAGATCATCCAGGCACGCATATCATTGGGATAGTCGGCTGGGGGATTGACCCCCGCCGACCCACTTTTGGCACAAAAAACGCTATATGAGTCACTGTGAGCACGGTAGTTATCCTTACCCCAGTAGGCATCGGTAGCACCGGGTGCCACCCAAAGGTCCCAGACGCCAGGGAATGCCCCCTCAAAGCCGTCGGTCATTATGTTCTGCCAGCCAGCCCGAGCCTCTCCGCTATTCTCTGGCTCAACCGGGCTGCTTTCTAGTGGGACTTCCAGCATCATGCTAGCTGGCTCTATCAAGGATAGGCTTTCACCACCTGCCACACTAAGCCCGCCTGTTGTCTCCCTGTCGGTGATGTTGTAGGTAAGGTTAGCACTGCCCGCATTGCCGATGGTCATCGTATAGTAGGCGGTTGTATTTGCTGGCAGCGTCTCGTCAAAGCTGGCGGGAGAAACGGTGATGTCGGGCTGCCCGGCAATATCAAAAGTGACATCCAGAGTCTGCCAGTAGAAACTGTTATACAGGCCATTCATACATTGGTAATTCATATCCATATCTATGCGGAAAAGCCCATTGAGGCGACCAGTGGTGGTTCCCCAACTGTTCAACATAACCCAGTATGAGTTGCCAGGGTCATCATCGTTGTAGCCCACGCAGAGGACAGCATGGCCGCCACCTTCGCCTGGAGAATCGTCGTAAGGAACGCCACAAAACTGGTCCATGGCATAAACGTCGCTCTCACTTTCAGAAGCCCAAAAAGCACCAAAACCATCCCAGGCGGTGTTATTAGGCAAGATGAAACCGAACCACACTGCCTTGTTCTGGTCGAGGACGTTCTTGATATTAGCAATCGCCGTGGCTTGATCCACTGTTTGCGTAGAGATGGTAGTCTCCTGAATGTAAGTGATAGGATAGTTGGGCGTGGTGGAAATAAGGCCACAGGCTGTATCACATGATGCGTCACCATCTTGCCAGTTAGCATTTGTGTTGGACCAGGGGATAGCCATGTCAGTGGCGTCATAGAAATCTGCCAGTTCAAACAACGAGCCTCCTGTACAACAGGTTTTTCCGATTACAGTCCCTTCACAGGAATTTATGTATTGCACCGACAAACGGTCTTTTATTCCCTCCTGGACATGGAGGGCAACCTCCATAACTCCGGTTCCTGCCCAGGCCCAGCAGTTGCCGCAAGTACCCTGGTCACGTTCAGCGGGGGTGTATTCCAGATGGTCTAACAGACTGAGCGACCCCCTGGGGCTGGGAACCTGAAACCCCTCCATTTCTATATAAGCCCTGGGAGCATTATTATAAGCTTCTATCCATCTTTCCAGCGTCTCGCGGTCGGGACGCATTATTGTGTAGGAGAGACAGTCATCGCAGCCTCCCTCAGCATCCTCAGCTAGCGCTGGCGCCACAGCCGAAGAGACCAGCGCAAGGCACAAAACTAGGCTGAGAACTCCCCACAACCATCCCTTTTGCGCAACGATTCCTCTTTCTATTTCAGCAAACCTCCGACTCGTATTTTCCGCCTGACAATGCAGTTGTCTGTGCATGCGAGACCATGGTTTTTCTCCTTAAACACCCCCGGAAGTTTCCACAGTTGCAGTATGGCTTAATCGATACTCGCTGTAAGGGTTTTCCTTGCTCAAACGGGAGGTGACAAATCGCCTGAATAGTCTGGTGTCGCGCAGTCCTGCCATTATGATGTTACCAGTATAGGTGGTTAGTCAGTCAGTGTCAATAGCAAAAAAAGTCCTGGCTTGCGGAATTGGTATTGATTATATGAAGCTTGTAGTGCGACCCTTCAGGGTTGTGCACAGTCATGGCACGAGGCTAAAGCCTCGCACTACATTGGCTTCATCAATATTGGCCTATAAATTGCACCATAGCCATGTTGTAGTGCGACCTTTTAAGGTCGTGCCCCACCGTGCGCGAGGCTAACCCGCCTGCCTGCTCGCCGTAAGACTTCGGCAGGCGAGCCAAGCCCTGGCCTGCTTGCGCAAAAGCTTCAGCGAAGGCAAGCGGGCAGGAGCCTTGCACTACATTATTTTGGGTGGGGCATATAAAAGCAGGGCGGCTTTCAGCCGCCCTGCTTCGGTCTCTTGCTAACGGTCTGTATCTATTCTCTTCTCAGGATGAAGACCAGCCCTAGAATTAGAGCGATAATAAATACCACAATGGCAATTATACCGCCCGTGCCCAGCGGACCGGCCCAATGCCCGGCGCCTGCTGTGCCCAGCACGGTGAACTGTCCTTCATTTCCTTCCAGCAGCACCTGGTAGGTCCCCGGCTCTGCCCTGGTCACTGTAAAGACCACAAGCTGGGAAGAACCCGGAGAGACAGTTACCGTCTGGCTGTCCTCCAGGACGCCATTGATGTACAGGGCAACGCTGCGAGCCCCTACACTGCCACCATCGTTGCCGATGTTGATGGAAATCTTCACCTGTTGGTTGGGCATAACCTGCTCGGGCGAGATGAGGAGATAAGCGGCTTTCAGATTTGCTGGCTCGGACGCGGCCTCTCCCGGAAGCTCTCGCCGTACAGTGATGTAAGTGGATTTTGTCTCCGTGTCGGACAGTCCCACCTCATCAGTCACGGTAAGGCTCACGGTGTATGTGCCGGCCTCAATGTAAGCATGAGCGGGATTTTGCTCGGCTGAAGTTGTGCCGTCGCCAAAGTCCCACGCCCAGGAAACAATGTCAAAATCCGGGCCCGTGGACAGGTCGGTGAATTGAACATCCAGTGGCGCTATGCCTGTTCGGGGCTCTGCCACGAAATCCGCCTCAGGACCTCCAGGCGTAGGCTCACCGCCAGGACAGGAAGCATCAAGCCAGGGGAGGTAAGCTACATTGTCGCTTACTTCATCACCAGTGGTCGTAGCAAAGAAAGGATTGTCCTCATGTTCTGGTCCTTGGGCATCGCCCCACCAGTTCTCCCTGGCATCAACTTCTACGGCACTATCATTGTAAATGCCGAGGACGTCGTTTCCAACGATGTTATTGCCGTTGGCTACCAGGACGCCATCATCAACAGCGATACCGAAATTGTTGTCGGTTATCTTGGAGCACTCGGTTATCTCTACTGTCGTGACCCCATCGCCTGCCGCAGCGAATTGGTGCGCCAACGCCGCTGTTTCCAGAAGCATCTCTGCCATTACATAGACGCCAAAGCCGGCTTGCCCAGGCTCAGGGTCGTCCGCCCAAAAATCGCTTATTTCACAGCCTTCAATATTCACTATAGCGCCATTCATGGCGATTATGCCGATGCTATACACATCTATGCCTACCGGCCCCGTGATGGTGCAGTTTTCCAGGTTTACCTGGTCATCACCTACCATGACGCCTATCTGGCAGCCCTCGACCGTGGTGTCGGAAATATTCACCGTGTCTATTTCGCCACCCCAGACCGATATGCCCATACCCATTTCGCTGCCGGCTACATCGCTTACAGTTACATCTGTGATGCTTCCCGTGCTGCCACCGTAGGCGATGCCTTCCAGCACTTCTTGCTCAATTCCACTTCCATCGAAGTCAAGGCCCTCAATGTCAATGTTTTGGGAATTAATCACCATAGCCATGACCCAAAACTCCTCGCTCTCAATTGTGGTATGGATAGCACCCGTTACCACGGCACCTTCCTCGCCGATTATGTTCAGGTCTTCTCTATCTGTAACATTGAAGCCTTCATATTCACCCGGCAGCACATTCACCGTGCTGCTGCCTACATTGTCAATGCCATCCTGGATGGTAGCAAAGGCATCGTAGCCAAAGGTATGTCCGTCTGCTGGGTCGCCGAAACCAAGACCTTCCCAGTCATCGTTCACCCAGACTTCGTCGGGCGTGGGAATCTCGATACTCAGGTTCACTTCGTCGCCTGCGTATTCAAATGTGCCGGTTTCCGGGGCATCATAGTCTGTCCCCAGATAGGTTACCTTAAAGCTGACCGTTTTGCCGATATCTTCGTCCGTGCCCGACACAGTCATCCAGTATTCATTGTCTGCTAGGAGGGGCAGGTCGAGCGTGGGGCCTGTCTCCACAGTCCCCAATAGGTCGCCTTCCATATATGCTTTCACCGGAGTCCCTGCTGGAGCTGGGAGCCCGTTTATGGTTACCTCGCCATATAATCCAGTTTGCACCGGACCTTGAATAGGACCCTTGGGGTCGGCAGAAACAGGAGGCACAATGACAGCCGCTATCAGCAAGAAACAGATCAATATAGCTAGACTGATTGTTTTCTTCAATTATCTTCTCCTCCTGTTATATCATTTTTAAGTCGCGGGCACAGACCAGACGCAAGCAGCAGTAGCGCTTACAAGGTATGCCTTACCTGCTATCAATCCATGCAGGCTATTAAACTGAGGTGGAGCACCGCGTGTCCAGTGGAGCCACGTGCCCGCTGGAATTTCGGGCGTTGCTTCATCGGCAGTAACCTGGTGCCACACCATCACTGCCTCAGCAGGCAGATTGGCGGGAAGGTCGTTGTCGAAACCGGGGTAAGCCGGCACTATGGTCATACCCAGGTAGAGTGGTACGTCTACCCACACGGGTGGTACTACCACGGTAAAGCCGTCTGCCAGCGTATCTGTGCCGCCAGTCGTGGTCACCGAGACATCTCTGGTCCCCCCTGTGGCAGCGGAATCGATGCTGATGCTGGCTGTTATCTGGGTATTGCTGTCCACGGTAAAGTCATTCACAGTTATTCCGGCTCCGAAGGAGACTGACGTTGCTCCATTGAAATCTGTTCCTGTGATGACAACATCCAGCGTCTGTCCTTGATAGCCCTGGTCGGGGTCAACTGCAGTTACCGTTGGCGCAGGCACTATCGCCGATAGGACGGTAAAGCCGTCTTCCAGTGTCCCTGTGCCCTCGGGTGTGGTCACCGAGACATCTCTGGCCCCCAGTGTGGCACCGGAATCGATGCTGATGCTGACTGTTATCTGGGTATTGCTGTCCACGGTAAAGTTATTCACAGTTATCCCGACTCCGAAGGAGACCGACGTTGCCCCATCGAAGTTTGTTCCTGTGATGACAACATCCAGTGTCTCTCCTTGACGGTCCTCGTCAGGGTCGACTGCGGTTACCGTGGGCTCAGGCGGTAGGACGGTAAAGCCGTCTTCCAGTGTCCCTGTGCCCTCGGGTGTGGTCACCGAGACATCTCTGGTCCCCGGTGTGGCACCGGAATCGATGCTGATGCTGACTGTTATCTGGGTATTGCTATTCACAGTAAAGTTATTCACAGTTATCCCGGCTCCGAAGGAGACCGACGTTGCCCCATCGAAGTTTGTTCCTGTGATGGTAACATCTAAGGTGTCTCCTTGATAGCCCTGGTCGGGGTCAACTGCGGTTACCGTTGGCTCAGGCCCAAACGATAGCACGGTAAAGCCGTCTTCCAGTGTCCCTGTGCCCTCGGGTGTGGTCACCGAGACAGTTCTGTTCCCCGCTGTGGCAGCGGAAGCGATGCTGATGCTGGCTGTTATCTGGGTGCTGTCCGGGGTAAAGTTATTCACAGTTATCCCGGCTCCGAAGGAGACCGACGTTGCCCCATCGAAATTTGCCCCTGTGATGGTGACATCTAAGGTGTCTTCTTGATAGCCATGGTCAGGGTCAACGTTGTTTACGATGGGGAGCGTAGTGGTATATGCCGTCAAATCGGTCTCTACACTTCCATACATCGCCCAGGTGGCGGTCTCAGTAGCATTCAACGTGCCTATCTTGAAGTGTATTGTAGTGGAATGTGTGCTAGAGTCAAGATTAACCACCATGGCATAAAAGCCGGGCACAGGCACAGAAGTAGTCACAGTTGTGCCTACCTCATCCATATCGTGGGTAGCCAGGTTTTCCGCCCAGGCTGTGATGGCAGTGCCGGCGTCCACCGGTTCCCCGTCCACGCTTGCCGTGCCAAAGAAGTTGCAGGGATAAGTAGCAGCCACTACCATAGCCGGCAGCAACAAGCTTAAGGCTAGAGTGAGACATATAGCCAGTCCGAACCCGCGATGTAACATCTTGTTCATAGGCAAATCCTCCTTCCCCCCATGGTCAGGCACGGGCACAGGCCCATGCCTGACCGGGAGAGTTCTAGTAGACTAGCTTCCAATCGCAGTTCTCGCTGACGACCACTATATATGCACTATTCTCTACCAGCTTCTCTATCTCGCCCATGGGATACACACCGTAGAAGTAGAAGGTATGCCAATCGCCACCAGTCGTGACATCCCGTTGCCAGATAATCACCAGTTTGTCGGTGATGTTGGTGAGCGCTTCGGGAAGGTAGTCAGTTTGTCCTTGGTAGGCGATTGGGTTGGCGCCCTCGTAGAGCGTCTGGACTGGCGCCGGGTCTATCTTCACAGTGACGACATCCAGGGCGGTGTTGGGGCCAACTGCAGTCACGGTAATCACCGCACTTCCACTGGCGTTACCAGCGAGCAAATTCCAGCTGACAACCTTGGATTCGCCACTGGGAATGCTGGTAATAATCTGAGACTTTGCCGGCGGTGTTACCAGCTCGGCAGGGTCCCCAGCACGTATATCTATGGTAGCATTGACAGCGGTGGCTTCCTGCTCGCCATTGTTGGTAACTATAGCAGTTACCACAAACCCATCGGGCTCGTCGCCGCCATAGAACTCAGCGCCGTCACTGGGATAGGTGATGTCCACCGCAAGATGGGTGGCCTCTACCTGCTTCACAGTCACGCTGTCGGCGTGCAGGAACTTGTCCTCAATTGCCCTGCCTGGCTGGGAAACTAGCACGTACCCAAGATCTCTCTGTGGGTTCTCGTCTGCTACAACGTACGCAAAGTGCCAGCCGCATTCATCATAGCCGGCCGGCGTTATGGTGATGGTGCTCTCGCAGGCTAGCTTACAGTGCAGGGTCCAGGTAACTTCTGTGTAGTTTCCCGTTCCATAGCCCAGGAGGGTGCCGACGTCCTTTCCGTAGCCGTTGTCTCCCTTAACGGGGCGAACGCTGCCGTCCGGTATAACTGAGAGCAGCAGCTTGACCCCTGTGGCGTCGGCCCAGCCGATGTTGGTCACCCGGGCGGTTACGTTGAACGTGTCGCAACGAACGATATCTTCTTCGGGATAGTCAGTTATATCCACCTTGAGGTTGGCCGCGGGATAAAGTCTAACCGTCTTTGTGTAATAGTCCGACTGCGCACAGGGTGCATAGGCGGTAACCGCTATTTCGCAGTCTGCGTAATCACACTGCGTGCCAGCCTCGACGGCGTGCACCGTCCAGCTAACTATCTTCGTCTGGTTCTCCGCCATGGTGCCCAGTGAAATATAGTTGGATCCTGACACGGCAAGGGCGCCGCAGTGAGATATGTACGCCACAACATCCTCAACAAAGGTGAGGTTTGCTGACACTACCGTAACATTGGCGGTGACAGCGAATTCCTCGCTGGTGCGATAGATTGAGTCATCCATGGGCGATAGTATGTCCACGGCGAGGATTGCATTCACGACCTGGTGCACAGTCACAGACCTCGTATCGCTCCAGGCGGGGTTCGTGGATTCTATAGTGATGGTGAACACGACGTCAATGTCATCGTCGCAGTGGAAGTTCCACCCGACATACGTATGGTTGCCGGCCTTTAGGTCGCCCAGGTCCTTGGTCGCGTACCCGGATGGTGCCCCCGGGTTGAAGCTGGCCGGCCCGACCCAGGTTATGGTAGCGGTAACGCCCATCAGGTCGTTGCCCGCGACCGTGCTGTTGTTGGCAACCATCACCTTGACCACGAAATCGTCGCTACAGGTGAAGGTTTCGCCATCATACGGCTGCACGATTTCTATTGTGATGGGTATCTGCTTGAGGATCTTGTTGCCGCAGGGAAAGATGTTGTCCTCGGGGATTGCATACAGGTCAGGGTTGCTCGGATGGTTCATCCTCTTGACGGCATCGTTTCCGGAGAGTGCCGAAATGGTGATGTTGACTGCTCCATCGCCGGAGCAGTTACATGATATGAACACCTTCTTGGCCTCGCGGCCGAGAATTGTACCCAGGTCGTGTTGGGTAGTGCCGTTGCAGGTAGCGGTGCCGGTTATGGTCACATTAACCGAGACGTTCTGAGCGGCGGCCATGCCCATGTTTATTACCGGGACCACGACCACGAAACTCTGATTTACGGCTACGGCGGTCGCGGGCGTCGTGCTCATGTTGCAGCCAACGGGCCCGTCCGCGCCGGAGATCCCAAGGTACGTCTCGACTCCGGCAGCCAGGTGCGCCTTTTCCGTCTGCACCACCCTGAAGTAGTCTTCGTCCCTCAAGGTAGTGCCGTCAAAGACCTTAATATAGACTTCCTCTGCTGTCTGGCCGTAAGAGGGGGTGTCGTCACAGCAGTGCAGTCCTATCCATTCGATGGTGTACCTGCAGCAAGCGCAGAACGAGGAGAAAGGAATCTTCTCGGGGTCATCCAGCTCCTCGGGGTCTATGTCCCACTCGTCAATTATCACCCCGTCTTCGTTATATTGTGTGATGTGTATAGTGGTATTTGTGACGATGCACACGCTGTCGGGCAGTTCCAGTTGTACCGTGACGTTCCCTAAGGGGAAGCAGTCGCAGTTGGTGATATTAGCCGTCACGTTGAACGTCTGACAGATGTTGTGATATATCGTGGTGCCGGACCCAGGCTCGATGAGGTTGATCAGAATCTTCTTCTGCTCGACGATAGCAGTGTCCTCACCACAGCAGAGGGTTTCATCACCCTGAGCCACAACCTTGAAGGTAACGGGACCCAACCCGATACAGGTCACGTTCCAGGTAACATTCTGCGAGGCGCCTTGCTGAAATGTCCCGTTTACCCCAACATTTTGTATCAGGGGGGGGTCTATGCTCGCCTTGCTCCCCCCGGCAGTCTTGCTTATGGTCGCCGTAACATTGCTGCAATTTCCAGCGCAGTTGTTTGTGAGAGTGGCGATAACCTGGTAGTCGCTATAGTTGCACCCCACGGTGCAGACCTCCTCCGGCGCATGTATCGTTACATCGATGCAGCAGTCGGTGGGCTCGTCGGGAGGCTCCTCTCCTTGGTGCACCACCACGGAAGCCGGGCATATATTCGTGACGTCGCCCGCCGTGGCATCCACCGTGATATTAACCGCGCCCACTGCCTCGCAGTGCATGTTCCAGAGGACATAGACGTGTTTGCCAGCAAGTATGTCGCCCACGTCCCAGCAGAGAGGTTCGCCTCCGGTCACGACGGCTCCGCTGGACGGGTCAATGTCAATGCAGACATTGACATCCGTGGCCTTAATGCTGCTCTTGTTCTCTACTTTCGCCTTGACCACGAAGTTGTTGCAGACGTCCATCCAGCAATCGTTGCCGGTGGGTTGTATTATGGTTATCTCCAGTTCACACTCCTCCGGCGGGGTTCCTTGTGTGACGGTCACGCTGTCCTGGCCAACCGTCAGTCCGGACGCTGTCGCGTTTACCGTAATGGTGGTTTCTCCTTGCGCTTTGCAATGGAGCTTCCACCAGAAATCGCCAACGCAGTTTTGAAGGATGGTCGCCGACTTGATTGCGGTCTCCCCGGCGACAAGCTCGGCATTCGGGCCAGGGTCAATGGTAGCGGTGACGCTCTTAAAGGCAGCGTCCTTCAATTCTATATCCTTGTAAGCCACCACGGCATTGACGTAGAACGTATCGCTGACATTGAACGAAGTACCTGACGTCGGCCTTTCGATGTAGACCACCAGTTCAGTAACATTAGGACCTGCCTCAAAAGTCCGGGGAGCGAAGGTCTTGCTGGGACCGACCTCGGGGCCCTGGGTATAGACAGGCTCGGTCGTACCGGCTGTTGGGGCCGCTCCTCCCAGGAGCACCAGAGACAGGACCATCGCCAGGGCGACGAAACCATAAAGTGCCCTGGTAGGCCAATTTCCTATTTTATTCATATTTTCCTCCTATGCTAATTGTTTGCCATTGGTTTCTTGACTGTGGGCATTTCAAACTGTACGCCGTTATGACGATTCGCTGTTCTCAGCCCGTAGTTATAAAACCCATAACAAACTTTTCCCTTTTCTACTCTCGCCTGAAATCGACCACTCCAAGCTCGAGTTTTCATTATTATTTTATTCAGTAAACCTACTTTTTAAGCCTGCCTCATTTCAGGCCGCCCTTTTCAGGAAGGTACAAGACCCTCCGCTATATTTTTGCCTTTCCAGTGTCGTTGCGAGCCCCGATAAGTCGGGGCGGGGCAATCTCGTTTTTGGGATTGCTTCGTCATCCCGATTCATCGGGACTCCTCGCAATGACGAAAGGCACTTACATCTCTGCCCGGGCCAGGCATTGTTCTCTTTCCCTCGGCGAATCCAACCATCGGGCTTCATAACTCCCCTTGCTCCTCTTATCTTAAGAGGTGTACTCTCTGTAGTGCAACCTTTTAAGGTCGTGCCTTTTACGGTCCCGCACGAGGCTAAAGCCTCGCACTGCAGACTAGGGGTTCTCGGCGGCAATTCGCTTCGGGAATTTGCCATAGGCATCACCTCCTTTTGATTTTATTTAGTAATTTCATTCTGCTATCCGTAGTTGCCCCGATGTAATCGAGGCTGGCTCAGAATGATAGGTGGATGTCATAAAAAAATATTCAATTATTAAAGTTCAAGCAACCTTAAATTTCTCGCCAAAAGCCATAATACAGACCTTGGCCTGCCTTGCCGTCTACTTTAAAACTTATATATCTATTTTGTCAATAGGTAATTAGTAATTTACCAAACAGCTTAGATTTATTATAACAGCTGAGTTCCATTTGTCAATATACCTAAATATACCCAGGGATAAATAGGTTATTCCGTCGCTGTAGCGGTGGCTATCCCGATATGGGCGGAGACCTGGGTCATCGAATAATATGGAAATTCGCAAGGCAAATGTCAATCCCGATTTAGTCGAAAAAGAATGACAAAGCAAAATGCAAAAATTTCGGGGTGGGAACAAGCCCCACTCCATCCTCCCCTCTCCCATCGAGGGAGAGGGTGCTGGTAAGGGCGGAACGGGACAAAATCCCCTTGCTCTTTTAGAACAAAAGTGCTAATTTATGCTCAATCATGGAAAGTAAGATTCGGCTTCGCCGAATGGATGAGAATGGGCTTCGCCCATTGGGTAATGAGGGATTAAAGATGGAAAGTAGATTGATATATGGACAGTAAATTGATGTGGGATTTATTACCCGAGGAATTTCCCTACGAAGATAAGGGCTGTGAGCTCTTTCCCTCCTGTCTTAACTGCCCCTTTCCTGATTGCCTTAAAGAAGAGCCCTGGGGGAAGGAGAGGTTCTTAAAGCGCAGGCGGGCCGAGAGGATGCTGGAGTTGAAGCGGGAAGGGAAAAGCGTTAAGGAGATTGCCCGCATATTTGAGGTGAGTCCGAGAACGGTGCAGAGATGGCTGAAGGCGGTAGAAGCAGCCTCGCCCTCTGTCATTGCGAGAAGCGTAAGTGCCGAAGCAATCCCGGTGCAGGGCAGCCAAAGGAGGCTTGAGAGATGACTGAATTCACCCCATCGCACCTGAACCGCATGGACACCCAACGCCTCGCCAACTATCGCACCAACCTCGACTTTTACCAGGGAAGTCATTGGCTCACCACGTCACCTGCCCGCCAAGGCCTGGCAGGCGGGCGCCACCGCCAGCTCGTATTCAACTATGCCAGGGTCTCTATTGATAAGGTCACCAGCTTCCTTATGCAGGGACTCAATTTCGCTTGCTATCCCGGGGAAGGCACCGACGAGCTTAAGGCCAGGGCCCGCAGCGCCGAGCAGCTCCTCCGCCAGGTATATGAAGAAAACAATCTTCAGCAGCTCGATTACGAGACCGAGATTGACGCTGCCGTCCTGGGAGACGGCTGCTATAAGGTGATATGGGATACAGACGAGAAGCGTATCCGTATTACAGCTCCCGACGTCTCAGGCATCTATGCCTGGTGGCTCGGAGATGATACCTCCAGAGTGTGGAGAGTGGCTTCAAGATACACACTCACCCAGGACGAGGTCCAGCTTCTTTATGGTCGAGCCACCCGCCCGCCTGCTCGCCGTAAGACTTCGGCAGGCGAGCCAGGCCTTGGCGGGCAGGTCGAAAAGAAGCAGGCCACCATAACTGAAGTCTGGACCGCCAGGGCCTTCGACCTCTTCCTGGACAACGACTCTATGGAATCCAAGCCCAACCCCTACGGCTTCATTCCCTTCGTCATCTTTCCTAACCTCAGAGAGCCCAAGAAGTTCTGGGGCAGCTCCGATATCCCGTCCCTGGTCCAGCCCCAGCGGGAGCTCAACCGTGCCCTGAGCCAGCTATCCCGCATCCTGGAGCTGTCAGGAAATCCCATCGCCGTCCTCGAGAACATTGCCTCAGCGGAGGACATTAAGGTCCAGCCCGGGGCCCTGTGGACGATACCGGAGGACGCTAAGGCTTATCTTCTGGACTTACTGCAGGGCGGTGGAGTCAGGCTGCATGTCGATTATATCGATTTGTTATACCGTGCCCTTCACGATATCTCAGAGACGCCCCGGGCCGCCTGGGGAGGCATCGAGAAAGAGCTCTCCGGCACCGCCCTGAGGGTTGAGCTCGGCAGCCTTATTCAGAAGGTAATTCGAAAACGCACCATCAGGACCAACGCCTATCACCAGCGTAATGCCATGATTCTAAAGCTGGCGGAAATGTATATGAACGAGAGATTTGAGGGAGTAAACCACAGAGTAGTCTGGGGCCAAGTACTCCCCCAGGACGTCGATAGGCAGGCCCAGACCGAGCAGCTACTAGTCCAGGCCGGAGTCCACAGCCGGAGGACGGCCATGGACGAAATGGGAGTCCAGGACCCCGACGAGGAGTTCAGCAGGTGGTTAGAGGAGAGAGGCAGGATCCTCAAGATGAATCAGGAGTTCAGGGCAGCGTCCACACGTGGCGGAGCGAGAGAGAGGGCGGTTGCCGCGGAGCCTGCTCGCCAAGCTTTAGCAGGCGAGATGGAAGTGCCTGAGTAATAACTCAAACCAAGGAGAAACTTATGCCAGAAGAAAACGAAGAAACCAAAGAGACACAGGAAACCCCAGAGAATCCCAACGAGGTTTCCACCCCCGAGGACCTGGAGGCCATCAAGGCCCAGCTCGAGGAGGAGAAAAAGGCTAAGGCCGCCGCCGAGGCATCCCTGGCCGAGGAAGACGCCCGCATCGCCGAACTCGAAGCCTCGCTAAGCGAAGCGAAGACGGGAAGCGAAGCGACCGCTGCCGAGCTCACCCAGGTCAAGGAAGCCAACGCCCAGGCCGTGGCCAAATATCTCGGCGCCGTCAGGGCAGCCAATTCCACCATTCCCCGGGACATCATTGCCGGCGACACCATCGAGGACATAGACGCTTCGCTGGCGAAGGCCACCACCATCGCCAACGCCGTCAAGGCCAACCTCGAAGCCCAGGCCAAAGAGGCCAGGGTCCCTGCAGGGGCGCCAACCAGGGGCGAGATATCCCTCGAGGGCTTAACCCCCAGGGAGAAGATCGCCGCTGGAATCCAGCAAAAAGGAGGAGCTAGCTAAACATGAGTATATCTTTAGCAGAAGCAAGCAAGCTCTCGACCGATATCCTGCTTAAAGGAATCATCGAGACCATCGTTAAGGACAGCCCCATCTTACAGGAGCTGCCCTTCATCCAGATCGTGGGCAATAGCCTGAAGTACAACCGGGAGAAGACTTTGCCCACCGTAGGCTGGTACGCCCCGGTGACCGGCACCTGGACGCAGTCCGAGCCGGCTTTCGAGCAGTGCTCTGCCAGCCTCTGCGTCCTTGGCGGAGACGCCGATGTCGACAACTTCCTCAAGGCTACTAGGAGTAATATCCAGGACCTCGAGGCCGCCGTCATCGAGCTGAAGGCCAAGGCCCTCAGGAACGAGTTCGAAAACACCTTCCTGAACGGCGACTCCGGCGCCGACGCCAACCAGCCCGATGGCCTGTATAAGACCATGAAGGGCACCGCATGGACGGCCGACACCGCTATGGATGTGGGCGACATCGTTGTCCCCACGGCCGGCAAGGAGAACGGCTTCCGGTATGAGTGCACCGCAGCAGCAGGCGATAAGAAGACCCACGCCACCACTGAGCCCACCTGGCCCACCACCGAGGGCGCGACCGTGGTTGACGACCAGGTCACCTGGACCTGCCGCTACGGCAACCACCTTGGCATGGCCGTCAACGGCGCTACCCTCTCTCTGACCAAGATGGACCAGCTAATCGACCTCGTTCGTGGCGGCAAGCCCGACCTGCTCCTAATGAGCCGCCGGTCCCGCAGGAAGCTAGCAGCGCTGGCCAGGGCCCAGGGCAGCAACCTGCAGGTCGGCCAGGGCAAGCTTGGCGAGTTCGTCGAGCTCTACAACGGCATCCCTGTCGCCATCTCCGACTGGGTCAAGGATAACTACTCAGTCGGCACGTCCGACGATTGCTCGGCCATCTTCGCCTTCCAGATTGGAGAGGGCGCTGTCTGCGGCCTTACCAGCCCCGAGGTGATTCAGGTCGAACGTCTCGGCTCCCTGGAGACCAAGGACGCTGCCCGGACCAGGGTTAAGTGGTATGTCTCCCTGGCCAACTTTTCCATCGTCAAGGCCGCCATGCTGACAGGAGTGAGAGACTAGAGGAAAGCAGGAGTCAGTAGTCAGAATTCAGAATCTATTGGCTACTGGCTCCTGACTACCGGCTACTAACAAGGTAGGAAATGAACCTAACAGAAATGAGAGCCCGGGTTCGGGAGGACCTCCAGGACACCGACAGTCAGAACTACCGCTGGACGGACGACGAGGTCGACGGAGCCATCGACAGGGTAGTGCTGGAATACTCCCTCCACGCCCCCATCGAGCAGCAGGACGATATCGCCACCACCGACGGCGACACCGAGCTCGATATCTCTTCCCTGTCAGGCTTGCTCGAAATCGAGTCGGTCGAGTTCCCTATCGGCTACAAGCCCAAATACTTCCAGCGCACCGAGTACTGGGCCGTCCACCTTTATATGCAAGACGAGGGCAACGGCAACGATGCCCGAGTAAAGTGGCTTAAAAGGCACACCCTCACCGCCGAGTCCACCACCATTCCCGCCGAGCATGAGGAAATCATCGTCTTGGGCGCCACCGGTTACCTGGCCATGTCGGCAGCCGCTTATACCGTGGACAGGGCCAGCATCGCCGGCCGCCACGCCACCATCAACTTCAAGGCCTGGGGCAAGGAGCGCCTTGACCGCTACGACAGGAAACTCAAAGCCATCTCCCGCACCAGCCGGGTAATCCAGAGGCAGCTCTACACCGAGGATTAAAATGCAAAATGAAAAGAGCAAAAACACAGAGCAAAAATCAAAAAGCTTTACATTTTAATCTGTCATTTTGATTTTTAACTTTTGAGGTTTGATTTATGTTAGAAATCGGCATCCTCAAAAACTTCGACAGCGGTACCTACAAAGCCGGCGTCCAGCTCGCAGGCTCCCTCACGACCTACTTCGACGATATCAGCGTCGCCCGCAACATCGCCTCGGGCGAGATGATAACCGGCCGCCATGTAATCCTGGCCGTCCCGCAGGATAACCCCAGGGACGCCGTTGTCATCGCTGTATTTACCCCGTAAGGAGGAAACCATGAGCAAAGTAAAAGAAGCACTCGAAAAGGAGAAGACCAAAGAGGGACTACCCAAAGAGGCCTTCGCCATAGTCGGAAACCCCGGGGACCCTGAGACCTGGAAGCTTCCCCATCACACCAAAGCTATCTTCAGAGCTCTCCAGGGCCGGCTCGACATCGAGAAGACCGTGGGTTGGGACCGTATGCCTGCCGCCGTCGCCGCCCTCAGTCCTGGCGGTTACCGCGGGGAGAGGGTCCAGGCCTCTGAGGAGGACATCATCCAGGCCGCCCGGCATTTAGCCAGGCACTATGAAAAGGCAGGGAAGTCCGTCCTCGACACCCTGGGCGCCCTGATTTAACATAATCATGCTCAGGAACGAAGCCTGTGCGCATATTATATGGTAAAAACGAAGACAGGGGCTTTCTTGAGCCTCTCAGGGCCTGTTTAGCTAAGGAGGAAAATGCAGGAGGAACAGAACAAAGCTAATCCAGACCTGGTGACCGTTTTCTGTAACTTTTTCCGGGCCGTCACCAGGCCCGCCGTCACCATCATCTTCGCCGCCGTCATCGCCCAGGCGGTTCTTGAGGGAATCGCCGTCCCCGAGTGGTTCCTGGGCCTGGCCATCCCAATAATTGGCTGGTGGTTTACCGAGCGGACGGTGCAGCACATTAAGGGAAAGAAGGAGAAGGAGGTATAGAGTGAGCGAATTCACTATCAGGGTAAATTTAGATGCTAAGTGCAAGCGATGTGGAGAAGGCGGGGCTACTCAAAACGGGCTATGCATGGCTTGTATAGCTAAGGCTGTCAAGAATGGCGAATTTGACCATATCTTAAAGCGGATAGCACCACACATTAAAGACAAGAAAGGAGGCACCAATGCCCAGACATGACGGAACAGGTCCACCGAAAGGAGCCACAGGTCCCAGAGATGGCCGTGGCGGCGGTAATCCCGGAAGACCCGGACCAGGCACAGGCGCCAAAAGCGGTGGACAAAAGGGTACATGCAAGTGAAACCACATCAAAAGGAGCACAGCTAATGAATTTCCTGAAAGGCATCAAGCCCTCGGCCTTCCTGGACACCCATCAGGAATGGCATGCCTTAGTCAACGGCTTTTGTGAAGTCCTTTGCCCCTGGCCACCGCGGCACAAGTCCATGCACAGGAAGCTCCAGAAGCAAATCGCCTCCGAGTATCACTACTACATGTTCGGCCGAGCCATGGGCGTCATCGCCTGGCTTATCATCGCCAAAATCATCCAGGAGGCCTTCTTCTGACTACTGACTACTGACTACTGACTACTAAAGAATAAACAAGAAAGGAGCACAACAATGGCAGAATTCACCGACTTCATGGAAAACAAGATTATTGACCACATGCTGCGCAACCAGGCATATACCCCGCCCTCTACCATCTACCTGGCCCTGTTCACCAGCGCCCCGAGCGACGCCGGCGGCGGCACCGAGGTATCCGGGGGCTCTTATGCCAGGCAGGCCGTTACCTTGAGTGCAGCCTCGGGCGGAGCCTCAGAAAACAGCGCCGACATCACCTTCCCACAAGCCACGGCAGACTGGGGCACCATAACTCACGTTGCCTTGATGGATGCCGAGACCGGCGGCAACATGCTCATGCACACCGCCATCGATGCCAGCAAGACGGTCAATAACGGCGACACTTTCAAGATCAACGCCGGCGACCTTGACGTAACTGTGGACTAAGCAATACCCAGCAGAGTAACGAGAGGCCTGGATGCCACTGAGAGGCAATCTCCAGATGCCACTACCGCTACGTGGCCCGCGGCACGAAGGGGCTTGATGTGATACTGACATTCCAGCTGCTGTAGGAATAAGATGGCAAAGGAAGATTATACAACCTATACAGAAGTTGACACTGTAAACGATAGGATACAGAAAACAGCCCATCATATTGATTTTGTGTCAAGCAGAAATGCCGAGGAAACTTATCTTTACAAAGATTACGGTGTAGACCACTTCGGCGATTTCACACATAAAGTAGATGCAAGACAGGTAACCGCTGCTGACAATAGCTGGATTGGCTTTATTTGGGGATTAAGTAATGATGTAGATGAACTTCTCGACCTTGACCCATACCTAGGGGTACACTTTTACTATGCTAGTGGTGCTAATTCTACAATCAATTTGATAGAGTATTCTGGTGCTCAATTCAAAGATTCATTTGGGCCTTTTGCGCTAGATACAACATATTATTTCCTGATAAAAAAGATTGGAACAGCCCTCAAATGTGGAGTTTACAGCACAGCAGAACTAAGAGACGCTGGCGATGCAACAGATGGCGATGTTGGTAACTTAGCCCTAACATTACATGCCGACCACAAATTCCGATATGTCTTTGGGTGTTCGTCAGGCACACTTACAACTGCTTTTTATGCCACATTCGATATTGACAACCTTGACTTGCAGGAGGGGGCAATCAAGACTGGCTCTGCCACGCTCGCAGGCACCGGAACCCTCACCGCAGCAGCCACCGTCGTTACCGAGGGTGTCGTCTATGGCGAAGCAACAATGTCGGGTACAGGCAGCCTCGCCGCCCTCGGCAGCTACCTCCACTCTGCTACCGCAACACTTGCTGGCACCGGCTCGCTCAGCGCCCAGGGAGGCGTACTCAAGCTCGGTGCCGCTTCCCTATCAGGCGCCGGTAATCTAACCGCCTCGGCCGTTGTCATACTGGCCGCTAATGCTACCCTCGCCGGCACTGGCACATTAACAGCCACCGCCGTCTGTATCCGCCTGGCAGCCGCCACATTCCACGGCACGGGCAGCCTGGCCGCGGCAGGCGCAATCACCGGCCTTACCGCCACCTTACTCGCCGCCCAGAAGAAAGCCCACCGCCTCCCCTACGTCGAGGCTAAGGTCTATGACTACGAGGCGGGCATCAAGAGGCTATCCTGGGAAAGACTCTATGATGGCAGCACCCCCTGGCGTACGCCCACAGGACATAACGACCCCGAGGACGCCTGGACAGACGAAGAAAAAGCCTACGATGACACCGACTCCACCCACGCCACAAAGCAGGGCCTTGTCACTGGTCAGTGGACTCCATTCCTGGAGCTTACCCACGACGCCCTCTTGTGCGACAAGGTGCGCTTCCTTCTGAACAACTCAGACTTTGACCTGGTCGACGTTGATGTCTACTACGATAGCGCCTGGCATGACGTCTACCAGGGAGTCTATGACGCCTATCCCACCTGGAACGAGAAGAACATCCCGGACGGACCGAAAGCCATCACTAAAGCCAGACTCAGAGCCCGAGCCACCATCACCGCCACAGATCACGGTTGCTGGTTCCACGAGCTTGACTTCGGCGTCCCGGTCGGTCTTGAGCCCGACAACCACCATGGCATCGCCTTCGACGGCCAGGGCTCCATGCACCGCATAAGAGCAGGAGCTTCCAACAAGCTATACTGGCAGAAAATCACCGACCCCGACCCGAGCTCCGACTATTCCCAGTGGACTGAGATCGCCACCGACTGCGACGGTCCCTGCGCCATCGCCGCCTATGGAGCTAAGGTCTATATCTTCTACCGAACTAGTACAAATGTCCTCTGGAAATACTACTCCCACGACTACGGCCAGTCCTGGGATGACGCCCAGCTCGCAGACTACGGCGGAGTCCTCTCCCTCGCCGCCGCCTGGTGGGGCACCGGTGGCGACGTCGTCTGCTTCGCCCTCAGGTACAACCAGCTCAATGGCATAGTTCTTGATACCTCTGACCAGACAACCAGCCAGCACACCTGGTCCGACGGCAACCATCCCTTGCTCGATACCTACGGCATCGGAGCTACGTATAATCCCTTCTGGCCCGCTATCGAAATCGTCTTTGCCGGCAAGGAGTCGGATACTCCCTATAACCACTACGACCTATTCAGGACGAACTTCAGTAACACCTATAACTTCCTCGCCCTGGAGAGCTCCCTGATGTCCCCCGACGGAGAGGATATCACCTACGAGTACCCCGACTGTCACTTGCCCGCTTCAGCCCAATCCTATGAGACAAACCGCATCGTGGCCGTCGAGAAGTTTGTCGGCACCACCGCTTACACCCGCCCCCTAACCTGCCACATGGTCAAGGGCACATACTGGTCCGACACCACATTTACCGAGCCCAAGCCCTTCTTGCCCGCCGTAGCCCCCGGCGTAGGCGGGTTACGCCTCCAGGGCACCGCCGGCTACTGGTGGCTGGAGCGTCCCGACGGAGTCTGGAGAGCCCCCCGCCCCGCTGAACCGCCCCTCGACTTGACCAGGGACATCGTCTCCCTACAACAAAATGTCATTGCGAGCCCCGATTTATCGGGGCGTGGCAATCTCGTCATCGAGCTCGACAACTCCAAAGGGCAGTACGCCAGCCCCGGGGAGGGCGCCCTCGCTTCGCTTCGCTTCCGCAGTGAAATCGTCCTGAAGCTCGGCTATAAGACTTCCCAGGGAAACGAAGCCGTCGAAGCCGGCACCTACTGGATTGATTCCTGGGAGTACTCCTCAAAACCCAACATGTCCCGCTTCATCCTCACCTGCCTCGATGCGTGGGGCCTCATGGACCGCTGGTCCGCCCGCTACCAGATGAGGTGGAATAAGGACGCCGTCAACCCCAAGTCCGTCTGGCAGATTCTTTACCAGCTCTTAGCCCGTGCCGGCATTAAGCTCACCAACACCCCGCCCAAGCCCCAGTCCTCCGCCATCAACAACTTCTACCCTGACTTTACCGTCAACCCGGGTACCCGGGGAGACAGCGCAATACGCAAGTTGCTATCGTTCGTCCCCGATAAGCTCGTATTCCGTGGCCAGGAAGCCTTCACCAAGAACCCCCTGGCCGATGAGGAAAGCTGCTACTCCTACGGCACCGACCACGCCATCCTGGCAGGTAACTATTGTGAACAAGTGTTCACCAGCCGGGCCCAGGCCATCGGCCGGGACACTGACGACAACCGTATCCTGGAAGAAGCCCTGGACTGGGACTTCCTCCAGCTTGCCATTGACATCCTCGAGCAGGACTATGACCCCAACCTCCAGACCGCCGCCAGGGCACAGGAGAGGGCCGACGCCCTCTTAAGGGAGGCGTCATTGCGAGCGGAGCGTGGCAATCTCGTTATCCCCACCAATGTCGGCCAGGAACTCCTCGATGTCGTCGAGGTTACCGACGAGCGCTGCGGTATCTCCCAGGAGAAGTACAGGGTCCAGGCCATCCAGACCGACTACGACCGCCGCCAGGGTAAGTATGAGCAGCGGCTAACTATAGGGGCGCCATGATTTGTTGTTTTCCATTTAGCTAATTAATGCTTGTTTTAAATCATGGAGCCTGGGGGTAAAAGCTTCAACGAGCTCCTGTCGGGCTAGTTGCCATTTGTGGTCGGCTTCGATATTGATGGTATCCACTGCTGTTCCTGAGATTCTCAATTGGTGCAGGGTTTCTCTGTAGTCGCTTTCCAGTTCCTGCCTTATCTTTTGTTCTGCCCCCTCATACTCTTGAATGAGCTGGCCTATTTCTTCTGCCTTTGGCTGCAATTCAGGTCCTAAGCTGCTTATCGCCTCGATGACCTTTTTCACGCTATTTATACCCTGGGTATTTGTAAACTCGATAGCCTCTACTAGGCGCTCGATTACGGCCTGCTTTATTATTTCTCTCTCCTTTTCTTCGTGCTTGTTGAGCTCCGCAGTCATATCCAGTTGTTGGGAACTGTCAAGCCATTTTTGTGCCAGCACCTGACCGATTTGGCGATACCTTTGTCTTTCTTGCTGTCCCCTTTCCTCGGCTGACAGCTTGCCCAATCTATTTGCTTTCTCTTGAGCAATTTCCCAGGCACTCTTTAGCTCACTCATACGACTTAAAATCCTAAACACTGAAATCAGGAGTCAGGAGTCAGAATTCAGCAATCAAAAGTCACCCCTACTGGCTACTGATTGCTCCCCTACTTTAAGATTAGCCTTAGCAGTGCATTTTAGCCTATAATATTGAGGAGGTTCAACAAAGTGAGTTTGAGGTTATAGTGATGATTTATCATAAATCTGTGAAGTTAACGGAAAAATTTTATTGTTATGTATGGCAAGGCAGAGGAAATAACTGCAATGCCATTCTCTGGCCCTCGGTTTTAAGGGGGGAGCGTCCGCACGTATTAGTTGACCCTGGCCATGCCAAGAATGAGCTTGGGGAGCCCTGTCTTGATTCACTGGCTCAGGCTATGGAGGGGGATGGCTTCAAAATGGAGGATATCGGTCTGGTGATTGCCACTCATAGCCATCCCGACCATATTGAAGCCACTGAATTGGTGGTGGGAAAAAGCGGTGCCTTGTTTACTTTATCCCGTGAGGAGGATGAATTTTATCGTACGATGGGGATGAGTTTCTTTCAAATGTTCGGCGGTGAGCCGCCGCAGCTTAACCCCTCCTTTTATCTTAAGGAGGGCGAGTTGTCCCTGGGGGCTAAAGATGATAAATTAGCGGTCAAGGTTGTCTTTACCCCGGGACATTCTCCCGGTTCTGTTTCCCTTTATCTGGAAGAGGATAAAATATTGATCAGCGGTGACGTGGTCTTTGCTGGCAGCATAGGCAGGACTGACTTCCCTGGTGGCAGCCCTTCATTGTTGCGGAAGAGCATTGACAAGCTGTCTCAGCTTGATGTGGAATACCTTGTTCCTGGTCATAGCACCGAAATGGGCAGCATAATTGCCGGCAAGGATAAAGTAAGGCGTAACTTTTACACGGTCAAGATGTTTATTTAAAATATAGAACGGTGGAATTGGTATGGAAACGGATGACAAAATTAAATATGCCCTGGAGCACACGGAGTTAATCCGGGCACCACGGCAGGAGCTGGACACTTTTGGCAGTTCTGTCATTGATTATTACGTTGTCACCGAGCTGGTGGGAAACCTTAGTGTGGTCAGGGATGGAAAGGTAATCGCGGAAAGGCCCAAAATTGTTACTCCTGCTTACCTGGTCAATATCGAAGGCTTCAGCGAGCAGGCAAAAAGATACATATCTATGATGGCTCGGGAGCGCCCTTATGAATCGGGCATTTTTTACCGGTATAAGAACGAACCCGGGGGGATGAACGTTGTCTCCGAGCCTATCAAGCAGGTGGTAAACAAGCTCAGTTCCCAGATAGAGGAGCAGAATAATCCCTTAAGCACTATAATAAAGGGGGTGGAGGAACTGTGGGATGTATCCTTGCTCATGTTCATCTATGAGCTAACTAGCAAGTCGGCTCGTACTAATATGGCCGAGTTTAATCGCCGGGGCTTTTTAGACATAGATGCCAGCGGAGTGCCCCAGGGTGCCCGGGATTACATTGAAGAGCTTTTCGAGAAAGCAAGTCGCAACCTTTCCCGAGCCCCGGAGTTAGTGGTTGAGTTGAACCGCTGGGGTCTATTCTCGGAATATCAAGACCGTTTCTTTGCCATGTTCAGAAAAAAGTGAGCCCGTCCTGGCTTTACATAAAGTGTGCTGGGTGGTTACACATAACCTGCAAAGATTAGATCCCAGATAAATGCCTCTGAAATGCAAAAGGTAAAAATAAAAATGCAAAGTGACAGGGCAAAGGTCAAAAATTTGCATTTTAAGTTGTCATTTTGATTTTTGAATTTCTCCTGAGGCGTGAAGGAATCCTTTCCTTCACGGTTGAGATGTACTATATCAGTCCCAGGTACCAGTTGAGTATATTACTCCCCCAGAGCAATGTTATCATGGTGGCCAGGGCAAGGAAGGGACCAAAGGGGATTGCCTGCCGGCGTTTTCTCTTTTTAGCTATCACCAGCGCCACGGCCACTATGCCACCGAGGATAGCTCCCATAATAATGGAGAAAAAAACCAGAGGAAAGCCAGTAGCCAGACCAATCAAGGCAGCTAGCTTAACATCTCCCCAACCCATGCCGCCACGGGAGGCTATGGCAATCAAAAGGAATATAGCAAAGCCAATTCCTCCGCCTAGAGCAGCGTTGGCAACTCCGGTAACCACCCACCGGGTAAGCCAGGGCTGAGGCAATAAAGCCAGGAGCAAAGCCACAACCATGCCGGGATAGACCACCTTGTTCAGGATGAGCCCGTGCTCCAGGTCAATGACAAAAATGATAATGAATAGACAGGCGTAGAAAGCCATAACTCCCAGCCCCACACTTAAGCCGTAATGCCAGTATAGGAAAGCGAATATCAGGCCAGTGGCAAGCTCCACCCAGAATAGCCTCCGGGGTATGGCAGCCTGACAGTACCGACAACGACCACGAAGTCTGAGGTAGCTAAATACGGGGATGAGGTCTTTAACGGCTAGCTTGTTCTGGCAAATTGGGCAATGGGATGGCGGATTTACAATGGACTCATTCCGGGGCAGACGGTCGATGCATACATTGAGGAAGCTGCCTACCGCCAGACCCAGAAGGGCGAATAGGAATATCAGAAGTATTTCCACGGGTGTTTATTGTGGACGTATTATGGACTGAAGTCAATACCTGCTCCGATGAAATCGGGGTTATTGCCAGGCGTAGCTTCTTCTGCCATTGCGAGTCCCGATTTATCGGGACGAAGCAATCTGGGTGGAAAATAGAATTGCCATCATTTTAAACAGGCTGCCAGCTCAGGAAAGGATAGGTCACTCCATTGACGATATTCCAGATATAGGAATGGTTGCGCGTGCCAGCATTGGCGACGGCGATTATGTTCCAGGCTGCACTTGAGAAGGTGGCGATGTTCTTCATTTCTGCCGTACTCTTGCGCGTCCCGCCATCCGAAGTATATCGCCTGCTGGTTTGGCGGTCCCAGAAGGAATTGCTTGCACTGCTTGCACTGCCCACACCTACCAGCCCGCCAACATGCTCATCGCCAGTCACGCTGCCGGTAGAATATGAGTTGTCTACAGTGTAATAATTCACTCCCACCAGACCGCCGACGGCCCAATTGCCGGTCACGCTGCCGGTGGAATAGGAGTTGCTTACGATACTGTCAGTGTCCAACCCATAATCATTCCATCCCACCAGACCGCCAACACGCTGATCGCCGGTCACGCCAATGGTGGAACAAGAATTGCTCACGGTGCCGAGGTTATACCCCACCAGACCGCCGACGGCCCTATTGCCGGTCACGGTGCCGGTGGAATAGGAATGGCTCACACTGCCGGTACTGAATCCCACCAGACCGCCAACATAATAGTTGCCCGCTACGTTCACGTTCTCATCTCCCACCTGAGTGATGTTTCCACCGGGGGCAAGGAATCCGAACAATCCAACATAGGAAACAAATTCAAACTCGAAGCTCAAGTTCGAGATTTTGTGACCATTGCCATCAAACTCTCCAGCCAGATAAGGGATGTAGAAGTTGGGTTCACTAGCTAAGTCCAGGTCATTTGTCAATCTGAATTTCAATGAAGCATTATGACCAACTGCCAGTAGCTGTTTGAGATCATTGACATCGCTTATCAAGTAATAACCATTCTCTTGAGAAAGCCTTCCATTGATATCTAAAAACTTATCATTGGCGAGCCACTGGTCAAAGTCTTCACCGGACAAAGCTCCGATAGTAATTATGTTCTCGCCATTAATCAGGACCTCATCGTAGTTATAATAGGAGTTACTCCCGAGACCAAACCCTGCCAGACCGCCGACACCATCTTCGCCAGTCACACTGCCAGTGGAATAGGAGTTGCTTACATCGCCCGTACCTACCAGACCGCCAACATACTTACAACCAGTCACGCTGCCGGTGGAATAGGAATTGCCTACATCGCCCTCATTCAATCCTATCAGACCGCCGACCATATCTCCGCCACTCACGCTAGCGTTGGAATAAGAATTGCTCACGATGCCCGGAGCGTTCCACTCGTTATTCCCGACCTTCACAGTGCTCTTAATGTTGGATCCTACCAGACCGCCAAAATTGCATTTTTTTCCAGTTACGGTGCCGCTGGAATAGGAGTCGCTCACGGTGCCATAACTTTGTCCCACCAGACCACCAACAGAACCAGCGCCAGTTATGTTTATGTTTTCGACACCCACTTGACTGACTTCTCCACCGGGAGCAAGGTACCCAAACAATCCAACATGGCAAACGAATCCAGAGTTGAAGCTTAAGTTGGAGATTTTGTGACCATTGCCATCGAACTCTCCCGTCAAATACGGGATGTACAAGCCGGGTTCAGTAGCCAAATTGAGGTCGCTTGTCAATCTGAACTTCAGATTAGCATTTTGACCGAACGCCAGCAGCTGCTTGAAATCACTGACATCGTTTATCAGGTAATAACCGTCTTCTTGGGAAAGCCTTTCATTGATGTCTAAAGATTTATCATTAGCCAGCCATTGGTCAAAGTCTTCACCGGACAAAGCTCCGATGGTGATTATGTTCTGGCCATTAATCAGGCTGTCATCATAATCATAGTAGGAGTTGTTCACGTTGATCCCCAGCGCAGTGACACCCGGCCATGGAAAAATTTGATACGGGTCCCCTGACCAACTCCACTGAGTCCAATGATTATCTCCCACCAGACCGCCAACACCAGTTTCGCCAGTCACGCTGGCGGTGGAGTAAGAGTCGCTCACAGTCCCACCACGAGTTTGTCCGATAAATCCTACCAGACCGCCAACATGCTCATAACCGGTCACGCTGCCGCTGGAATAGGAGTTATTCACAGTGCCGTCCCAGTTTTCCCCCACCAGACCGCCGACAGACCAAGTGCCCGCCACATTGCCGGTGAAATGGGAGTTGCTCACAGTGCCGAAATTACTTCCCACCAGACCGCCAACAGACTCATAACCAGTTACGCTGCCGGTAAAATAGGAGTCGATAAAAACGGCGTTACCATATCCCGCCAGACCACCGACACCATCATTGCCGGTCACACTGCCGCTGGAATGGGAGTTGCTAACAGCAACGGCATCATCACCATAGATGACCATATCATGGATGCTCCCCGCCAGAGCACCTACAGAATCTCCGCCAATCACAGTAACGTTCGTCACGCCGATATCTTTAATGACTCCATCGTCGACATACTTAAAAATCCCGACACTATCTTCATCGGGGCGGTTGATAAACAGGTCACGTATCTCGTATCCTTGCCCATCCAAAGTACCCATGAAGCCTGTAAAAGCGGTGGGACCATGTGGATGATAGATTCCAATTGGCTGCCAGCCTTTTCCTCCATTAGCTGTCGGGCTCGCCAGTTCCTCATAACCGGCAATAGTGGAGTCAAGATCGTTCATTAGAGTGTGATGGCCCTCCAGGTTGTCCCTGACATCATCCAAATCATACCAGGTCCTTATTTCCAGGTTTTGTGAAGGAGTATAACCGTCACCGGGACAGCCTACCATCCCGACAATTAAGGCTAGCGTAATCAAAAATATGCTAACTCTTGTCACGTAGCAATTCAGTTTTCTCAACATATCTAGATTAAAATATTATAGGCTACTTTCGTTAAGGTCCTATTAATTTTAGGCATATGTTACAATTTTTTGAGTGAGTATATCGCATCACTTGCACTGCTAAGGGAATTGATTTGGTGCGTGTAGCAGTTGGAATATGACCTAACAGGCGAGCCTACTTGCCTTGTCGTATAAAAAGTTACTTCCCCATCTGTCATTGTGAGTCCCGATTTATTGGGACGAAGCAATCTCACTTATGAGGCTGGACACTGAATTAGGATGATAATATAGTAATGTAGTTGCCAAATTTATTTAGCGGTTATGTCTGAGGAATCGGGTAACTACAAAAATCGGGGGTGAAGGGCAATATGTCAGCGAAGTACTATGTTGGTTGCAGTGGTTGGCATTATGAGCATTGGCGCGGGCTTTATTACCCCAAAGAATTGCCAAAGACTGAATGGCTGCAATTCTACGCCCGACAATTTAATACCGTGGAGCTCAATAACAGTTTTTATAAGCTGCCTTCGGAGAAAGCGTTCACCGCCTGGCGAGAATCCACACCCGACAACTTCACTTTTGCTGTTAAGGTGAGCCGATTCATCACGCACATAAAAAGGTTAAAGAATTTAGGTTCATCGTTGGAGAACTTTCTATCTCGGGCTGCTTTCTTGGGGAAAAAACTGGGTCCTTTGCTATATCAACTGCCTCCCAGCATGAAGCGCAACGATGAGCTATTACAGAATTTCTTATCTTCGTTGCCGCCAAAATATCAGCATGTAATTGAATTTCGCCATGAATCCTGGATTGATGACGCTGTATTCGATATTTTACGGGGGCACAATGTTGGGTTGTGCGTTTTCGACATGCCCGGCTTTAGCTGTCCCTTGATAGCTACCAGTGATTTTGCCTATGTCCGTTTCCATGGCAGCGAGGGTCTGTATTCCAGTTGTTACTCTGACGAAGAGCTTTCCCAATGGGCGCAGAGGATTGCTCGGCTGGGGCAAAACGTTAAAGCCAGCTACATCTATTTTAATAATGATGCTGAGGCATTTGCGGTCGAGAATGCTATAACGCTGGGGAATTTTTTAAATATCCCTTAACCTTTTGTGCCAGGGCCGGGGTTATGCCTTCTGTCTGGCTGAGCTCCTCCGACGAAGCCTCCTTGATAGCTTCAATTGAACCAAACTTTTTTAGCAAGGCCTTCTTTCGCCTTGGCCCGATGCCGGGGATGTTGTCCAGAGCAGAAGTAATGACTTCTTTGTGGCGCAGCCTCCGGTGGTAACTTATAGCGAAGCGATGGGCTTCATTCCGGGCCCTTTGTAGTATATGGAGGGCTGGAGAATCTTTAGCTATGTAAACTGGCTGGGAGTCGCCGGGTATAAATACCTCCTCGTTTTCTTTAGCCAGGCTGGCCATGGGGATAGCATCTAGCCCTAATTCTTGCCTCACCTCCAGGGCAGCATTAAGTTGTCCCTTGCCGCCGTCAATGAGGACGAGGTCGGGAATGATTGTCCAGGTGCCTTCGCCTGTCAGACCCCTTTTAAATCTGCGCCTCAATGTCTCTTGAATCATGGCATAATCGTCAGCGCCAGCCACAGTTTTGATACGGAAGCGGCGATAATGTGCTGGTTTCGGCCAGCCTTTTTCCAAAACAACCATGCTGCTCACAGCCAAAGTGCCCTGAATATTAGAGACATCATAACATTCTATTCTCCGGGGCATTTTGGGCAAGCGTAGTCTGTTTTTTAACTCTTGTAAGCCGGAGCTTATAACATCTACCTTCATTTCTTTAGCTTGGGCTAGTTCTAAACCTTGCGCAGCGTTTTCAGCCACTGTATCCACCAGCTTCTTTTTGGCTCCCCGCTGGGGCACTTGAAGCTCCACCCTGCTCCCTCTTTGCTGTTTGAGCCATTCAGAAAGCACTGCTGGCTCGTCCACCGGGTGCTGAAGCAATATCAGCGGTGGGATATGTGAAGCCGAGGCATAGTATTGTTTAACAAAACTGGTCATTATTTGCCCGGGAGACTCGCCCCGGATGCCTTCCATAATAAAATGGTCTTGGCCAATAAGTTTATTATTGCGAATAGAAAAGAGCTTGACATAAGCCTGTTTTTCATTTTGTGCCAGACCGATGATATCCTTTTCCCCTTGTAGTGTTATTGCAATCCTCTGCCCCTCTATGACTTTTTCTATGGCCTTAATTTGGTCGCGCAGCAAAGCTGCCTTCTCAAACTGAAGCTGCTGCGCTGCGGCTTTCATCTTGGCGTTTAATTCACGAAGAATAAGTTCCTGCTTCCCTTGTAAGAATAAGATGACCTGGTTTATTACGTCGTGGTATTCCTGTTTTTCCACTGCTCCAATGCATGGTCCGAGACAGCGATGGATATAATACTCGAGACAAGGCCGCTTATCTTTACCCTCGATGCGCTTTCGGCAACTGCGAAAAGGAAAGATTTTCTTTATTAACCTTAAGGTTTTGCGTACCGAGCCAGCACTGGCAAAAGGTCCAAAGTACCTGGCTCCATCTTTCTGAACCCGGCGGGTGATGTAAACACCAGGCCAATCTTCGTTAATGTCTATCTTGAGGTAAGGAAAAGTCTTGTTATCTTTAAGGCGCACATTGTACCGCGGGGTATATTTCTTTATCATGTTGCATTCCAGGATAAGCGCCTCTTGCTCGGAATTGGTAACTACGAACTCGAAATCCTGTATTTTTGACACTAATCTTTGAATCTTGGCTGATAGGCTAGAGGGGGCACCAAAATAGCTCTTTACTCGATTACTCAAGTTAGCAGCCTTGCCAACGTAGATAACCTTACCCTCTTTGTCCTTAAACAGATAAACTCCGGGCTTTGCTGGCAAAGCTTTTAATTGCTCTGATTTCACGGCAAATTTATTGTAGCAGGTGGTTTGTATAGAGACAAAATAACTCGGGTTGTGTTACAATAATCACTAATTTCATGAAAATTTCATGAAAAATTGGTGTCGCCCTTTTACACAAGTCTCGGAAATGCCAATGGATAAATTTGGGGTCCCCTGAAAAGCGAAGTTTTTCAGGGGTGAGTAATTTATGATGAAGCTGGATATCGAAGCCTTCCTTAAATATTTGACCAAGGACAAAGGCTATTCCCGGAATACTGTGGCTGCTTATCGCAATGATTTGACTCAAATGGCAGCCTTTATTACTGTAGAGCAGGCAAATGGCATAATCAAGTCCTATGGTGAGCTTTTGAAGAGCTATTTGCTCAAGCTCAGAGAGAAGAGATACTCTGTGGCCACAACCGCTCGCAAGGTCGCATCAGCCAAATCATTCTTCAAATTTATGGTTGATTCGGGGAGGATGAAGGAGAATCCGACACAAAATTTGCCCTCTCCTCAAGTTAGCAGGCATGCACTCAACTTCTTATCTCCCCCTGAGTACCAGAAGCTGCTTGCCGAGGCCACAAAGCTATCCACTCCGGAAGCTAAAAGAGATGTGGTGATGTTGGAATTACTTTATGCCACTGGTTTACGCATAAGCGAATTAGTGTCATTAAGTGTCAAAAATATTGATTTGAGGCAAAATTGTGTGCATATTAATTCTAAGAGACAAGTTCCTTTTGACCATCGCTTAAGCCAGATTTTAGGAAAATTCCTCAGAAGTGATAGGCTGGATTTATTATATGACGAGGGAGAGGAAGCCCTATTTCTTAACCGACGTGGTAAGAGGCTGACCCGGCAAGGGTTCTGGCAGATTATTAAAAGTTATGCCTCCAGGGCAGGTCTGGGTGGCAAGGTCACACCACAGGCCTTGCGTCATAGCTTCGCTAGACGTAAATTACAGAGTGGCACTGAGCTTCGTCAACTCCAGCAACTTTTAGGTCATGCCTATATTTCCAGCACAAGAGTTTATAAGCAACCTGCACCAAGGGGAGGATAATGCCGAAAAAATCACGGCGTGCTAAGGCTAAGCATCGAACTAGGGTGGCCAAGGCGGCACAGGAGGGGCGTTCGCAACAACTGGGGCCGCTGCCTGCTGAGTTACAATCACCGACCCAGGTGTCCCCAAAAGCCCAAGATTTCACCAGCCGCTATCAATATGTTATGCCTGAAATAAAACGCATCGGCATCATTGCTGGAGCTATAATTCTAGTCCTCATAATCCTGTCTTTTGTTCTTGGTTGACATCTTCGGTTGGTGAACTGCGGTGGATTTAGAGCAGGCGAGGCAGAGTTTACTTAGATATCTTGACCACGAAATCGCCGACAACCGTGTAGTTGACGCTATGAGGCGTGTTCCCCGTGAAGCCTTTGTATCACAAGAGCAATATCATGCCGCTTATGACGATAGACCCTTAAGCATTGGCTTTGGGCAAACCATCTCCCAGCCCTTCATTGTGGCTCTGATGGTACAAGCTTTGGAGCTCAGGGGGGATGAAAAGGTGCTGGAGCTGGGCACTGGAAGCGGCTACGAGGCAGCGATACTAGCTGAGTTAGCTCAAAAAGTAGTTACCGTGGAGTGTATACCTGAATTGGCGGAATCGGCCAGGCAAGTTCTGGATAAGCTTGGTTATTCCAACATCGAAGTTCACATGGCTGGCAAAACTTTGGGTTGGCCAGAGGGAGCCCCTTACGATGCTATTATAGTTTCTGCTGGTGCTCCCACTGTGCCTCAAGTTCTTGTGGAGCAACTAACGTGGAATGGGCGATTGGTAATACCTGTAGGCTCTCGATGGCAGCAAGAATTACTCAGGGTCACTAAACTGAGGAAAGGAAACCAGATAGAAAACTTAGGTGGCTGCTATTTCGTGCCACTTATTGGTGAAGGTGCCTGGGAAGAGTGAAAAGGCAGGTGAAATTCTGAGAAATCTCTCGAAAGAAACCTGAGGGTGAAATTGCCCAATCGTCTGAAATGTTACTTAGTTGCCTACTAAGATATATCGTGGCTCCTTAACTCCATAATATTTCTTGGACACCGCACAAAAAACCTATTGACAGTTTCCTAGATAGCGGTATAACATTGGAATACCATCTATCAGAAATAGTATTTTAAGTACTAACATCAGGGTCGGTGGTCAAGTGTGTGCCATAGAGGATTGCGCTAATTCCCACTATGCTGAGCCTAGCATACATAGAAGTGTGAACTGGGCTCTTTTTTCCTGCCGCAGCAAAATCAACCCTCCCTTTCAAAACCCAGGGTCATTGCCAGACATAGCCGAGGCAATGGCTCTTCCCCTTGATAGGATAGGGATAAAAGTTTGTGCGGAGTTTCTCGAGGGATGAGGACAAACATAAGACAGTGAACAAGGGATGTGCAGCTATAAGAAGAGGAAAATTGATGGGTAAAACCTTCGGGATTGCACTTGTGCCTGTGCTGGGTGGGGCGATGCCCAGTGGCACCCCCGTGACAGTGCGGGGGGCTTATATATTGTAGTTTACAAGCTGCAATTTTTGGAGCAAGCAGACTGTTAGAGGGTCTAAATGATGTAGGAGGTGATAGTCTATGAATACATCAAGATTATTGATAGCCCTGGGTGTTATCCTTTGCCTGGTGCTGTCGCCTGTTATTGCACTTATGTCAGCAAACACCGCCCAGGCTCAGCCAGCCGATAGCCCCTGGCCTATGTCCGGCCAGAACCCGCAGCGCACCGCTAGAAGTCCTTACAGTGGTCCTGAGGTACCGAAACTGAAGTGGAGCTTCACCACGGGGGACCAGGTCATGTCCTCCCCCGCCATCGGGGCTGACGGCACCATCTATGTCGGCTCTTTTGATAAAAAACTCTATGCCATAAACCCCGACGGCAGCCAGAGGTGGGGCTTCGCCACAGGGGGCAGCGTCTACTCCTCCCCCGCCATCGGGGCTGACGGCACCATCTATGTCGGCTCTTTTGATAAAAAACTCTATGCCATAAACCCCGACGGCAGCCCGAAGTGGAGCTTCA
>Ga0315541_1000191_pt1 | contig 65424 bp, 46 predicted proteins | sample SalMarSW160190MG_FD_203095 | JGI IMG/M metagenome (GOLD analysis project Ga0315541, IMG submission 203095) | Salt marsh sediment microbial communities from the Plum Island Ecosystem LTER, Massachusetts, United States - Salt Marsh Sediment SW1601-190 ... | reverse complement strand
AAAGAAAAAAATACCAATGCGAATTTGCTCACAACGCCCAACCACCAAAAACACCCCTCAAATGCCCCATCTATAGGGCTCCCTTGCCTGTCCCGTTACGATCCTTCGGAATCGCTGAGTCAAGTCCTCGATTCCGCCTTTCGCCATGAAGGCCCCGGGATCTTCCTCGCCCCACTCGCCGACATCGTCCAGCCGCAGGTCAACGAAACCGCGGACTTCGATTTCGTGCTCCGGGCCCGTGAGAACATTGATCTGCGGAGTAGGATACCCTGGCGTGAGGTATACGAGGACCGGCGTCACTTTGACTTTTCCTTCGGAAGCTCCTGCCAGCGTACCTGTAAACCACCACTCGGAATGGCCCGGTTCGGAAGGGATCTCACCCGGCCAGAGCTCTCGCCAATGGGAGGCTTTTGCGACTGTCCCCGAGCCCTCGACGTTGGTGATCACCCACTCTACAGTCGGGTCAATACTCATCGCCTCATACTGCCCTTGCGGGTCCATCTCCACAAGCGTGGCAAAGAGGGGCATTCGTTCTCCGATGAGAAGCGTATCTTTCGGAACGTCGGAGAGAAGGTCGATTGCGGGCTTCTCCAACACTGTGAAGGTGACGGTATCCTGAACACAGCCGATCTCGCACCCCTCCCCCTCCGCGTAATAGCGCCCCGTGATCGTGTGTTCTCCGGCAACGGAGGGGCTGAAACGAATATGGTAAGGCGACATAGTCAGTTGATTATCCCAACCAGTATCCCCCGGAGAGTGCTCCCACACTATCACAGGGTCCTGGTCGTCCGGGTGAGGCGAATATATGGCGACGATGTCAATCCACAGGTGCTCGTCGATAATGACGGGTTGGCCGATGCTGAAATCCTCCCAGTTGATGTTGAAAGGGTCCTCCCCCACCCCCTTTTTGAGCGACAGGACGATGTAGTAGGGTCTGGGGCTGGGATAGCAAACGAACCTTCGCCCTCTCTCGTCGCTGTGTTCCCTGTAAGGTGCCTGGATAGACGGCCAATAATGGGACGCCGGCGCGATTCTTAGTACGCGGTCTTTCGCTCCATAGGAAGGCGGCCGCGTTAGCCTCCGCCTATTCCATACCCAGGTACTCTTTAATCCAAACCTTGATCTTATTGTACTCCGCCCTGTCCCCGCTGTGTGAATAAGTGAACCAGAAAGTGGGCTCCTGGGGAAGGGCCTCGTGCAAAGCCTCAGCAATGCGCTGCCAGCGCGGTTTCTCCACGCTGACCCCCGCTCGATAAGGTGCTTCCAGGAAAGCCCTGGCCAGCTCCACGACGCAGCCCGGGGAACCGATATAGCCCAGATGCTCGGTCAACATCCATTTGTCCTCCTCCGGCCCCTCTCGGAACTCACGAATGAGCTTCCATTCCAGGTCCCTGTCGCCCAGTTTTGCGAGTGGACTTTGCGCGTCACGTCTCCTCTTCCGGTTGCGCAGCGCGGTGCTCCACTTGACGTACCTGGACGCTCCCTCCGGCACAGGTTCCCGGCGTGCCATGATCTCCACCATCTCCGGAGTCAGAAGAAGCTCCCTTGCGGCGGCGCATCCCAGTTTCCCGAGGAGACGCGCTGCGTTGTGTGTATCAGGATACGCTCGGATCGACTCCAGTATCTCGGGCGTGAAGTCCCGCAGATACAGGTCAGGAACGTTTTCACCACAAAGGTTATAACAGGCCTTGTTTCGGACTCCGGAATCGCTGTCATTGAGATGCTTGACGAAGTAACGGATCACGTGCCGCGCGGTGGTCCCCCCTTTCGCCCGCTCCGCGTGGCCGGGGTAGCAGGCGGAAAGGTAGGACATTATGTTTGCCTTGTCGGCGGAGCTCAGCTCCTGCGCTCTTGTGTAAAGCTCGTCATACATGTCGGGCGTCAGTCTTGCGAAGACCCGCTGCCCCTCCTCAAGACCCAGATTTCTCCGCACAGTCTCAATGACGTTGTGCACTGGATCCGGCTGCTCCTCGGAACTGGACAGGCGAAAAGAGGCGCCGCTTAGAAGTACGATCACAACGCTGGCGGAAATACGGGATACAATATGCATCATCCTCATCTTGACATCACCTCACTATCCTATTCCATTGGCTTTCAGATTCCTCCGCCTTGTAAAACTGAGGCAACTGCCGGAACCGAAGGTTCGTCCCAGTCCAGTCCCCCATCAGATTGTTGACCTCTCCTATATCGCTCAGGCCGCCCGCATGGTGCATGAGCTCATGGGCGAACAGCCACTTGACACGCTCCAGCGTGCTGGTGTAGAAGGATGATGAAACGTATACTCCTCTCTCATGCATGCAGAGCCCGGCCAGCTTAAGGATAACGTAACTCGTGTCCTTTGGGTAGGCATGAGCCAAGCCACCACCCTCGATGTATAGCTTTTCCGGGATCTCGGGGTCTCTGCTCGTAAACCTTACCGTCTCGGAATACATCTCGGAGTAGTCAGCGTTATGCCTCCACAGCGTATACTGCCGGCCCAGGCAGAGAACAGAACCGCCTGCCACGGTAATTTGCGTATGACCCTGCTCGGCGTCGTCGCTCAGCCCCCGATGGCTTTGCAGGTTTTTGACGTAGATTACAGCACTATCGAGCGGCTTGCACTCATCCCAAACCTTAATGTACTCGGGGCCTCGGTCCCACGAACCGTCTCCTGGAAAATATATGTCCAAGATCCCATTTTGCGCGGAGTCGTCGTAAGGCACGTGTACGAGACCGCCGCCACCGCCGTTTTGAAGCTCCACTTCCATCACACATGCCTTAATATACTCGTTCGTTGAGTCCTGTACACTGTCTTTATTGATGTCGTCCAGATACGCTGGGGTAGTCTGACCGTCGTGATAGATTTTCCAGAGCTTATAGGGGTCGCGCTCCGCTGGCCGGTAGATTTTCACCCCGAGTTGAGCGCCGACCGGTCCCCCGGCGCTTCCAAGCCTCGCCTCGAGCAACTCCTCCGCGCTGGTGCCGAGGAGGCTGGATGCTATGAGCTGAAGAGTGTACGGATTGGACTGGGGAAGCGGGTGGATTTTGCCGGGCCGGAACCTATCAAGGTCGGAACTGACAAAATACACGTCCCTGGGATTCGCTCCCTGGATCGTGACATTCACACTGGTCTCCCCGGGATCCAATAGCCATTCCGCCGCAACGGATATCACGTCCATTTCTGGCGGCGGTTTCGTCTTCTGCGGATCGTCGCCGGCGAACATTTCCTCGCCCGAAGAGGCCGCCTGGATCACATCGCACTCCGTTTCCGCCGGCTCACCCAAGCTCGGCCGGATCATGGAAAAGATTCGCAAGGCACACAAGATGCCCTCTGCGGCCGCGGCAACGACGATTTCCTTCCGGAAATATAAGCTCGACGGGGCATTCCGCAGCGAGGGCGTAGCCGTGGCCGATTTCAATGGCGACGGCCAGCTCGACATCGCCGCCGGCAACGTCTATTATGCCGGGCCCGACTGGAGGATGCACCCGATTTTAGGGGAACCGAAGGAGTTCAATCGGAATGGTTACAGTGACGCCTTCCTGTGCTTCGCCGAGGACGTCAACCGCGATGGCGCGATGGATTTGATCGTGGTGGGGTCTCCGGGCCAAGGGACGCACTGGCTGGAGAACCCAGGCAAGGTCGGCGGCGCGTGGAAGAAACACCTGGCCGTTGCGAGCACCGGCAACGAGAGTCCGGCGTACGTTGACCTCGACGCTGACGGCCGCCGGGAACTGGTCTTTATGAATGGTGGGCATTGTGCCTTGGCCCGACCCGGGAAAGACCCTTACCAGCCTTGGACCATTTGTGTCATTGCGGACGATGGTGATCCCGGCGCGGGCCACGGTCTGGGCGTAGGCGACATCAACGGTGACGCCCGGAGCGACGTGCTGATCCCGAGCGGTTGGTGGGAAGGTCCCGTGGACAAAGACCGGTTGCCCTGGACGTTTCACCCTGCCAAGCTTTACGGAGGCGCCCAGTTGTGTGTTTGGGACTTCGACGGCGACGGTGACAACGATGTGGTAGGGAGCAGTCCCCACGACTACGGCGTCTCCTGGTGCGAGCAGACGCCGGAGGGTTGGCGGACCCACGAGGTTGACAAAAGCATCTCTCAGACGCACGCTCTCCATCTGGCCGACATCAACGGCGACGGGCTGATGGATTTCGTCACCGGCAAACGCTTTTGGGCTCACAACGGCCACGATCCGGGATCCTACGAGCCGGCCGCTCTGTGCTGGTTCGAACAGAAACGCAAGGGCGGCCGCCCGGAATGGGTCAAGCACCTGATCGACGCCGACAGCGGGATCGGCCTGCATTTAGAAGTGGTTGATTTAGACAGTGACGGGTTGCTGGACCTTGTCATCTCCAACAAGAAGGGGGTTTACTACTTCCGACAGGTGCGGAAGTTGGATTAGAGGAGGGGCGAGGCCCGCCGTGCTCTGAGTTTCCTCAAATCTGCCATCATCCGAAAGAATCAGATGTCCCCTTCCTCACATACGTGAATTGCCATCCCAACCCATGTCTCATGACATCGGCTTTCCAGGCCTTTTTTCGGGGCCGCGAGCGCGCCCGACGCGGCGAAAATCCTTGACGGCTGGGAGCGCTTCGACATATCTTGAATCGGCAAAGGCTGATGATTTTTATGCGGCGCCCAGGGGTAGAAGAGGAGGTGTGATGAGTGTGAAAGCGGAGAACGCTTCAAAGTTTACGGCTTTGGCGGCAGGGGTGTGGGTGGTCTGCTTCTGTCTGCTCGCGGCGGACGCGGCCGGATGGTATTCTTTTGAAAGGAAGTGGCCAGACGTGCCGGAGTCGTGGCGGTTTGCCTCGCCGCACAGCATAGCGGTGGATTCGTCGGGGAACGTCTTCGTCACCGACACAGAAAATCACAAGGTCAAGAAGTTCGATCCTTCCGGAACTCTTCTTGGGGAGTGGGGCTCGGAGGGAGAGGGGGAAGGACAGTTCAGGTATCCTCGCGGTGTTGCCGTGGACTCGTCCGGCAACGTCTTCGTCGTGGACACCGATAACCGGAGGATTCAAAAATTCGATTCGTCGGGGAGCTTCCTCGCCGAATGGGGTTCGCACGGCTCCGGCGACGGACAGTTTGGCGGAGGCGGCTACGGCCAGGGCCCCGGCCCCATGGGCATAGCCGTGGATTCGTCCGGAAGCGTTTTCGTCGCGGACACCGAGAACCATCGCATACAGGAATTCGATTCTTCGGGGAGCTTCCTCGCAAAATGGGGTTCCTATGGCTCCGGCGACGGAGAGTTTAGCTCACCTCAAGGCGTAGCAGTGGATTCCTCGGGGCACATCTTCGTCGCTGATACCGGCAACGACAGGATTCAGAGGTTCAATTCGCCCGGGGATTTCCTCCTGAAATGGGGTTCTCACGGCTCGGGCAACGGACAGCTCAGCTCGCCCGGCGGCATAGTCACGGACTCGGCAGGCGACATCCTCGTTGCGGACACTGAAAACAATCGGATTCAGAAGTTCGACTCCATGGGGAATTTCGTCGTGGCATGGGGGAACGCAGGCTCCGCGGAAGGAGAGTTTGACTCTCCGGGCGGTATAGTCGTGGAGCTGGCGGGGAACATCCTGGTCGCGGACACCGGCAATGACAGGATTCAGGAGCTTGATTCATCGGGGAATTTCCTCGCGAAGTGGGGTTGCAGAAGCTCCGCCGATGGAGAGTTCAGTGGGCCGGGTAGCCTGGCGGCGGATTCGTCGGGAAACGTATTCGTCGTTGACACCGGCAATGATAGGGTCGAAAGATTCGACTCCTCGGGGAATTTCCTCGCGAAATGGGGGTCGAAAGGCTCTGGCAACGGGGAATTTGCGTGGCCATTTGTGTGGCCGCCCGGCATAGCGGTGGACGCGTCGGGAAACGTCCTCGTCGCGGATACCGGCAACGCCAGAATTCAGAAGTTCGACTCCTCGGGGACTTTTGTGGATAAATGGAGTTACAACGATCCCGCCGGCGGGGCTCCTCTCCAGCCTTATGGCGTCGCAGTGGGCCCATCGGGAAACGTCTTCGTCACCGATGCCGAACACTGCTGGGTTTTGGAATTCGATTCGGCCGGGAGTTTCGTGAACAAATGGGGCTCCTTGGGCTCCGGCGACGCACAATTTAATGGACCCCGAGGGATAGCGGTGGATTTGTGGGGGAACGTTTTCGTCGCCGATAGCGGCAACCATAGGATTCAGGAGTTCGATTCCTCGGGGAACTTCCTCGTCCAATGGGGTTCGGAGGGCCCCGGCGATGGAGAGTTCAGTAATCCGTACAGCATAGCGGTGGATTCGTCCGGCAACGTCTTCGTCGCCGACACCGACAACCATAGGATTCAGGAGTTCGATTCCTCGGGGAACTTCCTCGCCCAATGGGGTTCGGAGGGATCCGGCGAGGGAGAGTTCAGAAGTCCGCACGGGATAGCGGTGGATTCGTCCGGCAACGTCTTCGTCGCAGACACCGACAACCACAGGATTCAGAAATTCCGCCGGCTCCAACCGATGCTCTCGCTCCAACCGGATTCGCTTTCCAATTCCTGCGACGGTGGACAGGACGCCCCTTCCCAGAACTTTGACGTGTGGAACTCCGGCGGAGGGACGCTCTCTTACGCGATAGATGACGATGCCGCGTGGCTTTCCTGCGGTCCGAGCAGCGGCAGTTCCGAGGGGGAGCACGACACTATCACTGTGAGCTATAACACATCCGCCCTGGAGCAAGGGACTTACCATGCGACAATCACCATCTCCGACCCGAACGCCGGTAATACCCCCCAGCAGGTTGAGGTTACGCTTACTGTGCGCTCGAACATCCCGGCGATTGGATGTCAACCGACTTCGCTCTACAGTTTCTGCGACCAGGGACAGAATGCCCTTCCGAAGGCGTTTGATGTGTTCAATTCAGGTGGTGGAACGCTCTCTTACACGATAGGCGACGATGTTGGCTGGCTTATCTGCACTCCGGAAAGCGGCACTTCCACCCGCGAACGTGACACCATCACGGTCATGTACAATACCTCCGGTCTGGAGCCGGGAAGCTACTCGGCGATGATAACTGTATCCGCCCCGAACGTCACCAACAGCCCTCAGCACGTTCACGTGAGCCTGACGGTGCGAGCGCAGCCCGCGACGATTGGGTGTCAGCCCGATTCGCTTTCCAACGCCTGCGACCAGAGAGAAGACGCCCGTTCGCAGAGCTTTGAGGTGTGGAACACAGGCGGAGGCACGCTCTCCTATGCGATAGCCGACGACGCGGACTGGCTTTCCTGTACCCCGAGCGGCGGCATTTCCATCGGCGAGCACGACACCGTCATTGTGAACTACGATACCTCCGTCCTGGAAGCGGGAGACTATTCCGCGACTATCACAGTATCGGACCCGAACGCCACCAACACCCCGCAGACGATTGACGTGAGCATAACTGTGCATCCAGTAACCGCCGAAGGAACCCTCGCCGTCGGGTCGGAGACAACCGTTAAGGGAGACCAGACCGCCTTCTCCATCACAATCAGTCTCGATTTGCCCTTCGACCTGACCTACCTTGCTCTGACAGTAGAGTTCGACTCGGGGCTTTTCCAAGCACTCGACTATACGCAGGAGGGGAGGGTCGCCGCGGCGCCCTCCCCAGACGGCATTGACAACAACGCAGGGGAAGTGCGATTCGTATGGCTCAGCTTGAGGGGCGAGGCCGTCATCCCCGCGGGCAGCGGCCCCTTCGCAACGATTCAGTTCCAACAAAAGGCGGGCGCCAGCGAAGGCACGTATCCGTTAGCGCTCTGGGCTGTGGAGGCAAGGTACGGCCCAGAGGTTTATCACCTCCAGTTGATAGACGGTGAAATCCGGGTTGTAAAAGGAAGCCTCGATGTTGACCGCAATGGCGCGGTTGAGGCAGCCACAGACATCGTTTACATTTACCGATACCTCGTCGAAATGCCGACGACCGTGCCGTCACCGTTTCGTGAAATTGACCCCTCCATCCCGCCCGATGGCGAGATCGAAAGCCGGATTGATTCTCTCAAACCTTTGCTGGATGTAGATGCCGGCGGCGGAGACCCCGACCCCGCGACCGATGTAGTTTACATCTACCGGTATCTGGCGGGGATGCCCACAACCGTGCCGACGGCCTTCCGTGACGTTGACCCGTCAATTCCACCTGACGAGGAAATAAACGCTCGCGTTGACGCGATTAACGTCGCCGGAGCAGAGGGGGCGCCGCCGCAGAGTCCGGCATCTGCGACCTCGCCGGCCGAGAAATCAACCACCGGCATGCTCCGCGTCGCCCAGGTCGCGGGCCGAGGCGGCGAATCCATCTCAGTCCAAATCGCTCTCGATAGTTCCGATGACGACCTGACGTACCTGCGGTTGTGGGTGGAGTACGACAGGACAAAGCTGTCCCCGACGCTATTGCAGAAGGCGGGGCGTACGTCGGTCGAGCCTATGCCTGATTGGCTGGATGAAGAAAACGGCCAAATCCGTGCGGTCGTCGAGAGTTTCCGAGGGGATGTCGTCATCCCCAGGGGGAGCGGCGCCGTTCTTGAAATGGCCTTCGATGTGCTCGAGGATACGACTTCTTCGGAGTCGCTGCGCATTGTTGAAGATGTCGAGGCAGGGCTCGGGCCGAAAAAGGCCCTCGTTACCATATTGCGCCCGGCTGTGATAGGACTGAGCCCGAGCGGGGGTGTGAGCCTTATGTGGCAGCCCTTCGGTGACGGTTCCTACACCGTCTTTTATTGCGAGGATCTCTCGATAGGAAATTGGACGCCCGTCGAGGGAACTGATTGGCCCGTCACCGATACATCCTGGCAAGGCGAATCGCCTTCGAGCGTCCGCCGACGCTTCTATCGCGTGAAGTCAGAGTAGCCGCTGCGCCTGAGGCGCGAAGTCAACTGAAGTCAGCGGTCGAGAAGCCCGGCTGAAGCCCCGCCTCGGCGGGGAGGCGAAAAAGGCGCGCCGAGGCGGCGTTACTCGGAATTTTTAGCCCCCGAATACAGCCGGACCCCGTGGCACAACTATGTTGCCTTTCGACGGACGTGTGATATATATAGGAGAATTGACTCTCCATTATTGGGCATGGTCGGAGGTTTTTTTAGGTTTTCGTTAACTCGCGTTTTCGCCTCGGCGTGAGCGCGTGAACACGCAAGGGGGCTTTCATGGCGGATGAGAACGGAAAGAAGGCTGGCAAGCGAGGAAGCAGGATGAGGTTACTGAGACGGCTTGTCCAGGCTCTGTCCCTCCTTCTCTTCTACGTTCTCCTCATCTTTACACTCGAACCGTACACCTCCCCGGTGGCGACGAACCTCTTCCTCAAACTCAGCCCGCTGAACGCTCTTTCGACGCTCCTGTCGAGCAGAGCGTTCTTTCCCGGAATCTGGATCCCGCTGATACCGGTTGTGCTGACTCTGTTGCTTGGCAGATTCTTCTGCGGTTGGGTTTGCCCCATGGGCGCCACAATAGATATATGCGACCACTTCACGCGGAGGCTCAGGAAGAAGTTTGCCCCGCGAAAAAGGAAAACCCATCACATAAAATACTACATCCTGATAATCGTTGCCATCTTTGCGGTTTTCCAGCTCAACGTCTCCGGTTGGTTCGACCCTATCAGCCTGGCTACGCGGACGTACGCGCTGGTTTTCCACCCGTACGCTTATTTCCTTGTGGGGCACGGCTTCAGCACCATCGGCAACCTCAATCCGGGCGGGCCCATTGATGGTGCCTTGCAGGGCATTCAGCGATACCTCTTCCACCCGCCCTCGCCGTACGGCGGCTTTTACCAGCCGTACTTCGCTCAGCACGGGCTTGTTGCGCTAATCTTTCTCACCATCGTTTTCCTCGGCGTGTGGCGGCGACGGTTTTACTGTCGGAACATCTGCCCCCTCGGCGCCCTTTTCGCGTTACTCGGCCGCTTCTCATTCATCAGACGCCGGGTGAACGACAATTGTACCGAATGCGAGCTCTGCCTGAGAAATTGCCGCATGGGGGCCATCGGCGCCAGCGGAAAAGGAACGATGCGAGGCGAATGCATCGAATGTTTCGACTGTGAGGTTGTCTGCCCGAAAGCCGCCATTTCGTTCAGGCCAGGCAAAAACGGAGAGAGCTCCGCTGGCGACTGCTCGGTCATCGAGCGTGTAGATTTCACACGCAGGGAAGTCATCGGTTCCGTTGCGGGGGGGCTTGGGCTGCTCCCGTTTTTCAAACTCAATCTCCTCACCGAAAAGGATAGAATGCGCGACGTCAAGGGTCCGGGCGAGCCGGTCTCTTTGACCATCAGGCCCCCGGGGACTCTCGGGGTTGACGAAGCAAGAAAACTCGGCGTCACCGACGAGGAATATTTCCTGAGCAAGTGCATCCGGTGCGGTGAGTGCATGAAGGTCTGTCCGACAAACGGGCTTCAGCCATTGCTCCTTCAGGAGGGAATCCAGGGATTATGGACGCCAACCCTCGTCCCGAGGATCGGTCACTGCGAATACGACTGTACGCTGTGCATGGAGGTTTGTCCCACGGGCGCGTTGAGCCTGATTGGAAAGACGAAGGAGGAGAAGGTCGAGGGCAAACATAAGTTCGTTATCGGCAAGGCGCGTTTTAATCGCAACAAATGCATACCGTGGCGAGCGTTCGACCAGTGGACCGAGGATACGGAATGGTCCGACGATTTCAATTGCAAAACGTGCGAGGAGCACTGCCCCGCCAGGGACGAAAAGGACGAGCGGAAAGCGATTGTCATCATCCCGTTCCCCGTTCAGACAAAGGATGGCCCTCGCTCCATTGACCGCCTTGCCGTGGTAGATGACATTTGCATCGGCTGTGGAATCTGCGAGAAAGTCTGCCCCGTGGAAGGGGGCGCCGCGATACAAGTTTATCGAACCGAGCGTAGAGGTTTCACCAGCGTTCGCGGCGGAGCGCGCAGACCGTGATAGGAGTTGGACAGGATAACAGGATTCTGCACGATAATTGTGTGCATCTTGTTAATCTTGTCTAAAAAGTCGCAATGCTTCCGACCATTCTGGGAGTCATCTTTTCTTACCTCGTTGGCTCGATTCCATTCGGGTATCTTGCCGGGAGAGTTCTCAAGGGCATTGACATCAGGAAACATGGCAGCGGCAACATCGGCGCCACCAATGTCCTGAGAACCCTCGGAACGGCGCCCGGCATCGCCCTGTTGGTCGTGGATGCCGGCAAAGGGTTGTTCTCCGTTCTGGTAATCGCGAGCCTGGTTCATCGCTTCGCACCATCTCCGGACATCTTCATTTTGAAATCCCTCTGCGGGGCGGCCGCGATAAGCGGACACGACTGCTCGGTTTTCCTCCGCTTCAAAGGGGGGAAAGGTGTGGCGACTGGGCTGGGTGTTTTCTTCTCTCTGGCGCCGCTCTATGCGCTGTTTTCACTGTTTCCCTTCCTCGTTGCAGTCGTTCTTACGAGGCACGTTTCCGTCGGTTCGTTAGTTCTTGCGGCGTGCTTTCCCACCGTCATGCTGGTAGCCGGGAAACCAGCAGCGTATTCGGTTTTGGGCTTCTTCTGGTTGCTTTCTGTGGTATATTTGCATCGCCAAAACATACGCAGGCTATTGCACGGCACAGAAAGCTCAATAACACACAAAGTTCAAGTATCACCTGAGGAACGATGAGCGATTTCGGATTTCGGACTTCAGACTTCAGATCTCAGATTCCGCAATCCGCAATCCGCAATCCGCAATGGAGAATAGCCGTCATTGGCGATGGTGGTTGGGGAACGGCACTCGCAATCCTCCTCCACAACAAAGGCCACAATGTAATCGTGTGGGGCGCCTTCCCAGATTACGTCGAGGTCCTCAAGGAGAAGCGGCAGAACATCAAGTACCTGCCGGGCGTTCCAATCCCTCCGAACCTCCCGCTGACCGCTGACCTTTCAGAGGCGTGTCGCGAAAGGGACGTTATCTTTCTCGTGACTCCATCACATTTTCTCCGGGCTACTTGCCGGAGAATGAAGCCTTACGTCTCTCCGAAGCACATCATAGTGAGCGCCACTAAAGGTCTGGAAACCGGCACGTTACTTCGCATGTCTCAAGTTATCTGTGAGGTCTTCGGAGATGTTCGCGTCGCCGTGCTGTCCGGTCCCACTCTCGCCCCCGAGGTCGCCTGCGGGCATCCCACCGCAGCCACGGTGTCTTCCCCGATGCCCTCCGTCGCCAAAACGGTGCAGGACATTCTGATGACGGACAAGCTGCGAATTTACACGAATCGCGACATGGTCGGAGTCGAGCTTGGAGGGTCGCTCAAGAATGTCGTAGCTATTGCGGCGGGAATCGTTGACGGGATGCAGCTCGGCGCCAATACCAAGTCAACACTCATCACCAGAGGTCTGGTTGAGATAGCTCGCCTCGGCGTGGCGATGGGGGGCGACCGTCGAACGTTTTCCGGACTGAGCGGCCTCGGCGACCTTTTCACCACCGCCCTGAGCGACCTGAGCAGAAACCACAACTTCGGTTTTCAGATAGGAACGGGCATGTCCGTGGAAGAAGCGAGGGCGAGCACGGAAATGGTCATCGAGGGAATCAGGACAGCCAAAGCCGCCACGCGTCTCGCGTGGAAACATGGTGTCGAAATGCCCATAACTCAGGAGGTTTATCGTATAATATATAAAGGTGAGGGTCCGCGAGAGGCGATTTCCACGCTGATGACGCGCGCGCCAAAACCCGAACTCGAGGAGGAGCTGGAATAAATGACCGCGCCCGACATTCCGGAAAAACTGTACTACTCTATCGGCGAAGTCAAGAAGGTTACTGGTATTGAGGCTTATGTTCTGAGGTTCTGGGAGAGCGAGTTCCCCTCCCTACGGCCACGCAAAAACAAGAAGGGACATCGCACTTATCGCAAGAGGGACATCGAGATAATTCTCAAAATCAAAGAGCTGCTTTACGAGAACAAGTTCACCATCCCCGGGGCGAGAGAAATGCTCAGCGGCAAAAGACCCGCTGTCGCTCCACGACCATCTCGCCGCCGAAAGAAGCAGCCGGAACCCGCCGAGAGCGCAGAAATGCTCGCCGACGTCCATCGCGAGTTGACCGACCTCATAGGCTTCCTCGAGAGGGAAAAAACGGGGGGCATTTTCGAGGAGTGATCTCTGCGCCTCTGCGTTAATGGCTCGGTACTGGCGAGCGCAGCGGCAAAACATGACATCTACCTGAACCCGCGGACAGGTCAGAAACAACCCGTGCCGCGTCACACCGGAATCGAAAACGCACTCGCGAAACATATCCGCAGATACCTGTGGCTGGAATAGAAGAGGCGCTCTACGCAGCGGAGTGCGTTGAGTCCCAGCCGGAAAGGAGTCTCAAGCCCGGCGGATTCTCTGGGAATCGGCTCAAGAACGGTAGCTTTTACGGAACAACGTCAGACCTTTAGGCAGGCGGAGGTCTTGGAAAACGGGATACCAGGACAAATGGGCAGCTCCAACGTTCCGAACGGTCGCGTGCATCTTGTTATCCTGTCAACGGGCCTCCTTTGACACGCCGAGCTGCGGAGCGGGCGGCCATCATTTTCTGATGGGTGCGCGCGCCCTGTGGCGCGCTGCATGGGAGGTTTTAACGCAAAGGCGCGGAGGAAGAGATGGTGTATAATGATTGTGCATCGTGAACGCATAGGCAGCATGGAGGGCTAAACCCATGACACATCATCAACTGCTTGAGCGGATCGCTGTGGACCCAAGGGTGATGGTGGGGAAACCCATCATCAAAGGAACCCGTCTGACCGTGGAGCACATCCTGAACCTCCTTGCACATGGCGCAACGGCGAAGCAAATTCTCGAGGAATACCATAGCGTAACCCAGGAAGACATTCAGGCGTGTCTCTTGTTTGCTTCTCGCTCTCTCGAGGACACATCCTTCATGCCACTGTCGCCGGGAAGGGTGTAGATGCGCTTTATGGTTGACGAAAGCACGGGGCCAAGCGTCCCCCCCCCGAGAAGTTCCGTCGCCTATTTTTTTTGACCGGATAATCACGCCATCGGCGTGAACGGGATTCCGGGAATCCCGTCTAAACAATCTGGTATATCCTGTAATCCTGTCGAATATTGCCCACCCCACGGGGGGCGTCATCTCTGGCTCACACTTTGTGGTGGAAACCGAGGCAAGGGTCCGCTTTGCCCGGACGTAACGCGGCGCTACGGGTGAGCTGCGGAGCGGGCGGCCATCATTTTGTCGTGGGCGCGGGCGGCTTGGAGGCAGAAGGCTTCGAGGCGGGCTTCGATAAGTTGAGGAAAGGCGTTGCCGTCGGTCTCGATGGCGAGAAAGGGGAGCGGTCCCTTCCCATCAACCTTCAGCCCTCGGCGCCCGTCCGGCGTAACGGCGCGCTTCCCCTCGACAGTCATCATCTCCGATAGTACGGCTTCAGCCAACCTCGACGGCATGCAGCCGAAGGGCCCGATGGAGATGACTCCGCATGCGGTGTCGAGTATTTCCCGAAGGGCAAGTCCGACGGTCAGGATGGCTTCCCCTCTGAGCTGAGGATTGATCAGCCGCCTCGCAAAGGCGAAGGTGCGGCCCACGTCGGTCATCTCAAAATGATATAGGTTCGATTTCTCCAGGATTTTCTTGATCTGGCGCTCGTAGCGATTCTGGAAGAAACGCCGAATCGCCAGCCCCATTCTGTCGAGGCGGGTGAGGTCCTTGCCCCAGATTTTTTTCTTTATTACGTAATCAACGTACCATACCCACTCGTTGATTGGCGCGATTCTGGGCACGAAACCTTTATCGGCGAGCAAGTCGGTGAGCCCTCGCCGTGAAAGGCGGTCTCGCCTGACGTAAACCTCGCCGACGATTGCCACCTGCTTCGCCTCGTCGAGGGGGCACTTCAACGGGATTCGCGAAAGGCTCGCCGCGGTCCGTCTCAGAGCCTGGTTGATTTCTGCGGTCTCTCCTGTTTCCAGGGCATGGGTGGTTTTTCGCCAATACTTCTGGAACTTCTCAAGCGCCTCTTCCCTATCCACGGCGAGAGCCTTCAAAGCCGCTCTGACATCGTCCATCACATCGGAGATGACGATGGCTTTCCAAGCCAATCCCGTGAAGCGCTGTCCGAACCCGCCATAGCTGTTTTCGTTTGTCAGGGACAGGAGAGCGACGTCGTCAATTCTCTCTTTCCGGATCAAGTTCCTCAGAAAAACGCTGTACTGCCCGAAGCGGCACGGTCCCGCCGAGGTGGGCATGAAATAGACGATGACTTCGCCCGGCTTCTTTTTTTCTGCGACGTATTTCAACAGGCTGCCCGTAGTCAACTGGAGGGGAAGGCACTCCTTACAGTTGGTGTTGGCTCTTCCTATTTTCAACACCGACTCGTCCGGCTCCGGCAGAGGGACCGCTCTTATGTTCAAGGAATTCATGACCGCCGAAACCGCCTCCGTGGCGAGGTCGCCCATGGAGGGAAACAGGAGGCGAACATCCGGATGCTGAAACGGATAGAACTTCCCTTTTCTGCGGACGGTAAAGCCATTCCTATTGTTGGCCAGGACGACGGATGGCTGGAACGGCACGGTTTTCTCGACGACCTTTTTCTCTTTCTCAAGCTCACGGAATCTCCTGACCACGTCGAGGAAAGCGTCAATTCTGGTGTCAATGCCTGCGTCGGCGGTGTGGTCGTCAAGCTCGAGGACGACTGAGGGTTTGATGCCCATAATGTCCCTGAAGTAGGTGATGATGAAGGAGTCCGGGCCGCAACTGAAGTTGCTGACGTATGCGGCGAAAAGCTGCGGGTGTTTCTTGACAAAGCGGGCGCCTCTCAGAATCATTTTGCCCCGCGCCCAGAACATATCTTTGTCACACATTTCCCCCTCGTACGGAAGAGAATCGAAGGGGATTATCGGAATGCCACGGGAGGCAAATTTCCGCGGGATTCCCATGTTCGCCTCGCCCGCGAAGGCGTTGTACGGGCGGCCAAAAAGGGCTACCGCAAACTGCGACGGGTCGCTTTCCAGGTCTGTCAGCAGTTCTTGGCCCAGCGTCTTTGCCTCAGCGGCGCACTCACGCTGTTTGCGACACGCCATCCTGTAAGCCTGCGATGCCTCCGGTGTGCTGAACCCGAGCCGCTTTCCGAGACGGACGAAATCCGGTTCCGCTTGTTCCAGCCCATATTCGAAATTGAGGACAGGGGAGAGGAGAGTGATTCCCTCGAGGTCCTTGCGAAAAGCGGAACGCAGGTAGTACGGCTCGCCCTGAACGAACACGCAGTTTGTTCTGTGTCCTTCGGCATTCTTCACTTCGAGGCCGAGTACGTGGGGAAGGAAGATGTAGTCCACACCTTTGTCGAGAAGGTCTTTGAACAGCCCGTGTGATATATCCGCCGGATAGCAGAAGGCGGACATCTTGCGGTCAATCCCCTCCGGCGAAACCCGCGTCGCGAGGACGATTTTCATTCCGAGCGCCGCGAAAAAGTTCGAGTAGAGCGGGAAAAAGGTGTTGGTCAGAAAGGACTTGCTTATCCCGACGCTGCTTGCCGTGGGACTCGCTTCCTCGCCTTGTGCGGCGTATTTCTCGAAAACCAGTTTTTGTCTCATCGAGACGAGGTCCAGCTTGGACGCATCAACGTCGAGGTGATGACGCCAGTTGTAATAGCGGTTGCACGCACCTCCGAAGGGGTATTTCTTTCCGGCGATCTCGACTGTGATGATCTGGCATCCTCGGTCGCACTTCTCTTTCCCTCCCCGGCACACAAATGGTCGCCCGTACTGAACTTCCCTCGCTGCGAGCTCCGAGAGCTCAAACCGCTGTTCCTGAAGAAGTCTTAGCCTCATTCTTCTTTTCACTTCGAGGGCAACTCCGAAGGCGCCCATCAACCCTGGCTCCGGCGGAACGATAACGTTTTTGCCCGTGAGAGCCGCCATGGCCACCGGAACCGCCCGGTTGTAGCAAACGCCCCCCTGCATGAACAGCTTCTTGCCCACGGGGCGGTTGCCCTTGACGCGGTTGCTGTAGTTCATGCAGATGGAATAGACCAATCCCGCGACGGTATCCTCCTGTTTGATCCCCTCCTGGAAGGCTGTCTTGATGTCGCTGTTGATGAAGGCTGCGCACTGGTCGTTGAAGTTCGGCGGATTCTCCCCGAGCATAGCGATTTCGGCGATTTCCTCCACCTCTATGCCGAGGGTTTCCTTTGCGGCTTCTTCCAGAAAGGAGCCGGTGCCGGCCGAGCACGCCTCGTTCATGGCGTAATCACACGGAACGCCGTTGACCAGGTAGGTGTACTTCGCATCCTGCCCGCCTATCTCGAAGATGGTATCTACATCCCTATCGAAATACACTGCCGCCGTGGCATGGGCGATAATCTCGTTGATAATTCCTTCCGTTAGGGCGTGGAGACCGGCGATCTGCCGACCGGAGCCTGTGACGCCCAACCCTCCAATCTCGATGCTTTCGGGGATTTGACGGGCAAGTTGCGCATAGCATTCCCGCGACGCCGCGACTGGGTTGCCGTTTGTCCGGAGATACACGGAGCCAAGTATGGCATCGTCCGCCTCCCTCAACACAATCGCCTTGGTGGTCGTTGATCCGACGTCCAGTCCGATGAGGCATTTGTCGCCGTCGTGCGCTTTGCCGCGCTCCATCTCCTTGAAGGACACGCTGTCAACGAATTCCTTCAAAGGAGGGAGAAACGTGAATGAGGACCCCTTTCCGGCAAAAAGAAGGTCGTATCCGGGAAAGCCTCTTTCCGCTTTATCCATCGCCCAGAGCGCGGCGCCCAGGGCTTCAAAATATGCGGCGCTTTCCGGCGCCTCGACGTGCGGGACTTTTTCTTTGAGAAAATGCGTCATCACCGGGTTTTTCGCCACGCCCCCAACCAGGAAAATCCGATCGTGCTTAACGTGCGCAAGAAGCTCCAGAACCTTATTCGCCATCATCTGGCAAAGCCCTGCGGTAACGTTCCCCTTCGGCACGCCAACGTTGAGGGCGTGGGTGCAATCGCTCTTGCAGAAGACAGAGCATCTTCCGGTGACTTTTCTGGGAGTGGCTGTTAGTCCCAGCCGCACAGCTTCCTCCAGGGAGAGGTTCATCCGCCGTATCTGTTGCAGGAAGAATTCACCGGTGCCGGAGGCGCATTTGTTGCCGGTGTGGACGTTGATGATTCTGCCGTCATGGCCGAGAGCATAGACCATAAAGGTCTCGCCGCCGGCGCTGACGATGGCGTCGTAGCGCTTGCCCGGCGAGGCTGCGAATGCGAAGGCACGCTCCACGGCCTCCGGTTCGGTGATGGTGGGAAGGTTGACGAAGTTGCGGAACTTTCGCCCGGTCACAAGCAATCTGTCGCCGGGGGCAACTCTCATTTCCCTCAGCGAGTCGGCGAGCACTCCCCTCGGATTCCCCTCGTGAGGCTTCACCAATGCCAACAGGATTTTCGCCCCGCCGTCTTGGCGCGAAACTTCCACGACTTTAACTGTTGAAGCTCCCAGGCAAATACCGATGTATCTCATCGCTCTCCCTCCGCGCCTTTGCGCCTGCGCTTCGAGGTCGTGTGATTCAGCAACGCAGGCGCACCGAGGCGCTGAGCGCTCGGCCGCGATTTACTCCACCTCCACCAGACGGTACTTTTTGCTCCCCAGACCTCTGCGCTCTAAGGCGTTGACTTGAATGTAGGGGTCCTTGCGGTGGATTTTCTCCAGGAGGTGTTTCCCTTTGAACAACTCTCTCCCTTTGGGAAGAGTTCCCTCGATAAAGTTTCTCGTCTTGATCGCCCTGAGGGAAGCGGTCTCAATGGCGACTATATCCTCGGACATCATTATCCCGACATCCGGCACAAGCGTGGGAAATGAAAACCCCCAGCAATCGCAGATGTAGCTGATATTCGTCAGGAAATTGATGTACAGCACGCTCCCCGGTTTGAAGGTCCTTAGCACGACATCCGTGGAGAGCGCCATCGCCTCCTGGAAGTCCACGTAACCGCTCATGTCCATCTTGATTGCGCCCTGCGGGCAGGCGTTTACGCAGTGCTGACAGAAGACGCACTCGTGATAATCAATCCAGTATCGGTTGTTCTCGTCGAACTTGTTGGCGCCGTATCGGCACGCCCGGATGCACAGCTCGCAATGCACGCACCGTTCCTCGTCCCATTCGAGGCCCCACCCTATGGAGTGAATGTCGGTTCTTGTCTTGCCGGTGACGCATCCCATTGCGATGTTCTTGCACGCCCCGCCGTATGCGCAGTGCCCGTGCCCTTTCACGCGGGCGAGGTCTATCATCACGTCGGCATCGCGAATTTCTCCCGCGACCTGAATCTCCTTCAATGTTCGGAAGTTGACTTTTTTTCTATAAGAATACTTACCCTGAAAACCGTCCACAGAGATAATTGGCGCGCCGATCGTCTCCTCGGTATAGCCTCGTTTTTTGGCATCGAGGACATGCTCGATAGAATCCGTAACAAACACCTTGCCACCGGCTTCCTTCAGCTTCTTCACCAGTATTCCAACAAAAACCGGATGAATCGTGATGTAAACAATCCTCCATCCCAGGTGCATCTTCACGGCGACGGTTTTCCCCTTAACCATCTTTTCGAGGGGAAACTTGTCCAGCATCCTTTCGAATTTCGCGGGCAGCGTTGCCGAGGCCTCCAATCTCTCCACCTCGGTCGAAGCAAAATAGACCATTGCCATCTGTTCGTCCTCCCTTCCCTGCTAAAGCCCCGGTCACGCCAGCACGGTCGGAGCGTCTCCTTTCGCTTAAGCACATCCTTGTGCTGGGTTCCTATTTTAGCGGAGGGAAGCGTCTGCCTCAATCTATTTTTCCTGATATGCGGCGATGCCTCGTGAACTCACCGATATTGCGGCTTGGCGTCACTCTCCGCGAAAGCCGTTGTGCCTCGACTCGAAACCCACATTATAGCTCCCCCCCGAACCCCAACACGTCGAGCTTTACCAACTCCTCAAAGTCCCCAAACCAATCATGCGGCCTAAAAAAACCATCATCACAAATGCTCAATGTAGTGACTGAAAACCGAGGCTTCTCCTCTGTTTCTCACTACAAAGTGTGGAAGTTGAGTTGACGCCGAAAGAGAGGAGCTTGAAGGGCAGTTGGAGACGGTCAAATTCGAAGCATGAAGGATAAAAGAGGAAACGCTGTCAGCGGAGACTATGGCACGGACGTTCAAGACATTCGGGCAAATCATCGGCGCAGCCTTTCCCGCTCGGTTCAAGTCCCTCATTCCATTTATCGCGAAGGTGATCGAATGGTGTGAGGATCCAGAGAGTCCGGGTTCCGGCCGTTACCGCATTGCTTACTTCGAGCAGCCGCGCCCCGATATCCAAAAAGAAAGTCCGACAGAGCAAAGTGGTGTCATTTGTTCTGTCGTAAGTAATGAGTGGCTCCCCGGGCCGGACTCGAATCCCGCGTGCAGCGGGAGTGGTTAATCCCGCCGTCGGCGGGACTCCGCCAACTGAACATCATCTCGGAGGAACCTTGCGATGCCCCGTTTCTTGATCTGTTTTTCTTTTGCCATTGCTTCTGCGCGCGAAGCGTGCGATTCCTTCCAGACAAGCTTCCAGGGGCCGCGAAAGCGCTTCGTCGTCTTGGTGCCGCGGTAATCTGGGTCGTTATGTTGACGCAGCCTCCGCTCCGCGTTATCCGTCGATCCACAGTAGTATCGTCCCCTGGATTCACTCTGAAGAATGTATACCCAGTAGCCCATAGGCAAAAGCCCCGGATCACCGGAGCGGTAGGGTGGTTAATCCCGCCGTCGGCGGGACTCTACGAGCTCAGGATTCCCAGGGGCCAGAAACAAAGCCGTGTTCAAGCAGGAGCAAAATATCTCCCCGGGCCGGACTCGAATCCCGCGTGCAGCGGGAGTGGTTAATCCCGCCGTCGGCGGGACTCTACGAGCTCAGGATTCCCAGGGGCCAGAAACAAAGCCGTGTTCAAGTAGGAGCAAAATATCTCCCCGGGCCGGACTCGAACCAGCGACAAGGTGGTTAACAGCCACCTGCTCTACCAACTGAGCTACCGGGGAATTACTAAAACAAGAAAAAAGGAGATCAACGCTTTCTTCCTGCGTCGAACCGCCAACCGCTCAATGAATCTTCGGGTCGGGTGGCAGGTAAAGGTTCTTGCCCTTGAGGTACAAGCTCAATCGCCGTGTGGCTTCGGCTTGCTCTTCGCGTGACATATTACTCTGGTCAACGGTGGAAAAATAGAAGACCACCAGCTCTTTAATTCGCTCGAGGACTTCCTCCAATGATTCCCCCTGGCAAGAGATGCCTATTTGTCGGCACGTCGCCTGGTAGTCTCCATCTGTTTTTCCTCGAACTTCTATCGTGATTTGCATTCTACAGTTGCCAAGCTCTACAAGAAATCGGTTGCGAATGTGGTCCGCAAACCTTGTGAATGAGGATTTAACCCCGATTAACCTTTTTGAGGAATAACCATCCCTCATGCTAAGCGTTTCTTACCAAACGGCCGTTTCAAAGTCAAGCAATATTTGAGCAGGCGTGGTATGGCCTCAGTCTCGGGCGGATGCCCCGCCTGGGCGGGGGAGAGAACAAGGGAAAAGGAGGGTAACGCAAAGGCGCAGAGTCGCAGAGAGGAGCATGAGAAGGACTCCGTCGTCGCTGTCGTGCTTGCGACGGACATGCCGGCCTTTAGCCGACGCCCGGTTTGACTCGCGGATTGTTGGAACACCGACTCCTACGGCGGAATCCTCCAGAAAAAGATGACGCTGCGAAACGGGATTCCAATTTTGAGGGAGCGGAGCGGTCACCTCACACGGAGCAAGCAGGAATCTCTCGCTGATGGCTTCAAGTGATGATTGAGCCGGAGCGCTGTTACTCCTCAAGCTCAATCCGGTAGAAGCGTGCGTTCTCCGCGCAGGCGCCTACGCACTCGGACCAACTGGTGACTTTTCCGCCGGACGGCCACTTGGTTGCCGCGACGCTGAGGGAATTGAGATCCTTACCGAGGAGGATTTTGTATGTCAGGTAATCGGCGCTATTCCACTCGATGATGAGCTTGCCGTCGCTCTGAATGTCAATCCGCGTGAGCTCCAAATAGTAACCTTCGTACAAGAATACGTAGCCCTCGTCATCGCCGATTAGCAGGTCCGGCACGTTATCGCTGTTCCAGTCAGCCACTTCGAGGCGCATGCGATAGCCCGTGTCTATGTTGGCCACTCCGGCTGCTTGAACTGGTGCTTGCAGATGGACCGGGGCGTTCAGCGAGGGGGACGCATTTGTGCCGACGTTCCTGCACCAGCTAACGTTGTTGCTGGCGCTGCCCAGGAGGTCTTTGAGACCGTCTCCGTCCCAATCGCACACCCGAATTGCCGAACGAGAGCCGAAGCCCACTGCCACGCCACCCGCTTGAATCAGCGAATCTTTCGTATAGGAAGGCGACTGCGCAGTGCCCACATTCCTAAAGAAATGCGCATTGCCGTTCCCGTCGCCGCAGAGAAGGTCGTTGAGGCCGTCCTCGTCCCAATCGTGAACGTATGGCGTCGCGCGAACCCCGACGTCTAAGGTGAAGGAGCAGAGGGTGAGTTCCACACCCCCAGCAAGGACGGGATCAGCATCGGTGTTGGTGTTCCGGTAGAAATAGACGTATCCTTCCGCGCCCGTGCCCACCAGCAGGTCTTTTTTTCCATCACAATCGTAGTCGCAAACCCACGGTGCGGGCGCCCCGCACCCAACGGAGGGGTGGCATATATCCTCCCCATCCGCCTGGATGTTCGCAAAGGCGGTGAAGAGCGGCTGGGAATCGGTCCCTTGATTCAAATATAGAGCCACCTTGTCCGCGGTCCTATAGCCCACGATAAGGTCCTTCAATCCATCGTTATTCCAGTCGGCGACACACGGGATAGCGTGAGTGCCGGGGTCGAGCAGCATCCCGTTCGCATATACATACTCAGCGGGCCTCAGCATAACCTGCTGGGCGCAAGTCGTTGAGGCGAAACTCATAGCAAAAGCCAACAAAAGCGTGCAAACAAGGGCGAGCCCTGGGCCGGTTGAGTTCATCTGTCGCTCCTTTCCTTTCAATCAGCAAATAGCCTCGGTGTAACGCATGTTTTTGAGCGTGTCGTTCGTCCAGCGTTTTGCCGGCCGGCATCGCTTTCCGCCAAGCCGCTCGTTTCACTACACCGCCGGTTCGGAGACCCCTCTTCCCCGCGGCGAGAAAGGCTGCTATCTCCCTATGAGAGAGAAAGGCTCAGCTCGTGTCTCGCAAGGCCAGTTCCTCCCTCAGCGTCAGCGGCGGCAGAAGCTCCGCGGGCAGTCATCATGGTCTGCGCGGACACTGTGTCGGCCGCAGCTTTGGTCTGGGCTCTGCCCCAAAAGGAATGTTGTCGGTATCATCGCCCCGGCTTCGGTAAGAACGTTGCCGAAGGCATCGTACTCGTAGATGGCGATTTCGTCCGCATCGCGCTCCGTGAGCAATGTTACATTACCAGATCCGTCGTAATGATAGTAGTAGAAGTTACTCCTGTCCTTGCAGTAGCGGATTCCTCCGATCCCGCCGCCCAGGCTCAGGCCGCTGTCCAGGGTCACGGTATGGTTCCGGACCGTCGTCTTCTTCCCCGCGCAGCTCCGTACCCGCCCAAGACTGAGGCGTTACACTCTTGTTGATTTTCGTCTTGAACTTTGGGGGAGAGGGATTGTATTATTAGAAAATATGGGGATGTAGCTCAGTTGGCCAGAGCGGTGCGTTCGCAATGCACAGGTCGGGGGTTCGAATCCCCCCATCTCCATTTTATAACCTCTTCTCCGTTCGTCAGTTGGCGAACGGATTGATGTGGAGCCGCTTGCAGGTGGTGATGAAGATGGTGAGAATCGCGCCGGTTCGCCCGCCGTTATCGCTGCCGAAGAATCCCGCCATGGCGGGATTCTTCCGTCCGAGGGCGATTCCCCGCAAGCTGCGCTCGGCGGCGCAGCAGAATACCAGGTTCAGATGAGCGTCGAACGGTGCCTGAGCCGTCATCGCCGGGGAGAGAACCGAGACAACGATCATCACCACACACAACAAGACGGCGCGCGCAATTCGGGTTCTCATCTCTTCTCTTGCTTCCGGAGGTTTACGAGAATCTTATCGGCATTAACCGCTCACGGGTTCTTAGGACTTGGAGGTCTTCCCTAAAAGACTTACGCTGACGTTGCTCTCAATACGGATTCGACGGCATCATCTCCCATGCTTTCGCGCGGGAGAACTTCACCGCGCCGCCTGTCGCGAACAGGACAACGCCGAGGCTGTCGCTACGAACGGGATACACTCGGCGGCAGATCGCCTGACGAGCGTTCGCGTAGATCTCGACGATCGATTTGTCAACGAATACGCGTAGCTTCATTGGCTCGCCGTCTCTCAGCTCGAACGGCGCACGCTCGACGGTGCGACGTCCATCGCCACCGCTCTTGGTCGAGTCGAACACGAGTTGCTTCGCTTCGACGTCGAAGTAGAGGAGCGTTTCTTCCTCGCCGTCGGCCGACGCGCGAACCTTCACGCCAAGCTGCTTTGCGGTGGTGGCCGCCGAGTCGGCCGTGATTTCCAGTTCACACGAGTCACCAACAACCCCGTCGAGCGTTTTCGTGTCCCCGTCCGCCAGCGTAATATCTTCCCACGACTGCTCGGCGCCCCGAAGCATTTCGAGCTCCTTGACCGGGCGCATCCGCAGCGTGCCATCTACGCCCAGCCAGAGTGAACGTGGCAGGCCGTACACGCCGGACCAGCCCTTCGCCTCTTCACCGCCGGGGTTGTCCACCAGCCACGACCACATGATTTGGCGACCTTTGCCATCAACCAGTGCCTCGGGAGCAAAGTACGTGTTGTCAACCCAGGTCATACGACCGTGGTTGTTCGGGATGAACTTGTCGCGGTTCGTGTCGTAATCCCCGACGTAATACTGACACCCCTTGTTATGGCTGATGAACAATAGCAAGTGCTTGCCGCTCGGCTCGCCACCATCGGGACTTGAGGGCAGCGGCAAGAAACTCGGGCACATGTTGTCTTCGCTGACTTCGGTCCACTCGGAGTTCCGTTCATAGAATTCGCCCTTGTACACCCACTTGCCCAGGTCTTCCGACTCGAAGAGATAGAGGTGATCGCCCTTGAAACGCTCCGGCGAATCCGGCTTGCGACCGTATTTGTTCAGCACCAACAGGTTGCCGGTGAGGATGTAATACTTCCCGTTCTTCTTCCAGATATTCGTCGGATCGGCCGAACCGTAGATCAGCTTCCTGCCATCTTCGGACGTAATCTCAGTGATTCCCCATTCGGTTGATTTGATGACTGGGTTGGCATCGAGTTTCCGCCAATGGTCGTAATGCCGGTCGCTGCTTTTGGCGATCCCGATCCCCTTGTCGCCCCAGAGCATCCAGTAGGAGAGGTAGGCGGTTCCGTCATCATCAATGAATCCGCCGCCGCTGAAGCAGCCGTCGTCGCCGTCACCGGGCCCAATCGCGTCGGGGTGGTGACGCCAGTGGACGAGGTCCCTACTCGATACGTGTCCCCAGCAGAAGCCGACACCATTGCGGTTGTAGAGATACATCAAATGGTAACGTCCGTTGGCGTAGAAGCAGCCGTTCGGATCGCCCGGCCGTCCGTTGTCTTCGGGCACACAAAAGTGATAACCGGGGCGATACGTATCTTCCAACAGCTTCTCGCGGAACAGTCGCGTGGATTGTACGACCGACGCCGGAACGGGATCGCTCTTCGACCATTGCGTCGGGATTTCAGCAGCGCGCTGTTCGCGATCAATCGTCGCGAGCATGGTCGGTCGGCTTCCGCTGAGGACGAGGCATCCGTCTTCGATTGTCGCGCCGCCGGAGAGCTTGACTTGGTTGAAACGACCGGCTTTGTCGTAGGTCCCGGTTGTGGCGAAATCCCACCACGCCCACGGCTCGACCCCATCGCCCGGCTTGCCCGGTCGCATCGCGATGATGGTTTCCTGGTCGAGCGGCTTGTCGTAAACGCGTGCGTCGCGGATACGTCCGAAAAAGCATTCGACATTCTTCATAAGATGTCGCGGGCCAAACAGGATTGCTGTGTGTGCGCCGAACGCATAGGGTTGACTGCCCATGGTGTACTTCGCGTACAACGCACCATTGCGGTAGGCTGTGACTTCCCGGCCTTGATAGACAATGGCCATCTGCACGAACTGGTCCGCGGTCGCGGTTTCCTTCGGCCAATCGCCTTGCTCTTTGTGAGAGCGGCTGTAGTGATTGCTTCCTGGCATCCAGACTTGCGGCGCGAGTTCCGCAAAAACGACGCCGTCGAAGCGGTCAATGGTCGTGTCGTTGACCGTCAGCGCCGAGCCGCCCGATTGCATGAGATTCGAGGGCGACGCCCAGACGACAAGCGTTTTGTCCGTCAGCGGTTTGTCGTCTGCCGCCGTACAAACGGTCGTCGCCGACAGGAGAGCGGCTAACACCAAGAGGGTGAGGATCAAGGGCTTATGCATGGGAATCAGTCTGCATCTTCCAGGATTGTCCATTTGCCTTCAGCCAGACCCCTTTCAGGCTGAACTGCCACCCAGAATACCATGTTCGCATCGCACTTTCCACATCCCGGAGACGCCCGGGCAAAACCGGACGGAGCGAGCGATGACGGTACTGGACTTAGCGCGACAGGACGCTCTCTGCGCTGCGATGTGGAGTTCGACGACGAGATCTCCCGCCTTATGAGAGTTTTCTCCGGAGCCCGGCCTCTGCTATGACTTGCCTCTGCGGCGCCCCCCTGAAACGAGCCCTCCTTTTTCCAGCACCAATGCTTGCCGGGAAATTGATGGACATAACGAATCTTTAGGCCTTAATCACGTGCTTCCTCTTGATAATCTGTGCATAGGCCGGTTTCGGCAAGAAAGGAAAGAAAGGCTCGCAAGCGGCGCGACGGAGGGCAATCCGCCGCAGCAGGCTTCCCGGTGAAAAGACCGGCTGGCCCGGATTTTCGATTTTTTTCGCCGTCTTTCTACGTGCAGTTATCGCGATGCACGGCACGCCGACCCGAGAATTCCTGGTTAGAGCGTCCAGGGCTCGCGCCGGGGGCGGTCGAGCCAGCAACTCGCCTCGAAGTCGTTGACAATCTCCTCACTCACGGGATTCCACTTTATCCGTCGGTTTAGGTGATAGACGATGTTGCCCAGGTGGCAAACGGTGGCGGTCCGGTGCGCGATCTCCACGTCTCGAAACGGTTTCTCACGCGTACGGACACAATGGAGAAAATCACCGATGATTCCGCCCTGCCCCTTGTATCCGGGCATCTCGACGGTCTTGTCCGGCTTCTTTCCCGGCACCTGTCCCTCAGTCCCTATGAAAGTGATGTTCTTCCCCGAGCCAGGAGCGTGGTACATTTTGAGACCGTTCTTGAAAACGTAGGTGAGCCACTGGTGCTCTTTTTTGTCGGGAGGGATAACCTCGACCGGTCCCGTCTCTTGCAGGCCGAGGGCAAACAGGGCGCCTCCAAACTTGTGGCCGCCCCAGTCGGTCATCATCCCCCCGGAGTAGTCGAACCAGGTGCGCCAGCCTTTCCCGCCGAGCTCGTAAGCCCCGCTGCAACGCCAGGGGTGGTAGGGGGCATAAGGCGCCGGGCCGAGCCACATCTCCCAGTCGAGGTCATTGGGCACCGGCTGCCCGGGATAGAAACAGAGACGTGAGGGGCCTCCCACGTCCACAAAGACCTCCCGGATCTCACCGGCTGCGCCACTCCGCACCGCCCGCGCCATGCCTCCGTAATCGCCGAGGACTCGCTGGCTGCCCGAGGAGAAAACACGTTTGTGTTGTCTCGCTGCCTCGACCATGGCCCGTCCCCCACGGACGGTCAAACTGAGTGGTTTCTCGCAAAAGACGTCCTTGCCGTTACGGCACGCATGAATGCTGATAATCGCGTGCCAGTGGTCGGGAGCCGCAATCGAAACAGCGTCAATATCCTTCCGCGCGAGAAGTTCCCGGAAATCCTTGTAGGCCGTGCAGTCCTTGGAGCCGTAGTGTCTGTCCACGATAGCTTTGGCGCCGTCGCGTGTCGAGGCGTTGACATCACATACGGCGACGGCCTGCACTTCGGGCCTCCGCAGAAATCCCGCCATGTTACTGCGTCCTCGTCCCCCAACTCCGATGCATCCCAGCGTGATCCGCTCGTTCGCCGACGAGCGCGCTCCTCGCCCGAGCACGGACGACTTGACCACCAGCGGAGCAGCCATAACAGCGAAAGCATCCTTGAGAAACGCGCGACGTGTCGTACAATTTCGTAGGCTCATATCCATCCTCCCATATACTTTATTCTACTCCGGTTACTATATAGTTTAGAGAATCATGCAGCAGGAGAGGCGCCAAAAGAAAGGCGGGCGCAATCAGCACCATCGTCAAGAGCCAGTATCGCGAGGTCCTCATCGCATCTCACCTCCCAGACTGGCACCCTCCGTACTACATTTCTCTGCGAATCTTGTTTTCCTGGTGTCCATTGGAGGGACAAGAACACACCTTGTGATTGGTGAGAACATAACGCGCACAACGATCTCCACGCAACAACTGATTTCGAAGACAAGAAACCAGCGAACGCTTCTAATGTGACAGGACCTCCTCAGCGCGAAGGAGAAGCGGACGGCCGAAGGACAGATCTTCTCGATAACCTATGTTAAGGCCTTAATCGCGAGCTTTCGCCACTATTCGTGCGCATAAAAGAGGATCCTGTGTTTCGCCAGAGTAGGGCGCTTACGGCCACCATTGCCCCGCGTTCGATGGCTGAGTGGGGGCATCGCTGAGGGTATCGGAGGTGCGTGGCGAAATTGATTTTTGCCGGTTGGTAATCGCCGATCCAATCGGCTGTTACCAATGCCCCTGGTGTTGCAGCTCAAGGGGGCCGGCTTATGCTCGTTAAAGGACGCGTGTTGTGATCCGGGAATTCCCGCTCCTTGCGTGCGAAAAGGCGCCCTGCTCGATCTCATTTCGCTCAGAGTTTGCTGTGGGCCCATTCCGGGATTCAGAGGGCCCTCCATCTCCATCCCGGTTGTGAAATCACCCCTGCGGGATTGATGCTGGAGATAGCGATCGCTTCAGTTCGATCTCCCCCGGCTGGACGGGGCCGATTGGGTGCGCCGTCCGCCCCCCGGCAAGAACCGACCCCCAAGGACTGAGCTGAAGAGTGATACAAAAAGCCAGAACCTTAGTAGGACGGACCGGTTGGGGTCAGGCCTTTTCACAAGTCACTGAGAAAGAGGATCACTTGATCTTGTAGCTGATCGACATGCCGTCTCTCTTCTCCAAGGAAGCTCGGATAATCACCGTGTCGTAGTTGGGGCTCTTTTGGATATAGTCCAGGAAATCCTTCATGGCCCCGGCGGAACGGATGACGTTGTCGGCAACGATTACCGCCCCTGGTTTCAGCTTCGGCTCGATCAGTTTGAAGTACCTGAAGTAGTCTTGCTTAACTGCGTCTATGAAAACGAAATCAAACTCCCCTTGAAGGGTTGCCAGGGTCTTGAGGGCATCTCCTTCTATGCAAGTAACCGTTTTCTCCAAGCCAACCGTCTTCAAATTCTCTCGGCAGTCTTTCACCCTCCTCGGGTCTATCTCCAGCGTAAACAGATGCCCGCCTGTTCTCTCGAAACCGATTCCCATGTTGATGGCGCCAAAGCCCTTGTACGATCCTACCTCAATACCTCGCTTACATCTCGCGCTCTCGACCAGGATTCGCAGCATCATGGCATCGCTGATCGTCGTGTCCATCCCGGTGCGCCGGAAGTTCTTGATGAATTGCTCGCGAAACTCCCTGCTCGTCTTGTTTGGCCCAGCAGCATAGGCCAGAATTGTGCCACACCCTACCAAAGCGACACACAGAACCAGAATCAATCGTCTATGACCTTTCATAATGACCTCCTTCAGGTTGGAAAAACGGCAATATGATTATCAATCTCCGCTTGACGCCGTAGCCACATCGTAAAGCTGATTTGAGTGCACTGTCCTGCCCGTTCAATCACTTGCCCTGATTGGCATAGAATCTTCGCCTGTGCCGTTCGGCGTGTTGCTTGAGCCTCTCGGCAACTTCCTGGTGCTCGTCCAAAACATTGGTTGTTTCGTACGAATCCTTTACCATATCGAACAGTGAAAGTTCAATCTTCTTCTGCGTGTATTTGCCCGGCATTCCATCCTTCCCCGCCTTTACCAGCGTTCGGTACCTGTGCGGAAGGTGCAGCTTCCATCGCCCGTCAGCGCTTATCACGCCTTCGAAAATCCCACCCGTGGAAAAGGGGTAATACTCGTGCGGGTTTTTCGCTCCAGTCTTTCCGACAATCAGGTCCCATACGTTTTTGCCATCAATCGGGTTTTTCGGTAGGCTGGCTCCCGCCAGGAACGTCAGCGTAGGGAGCATGTCTATCGAGCAGAACGTCTTCTTCGAAACCCTGTCCGCCTTGATTCTACCCGGGAACTTCATAATGCATGCACTTCGGGTCCCGCCGTCGAAACCGGTTCCCTTGGCCTCGCGGTACGGCGTTTTTCCGGCATGGTTGCCATAGGAAATCCACGGGCCGTTGTCCGAAGTGAAAATCACCAGCGTATTGTCTTCGACACCGTTGGCCTTCAGCGCCTTCATGATCTCGCCGACAGACCAGTCAATCTCCATCATCACATCGCCGTACAAGCCCGCCCCGGATTTCCCCTTGAACTTCCTGCTGCAAAACAGCGGCACATGCGGCATAGAATGGGGAACGTAGAGGAAAAACGGCTTGTCCTTGTTTCGCTTGATGAAATCAATCGCATGCTCCGTGTACCAGGTCGTGAGCATCGGCTGGTGTTCCTTGGTGACTCGCTCGATGGTGACCTTGCCGTTATCCCAGAATTGAAGCGGGTGCTTTCCCCAGTATTTCGGGTTCTCCGGGTGAAACTCCCACATATCGTTGGAGTACATGAGCCCGCACGACTCATCGAATCCCCTTGCCGGAGGACGCGTGTCTGGCTGGTCGCCCACGTGCCACTTGCCGAACACCGCCGTCCTGTATCCACGTGCCTTTAAGACTTCTCCTACGGTTGCGTATTTCGGATCGAGTCCTTTTGCCCGCGGAGGGTGCGCCCCGAAAACCTTCGTCCTGCCTGGATAACATCCGGTCAGGAGCGATGCCCTCGAAGCGGAACAAACCGCCTGTGTCACATAGAAGTTGTGAAAGCAGCAGCCCTCCTTGGCAAGTTGCTCCACATGGGGAGTGTTGTAAGCGGGGCTGCTGAACGGTTCAAAATCCGCCCAGCCGGAATCGTCGAGGAAGATAATAACGAAATTCGGCAATTTCCCACTCTTCTCTGCTCTGCAAATTCCGGGAAATGCCATCCCCGCCATTGACAGGGCGGCGGTCTTTAAGAAGTCTCTGCGGGTCTGCGCCATCTTCACGCGATATCTCCTTTCGGTAATACAGGCCATTTACCTCCATCTATCATTTTCATAGGTGACACACGCGGTCGGCGTTTCGCCGTGTTGCCTCCTGGGCGGCTATGTTTATCCCACAACTTTGTCGGGTATTCGACAAGTCACTGCTATTCGCGCCAAAGCAGAAGAACACACCATTCCAACAAATCGCCTCGGCCAGTCGCGCGGTGGTGCTGCGTGGGCAACCGAACGCGGCCTACTTCAGTTCCGTGATCTTGATGTTCCGGAACCAGATTGGGGCGCCGGCGTGTTTGCCCTGCAGTCCGATTCTCCCCTTTGTCGGTTGCTTGCTGAGCGGCTTATTCAGCCACGGCGGAATCTCGGACCCGTCGGGATTGGTCTTCGCGGATGTCCACAGGCTCATGTCCATCGAAGTAACACGTTCGCCGTTGAGCACCACGTCTATCTTCTTCCCCACACACGTTATCGTGAAGTGGTTCCACTCGCCCGGCTTCTTGACCAGACTCTTCGATGGAGCCAGATGACCGAAGATAGCACCGCAGTGCCAGCTCTTCGGCGCCTTCGCCCATTTCTCCGCGTAGTCGTCGGCGATCTGTATCTCGACCGAATTGGGAATCCAGTCCTTCGTATCGGTGCAGTAAACAACGACGCCGCTGTTCGTACCGTCGGCGGTCTTGAATTCCAGGTCCAGGATGAAGTTGTCGTAATCCTTGGTAGTCCAGATGGCTTTGTCCTCGCTTGCCGTGAGCACTCCCTTTGTGATTGTCCAAACCCCCTCTGGCTTCGCCGCGTTCGAGAGGTCTGCTGCGAAAAGACTCTTCCACTCGGTTGTGTCGGGGTGAGTCAAAGCGCGAACCTTGTTCCCGCTCGGAGCCGCGTCGCACGACTGGTGCATCGCCAGAATGCTAAACACTGCCACAACACAAACCAGTTGCCACCATCTTACTTTTGCCTTCCAACGCGCCATTTTCAGTTCCTCCTAAATTTGTCGAGTCCCATGAGGTTATTTTTTCTCCGGCGCCTCTGCGGCAGTCTTGGCTGCTGCCCAGCAGAGAACGCGTCCGCGAATTGGACGCATGCCATCGCCGATATACTGCGCCCGTCTGCCGAAATGTACCACTGCTTGCCCGCGATTTCACCAACAAAACTCCCGACCAAGCATCAAGCGTCGTCCTCGGCGGACGTCTGCCCACCAGGGTCGTGTTACATTGGAACCCAGCTACAGGGTCCAGCCTTTGCGGTATTCGCGACGAATGTATCGTTTGGCTTTGGTGGAATTGACGGCTTCGAGGCGCTCGGGGGCCCAGCGGAGTTTCTCGCCGCTGCGGTATGCCACATTGGCCAGCAGCGCTGTCTCGGTCAAGGGGCCGGAGTAGCCGAAATTGCACGTCGTAGCGTTGCCGGTCTTGCACCCAACGATCCATTCCTTTTGATGCCCGATAGAATCGGCGATTGTCTGTACCGGCGGGGTGCAGTCAGCGAACTTTTCCTCCGGGAAAAGCTTCCGCTGACTGTAGTCGGCCATGAGCATCCCCTTTTCGCCAACGAACAACACGCCCGCACCCCACTCCGGCAGATTGGCTTCTGCCAGAAGCGGAGGTTTCTTGCCCCCGCCATACCAGGTGAGCTTGACCGACGGGAGATTCTTCCTTGCGGGGAATTGGTATCGCGCAATGATCCACAGAGGGCACGATTCCGGATGCACCGGCGGACCTTCGGCTTGCACCATTGTGGGATACCGCAGCTTCAACGCCCAGAAAACCACGTCAACATAGTGGCAGAAGAAATCGCCCAGGCCGCCGTTGGCGAAATCCCACCACCCGCGCCACGCGAACGGCGCGTAACATGGATGGTAAGGCCGATAGGGGGCAGGTCCGAGCCACAAGTTCCAGTCGAGGGTTTTGGGCGCCGGAGGCGTCTCTTTCGGGCGGTCACCGCCGCGATAGCTGGCAGGATGCCAGACATGGACTTCCTCAACCGGCCCGATGGCGCCCGATTGGATTATCTCCACGACACGACGATAATTTGCGCCTGCGTGAATTTGTGTACCCATTTGTGTGCACAACCTGTTCTTTCTGGCGATTTCAGTCATCACCCGGGCTTCATACACCGAATGCGTCAGGGGTTTCTCGCAGTAAACATGCTTGCCCAGCTTCATCGCCATGACGCCGGCAGCAGCATGGGTATGATCCGGCGTGGATACAACCACCGCGTCAATCTCCTTCTCCATTTTATCGAACATTCTGCGAAAATCATTGTACTTCCTCGCTTCCGGGTGCAGCTTGAACGAGCTCGCGGCTCGTCTTTCGTCCACATCGCACAGCGCAACGATGTTGTCTTCCTTCTCGACTTGCTTCAGGTTTTCAGCACCTCGTCCGCCGCAGCCGATCACGGCAATGTTGAGTTTGTCGTTAGCCGACAATACCGGTAAACCGCCGACACGGGCTGACACGATAAGGCCCGCCGTGGTTGCGAGGGTAGATTTGATGAACTGGCGTCTGGTTGTGCTCTTTGTCATAGTGGCTGCTCCTTCCCTGGTAGCGCTTTGACATAAATACGACGATGCTCGGTTCCAACCGGAGCGTCTCCGGACCGTGGAATTCAACGAAATAAGGATACTTGAGAAAACCAGATTCAGCAAAGATTATAGCCCGGAACTAAGCGTGCGCACTCTGAACGAAAGGCCGGAAACGCTTTTAAGCGGCGCGACTCTTTCGAAAGCGATCCTTCAAGCCTCCGGCTCGGCTGGCGAGTATCCTTCCACGATTTCGCCGAGGCGTAGGTCGCTCGATTTCGATTCTGTATAACTTGGCGATAGACCCTGTTTGGTGATCGGCGCACCTCGTTGATTTGCCCGGGAGGAACCTCCTCCATCAGCCCGGGCCGGAGTGAGAGAACACTTTCCGTGCTGCTGTGGGAACCATCCTGCGCCGGTCATGTGCGGACATGCCTGCCACGTGTGCCGGTTTCCCCTGCACAGTGTGTCACGCACAACCGTTAGAGGGAATTACAGGATCATCTGAACCCCAGGGAGTACAGGTCCGCGTCCTTCATGACAAAGCGTAAACGGACCGGCTTACCGGCCAACTTGCTCACACTACTGCCGCTCCGCCATTTTACCACACGGTCAATCGCGTCGCCGATGACTTCAGGGCAATCGTTCACACTGTAACCGCGGATTGGCTCACCACCGCCGTCCTGAATCTCTACGCGAATACTCCCAGCTCCGCTGGTGGAGAAATTTATCACCAGTTCCTTTCCCGCGAACCGTATTGGTTTGGTGACCATTTCACCGCCAGCGTACGGGGCGTTGACCGACGCGAACCCATCGATGCGTAAGACATAGCGAAGGTCCCTGACGTAGATCGACATTTCGCCCGGGCCGGTCGGTACGACGTTCAAGGCAGCATAATTCGCCCTATTGCCCCAGCGCTTTGGATCGAGCCCAGGGCGGATAAAGGCCTCCATGAACGTGCGATCGTATTTGTTGCCTCCTCTCGAGGTCATGAACATGATGTCCGTCGAGTTTCCACGGTTCGGAAGGAACCGAGTGGGCAAAGCAATGTAAATATGGGGAGCGCGAAAGTATGGGTGCGTACCGTTAGTGTAGAGGTGTTCGCCGGACTCGTTCGGGTTCATCGGCACCGCCTCAGTCCAGTTCAAGAAATCGCGCGACGTGCTACGGCTGATCGTCCGAAGACGACCCTTTGGGGTGTTCCATGTCCTGAAATAGCATACATAACACCCCTCGCCTTCGGACCAGAAAGAGACGTTCTGAGAATCGAAAGCAAAGTCACTCGATGTTATGACCGGTTCGTCGCTCAATTTGTTCCAATGTATGCCGTCGCCGGAAACGAAAGCGAACAGTCCGCCGCCCTTGTGTACACCAGCCAGAGCTTTGAACCGTTGCTGCTGGCCCACTCCGGGCCGCCCGTCGAGGAAGGGAGTGAAGTTATGGGCAAACCAAGCAGTCCTCGCCAGAAAAACGTTATTTTCGCGTGTGCCCTCCAGTTCAAACAGGCCTAACTTAGGCTTAGACCAGCGGATGCCATCGCGACTCTCGGCATAGCAGTAAGTCTCACGCCGATCACCGTCGTAGCCGCTCGTCCCGCTGCGGTAGTACATTCGGTAGATTTCTCCATCCTTGATGACGGTGGAATAGTTGCAGAAAGGTTGCCCCACAGAGACCGATAGTTGGGGCCGGTGAAGTCGAAGCTCGGTGCTCTTCATCTCGCCGATCAGATAATGATCAACAAACAGTTCCAGCCGGGAGCCGATGTTCAGAGGCACGGTATGCTGGCCGATCGTACCCAGCGAGGGCGTTCCGAGCATAGCAAACAAGACCAAAGCAAGAATAGGAAGATAACCTCTCATCGTTTTGTCTCCACCGTGGAAAAGCCAACCACCACAACACTGAAAACTTCCAATGAAACGTTCGCCGAGGACAGCTATGTCCTCTCCTGCTATGGAACTCTACCTGGGTGTGGTACGCGCTGCAAAGGTAATTTTCGTTGGAGATCCTTCAGGCCAAACAGAAAGACAGGAGAAGGCGAGTGAAATTCGCTTCTGCTACTGTGCGGGCGATGGCGTATTGAGCATCTCCACGGTCAGGCGTCGCCGAGATTCAAAAAGGCAGAATGAGTTGGTTGACCCGATGCAGACCCCGTGTTGATTTTGAGGCTCAGTCTGCCGAAGACGTGTGTTGAAAATGGCAGTGGGCAAATATATGATGACCTGTTTCTTAATCACCATACACGGGAAGATCATCCTCCAGTGTGGCCATTGCAAAATCATCCAGGTAAATCCAATAATCCGCCGATCTTGAAGGCACACCTCCAACTGTGGTCGGCATACGGAACGTCTTGCTGCCTTCGTCAGCCTGGGGAAGCAAAGGCCACGTAAAGTTCGGGGTTTCGCCGCCGCGCCATTCGGCGGTCTTTCTCCAGGGCTGGTCCTTCCACCGCATCCATACCTCGTAGATACCCTGCCCTGCAGGCACCAAAGGGCTTTTGCCACTGGTGTCAATATGAACCTTCACCAAATGCCAGCGATTGGGTTTCAGCACAAAATCCGCTGCCTTGCCAAGATTGGGCCCCAGCTTATCCTTGTTCGTGGGGTATTCGCTGGCCGCTGTGAAATCCGCTTTCGGGGGCCGAATGGAGAAGAAGCCTTGGCCATCAGACCCCTGGACTCCGAAGGGTTCCTTGGACCAGTTTCCTAAGGGAAGCAGCCAATGATAGCAGTTTCCGCGCTGCGAGTTCCTGTTAGTCGCGGGATACACTCCGTCCCGGGAGGGGTAAATAAACTTGCCGCGAAGAATACTCGAAAGCTGGTTGTTGGATCGATTGATATAGAACCAGAATTGGAACCATACGTTGGCCGGAACCTGGCCGGGTGGACCGCTCCTTGAACCATATTGGAGGTAGAAATCTGTTTGTCCCTTCAGCGACACAGGCAAAGCCTCCATGCAAAGAACACGCCTTGACTTTCGACCGGGAAATAGCGCGGCATATCCTGGTATGGCCTCTGTGGTATAGACATAGCCCCTCGCACCGGTTCGGCCGTCTTGGTACGTCTTAGCCCCATGCCACGGCCCCTTGGCCGCAAAAGCCTTGGATGCGCCTGGCTTGTTGCGCTCGACCGCATACTCGAAATCGTCATAGGCCAGAAGTTCAGCCATGCTATGGGATGGAAACGCAAGCATCAAGCAGACAAGGAATCCAGGCAAATATCTCCTCATGGGTGTCTCCTATTGTTGTTTCTGCCTTTTCGCGGGAAGGCGTCCAGCAATGCATCGCGTTCGGCGCGCAAATTCTGTACGACTTCAGCCGTTTCAAGATAGCACTCGTGTACTCGGAGTCTTTCGATCCAGCCACTGTACTCTCGCGCAATTCGCAGGCTTGCCGCACTGACATCCCCGGGCAATTCCGCCTTCCCAGATTCTGAGTTTTAACCTGGACCAGTTTTAGGAGGCGGGGGCACTCTTGTAGCCCAACGGAATTCGGCATGCTTCAGGTTACCCGCTCGGCGCCTTTGAACAAATCCTGGAAATCGAGAATTCCCGCGCCTGGTCCTGTCGGAACTGTAAGAGCGCCATTCCTGATCTCAAGGGGCGGGTTGAACCAGTTGCCGTACTTATCGGTACCTCTCTTGTATTCCTGGTACAGGCCAATGTCGGCAGTACAAGATGCGAAATGCAGCATGTAGATGAATCCAAAGCCGCCGGAAATGTGGACCGTTGTCGGCATCCCAGCGACGGCCGCCATGCGCGCTACCCGCGTGCTGCGAATGAGCCCACCATAATACTGGAGATCCGGTTGGACGATATCCACGCCACGATGATAGATCATCCAGCGAAACCGGCGCCGACTGTACTCCTGTTCACCTCCAGCAATAGGTATGGTCAGGGCATCGGCCACACGTTTCGTGTCTTCCAGATGATCGAAAGGGCAGGGCTCCTCGAAGTAAACTGCATTGATGTCCTCCAACATCTTCCCGACCTCGATGGCTTTTGGCGGATCGTACGAACTGTTGGAATCGGCGTGGATGGCAATCTCGTCGCCCAGTCTTTTGCGGGCCAGCGGAATCAGCTTTTCCGTCCGCCCTGGCCTGGCATCTGCGTTCTTGCTCATGCGGCCGCCCACCCTGAACTTGACGGCTTTGGCGCCTGTTTCCTCTATCAGCCTCGCCAGATACCTCACTTCCTCCTCCGGGGTGGTATCGCGCCGACCGCTCGCCACATAGAAGGGAACTTCCCGCCGAATCACGCCACCGAGCAGTTGTCCGATGGACTTGCCGGCTATTCTTCCCATCATGTCCAGGAGAGCAAATTCCACCCAGGCCAGAGGACACCATAGCGCCAGCCCTTGTAGCTTGTAGTTGCTTTGGTAACGGTACAGTCCGAACAGGTGTGATTCGAGGTCACGGGCATCTTTCCCAATGAAGTACGGAATCACTCGCTGATTCAGTATGGGATACAGGTAACGTGCCCTATCGTTGGTGAGGGCGATGCCTTCTGCGCCATCCTTGGACCTAACGCGCACGAAGTACTCCCGCCCTTTCCGCAGCAAATCAATAGACTCAATCAGAACGGGCGAGTTGATACCATCCAACTTGAGCACGGGTGCGGTGGCCGCTCTGTTCAGTTCTTCCAATGTAACCCGTGGACGGTCTTTGCCGGCCATGGACCTGCTCGGAATTGAGCGAGAGCCCTGTAGGATCGGCAGCGCGGCCGCGGCGGTCGTTAACCCGAGAAACTGACGACGGCTCAATCGCATCTTGAGGCTCCTTTCTGTTTTTTTGCCACTGTAAAGCTCTTTACGCCCCGGATCCTGATTTTTGTGGATTCAGAACTTGATCGAGCTGATCCGTGTCAAGGTCAGTTGGCGTCGAGTGCCAGGACTGTTGAGCAGATGCCAGCACGTGTACTGCTCGGCATAGACATCGCTGGCCGACATCCCATCCACTGGCGCAATGACCCTTAGTTCCCTTTGGGCGGCGCCTGTCGCTGTATTCAGTACAGCCCCGTGAGCTGAAGTGCCCACCAGGATTACAGTTTTGATTCCCTTCGCCTTCAGAATGTCCTCCAGGTCAGTTCTGAAGAACTTGTCCACTCCAGACTTGACTATCGGGTCTCCTGGAAGGGGAGCCACTTCCTTCCTTATGTCGGCCTTGCTGGCGCTCCGTGTGAGGCTGTAAATCACGGGCATCTTCCTTTTTCTGGCCGCCGCTAATAATGTTTGGATTCTGGGCAGACTTGCCACGCAGCGAGGTCTCCTCTCCGGGTTGCAGTTCCCGTGTTGAATATCCAAGATCAGGAGGGCTGTTACCTTGGGATCCACCGTCACCGGCTTCAGCTCGGGCGGCCGCGGGACCTTTACCGTGCCCCATTCCTCCACGATAGTATCCTCTGCCGCTGCAGAGGCTGGCGAAGCAATGGAAGCGCAGAGTAGTATGATCCCTGTAACCAACGCAGACCCTATCTCAAAAGACATCAAGGTTCTGCTCTCCGATATTCTTCGGTATGTCTGACTCATTTTGACCCTCCAGCATACGACGTGATCGGTTAACCATACGCATCTTTTCGCTGTAATATCTTTCATCTAAGCATATCGGAGTTGCTCCGCGACGTATTAGGAGCCCATTCCCTGCGTTTTCCACGCAAGAGTGGCGCGCCGAAGACAGTCCGTCAAGCCTGTTTGCTGTTCCTCAGTAATCCCTCCGTCTCGGGCGGATAGCCCGGCCGAGCCGGAGGAGGGAAAAAGGGAAGAGAAGGGTAACGCAAAGACGCGGGGTCGCAGAGAGGAGGATGAGAAGGACTCCGAGGGCACCTCGCCCTCGGCGGGGGCAGGATGCCACTGGCACAAGGGCTACTCTGCGTCCTATGAGATCCGAACCTCAGCCGCCGGTAACTGAGAGGTATTACGGTCTGCGCGTTTTACATGTTGATTGTTGAGGGTTGGGGCGTTACTTTTCAAGAAAACAGGTCTCAAGACATTCTCTTGGGAAAAACGGAGCAGTGAAGAACCAGCACGTGGAGGGATTCAACATGGATTGCACCCGCATCATTGGAACCGTGGCTCGGTTTTTTATATTTGCCGTGCCGCTCATGGCAAGCGTTTCGCTCGAGGCAACCGAAGAGGCAAAGCCATTCGTTCTGTTCGATTTCCGAAAAGCCTTTGACCCAAGCCTCGTTCGAGCGCACGATGCGAACGCGTTCTTGCACGAATCCAGCTCGGGTATGGCTCTTCGCATAGAAACGGGGACAAAGGAGAGTTGGCCTGGCATCACCCTCAAAGCGAGGAACGGGAGCTGGGACCTCTCCAACCGGGCTTATTTATCGCTCGATATCACCAACGTCGGGAAGGAGCAGGTTGTCGTCCACTGTCGCATTGACAACCCGGGCGCCGATGGGGTGCGGCGGTGTAAGACGGGCTCGGCCACGCTCAAACCGGGCCGCAGCGATGAAATCAGGATCCGCCTACCGAGAACGCTGGTCGCTGACAAAGAGGTCAAGTTCATCGGGATGCGTGGCGACCCTCCGCTCTCTACCGACCTGGACACGTCGAACATCACGCAACTGTTGGTTTTTGTGTCGAAACCCCGTCAGAAGCACGCATTCGAGATCAGGAAGATTTACGCGGGCGGCGCCGGGAAAGGGCCGATTGAGCTGAAGGACTTCTTTCCGATGATAGATGAGTTTGGCCAGTACATTCACAAGGATTGGCCGGGAAAAACGTATTCCGTGAGCCAGATGCTCGCCCGCAAGAGGGCTGAGGAAAAAGATCTGGCCGCCAACCCGGGTCCGCCCAATCGCAATGAGTACGGTGGCTGGACGGGGGGGGCTCAGCTCAAGGCCAGTGGCTTCTTTCGCGTCGAGCAGTACCGGGGAAAATGGTGGCTCGTGGACCCGAAAGGGCGGCTGTTCTGGTCGCATGGCATAGACTGCGTCCGCAGCCACAACGCGACGCCTATAACTGATCGCGAGCACTATTACCGCGACTTGCCGACGGCCGGTTCGCCATTCGCGAGATTCTACGGCGCGGGCAGGTGGGCCCCGCACGGGTATTATGAGAACCATACGATGTACAGGACGTACGATTTCTCCCAGGCGAACTTACTTCGGAAGTACGGGCAAGACTGGGACAAGCAGTTTGGCGAAAATGCTCACCGCCGCTTCAGAAGCTGGGGCATGAACACTATCGCGAACTGGTCGGACGAAAACATCTACTTGGTGCGCAAGACACCATACGCATGCACGATCAATTATCAATGCGAAAAGCTTGAAGGCTCGAAGGGATACTGGGGCAAATTCAATGATGTGTTTGATCCGAGCTTCCGGGAGAGCCTGCGAAAGCGCCTTGCCAGAGAAAAGGGCAAAGCCGCGGGCGACCCCTGGTGCATCGGTTTTTTTGTGAACAACGAGCTTGGTTGGGGCGACGAGGTCTCGCTGGCCGTCGCCACGTTGGCCAGCCCCCCCGAACAGGCCGCCAAGAAAGTCCTCGTCGCCGATCTGAAGGCCAAATACGGAACTATTTCCAAGCTCAACGCCGCGTGGGGCGCCAAGTACGCCGCGTGGGACGCCCTTCTCCAGAGTAGGGAGGTCCCAGACAGGAAAAAGGCCTGGGCTGACCTGACCGCCTTTTACACCAAGATAGCGGAGACGTACTTTCGGGTCATTCGTCAGGCGGTCAAAGAGGCGGCGCCGAATCAACTCTATCTCGGTTGCCGGTTCGCGTGGGTCAACGACCGGGCAGCGCGAGCGGCGGTAAAGTTTTGCGACGTGGTCAGCTATAACCGCTACGCGTACTCAGTGGAAGAGCAACGGCTCCCGGGCAACATCAACAAGCCCATTATCATTGGGGAGTTTCACTTCGGCGCCTTAGATCGGGGCATGTTCCACACCGGCCTGAGGAAAGCCCGGGATCAGGAGCACCGAGGACAGCTTTACGAGAACTACGTTCGCGGCGCGCTTCGAAACCGCTACATCGTGGGCACGCACTGGTTTCAATACAAAGACCAAGCAACGACTGGCCGCGGTGACGGTGAGAACTACCAGATCGGGTTCGTGGACATCTGCGATACGCCGTACCAGGAGACGATTCAGGCCTGCCGCCGAGTAGGATATGAACTCTACGAATACCGGTTGAAAGGGAAGTGAACCATTAGTGGGAGCAGAGTGCTGGAGACGGTCGCCATGAGAACCTCGCCGCCCGTTAGAATTCAGGTCCGCGCGCCCTATCGCCCGTCAACTGAGACTGAAATCAAGTTCGACACCTACCGGTATTATCTTCAGTGTATATGCGAGTACCTTCAGCAAAAATACGGCACTTGGCAAGATTTTGGCCTTCAGTCCATTTCACGCACTCGGAAGCTCCGAGGCATGGGACTCTTCGATAAGACGTGGATCGAACGCTTCGTCAAAATAGCCTGGAACGCTGAGTATCTGTTTTGTATGGGGCTCGCCGAGAAGTACCGCTCGGTCAATCCTGTTGCTTGGGCGCCTGAACTCCAGGGCTGCGCCAGCCCCGGTTATGCGGCTCGCGGAGAGGTTCAGCTTGAAAATAAATGAAAATAAGATGAAGAAGGAGGTTGCGCCGTGCATATTTGCTTGTAAAGAAGGGAAATTTGTGTTAAGTCCCTCAAAAGGGGTGGGTCACATAGTGAGAGTGTCTTTCTGGCGGGGAAGAAGTGTGAGCCGGCATGGGGTGGAAAACCACGTTTCGAAAGGAAAGGAGAAAGCATGAAGAGCAAGCTGATCGCGTTCGTGGTATCGGTTGTGATGATAGCCAGTCTGCCAAGCCTTAGCGGCGTGCGGTGCGAGGCGCCTTCGATGGCGGAGATTCTCCCGCAGGACAGCTTAGGGTACGCGGAACTTCCGAATATGGAGGTGTTTTACTACCTCATCGGCGAGCTCGGCGAGGCAGCCATCAAGAGTCTGGAGCAGGAACCGACGGTACCAGAAGACATTAAGGTCAAAGCCACGGCGATCCTGGAGGCGTTCGAGGAAATCAAGCCCCTTCTGCCAAAGAGCGCTTCGCTGGGCGTGGTTTCGATTGACCCTCAAAGCGGCCAGCCGTCGTTGCTTATTATGAGCGAGCTGTCGGAGGCGATAGGCCCTTTGGCATCGGCTGCCGGCAAACTGCTCGCTGCGGTCCCCAATGTCAAAACCAAGAAAACCGAGTACGGGACAGAAGTGATTATCCCGCACGGTCCGCCCCCGATAGGTTACGCGGTGGTTAACAACGTGCTGTATTTGGCGACGGGGGAAGGGTTCCTCGACCGGGTGCTGTCGAGGCAATCATCGGAAAGTCTCGCTACCACCGCCCACTTCAAGCAAGTCAACCTGGTCACGGGAGAAAGCGCGATTGTATCGGCGTATCTCAACGTGGATGCAATCCGGGAGAAGCTACTACCTCTCGCGCCGCCACAGGCGAAGCAATTCGTGGAGCTGCTCGGCCTGAAGGACGTGCATGCAGCGGGCATCAGTTTGGCCGCCGACGAAGAACAGGTGGGATTCAACTTAGCGCTTCAATACACGGAGGACGCCCCCGGCATCGCCAGCCTCCTCAGCGTGCCCAACACCGAGCCGAAGGGGATTGCCTACGTGCCGGATGATTACTCCTACGTGACCAGATTCTCCCTGGGGGCGCCGGACGCCTTCATGGAGAAGGTTCGCGCGCTTTTGGAGAGGGCCGGCTTGGGACCGAAGATTGACCAGGCCTTCGCACAAGTGAAAGAGAACGCGGGAATTGACGTGAACAAGGTTCTCGCCTCGCTCGGCGGAGAAATCACTATCGGCGTCAAGGTCCCTCAAACTCTCGAGATACCGAATGTAGTGGCTTGCGTGGAAGTAAGGGACCCGGAGTATCTCGGGGAGACGCTGAAAAACCTCCTCACGGGACTGGGCATCACCTCCTCGGAGATCGAGATGGACGGCAAGAAAGTTATGATGATTGTCAGTCCGGGGGTCCCGGTTAGCCCGGCGATTGCAGTGGACGGCGACGTGGCCGTGATAGGGATTTCGAAGGCTGTCCTTCAAAAGGCCCTCGCGGCGAAGGCAAACGGGCAGAATATCGCCTCCAAGCCGAGCTTCAAAGCCGCGATGGAAGGCCTGCCGGCGGACAAGAACATCGCCCTGGAATACATCGAGATGGACGATCTCGGACGACTCGCCGTTGGGGGATTGTCCATTGCCGCTGGGATGGCCCCGGCCGAGGTCAAGCCGCTTATCGCCAGAGGCATGCCCTATCTGAGCAAAGCCTTGCAGGACCTTGAGGCAGGAGCGGAGGTTGTTTATAGAACGCCCAATGGGCTCGCCGTGCAGAGCAGGTGGGGGACGCGTTCCCTCATGCAGATCCTGAAGAACGGCGCGGCTTTCGGCGCGAAGGCGGCAGTGATGTTCGCGCACCACGGACGCAGAGAAGAGGCGCCGCCGGAAATGGAAACCACGGCTGAACGAGCTGCCCCGACTGAATAATGGCTTGGACGGAAGGGCCGTGAGGACGCAAGCGACCGTTGCTTTCGAGCCGAGAAACTGAAAGCCCGATTCCCCGGCGAGATATTATACTTACGATTCTTCCGCCGGGGATTCGGGCTTTCTCTGCGCCGAGCGAGCGGAGGGCCCCCTCTACCAAGAGGAGAAAACGCCGGGCTATTCCAACTCGCCTCGAGGAATATGTGCAGCCGTGAGGCGTTTACGTCGCCCTTTCAGGGCTCGCCATTCTCCAACCGGCACTTTTTTTCGGGGCGTTGCCCTGAGCTTTATTAACTCTGCCCTTACAGGGCGACGTAATGCCTCAGTTACGGGTGGGACAGGAGGACTTTGCGGCAAGAGCCATGCGAAACCATCAACACCCGGATTTTCCGAGCCAGGTGGAACTCCGCCCCTCAGGGTGTAAAGAACAGCCCTACCCCATCTGGCACGGGCCTGCCCGCCGTCGGCAGGCGGGCGTCCCGCACGGACGCCAGGATGAGGTTTCAGCAAATTCTTCCTTGACACTGGGGATGACGGGTGAAAGTATTGATGAAACTGAAGGCAATACAATGATGGTGCTAATCCTTTCTTTTCTCAATAGTTATGTGGTCTGCAGTGGGTTTTAATCCAAAGAAAAGGAGAAAGAAAATGGGCATGAGAAAATGTGCCATGTTGATTCTTGTGTGCGCGCTGGCGCTGGCAAGCTGGAGATTGCTTGAGGCAACGGAGGGGGAGAATACAACAATATATACAGTGTTTGCTTCAGGTGGTGTTCAGCACTTTGAATCCAAGCTCTTAAAACGTACAACAAATGAAGAGCTTCTGCATAAACTTCGAAGCGCGTGCTATGGAGTAGATTTCGTTGTTGGCTCATCTCAGCACAAAATAGAGGATATAAAACAAAATTTTGATGGAGTCCTTACTTTTGGGGGTATGCGCGATTATGCGATAGCGTTGACTGGATTGCCCACAATAGTTGTATATAACTTCCCCGAGTTTTTGCATATTCCTTACGGTTTTTTCTTGAGTAAGGGAAAGATTTTGATTGCTTGTTTAGATAGGGCAAATACCTGTTCCCCGTCTATTTCTTCAGCCATGTTCGAGGATTTAGTAGAAAAAATCAAATTAATTCAAGTTCTAAAACAGATGAAAGAATCACGCCTATTGCTTGTGACGGACGGCGTGGTCGCGGATTACTTCGCAGGGCATCGTAGAGATTTACGCTATGTGTCCGAGGGGGATATACGGCTAAAAACAGACTATGAGAAGGTCTTCTTTGACACAGTAGAAAAATCGTTAGGGGTAAAAGTTATAAAGATAGGAACTAAGGAAGTATCTTCTAATGAGCAAATTCAGAATATTTGGAACACTGAAAATAAGAAAGCAGAAGAAATAGCTAAAATGTGGATTGCTGAAGCTAAAGAGATGAAAGATACTATCGAATCGGAGGTGGTGAAGTCAGCTAAGATGTATTTGGCAATGCAGATATTAATGGAAAAGTATAACGCCACAGCGATAGCAACTCATATCAGGTCAGTTGTCAAAAACCCGAGAAGAGAGGATAGGGTTTGGCCGAGTTTAGGGAACTCAGAACTTCAAAAACGGGGCATAGTAGCCTGTTGTCAAGCGCATACAAATGTTGTGCTTACCCACATGTTAGCGCAATATGCTTTTGGTCGGCCTTCTATGATGGGTGATTACATAGTAGACCCCTTTAACGACGTAATTGTTGTTATGCATTGTGGGGCTCCATGGAATCCTTATGGAGACGACAGAAGAACTCCTTATATCATAAGGGACCATGCAGAGAGGGGAATCAGCGAGCATTCAAAGCCTGGAGTAGGCGCTTGTTCGGAAGTGTTATTTCCTGTAAATGAACCTGTTACAATATGGAGGATTGATGTGCCCCGTAAAGAAATACTGGTTCACACTGGCACGACTGTTTCCGGTTACTCTCTGTATAAAGATTGGTCTTATTTGATGTGCAGGTCGAAATTAGTCGCTAAAGTTGATGCGAAAAAGGTGCAAAGCCATGCCTATCAAGATAATTGGGGAGTCCATAAAACAGTAACCTTTGGTGACCATAGAAAAAGGATCAAAGATTTAGCCATCTTAATGGGGTATAAGGTCATAGAAGAGGATAAGTAGTTTCCTTTGGTTTGAAAACAGCGCTATTCCAAAATGGCTACATTGGGCAGAAGGGAGTGGAAAGGTCATGGACTTTCGCCAGGCTTCTCTTTGACAGCGGGGCTATGAAGGAAGGAGCCTTCCGGTAAAATGGCAAGCACTCATTATCGCAATTCTATTTCCATTCACCATCGGCGGCTATTCCCCGGAGAAAGCGCCCTGGCACCCGTACGCTTTGCTGAAGCTCGACATTTTCCCCACGGTCAACCCCAATACGGCGGAGCGCTCAGGGACATACGACGCCGAAACAATACATACACCATTACCGCCGGTGGTAAGGACATCTGGGATCTGAGTGACGGTTTCTGCTTCATCTACCTTGAAGTGCCTCCCGGGCTGGAGGGTTTGGAGCTGCGGGCGCGAATTGATCCTTCTCCCATCCCGGAGCCCGGGGGTGCGGCTTCCGCAGCGGCTATTGCGGTCAGGCGCGCGAAGGCGAGGAGGTCGGTTGCGCTCCCCGCGGACTCGAGCTGCCGGAAGATGTTTGCCGAGATACCGCCCGAAGTAGTAGCCCTCGCCCGCATTCGGGCCGTTCCTCCATTCCTCGTCGAAAGCCGCGCACGTCTCCTCGATGAGTTTCAGGTACTTGAACGCTTTATCGAGGTAGCTTGTGCCGAGGGCGGGTTCGGCGCGGGCAACCATGACGAACCGGGCGATGGGATACGTAATCATCCCCGCGTGGACTATCCAGCAATATCTCTTCCCTTTGCTATATTTCGTGGAACTCCACGCAGGCACCACCCGCGAGCGGATGTCGTCAGTTATTCCCTTCCGCTCATCCCGGCAATCCAGGACAGCATCGGCTCGCTTGACAAACTTATCGAGATACGAAACATCGCCCGTAGCCTCATACATCTCGACGTACGCCATCATGCGGTAGCTCTCCCCCCAGGCGAGCTGACCCTCGTCGTTGGAGAGCGGTTTGTCATCGAGCTTTGGGAGTCGGGAGTCGAGAGAATCGAATCTCCTTTTCCATTCGAGGAAGTCAGCGCGGCTGCCGACGTTCTGCCGGAGACTTTCCCGGGGCCGTGTGGCGGAGGTGCCTTTCCTTTCTGCTGCGCTTCTGGCTGTCGCAAGTGTCAAAAGCAAAACGCAAGCAAGGGTCATCGTTCTTGGGTGAGACATGGTGCATTTCTCCGAAGAGACCATTTCGGCGCGCCTATGCTTGCCGTGACTCCACGGAGCGACACGAAAGCCTCCCGCTTTGGCCCACACTGCCGGGCCACGATACGAATTGCTCTCGCCGCAAACAGGCTCGGTTTAATCGAGGAAAAGACCACGGACGAAGCCGGCGTTGTAGGCGCCGCTTATCTTGCCGCCGAGTGGGTTGGCTCCTTCGAGGATGATCCACCCCTGATAGCCGATTGCGCGGACAGCGTCGCGGATGGGGGCATAATTGACTTTCCCCTGTCCGAGAAGAGTGCGGTCCTTGAAGTGGAACTCGCATATACGGTCGCCAAGCCAGCGGATTTCCTTCGGGACGTCGTAACCGTTGAAGGTGGAGTTGGCGACATCGTAGAAAACCTTGGCCGCCGGCGACTGGATTTTGTCCAGAATGCGGACGTTGTCTTCCGCGGACAGGGTGTTTTCGATGCCGAGGATGACGCCCGCTTTTTCCGCTTTCGGGGCAAGGGGCTTGAGAATTTCAGCGGCCCTATCCTTTTGCTCCTGGGTTTTGAGCGTGCCGCGTCCGAAGAAGGCGAGCAGAATGACTTTTGCGTTGAGCTTGGCCGCAGTCTCGATCGTGTCGGAAATCCACCCCGGCGCGCGGCCCTCGGAAACCAGAGGGTAGCCGTTCAAGAGTACCATGCAGATGGAAGAGACGACGACGCCGGTTTTTCCATCGCTTCTTTGTAGCGAGCCTGGACTTCGCGCTTGTTGGTGTTTAGCTTCTCGGCGGCGCCACCGGCATCAATCTGAACTCCCTCAAGCCCGATTTCTTTGGTGACAGAGAGCGCTTCGGGCCCTCTCTGGCGAATGGTGCCGTCCATCGCTCCCACGCGGAACTTCAGTTTCCTTTTAGGTCCCCTCTTGCGCAGGACGAGTCTCGCATCTGCGCTCCGGCCTGCTGCGATGCCCAGCCCTCCCGCGAGAGCTGCCCCCACCATCCCTTTACCGGTGTGACCGAAGAATTCTCGTCTTGTAATAGTCATTATCCGCTCCTTGCTCTTTTTGCCGCTCCGTTCAGCTTATTTCCCTGGCGTCCTCGGCGTGACCCGGCCGGCCGGGGCGACGTGAGCATTCCCCAAGAGGTGGGCCGCCCATCCCCGGCCGAAATACGCCCTCAACTTACCGCGCCCCCGATTTTGCGTAAAGAGATTGAGGCGAGCTCGCTCTGCCGCCCGGCAGCGGCCCGGCCCGCGACAGAGACCTTTCCGGGCTCTGGGGCCACAAAATTTGGCGAGGGACTTGACATTGGCGGGGATTTGGGGCTACATTTCGGCGAGAGCTTTCTGTGCGGGTGCCGTCAGCAGGGCGGTTGCTCCGGTCGGCGACCCCATGAAGTTCGACAGCGGTTCGCTGAGGCTGGGAATGATTTCGATTGCGGGCGAACCGGGGGCATTTGGTATTTATGGGTATATGTTTTTGTGGTCTCCGCTTGCAGCGGCTCGTTAGACTTATGTCTTCGGGCATTTCCAAAGTGAGAGCATCGCCACGCAACGGCGAGTGTCAGCGCTCTTTGTCAAGGTAAGAAAAGGTAGCAATCGTAATCCAACTGAAGGAGCAAAGCAATGAAACCGATTCCTGCTCTCCGTTCTTTTCGCTTGCGGGCCGGGCTTCTGGTTGTCATGGCCCTTGTACTTGTGGCCCCCTATGGTGCCGCTGGTGCCGCCTCGGAGTTCTGGTTCAGAGATGTTTTCGACGGTGAAAAAGACGCGGCGTGGAGTTTCTACGTTCCTGGTGCAGGCGCGACAGAATCGTTCGACGTGGCTGGCTATTGGACGCTGGAGATGGAGACGACCTCCACGATTTTTGACCACTGGACCACCGTGGACAATGCTCCGGCTCTCTATCTCGACATTCCCTCCGCCAATCAGGGAGACGACTTTTTCATCGAGACGCATCTCGTCCTGGAGGGCCCTGCCAGCGGAAACTTCCACGGTGCAATCGTCGTGTACTTCAGTCAGTTTAACGTCTTCTACTGGGGGCCCTACATGGGCGCGTACCTCCGAGTGGAGAAAAGCGGCCAGAACGGATTGATTGACACTACCTACTACGACGATGTGTATCTGCGCATCGAACGGACCGGGAGCACGTACCGTTTTCTCTACACTACGGATCCAACGTCAGATTGGATCTTGGCGGGGACGCTGACCGCCGCGGAGACGCCCACGCGGGTTGGGCTCATGGGGAAAACCTGGGGGGGCACGCTGACAGAGGACCTCAGTCTGGGCTTCGATTACTTCGTCATGAACGCGGGGATGGGAGCTTATGCGGGTCCCGACCAGGTGGTTCTGGCGGGAGATACCGTCACTCTTGACGGCAGCCGCTCCTATGCGGATACATTTTCGTGGCAGCAAGTTTCCGGCGAGCCCACTGTGGCCCTGAGCAACGCCAATCCTCCTGACGGCATCGCCACTTTCGAGGCGCCCGACGTGACGGTGGGCAGAATCCTCACTTTCCGGCTGACGACTACCGCCGCCACGGGGACCACCACTGACGACATCAACATCACCGTTCGTGCCAACAGCAGACCGATGGTGCCGCCATCGAACCTCGAGGCTTTGGCAATTGATAACGGTTTCATTCTTTCCTGGGACCCGTTGATAGATGCGGACTTATACGCAATCGAGCGCGCGTTCGAAGTCGGCGGCGAAACCCTGTGGATACCGTGGGCGACGGTTTCTGCAACGAGCTTTTCTTTTGAGAGCCTCAACGAAGGGGAGCTTTACAAGGCCAGAGTCATAGGGAGGAACGTGCACGGAGACAGCGACCCGAGCGAGGTTCTATCGTTTGTTCCCTTTCCCAATCGGGCGCTCGCGACCGGACCGAGTCCGCCTTCCAGTTACCTCTATACGGTCTCGCACTATCCCATTGCGGGCATGAACGATGGCGCTTACAACGATAACAACGATAGCTGGGACGGGCAGTTGAAAAGCGAAGATTACTGGGGATACATGTGGGATGAGGCGCATTACTTCCAGCATATTGTGTACTGCCTGGGGTACATCTTCGCGGACGGCGCCTGGTTCACGGACCTGACGGTTCAATATACGCCGGATGGGGTCACCTGGCTGGAGGCTCCGTGGGTGGAGTTTGCCCCGGAGTACGATTTCACTGACTCCACGGCGGGGCGAGACCACTTCCAGCGTTACGACATCTCGTTTGCGACGGTTCTGGCACAAGGGATAAGGGTTTACGGGACGCCTGGGGGCGGTTACACCTTCACTTCGATTTCGGAGATGGAGGTCTATGGCGACCAGAGCCACGGAGCACTGGTGGTTCAGGGCCGGGACGGGGAGGCTCTGGAGTACGACGAGGGCGTTCTCGACGCGAGCGCCTCCTTCTCGACGCGAGGGGATGTGAGCGGCTATCACTGGGAGCAGGTAATAATGGGAGGCGAGCCGACAGTCACGATTGAGAATGCTGACAGCGCCGTCGCCACCTTCGTGGCCCCGGGGGTGGACGAGGACACGGTTCTGGTCTTCTCGGTAACTGCGGGAGACGGCGTCGAGGAAGAGACCGATGACGACGTTCGCATTACAGTGAAGAGCGTCAAGACAACGGCTGTTGCCGGCGCCGACCGCTGGGTGATAGAGGCGAGTGAAGTGAGTCTGGACGGGACGGGCTCTGTGAGCAGTTCCGGCACGTTGAGCTATGCCTGGACGCAGGTCGAAGGCGAGCCTGAAGTCGAGATCCGCGACGCCGACCAGCCTGTGGCAAATTTCACAGCTCCGACTCTCTGGGGGTACACGAAGGAATTGACCTTCCAGCTTCAGGTGAACGATGGCCTGGCGGAGGCCGACAGCATCAGCACCAACGAGGTTGTGATAGAGGTTCGCAACTCGCTGACAGCTACGGTTTACGATCTGGAGACGGGCTATTTCAAGGACATTCTGCATCTGGGCACGCCCCCCGACGACAGGCTTATGGAGACGGACATCAATGTGGACTACCTGGCGGAGTTCGGGGGCGAAGCTAACATCAACCCGCGGGAGGGAGATGCTTTCGACTTCACGGGAACCGGAATAACGCCGACCAAGAACCCGCTGGTCTGGACCCCGGAGCACGCGGGCAACGGGCTTTTTGGAGGAGTGGACCAGCTCAGCAACATGATTATGTACTGGCACATTTACATCATCTCCCCGGACCAGCGGGATGCACGATTCCACTTCCGGCACGACGACGACGTCAGGGGTTGGAACAATGGCGCACCGGCTTTGAGCCGCGACGGCTATGATGTCGGTGTGGAGCAAACCTATGACTTCACTCTTTACAAGGGACTCAACTCCATGACCTTCAAGCTCCACGAGGGCACAGGAGGCAACTACTTTGCGGCGGGCATCACCGACCCCGCGGATGCGTACTACACCGACCTGAATTACGCTCTGGGGCCGGCGTTTATCCTGGCGGATGCGTACGCGGCAAGAACGCTTCCCGCCTCTTATCAACCGGGTGGCGAGGTGGAGGTCACGCTCTCGGTGAGGGTCAACCCAGACAACAAGCCGAGCAGCCTCACGGTCAGCGAGGCGATTCCGGCGGGACTGACGGTCGTGGACAAAGGCGGGGGCACGCTCTCGGGCGGCAACCTCGAGTGGACCCTCAGTGAAAGGCAGGTGTTGACTTACAGGCTTGGCGTCCCGGCGGAGCAGGTCGGGGTTTTGCACTTCGAGGGCACGGTCTCTTTCCCCACAACGGTGGAGACCTACGGAGACGACGTGGTGTATGAAATTCCCTCGCCACCGAGGAATTTGGACAACGAGATGTTTCTTGCAGCACACCTGAGCTGGAGCGCCAGCTCGCAGGAGGGCGTTGTGGGCTATCGGGTGTACAGAAGCGCCAGCGGCGGAGCGTGGGAAGAGCTCGCTTACATCGCGGGCACCTCCTATATGGACGACTCAGTTGTCGCGGACACCGATTACAGATATAGAGTCTCGGCGGTTAACATTAACGGGAAAGAAGGGTCCGCTTCCGAGCCGACGGAACAGAAGAGAATCATCATGGAGACCAGAGAGGCGGAGAACTTCAACTATGGCCAGGGACAGTACCCCTGGGAGGCGGGCGTGGACATCGCCGCCGTGGAGGCGCCCTCCGTGGACGCTACGGACCCTGGGGACAATTACGACTTCTGGCAACCGCACAAGGGAGGCCCGCGACTCTATCGCCCCCTCGATGACATAGGGATCGAGACCGTGGCTACATACGGGCTTCACACCGACATCGGTTGGATCGGCCCCGGCAGTTGGTGGCGGTACACCTTTGACGTTCCGGAGCCCGGCTGGATAAAACTTGTGTTCAGGGTTGCCTCCCCGTTGGCACAGGCGACTCTGGCCGCTTACTGGGATGAGACCCTCGTGGGAACCGTCACCTTCGCCGGCACCGGGGACTGGCAGCTATTCACCTATGTCCCTCTGGATGACCAGATCGAGACGACCGCCGGGGTACATACTCTCAGAGTCGAGGCCAGAGGAGACGACCCCGACGTGGACGTTTTCAACTTCGACAAGATCGGCGTCGGATACAACTGGAGTCCGCCAAAGAGAAAGGCGATATTCGAGGAGGACTTCGAGAAGTACACCAATCTCTACGTACCCGACGATGTGGTAGATATTGGCGGATGGGGCGTGGAGAATGGCTCCGGCGAGCCGGTTGTGGGATGGCGGCTGTGGAGTACGGCGGGCCAGTATCTCGGCGATGAGACCGAGGACCGGTCACCGGATCTCGCTGGCATGACCGGCAACTACATAATCACCGATAGCGACCTCCTTGGCGAGGCGGACCTCGATGAGGAACTAATCAGTCCAGAGATAGACTGCACCAACTGGATAAGGCTCCGCCTCGATTTCGACAAGAACTTCAGAGTCTATTTTGAGGACACGGAGCATAATCAGATTGCAGAGGTGGACGCGCGCGTTTGGGACGACGACCTTCTCAGCTATGGTGGGTGGATCAACTTGTTGCATTTGGACACAAGCTCAGTGGACCTTGCTCTCGACCCGGCGATTAACAGCAGCTTCGAACAGATCAACCTCTCGGCTTATGACGAGAAGACAATCCAGCTCAGATGGCGCTTCTACGATGCTTCCTGGGACTGGTGGTTCGCCGTTGACAACATTGTCGTCTCCGGGGAGCCGAAGGCAGCGGAAAGAGGAGTTGTCAGCGCCATGGCTGTCGCTGACGGCAAATTCGGATTGACGTGGAACTCGTTCGGCGGCGGGAATTACACCGTCCAATACAAGAACGACCTGAGCACTGGCGAGTGGCTGCCGGTGGAGGGGGGCGGCTGGCCGACGACAGAAACATCGTGGCCCGGCGAGGATATTAGCGGTTTCGGGAATCGCTTTTACCGGGTCATGGCCGAATAGCCTCGCGCCCTCGCGGAAAGGTACTATCCGTGCTCTCCGTCTCCGCGTCTTTGGGTTGAAAAATAGAAGAGTCTCAAACGCAGAGCCGCAAGGGCGCAAAGATTGACGCAGGACATACGTCGGCCGCAAAACCCTCGCGGGATGATGGTCTTCCGCCGCGGCCTCTCAATCGGGATAAGCTATCTCCTTGAGATGCCTGCAATACTCATCGAGCTCGAGCCAATTCAGCAGCCAGAAGGTACGCACTGCCACCAGCGAATGTGAGAAGCGAGGGTCGTTTGCAGCGGTCCGGGGGATGATTCGTCGGACGGTTTCTCGCCGGAGCGACCGTTCTCTGTCGCCCTCGGCGCTCGTGGGGAGAGAATAGTATTCCGTGAGCGAATCGCGTAAGTGGGAAAGGTTGAGGTGTGTCGCGATTCTCAGGGCTCTACGCTGCAAGGCGTTCACCTTGCTCGACGACTCCGGCTCCTCGCTCAAAAACCTCGCCAGAAGCGAGTCGCTTTCCCTCGCTTGTGCGGCGCGCTTGCGCGCTCTCTCGATGTGCTGTTGCGAAAAAGATAGCCGTTCCAAGTCGCGCAGATAAGATTGCCCCTCCAATTCGCCGAGGAGGTACTCTATGTCAAAGCGCCTTCGAAGGTCAATCGCCAGCTTTATTTTGGGGCGGTAAATCCTCCGAAGAAGCTCAACAGCCCTTTCGTATCGGTGAGAGAATATCTTCCACACCAACCGCTTGCGTCTGTGGATGAGTTCTTGCAGAACGTCGCTTCCGAACTTCTGCTCGACCGTTCGGTCGAGCGCGGGGTGAATCCACAGGAAATGTTCCGCTTTGAAATATCCGCTGCCGACTTTTCTGTTGAGCCTCTTTATCTCCGTCCCGATGCTGATAGCCAGGCTGCGGAAAGTGTTCTGAAACCAGAAACTGTGAGAGAATGCTTTCCACGATTGCCATGCTTTGTCGAGAAATCCATATCTGATCTGCCCCTTGACCATGACTATCGTCGAGTTCGCCTTATATTGCTCGAGGAGCTTGACGTCGTTGGCGTCGAAACAGGCGCCGTCGAACCAGTCCTCGATCATCGTCAGGTCGAAGCCGATGATTTCCGTTTCGAGAGCCGCTGGAAGGGGGTGGGTCAACGCATAGTTGGCCGTGATGCGAAAGCCTTCCCAGGAGCTTTCGAGTTGGCGGGGCTTCAAGGGATTGCACGCGCTCATGTGATCCACCAGATGCCCGAGGCTTTTCACACCCAGAAAACTCAAGTTCTCCTCAGAAAGAGAGGACGTGAGCTTCTCCGCGATTTCCTCGACGTTTTTCCTTATCTCCTGGTCCTCCTGAGCTATCTCTTCATCCGAATACCTTATGGCCGCCTCGAAACGGAAAACCGAATCGTATAGCCTTCGCAAATAGAAACCGAGACGGCTTTTCTTCTTATCCTCCAACAGATTGAGGTTGTTGGCCTCGGCGATGTTGATTCTCTCCGACATGAGCATGTTGGAGATGCTTCGCAATCCGAGACCTCCAAACAACGTCACCAAGCCGTAAAGCAGCGTGATGATAGCCGCCTTGCCCACGCTGAAATGCGGGAGTATGCCCACCCCTTGCCCGATGATGCTCGCGGCCAAAGCCGCCAGGCCGATAAGCCCTGTTCGCCGCACGGACCTTCGATACATCCCCTGCCCGATGTATCCCATGATGTAAACCGGGTTGATGACCCCTTTCAGGTCACTGACCAGGCAGGAGAATTTCGACTCGATTGTCTTCAGGGTCATGGCGAAACCACCCCATAACGGCCCTTTTCCCACTCCGACATCATCCTTCCTCCGACATGATAGCTTCTACGGAGTCTCTCCTCAAGCAGAACATTCTGCTGGGTGTAATGCCTCAGTTACGGGCGGCTGAGCGTGGAACCGCAGAGTGCGCAGAGCACGCAGAGACGCTTACGTATCGCCTGCATCCTCCCGGCCGTGTCGAGGGGCTCCCTTGCGCTCGACGGGCTCGGGCTGCACCCTTCACGGCAAAAAAAAGCCGTCCCCCACGTGGCACGGGCGTCCCGCCCGTGCGAATCATGGGCAAGATGCCCATGCCACGGCAGGTGACGACCGAGTCTTTCTCATCCTGCTCTCGGCGACTCCGCGCCTTTGCGTTGACCTATTTTTGCGTTTTTCCCTCCCCCGCCAACGCAGGGTTTCCGGCCGAGACTGAGGCGTTACTGCTGGGTGCGGCTGCGGTCACGTGGCATACCATGGCGCCTCGGTTTATGGCTCCCCCGCGGCGCGCATGAGGCGTACGTTTATTGAATCTCCGGCTCCACCCCACAAGCGCGAGTGCTGCTTTGCCGGCCTTTAGCCGGCGCCAGTTTTAGCCACCGGCTTTAGTCGGTGGCATCCGATAGGCCATGTAATCCCTCAGGAGCCGGCTTCAGCCGGGCTTCTCGACCAAGGGATTCATCCGACCCTTCCCACGGAAATACGGACGCACCCCAGCGGGGGGCCGTGGCTGCATCTCCGTCGCATATCCGGCAGGCTTTCTTCCTGTCCGCGTGCCCCGCCCTGCGCACCCCCTCCAGGCTCGGCAATTGCTGCCCCTCATTTTTTGATAAATCCGTATTTCGTCAGAAGCAGATGTTCGTCCTGGATGAGACCAATGCCGGGCGCGTAGGTCTTGAAGCATCTTTCGCGGGGATCCAGACCTGAAGTCTCTTTTGTTTTCAGACAATTCTTGAAGGTCCCTGCAGGCGTCTTGAAAGTCTCAGTGATGCTAACAATTTCAGCTCTGTCCAGGGCTTTTCCCGGGGCTATCTCCTGATAATATCTTGCTCCAACGGACGCAGCGCCGGGCATCATCATTCCCGGTCTGAAGTTCTTCTCGTAGGCGTGCCATGCCCCGGAATGCTTGACGACCTTTCCTTTGCTATAAATATCCACATCTTCGCCGAAGTAAAACACGTCTCCCGTGTTCTTGCAGATGGCAAAATAGTTCTTCGAGATTTCCACAACCTTGCCCTTTTTCTCCTCCCTCTCTTCGACGACTCGTGTGGTTACCTTTCCGATCTGCTTGGTCTCGTCCAGAACAGTGATAATGACTTTGTCGCTTTTCCCCTCGAGAACCAGTTGAAAACCCGGCTCCAGGACAAAATATCGGGTCCTTCCGCTGCTGGCCAGGGTTTTTTTCTCGACCCCAAAATCTTGCGCCCACCCCTTCGAACTTGGGGGGGCCTTTGGGCGTTTAGCCTTGTCAGCCGCATGGACTGACGTGCAGGCGCTGAAGGTCACAAGGAAGAGGGGAATGATCGCGTGTATGAATCGAGTAACTACGCTGGCATGTTGACTTTTCACAGGTGGACTCCTTTCTGTTGACTGAGCTTCGCCGAACCCTCCGCCAGAGGCGTGGCGTTGGAAGAGAGGAAAAAGCGCCGGGAGCTTAACAACAACTCCACTCCCCCACTGAGGCCGGCCCCGCCATCAACTTGCTCCGCGTCCCACTCGGAGACCTGAACGAGCATGAAAACCATGCGCCAGGTTTGCCGACCACGGAGACGACAAACGCTCGCACTCCCCTTCTTTCTGCATTAGTTTTGCGAGACGGTTTCCAAGACCTTCATTGTTTGCGTTCTGGATTGATAAACCCGGCCTCACGTTGACTTCCACTACAACCGGGCCCTTTTCGACGTCTATCATGACATCCACGCCCATATAATCAAGCGGAATAGCCGAGTAACACCGCGTTGCTACCTCGACAACCTCTCGCCACAGGGGCACCTCCAGCCCAACAAGGGGATGTGCCGTGTCGGGATGGGTCTCCACCGGTCGGTCGCACTGTATAGCGCCCACGACTTTGCCCGTCTCCAACGACACCCCGGCGCCGACGCCACCCTGATGAAGGTTGGCTTTTCCTCGCGACCTCACCGTCGGGAATCGTACCATGGCCATGATAGGTTCTCCCCGGCAGAGGATCACTCGAATGTCGGCGGTCGAAGCACCACAGACCTTTCCAAACAGTGGATGGGCCACGACTTTCTCTTCGACAAGAGCAGCGTCCTCGCCCCTCGTGGGGCAGAACTCCCCGCTGAGAATCTCGTGAAGTAACGACAGGACCCTCGATTCTTTTACGGGTTTTCCCCCTCCATTCAGATATCCTCCCGAAGTCCGCCCATTGACGATAAACACGCCATTGCCGAGGGCGCCATGGTCCGGCTTGATGACGAAAGAAGAAAGCCCCTCCAGCCTTCGCCGGAATTCGCGAACCTCTCGGTGCAACGTGAAGACCGTGTGAAGCTCCGGGGTTGCTATGCCGCAACTCCGCAACGCTTCCTTGGTCTGAAGCTTGCTGGCAGCTACGGGAAAAAGGGAGCGTCTGTTACCATCATAAACAAATTCCCTGTTTCTGCGGTTCATCCCCATGATGCTAAAGGAGCCGCCGTTTCTCATGCCGCTGCTCCCCCTTTCACCAGAAGACTCCGAAATCTGTACAGCTCCAGGAGACGCAAGCCACTGTAAGTTCCCATGAGAATGTTGAGAGCGATAAAGATCAACAGTGTCTCTGGAAAAGCCACGACGAAGGACTGGAGAACGAAATTGTTCATCACCACGAAAGCGATGGAAGCCACGCCAACGGTCACCAAATACCGCCGTAAAGTGGGGAACAGCCCCTCCTCCAACAAGTTGACGCACACTCTTTCAACAGTCATGGTCATGATTACCAGAGGAAACATTCCCACTGCCGCCGCACGGGGATTCCCCTCTTTCATTGCCAGCAGCGAAATGCCCAGGATGGTCATGATGACCACCGTCAGTATGGCGGCCAGTCTGGGGACGTGGAGGAGGTGAAAGTTTTGCAATAAGGCTCGCACGCCAACGCCTACCACGACCACACTGCACAGCAAAACAACGCCCCACCCAAGCCCGGTATCACGGAACGCAACGGCTATCAAAACCGGCATGAAGGTGCCAAGGGTGTTGAGTCCTATCATGCTCCTCAAAAAGGCCACGACCGTCGCCCCAGCCGGTATCATCAGGATCATCGCAAGGAGCTCCAACGATACCCCCGCACCTTTCATGGAACGCCATGCCCTCAGGGGGTTCAGAGGCTGATCAACGTTGGAGACGACCGCGTCTTCCCTGTTGGAAAGGCGCCTCCTGATTGTCCAGAACCATTGGAAGTTGATGCTTCTTGTGTGGGTAATGAAGCGAGTATCCCCTTTGTAGAGCACAAGGTACTTCGCCGGAATGCGAGCGAAGTACCCGTTCGTTGTGCAAAACGGAATCCATTGACCACCCATCCACGCCTCCGCCCAGGCATGCGTCGCCCTCTTCTTTCCTATCTCAAGAAGCAGCCCCTTCACCATGCGGGCAGGTATCTTCAGGGAACGGCATAGCGCCACAAACGCGCGGCTCTTGCCGTTACAACTCGCCTCCGATAACCGCAGCGCGGTGAGAGCGTCGGTAACCCCGCCCAGCTTCTTGTAGCGAATATCAGCGAGCACGAAGTTATAGAGCTTCAGAGTCGTCTCCTTCAGGTCCCTCGCACCCGCCGTTATCTCTGCGGCCTTGGCCCTTATGAAGGGATCGTCAGATTGAATGAGTGTCGTCGGAGCCAGGTACCTGGTTAAGTCTTCAGGATATGTGCGCGGGATTTGAAGTCCCTCCTTCAAAGGGAACTTCCTGTCATAAGTCCGGGCCAAAAAAGAGTACGTTATCCCCTGACTGCCCCTGACCCTTTTCCCGTACCACCTTCCAATCCGACCTTGAGGAACAGTATAGACAGCATGCTTCAGAATGCCGCTGGTCTCCCTCTCATGTTTTACTTCCTGCCGCTCGTTCGACAGTGGGGGGAGCGTGACGCGGATAGAGACCTCCCCGCCCCGGGCCTTAAACGTCATAGCCAGCTTCACGTACCATCCCTGCTCGGGCTTCACCGCTGCGACGGCGCAGCCCAGGTGTCCCACTTTGTACAGAATCAGCCCCACGGCGGCCAGGAAGAGAACAAGCGCGACGCAGTACGCCCGAGACCTGGGATTCCTAAGCATGGCACGATCCTTCTGTTATTAGAGAACGTTCAGTTTCAGATGTCCTCGGCCTCTCAGTCATAGCATGGGATGAGAAAGGATGACCAAGCCTACATCCGTCCGCTTTGCCGCCAATCTCCACCTCGTACTCCTTGCCATCAATCACCACCTCGATGTGGTAAACGAGCTTTCCGTGTTCCTCTTCTTTCTCGCTTTCCTCGATTTCTCCTGCCGGGGCTTCCTTGTCCAAAGTCGCACCTACCGCCGCCGGCAAGTCGCTTACCGCTGCTTTTACTTCCTTACCCCCCTCCTCGTTGGGCTCGGTCACAGCGCGGAACCCCCAAAATAGGATGCCCACGCCTACCCCCAAACGACAATGAGATAGAGCTTCTTCATTTCCTTACCCTTTTCCACGTCCTTGCTGCAACCAACTTCCATCCATTTTCAAGTATATCGTAACGAGAACTTAATGCACAAGTTCCCAGATTTTTGGGTTGTGGTTGCGTTTCCGGGGCATATCGGGCAGGGCCCCGTCATTCTCGTCGCCGTCGCCACCCCGCCGCAGGCAGGGCTGCCGGGCTTTAGCCGGCAGGCACCACCCTTAGACACCTGCTTTAGCTGGTGGTCATCGCACGCCCTGCATCCGTCATGCCAGCCGGCTTTAGCCGGGCTTCTCGAACAAGGGATTCATCCACACATTGCCGCGCAAATACAGCCGCACCCAATCTTTGGGTTCAGGAAACCACAGCGGACATTAAGAGACCATTAAAATCGCTGGAAAAAGTAGAGAGCCCACGTTTGCGAGGTAAGCAGCCCACAAGCCCTGCCGAACAGCACCCCTCGAGCTGCGCAGGCCGACGTTAAAGTCCGCGCTTCAGCGCCTCCAGCGGCGCCACGTCTGCACGCAGCATTCATCAGCACGGCGAGCCCCCAAGAAACTCCCCCTCCAAGGAGGCAAGTGCGGTAACGACACTACTCGGCGGCGAGCGGCCCGCTTCCTCCGATTGGCGTGCACATCAGGAAGCTGCCTCCGGAGACGCTCCCCGCGAAATAGTTCTTCTCCAGATTCTTTCTCAGTTCCGGGGCGGCTTTCTGGTCGAGCAGAACCATCGCGCAGCCCCCCAACCCCGCCCCGGATAGCTGCGCTCCATAGACCCCCGGAGTGGACTTCGCGATATCCACAATCAGGTCAATGTGGGGCGCGCTGCATCCGTACCAGCCGGGCTGCAGATGGATAGCAGCGGAGTCATCGGTTTCCGCGCGGGAAATCAGGTCGAGGATAAACTCGTCGGTTTCTCCCGCCGGGAATTGCATTCTCTTTCCGTCGCTTGCGGCGAACGTAACTCTATCGCCATCGTGTGAGATGTTCATCAGGCGACCGACGCCTTCCACATCTCCTCTCCGAAGATAGTCAGCGCACAACCTGCTTCTTTCGCATTCCGCGAGTCCGAAAAGGGCAACCCCTCTCACGTTGTAGCCGCCCTCAGGCTCGCGATGCGATGCGAAAAAAGTCTCTATCTCACCCCTTGCCTCCGCAGGGATAATCTCCCGGCAGGCTCGCCTTGACATCGAGCGCGGCAGGCAGAGGATTTCCCTGTAAATATCGGCGAGAGATGCGCCGAGTTTCGACGCACGGACGTCCCGAAAGTGCTCGATGGCAGCAGCCCAGTGCGGGTTGTTCTTCTTGATGAGCGCTTTTGCGATGGCGTACGCGGTGACCTTTGCGTTGTAGATGTTTTTTGTGTCCTCGCTTTTCCTCGCTTTGATGCCCGAGTCGCAGATGGCGAGGCAGCATTCCAGCGGGAAGTCAACCACTTCCTCCACGGCGAACTCGAAGAACTTGACCTTCAGCACGCGTCCTCTCTCGGCGAGTTTCATGGCGGCGTGGTCGTTGAATCCGCCTCGTGTGCCAACGAACCATTCCCCCTCCCCGCAGATGACAGGAAACTCGTCCCTTTCCACCGGAAGACTGTTCACCAAAGCAACCGACTCGGCGGCAGCGACAACAAGGGCTGAAGAAGAACTCAACCCCGCCGCAATCGGTATATCGCCCGCGACCATGAGGTTCATGCCGCGGAGGCGATGGCGAGGGAACTTGTTCTGAAGGCGCAATATGGCAGACAGAATGTAAAGGCGCCAGTCCCCGCCGTGCTCGGCAAGGAAATCCGTAGTGGTTTGGGCGTTGACGAAACTCGCCCAGTCGTCCGGTGGGAGGCGACGGTCCAATTCCCTCAGCGAGAAACGTCCCGGCGGGAAGCTCGACGGGTCAACGTTGGCGACGCGGATGACGTCGTCGCTTCTGGCCTGAACGACCATGACAAGTTCGCGGTCTATGGCCAGCGGGTTGCAATGTCCGCCCTGGTGGTCAACGTGTCGGCCCATCAGATTGACCCTGCCAGGGCAGCGCACGATGGCAACCGGTTTTTCCCTTCCGTACGTCTCTCCGAACGAGACCACAGCCCTGCGTATAAGCGTCAGCCGCTGTCGAAGAATCTCCGGGCGATGACCGTAAACTCGAACCACCCCGCGGCCCAGCGCAGACTTCAGCGCCGCCCGGTCTCCCGCGCGAATGGCGTTAAGCGATTCTATCCAATCCGTGATTTGCCTGAACATATCGGAACAATTTGATGGCCGATTGCGCCGACCTCGTCGTTGGTGTGAAAAAACAGTCCGGCCCGCCGGCCTCAGTTAAAGGGAGATTATAACGGCAACCACCGTTTTCCGCAAAGAGTGATACACCTCTTTTCGCTCAGTAATGTCAAGAAAAATGTGCACAATGGTCTCATTCCTCACTTACGGGCGGCTGAAGCTGGAACCGTACAGTGCGCAGACAGGGCCCGTAACGCTGGCATCTTGTCCCGCGTTCCGCGGGGGACGCGCTCGGGACTGCCGCCGGGACGGCGGCGTTACCTTAGGCAACCTGGCCCACCGGGATACAGCCATTCCCGCCCGTAACTGAGGCATTACACAATGGTGTAGTCCACCAGTCTCGGGCGGATACCCTGCCAAGGCGGGGAAGGGAGAAAGGGAAGAGAAGGGTAACGCAAAGGCGCAGAGTCGCAGAGAGAAGAATGAGACGGACTGCGTCGTCACCTGCCGTGGCAGGGGCATCTTGCCCATGATTCCCACCGGCGGGATGCCCCGCCTGGGGGGTGGCTGCTTTTCTCGGCCTGAGGGCGAGGACGTGCTTCTTATGCGCGGGAGAGCCCTTTGGGGTCAAAGGCGTCTCGGAGGCCGTCGCCGAGGAGGTTGAAGGCCATGATGGCGAAGAAAATGAAGAAACCGGGGACGATGATCCAGGGGTATTGCTGGAGGTTGCCGGGGCTCATCGCCTGGGAAAGCATGTTGCCCCAGCTCGGCTGCGGCTCGTTGATTCCGAGACCGAGAAGGGAAAGTGCGGATTCCCCGATAATGTAGCCAGGGATTCGCAAGGTAGCAGCGACGATAGCGTAGGAAAAAGTGTTGGGGAGAATGTGTTTAACGATGATTCTGAAGCTGCCGGCGCCGATTCCCTTTGCGGCGAGGGCATACTCTTCCTGCTTGAGGGAAAGGACCATGCCTCTGATGACGCGGGCGAGCCCCGGCCAGCCCAGAAACGCCAGGATGACGACGATGAGAATGTATCGCTGCGTGGAGGTGAGGTCCCGCGGAAGCGCCGCGGTCAGGGAGAGAAGGAGGTAAAACGCGGGGAAGGCCATCAGAAGCTCGACGAGTCGCATGAGGGCGGTGTCGGTGAACCCGCCGAAATAGCCTGAAATGCCCCCGACAATCAGACCGAGCGTGAACGAAATGAACACTCCGATAAGACCAACGGTCAACGAGATTCTCGACCCGTAGCAGATTCTGGAGAAGATGTCGCGGCCGTTCCAGTCGCTCCCGAGGAGGCGTATTCGGCAAGGCTTCTCGACCCCGAAGAGATGTGTCCGGCACGAAATAATTCCCAGGAGCTTGTACTTCTCCCCTTTGACAAAGAACTTGATGTAGTAACGCTTGCTCCTGTCGAGCTTTTCGACCCACTCGCCCAGATCAAGCTCCGTGGTCCGGTTAAATACGAAGGGACGCAAGGAGAACCCTTTTTCGTCCCGAAATCGAATTTTATCGGGGGAGAGATACGGTCTCTTTCTGTCCTCATTGTCGTACCGGTAGGGGGCAACGAAGTCGGCGAACAGCGCGGTAAGATACATCACTACAAGAACGGCAAGCCCAACGAGGGCGAGCTTGTGGCGGCGGAGGCGCCTCATGGCGATGCGGAACGGCGAACGCTCCGCGGGTGGCGGATTTCGGATTTCGGATTTCGGATTTCGGATTTTTTTCACAGGATAACAGGATATACTGGATTTCATCCTGGCCATCCTGTTATCCCGTCGAAGTTATTCTCTTCTTTGCGCCTCTGCGCCTCTGCGTTATTCCCCAATCCGCAATCCGCAATCCGCAATGCTTTCATACGCCAACCTTTATTCTTGGATCCACAACTGCCAGAAGAATATCTGCGATGAGATTGCCCACGAGAAGGAGAACAGAGCTCATCATTAACCCGCCCATCACCAGGTAGATGTCCTGGGAACGAACCGCGGTCAGCATGAGTTCCCCCAGCCCGGGATAGTGAAGGATAATCTCGGTCAGAGCAATGCCGCTGAGAAGGGCGGAGAGCTGATAGCCGAAAATGGTTATCATGGGGTTGATGGCGTTTCGGAGAATGTGCTTGAAGATGACCTTCCTTTTGGAAAGCCCCTTTGCCCTGGCGGTCGTGATGTACTGAGCTCTCTTAACTTCCAGGACGTTTCCCCGCATGATTCGCATCAACCCCGCCACACCGCTGAGGATCATGACAGCCGCCGGTAAGGACATGTGCCAGAGGTAATCGAGCATTTTCCCGCAGAAGGAGAGCCTTTCATGGTTGATGCTCGTCACGTCGCCGACCGGAAGCCACTCCACACCCGACGCGAGCATCAGCAAGAGAAAAGCCACGAAAAAAGTCGGCAGGGACATCCCGATGAAAGCCAGAACCGAAAAGACTTTGTCGCTGAATGAATACTGTCTTATGGCGCAGTAGATGCCGAGGGGAACGGAGATCAGCCAGGTGAACACCATCGCCAGGAGCGAAAGACGGAGGGTTGCCATGACCCGCTTGGAGATAAGGGAGAAGACCTTCGTGCCGATGTACTTTGTGGACTCGCCGAAGTCGAGGTGCACGGCATTCCACAGCCAGCGGAAGTACTGCTCGGTCACCGGCCTGTCGAGACCATAGCTGCGGATAAGTTCCTTAAGGGTTTCCTCGCTGAACTGAGGGTTGAGGCGGTACTGCGCGGTGAAATCCAGCGGGGCTATCTGAATGATTATGAAGCTGATGATGGAGATGCCCAGAAGAGTCGGGAACATCTGCAAAATGCGAATGAATACGTACTTCCACGGCACAAAACCCTTACCGCAGAGAGCGCGGAGGTAGGTCGGGGGTCGGGGATCGG
>Ga0315541_1000189_pt1 | contig 65540 bp, 47 predicted proteins | sample SalMarSW160190MG_FD_203095 | JGI IMG/M metagenome (GOLD analysis project Ga0315541, IMG submission 203095) | Salt marsh sediment microbial communities from the Plum Island Ecosystem LTER, Massachusetts, United States - Salt Marsh Sediment SW1601-190 ... | reverse complement strand
ACGAGATCGTCGGCCTGAACCTGATGAACATCGGGCCGGGGAGGTACACCGTCATCGGGACCTACGGTGTCGCCGACGAGGCGACCGTCCATCAGAGCCTTGCACCCAATCCTGACCTTGCGCAGCGCGATGATGACGACGTAGACTCCCTGGACATCGTCGTGGATCAGGGCGTCTGCCCGTACTGGCTGTTCAGCCCCGACCACGAGGCGAACCTGGGCCTGGACCCGGGCGGCATCTACGAGGTGAATCCATTCGGCGGCGGGTCCGTCCAGGTGATCGACGAGCAGATTCACCTCGGCCTGCACGAGGACACGGACATCGACGCCTTCGAGCTGGCGTGGACGACCGATGCGGCGGGGGCGGCCTTCCTGACCCTGCTGTTCAGCGTGGATGACGACGACGTGGTCACTCCGAATGCGGACGAATCCGGCGGGCTCGACCCGAGGATGATTTACGGGTCCTACCTGATGGGCTTCAGCTTCCCGCTGCTGGACGCGCCGCTCCAGGACGACGTCGACGGCCTGACGGCCTGGAGCGAGCCGGTTGAGCCGGAGGAGCTGGACTGGGGCGATGCGCCGGATGCCGTCGGCGCCCTGGGCTATCCCACGCTGGCGATCCACAACGGCGCCAGCCACATCATTGCCGGCCCGTGGCTGGGTGATGCGAACGACAACCCCGACGCGGAAAATGACGGCCAGCCCGACCCGAACGCCCTCGGCGATGACAATGACGGCAACGACGACGAGGACGGCGTGTCGATACCGGTCCTCGTCCAGGGCGTGACGGCGAACATTCAGGTGGAGGTCAACGGCGGGGGCGGCTGGCTGGACATGTGGATCGACTGGAACGGCAACCAGAGCTGGCTGGACGCGGGCGAGCAGGTCTTCTCCGGCCTGCTGCCCGACGGGCCCCACGTGATCCCCGTGACGGCGCCGCTGGGCTCTGTGGTCGGGCAGACCTTCCTCCGTGCCCGTATCAACACGACCGGCCCGCTGCGGCCCGAGGGCCCGGCCTACGACGGTGAGGTCGAGGACCACGAAGTGGTCATCGAGGCCCCGGAGAAGGACTGGGGCGACGCGCCGGACTCGGCGGTTGCTGCGGGCTATCCCACGCTGTCGGGCAATAACGGCGCCAACCACGTCATTGGCGGGCCGTGGCTGGGTGATGCGAACGACAACCCCGACGCGGAAAATGACGGCCAGCCCGACCCGAACGCCCTCGGCGATGACAATGACGGCAACGACGACGAGGACGGCGTGTCGATACCGGTCCTCGTCCAGGGCCAGCCGGCCGGCATCACCCTTCAGGTCAGCGGCGGAGGCGGCGTGGTCGAGGCCTGGGTCGATTGGAACGGCAACCAGAGCTGGCTGGACGCGGGCGAGCAGGTCTTCACCGGCCTCCTGGGCGACGGGGTCCACGCGATCGCCGTGACTCCGCCGGTCGATGCCGCGATCGGGCAGACCTTCGCCCGATTCCGCATCAGCGGCAAAGGCGGCTTGCCCCCGACGGGCCCGGCCGCCGACGGTGAGGTCGAAGACCACGAGGTCTTCATCGACGAGGCCGTGACCTTCCCCAAGTGGGAGCAGTATCCTGAGCCGGCGCAGCCGGAGAACGTTTACTACGGGTGGAATGAGTATTCGGTCTACGGCGGTCAGCAGATCGCGGCCGACGACTGGGTCTGCACCACCGACGCGCCCGTGACCGACATCCACTGGTGGGGCTCCTACATCGGCTGGGACTACGCCGACCTGCCGCCGGAGATCCCCTCCAGCTTCTACATCACCATGTGGACGGACGTGCCCGCCGACCCCGCCGAGCCGGCCTCCTTCAGCCATCCCGGACAGGTGGTCTGGGAGATGAACTGCACCAACTTCGTTTCCCAGTGGGTGGGGTGGGACTTTGACCCCCTCACCGGGACGTATGAGGCCACTTTCCAGTTCAACCAGATCCTGTATCCGGAAGAGTACTTCTACCAGGGAGAGGCCGGAACCGAGCCCGACGGGGAGAACATCTACTGGATCAGCATTGCGGCGGTGTATCCGCAGGGGCCTGCCAGTCCACGGTATCCGTGGGGCTGGAAGACGCGCCCGCGGGATGCGTCCTCGCCCGCCCCCGACGACGCCGTGCGGATCTTCGATCCGACCCGGCCCTCACCGGGCCTCCTCTACGGCGACGGCGAGCCCATCGAAGAGTTGGGCGTCTCCTGGGACCTGGCCTTCGAGCTGACCACCACCGAGGGCGTGGAGAAGTGGCGGCAGGAGCCGAACCTCGAGGACACGGGCATGGACGTGCTGGCGGGGCCCTTCTCGGTGGATCCGGACGGTACCGTCTACTACGAGAAGTTCCTGGCCGACGACTTCCGCTGCACCGAGAGCGGTCTGATCACCGAGATCACGTTCTGGTCGTCCTACCTGGATGACAGGCACCTGATGGAGCCGGGTGTGCTGCCCTCGTTCAGCCTGGCGCTCTACTCCGACGTCCCCGTCGGCCCGAACGGCTGGAGCACGCCGGGCGAGCTGCTGTGGGATGCGTATCTGACGCCGACCGTCGAGCAGGTCTACGCCTGGGACGTCTGGGAGCAGTTCTACGATCCCAATCAGGACAGGATCATCGGGCAGGACCACGTGGTCTGGCAGTACACCTTCGAGATCGAGCCGGTGGAGGCCTTCAACCAGGAAGAGGGCAACATCTACTGGCTGGGCGTGCACCACAGCTTCGACCTCAGCGGCGACGGCCTCGTGGACTTTATGGACCTGTCGATGCTGGTCCACAACTGGCCGGCCGGCTTCGGCTGGAAGACGTCCCTGGATGCCTTCAACGACGACGCCGTGTTTGTCGACGTGAACACCTTCGACGGCGACCCGCACGTCACGCCGGTCACTCAGGACTGGCGGGAGCTGCGCTACCCGAAGGGCCATCCCTTCGAGGGCAAGAGCATCGATCTGGCCTTCGCCATCACCACCGAGCCGGACAAGTGGCTCCAGAAGCCCGACCTGGCGCCGACCGGCATGGACGTCAACGCCTCCGACAACGGTCCGGAGTCGATCGTGCTGGCCGACGACTGGATGTGCACCCAGGTCGGCGAGATCGATCAGATCATCGTCTGGGGATCGTGGCTCCACGACCGCCTGCCGATCATGGGTCCGGCCGGCGTCACCTTCACCCTGAGCATCCACAGCGACGTCCCCGCCGAGCAGAGCCCGACCGGCTACAGCATGCCCGGCGACATCCTGTGGCTCCGCGACTTCGATGCGGGCTCCTACACCGTGAGCAAGTACGCCACGGACCTGGACGAGGGCTGGTACGATCCGATCACCGGCGAGTACCAGCCCCTGGGCGACACCCTCTGCTGGATCTACGCCTTCGATCTGGCCCCCGGCGAGTTCATCCAAATGGGCAAGCCGGACGACCCCGAGATCTACTGGCTCGACGTCCAGGCCCACTACGATGACTCGACGGCCTACTTCGGGTGGAAGACCTCCCTGGACCACTGGAACGACGATGCGGTTTACTACCAAGGTCGCGAGCCGGTGCCGCCAGACGCGCTGTGGAAGGAGCTGCGGTATCCGCCGGGCCACCCCATGAAGTACGAGTCGATCGACCTGGCCTTCAAGATCATCGGCCCGGGCGAGAAGTGGTCGCAGCCGCCGGAGCAGTACATACCGGACGACGGCTACAACGGCTGGGATGAGTATTCCGTCTACGGCAGCAACCAGATCGTGGCCGACGACTGGCTCTGCACCACCGCGGATCCGGTCACGGACGTGCACTGGTGGGGTTCGTTCCAGGGCTGGTCCGAGCCGGACCCGCCGACCATGCCGTCGGCTTTCCACCTGGGCATCTGGACCGACGTGCCCGCCGGCGTGGGCGTGCCGGGCGTGCCGTTCAGCCATCCCGGCAAGATGATCTGGGAAGTGACCTGCAGCAATTACACGTGGGACTTCGTCGGCTGGGATTTCGATCCGCGAGATCCCATGGCCGCGCCGGAGGCGACCTTCTACTTCGAGCAGGACCTGCTTGAGGACGAGTGGTTCTGGCAGGAGCCCGACGAGAACATCTACTGGATCAGCATCGCGGCCGAGTACCCGGCGGGCGTGCCGGCGCAGCCGTGGGGTTGGAAGACCCGCCCGCGGGATCCAGCCTCGCCCGCCCCCGACGACGCAGTGAGGATCTTCAATCCCACCGACCCCGTCCCGGGCGACTTCTATGCCAACGGCTGGCCCATCGAAGCGTTGGGCGTCTCCTGGGACATGGCCTTCGTCCTGACCACGCGAGACTTGGTGGCTCCGACGGTGACGGACGTCCAGGTGAAAGGCACGGTCTGGTCGGTTCCGGATTATTCGATCCCGGTCGGCTCCAGCGCCCAGGATGGTCCGCTGGGCTGGTCCACGATCGACCAGATCGAGATCGTCTTCAGCGAGGACGTGACCGTCACCCAGGCGGACATGACGCTGACCGGCACCACCGCCGGCGTGTACGCCTTCAGCGGCTTCAACTACAACGGGGCCACCTACACCGCCACCTGGACGCTCGTGAACAGGATCGACACCGACGTGCTGACGATCGATCTGTCCGATACGGTTCGGGACCTGGGGCTCAACGCCCTGGACGGCGAGTGGGTTGACGAGGTCAGCACGTATCCGTCCGGCAACGGCCTGGCCGGCGCCGACTTCGTCTTCGGCTTCAAGGTTCTTCCCGGCGACGCCAGCAGCAACAACGTCGTGGACGGCGGCGACTACACCATCTGGGCCGATAACTACGGCCACCCCGCGACCGACTACACCACCGGCGACTTCAACGGCGACGGCACCGTGGATGGCGGCGACTACACCATCTGGGCGGACCATTACAGCCAGACGGTGGCCGCGGCCATGGGCGGGCTGTCCGAGACTCTCACCGGCCCGCCGGCAATGGGCGGGGCGGGCGTCGGCGGCAGCAGCCTCGCCGCGGGCGTCGCTTCGACCAGCGCCGCAGCGCCCTCGGCCGTGCCCGGGCGCATCAAGCTTTCGGCCGCCGACCTGGACGTGGTGGCCCAGCCGGCCGGAGCGGACCGAGCGTCCGGCAGGTCCGCTGACGAGTCCGGACTCAACGACTGGCGCCGGGCGAGCCGCCGCGGCAGGGCCGCCAGAGTCCGCCTTGAGCTGGACGATTACGTGGACATCCTGGAACCGGCCGATCTGTCCGTGCTGAAGCCGGCCGTCTGATCTTCGGACTGAAAACTTCGTCCCGCCGCGCGGCGACGGGGCCAGGGCATTCTCGGCCAGGTAAACGCCGACGGTTGTGCTCGGCTGCCTGGCCGAGTTTGCTTTCGCCCGCGGGCGGCGCACTTACAGCGCGCGTTCACGTTTGCGCGCAGATGCTTTCCCATCGGGTTGAACGCAACCGCCGCGAGGTTCGCTGCCACGCTCAAGCATGCGTGTGCTTCAGCGTGCGAGGCGTCGCCGGCGCGGGAGAGCCGTTCGGCATTGGCGCCACGCTCAAGCGGGCGTGTGCTTGAGCGTGCGAGGCGGGCAGCCGCGTGGGGGCACGAAGGAAAAGGTGGTGGGGCGGGGCTACGGCCGCGAGTAAGCCCGCCATCTTTCCTGCGACGGGCCGGTAGGCCCGCCCTACGAGCCTGCCTTTGGCGGGGCGGACTTCGGCGAGCTCCCTTCGGGTGTGAGCCTCAGGGACTTCGGCGAGCTCAGTCGAGGCGTCGAAGACACTCGGGCCGTGGACCCGCCCTACCTGATTGCGCCCTCAGGCCGGCTTGCCCGCGCGGGCGAGGATGAGAGCCAGCAGTGAAGCCAGCTTCAGCGCCGCCAGGATTCCGCAGGCGATGGTCCAGCCCAGCAGGGGAAGCAGCACCACGCCGCAGGCGACCGCGCTGATGGCGCCGCCGAGGCAGTCGGCCGCGTCGACGGCGCCGGCGACGGGGCCGGTGGCGGCGTCGGCGGACGATCCGCCGACAGCGGGCGGCATTGCCCCGCCCCGGCGGTACAGCCCGGCGGCCAGGGGCACGGCCAGCCCGGCGGCAGCGCCGGCCGCGCACAGCATCGCCAGGATGATCGCCTCGGTCGCGGCCAGGCCCGCCGCCGTCGCCGGCAGCGACCTCAGCAGCCAGAGCAGCACCGGCACGCCCACACAGCCCGCGCTCAGCCCCGCGTCCAGCAGCATCAGCCGCCGCCAGGCGCGCTCGCCCGGCGGAAAGCGGCTGCGCGAGTAGTACAGGCTGCCGCCCGCCACCCCGGCCATGTAGATCGCCACCAGCAGCGCGATGTGCGAGTACACGAAGCCGTACAGGTTCTGGAAGGCTACCAGCAGAACGATTTCCAGGCCGATCCCGGCCGCGCCGGTGGTCGTCAGCGAGAACAGGATCGGCAGCCTCGGCGCTGCCGCGCGGCGACGGCGCCGCCCGAGCAGGACGGAGACGTAGACCAAGGCGGCGACGGCGCCCACGGCCGCGAGGGCGTGGCGGGTTCGCGTCCGCCCCAGCGCGGCCAGCAGGGATGTTCGCTTCGCCCCGGTGGGCCCGGCGTGGCGAGAGAGCAGCTTCGCCTCGCTGCGCTGCGTGGCCAGGAACATGGCGATGGGCCTCTCGTCGGTGTTGACGCGGTCGCCGGGCGTTGCCGCCAGGGCGCGGCGCAACCGCTCCAGCCGCGCCGGCTGGAGCCGATCGTCCCGCCAGGACCGGAACAACAGCGGGTCGAACTCGAAGCCGGCGGCCGTTGTCTTCGATGGCGGACCCTCGCGGCCGGCGGGCGCGACAAAATGCTCACGGTAACGTCGGATGAGCTCTTCCGGATCGGGCGTGAGCACCCCCCGGCGGCGGCTGGCGAAGACGTACACCGGCTCGCCCCAGGTCCACAGGGTCTCGGCGAAGACGCCCTCGGCGGCGCGGTAGACGGTGCCGAGGTAGTCGCGAAGCTGCCGCGAGATCGTCTCGGCCGGTCCGGACAGGGAGAAGGCCAGCAGGCCGTCGTCGCTGAGCCGGTCGCGCGCGAGCTGGAAGAACTCGCGCGTGTAGAAGCGCCCGGCGGCGATGGAGGTCGGGTCGCCCACGGCCAGCAGGATCAGGTCGTAACGGCCCTTGGCGGCCTTGAGGTAGTGCCTGCCGTCGCCGAAGTGCGTCGGCGCCGCCAGCGACGGGCCCGCGTGGTCGGCCAGCAGCCTATGCACCCTGGGGTCCAGCTCGACGGCCTCGACGGCGAGATCGGGGTACTTCCGCAGCTCTTGGGCTACCTCGCCGGTGGCCTGGCCGATCACCAGCGCCCTGCGCAGGCGCTGCCGGGGCGAGAGCGACGCGGCCAGGTGGACGTAGGGCATGACGGCGTAGGGGTCCGGCACGGTCGCCGACGCCTGGCAGTTGAGGTAGAGCGTCACCTCGCCCGCCTCGCCGGCCAGGTCGATCCGCCCGAAGGGCGACTCCCCCCCCGCGACGTGCCGCACCTGCCCGACCAGTTGCTCCCAGCGCCGCTGCCGGCTGGCGCGGTCGGCGGATGCGGCGACGCCGAGGGCGCAGGCCGCGATGAGCCCCCCGGCCGAGACGGCGCAGAGAGTCCCGCAGACACGGGCCGTCCGCCGCCGGAGCTGCCGGGCTTGGCCGGGTCGAAGGATGGCCGCCGCCAGGCACAGCAGCAGCGCCGCCGACAGCCCGGCGGCCAGGGAGAAGGCGTCGAACCGCTCCACCCACCAGAAGGTGAAGCACGTCCCGCCGATGAGCGTGCCCAGGGCCTCGAGCAGGAAGAACACGCCGATCGTCCGTCGCGTCGAGCCGAACAGTCCGCCGCGCACGTTCGCCTCGCCGCGCCCGGCCGCCGCCAGGGCGCAGCCGGCCGGGAATAGCGCCCCGACCCACAGCCCGGTCGCCCCGGCGACCGCGACCGTCAGCGCCAGCATCGACGGGGCGGGGATGAGTTCGCCCGCGCCGCCGGCCAAAGCCGCGTGCGCCCCCCGCAAAAGCCACAGACCCGCTAGCAGCGTCGCCGCCAGCGCCAGCGCGCAGGCCGTCGCCACGCCCGCCGGGCGCAGCCGGGACGTGATCGCCCCCGCCGACGCCGCCCCGACCGCCACCCCCAGCAGCCACGCCGCCAGCGTCATCCCCCAGCACAGCTCGCTGCCGAACCAAAGCAGCGACAGCTCGCGAATCCAGATCGACTGGGCCACCACCGACGTCGCCCCCAGCGACAAGGCGAACGCCGCGATCGCTCCCGCCTGCCACCCGCGCGAAGGTCTGGCCGAGGCTTGCCCCATGACAAACCATCATAACGCCGCGGCCCGGCGAGGGTACAGCAGGCAACGCCGCCTCCCGGCCGTTCCGCGTGCCGCGAGGGCGAATTCTGGCACGCAGCCTTACAGGCCACGGCTTCCGTGAAAAGGTGGGTTGCTCCGCAACCTAGCCTGCCGCTGGCCTTCACCAGCGCGCCGCTGTTCCTCGTGCGCCTCTGTCCGGTTGCAATCCGGGCGCGAGTGTTGTATGCCATCGGCCATGCATACCCAGACGATCGAGGTTCGCAGCGGCAGCCGCGACGAGATGATCGACATCACCGACAAGGTGGCCGCGGCCGTGAGCGCCGCCGGGCTGGACGAGGGCGTCGTCACCATCTACGTTCCGCACACGACGGCCGGCGTGACCATCAACGAAAACGCCGACCCGTCGGTGGTCCACGACGTGCTGGCGGCGCTGGACGCGGCCGTGCCGTGGCGGCAAAGCTTCTACCGCCACGGCGAGGGCAACTCCGCCGCCCACGTCAAAAGCTCCATGGTCGGCTGCTCGGCGCGGGTGCTGATCAGTGGCGGGCGGTTGGTGCTGGGCACCTGGCAGGGGATATACTTCTGCGAGTTCGACGGCCCGCGGTCGCGGAAGGCGATCATCGCCGTTCAATGAGGCCGATTCGGCGAGCGCACGGACAGAAAGGAAAGGAGCGCCACCATGAGGAAGCGGTGGATGATGGTTCTCGTGCCGGGTGTGTTTGTGATCGTCCTGGTCGTGTTCGTTGTGGCGCTGCTGCTGGTGAAGCTGCTGTGGGGCTGGACGGTTCCGGACCTGTTCCCCGGCGGGGTCAGGCAGGGGCTGGTGGCCGAGTCGATCTCCTGGTTTACGGCGCTGAAACTGGCGCTGTTCCTGGCCGTCCTGTTCGGCGTGGCCAGGATGGCGATCACCGGCATTCGCGGGCGGGACAGGCGCTGAGCGGGCCCGCGGGGCCGCCGCGGCGATTGGCGATTGCCGGGGCGGGCATTTCTGCTATTATGCGGGCATGATTTGCTTCTCGCTGAACTCCGGCTCCAACGGCAACTGCGTCTACGTCGAGGCGGAGGGCGTGCGGCTGCTGTTCGACGCCGGCATCAGCGGCAAGCGGACGGCCGAGCGGCTCGCCGCCCGCGGGCGGGACGTACGCGACGTCGACGCCGTGATCATCTCCCACGATCACCACGACCACGTCCGCTGCGCGGGCATCCTGGCCAGGAAGTTCGGCCTGCCGGTGTACGTGACTCGCCGGACCTACCGGGCCGCCCAGCGCTACGGCCTCGGTGAGATTGCGGAGCTGCGATTCTTCAAGCCCGCCGAGAGCCTCACCTTCGGTGCGGTCGAGGTCCGCCCCATCCGCACGCCGCACGACGCGGCCGAGCCGGTGGCCTTCGTCGTCTCGGACGGGCGGCGCCGGCTGGGCATCCTCACCGACCTCGGCCACGTCTTCGACGGCCTGGTGGAGGTCCTGGCCGGGCTGGACGCCGTCTTCCTGGAGAGCAATCACGACCCGGAAATGCTTGCCTCGGGTCCGTACCCGACCTTTCTGAAACGCCGCGTCGCCGGCGAGCACGGGCACATCTCCAACGTGGACGCGGCCGAGCTGGTCCGCTCGGTCCGAAACGGGAACCTCCAGTGGGTGGCGCTTTCGCACCTGTCGGAGATCAACAACACCCCCGAGCTGGCGCTGCGGACGCATCGCGACGTCGTCGGCCGACGCCGCCCCGTCCACGTCGCCGGCCGCTACGGCCCGAGCAAGCTGCTGAGAATCGAATGATGCCGGCCCATCACCGGCCGGACGGTCAGTGAAAGGCAGAGACATGAAATGTGCGTTGCTGATTGCGATGCTGGCTCTGGCCGCCTCCGCCGCCTTCGCCGGCGTGGGCGACCCGCAAACCAAGACCGACCACCCCTGGTATCCCGGCGAGCTGTCCTGCTCGACCTTCCCGCGGCTCTTCAAAACCCAGGCCGACCTGTACCAGCGCGTCACCGGCCGGAAGGCCGATACCGACGAGGACAAGGCACTGGCCTCGTGGTTCTGGCGAAACATCAACTACTTCCACTGCACCGTCGGCAGGGAGGACGTCTGGGACAAGGGCCTGGCCAAGGGCGAGCCGGCGCGGGAGTACTGGTCGGGGCTGTTCGGCTACGGCTTCGGGCTGTGCTACACCACGCACCACCAGTGGCACGGCGAGACGGAAAGGCTGCTCGGCCCGTGCCGGGGTCGGACCGTCGGCGTGGCCGGGCACACCAGCTTCGAGGTGTACCTCACCGGCGGCGAGTACGGCCAGGGCAAGTGGGCCCTGCTGGACCACGACATCTCCACGGTCGTCTTCACCGAGGACGGCAAGAGGCTGATGGGGCTGATGGAGATCTCCAAGGACATGTCGTCGGTCAAGAAGAGCAACCTCACCCGCGGGTGGCGTCCGGGCGGGCTGCACCCCAGCGACCCGAACACGTACAAGCGGGTCGACTACGTCGGCTACGCCACCGGCTACGCGGGCGTGCCGCCTATGGTCTACCTCCGCGCCGGCGAGACGCTCCGCCGCTACCTCAAGCCGGGCCTGGCCGGCGGCAAGACCTTCGCCTACTGGGGGATCAACTACAGCGCCCAGCGCGGGCGCTTCGGGCCGACCCGCTCGCGGACGTGGGTCAATCAGCCGGAGAAGATGTACCAGGCCAAGCGCGACTGCGGCCACCGGGCCGGGCAGGGACGGTTCGCCAACGCCGTTTACACCTACACGCCCGACTTCGCCTCCGGCGCGTACAAGGATGGCGTCATCGACGAGGGGAAAGACCACGTGACATTCGAGTGGTACAGCCCGTACGTGGTCGCGGCCACGCCCGCCCCCGCCTTCGTCAACGAGCAGTACGGCATCCACAAGCCCGGCTGCACCAACGGGCTGGTGCTCCGCGGCCAGATGACCTGCCCGGTGGAAATCTCCACCGACCAGGGCACCACCTGGCGGAAGGCCGGCAACGCCCGCGATGGGCTCGACGTGACCGACATGGTCAAGGGCCACCGGCAGTACTGGATCCGCTTCGGCGCCGGTGCGGGCAAGCTGGTCGGGACGCACCTGACCATGCGGACGCTCTGCCAGTGCGGCCCGTGCGTGATCCCGCGGCTGGAGGACGGACTCAACAAGGTGACCTTCGAGGCGTCCGGCCGGGCCTTCATCTCAGCCGGGCCGAACGTTGACCAGGCCAGCGCCCACCTCGTGGCCGGCAAGATGAACTCGCCGACCGTGACGCTGGAGCTGGCCGCGCCGCGCAAGGCCAAGGCGGTGGGCGTCTACGCCGCCGCCCGGGTCGCCTGCGGCGCCCCGCCGCGCAAGAGCAGCTACAACATCGACTACTCCGCCGACGGCGGCAAGACCTGGAAGCCGGTGCTGAAAGACTGGCAGGTCATCCAGCGACCGCCCGAGCCCAAGGACTGGTGGAGCCAGACCTTCCTCATGAGCGAGGCGCCGCTGGACGGCATCGTTGCCCCGGTGCGGGTGCGATTCACCAATACCGGGCGCAGGACCTTTATGCGGGCCGAGGCGCACCTGGTCTACGAGGTGCCGAGCACTTCGCCGCTCAAGGTGACCTTCGCCTGGAAAGAGGCCGGCGCCGCCGGCTTGAAGACCGCCGGCCGGACCTACCGGCCCGCGGCCGGCAAGCCGGACACCTCCTGGACGATCCGCACCGGAAAGAACGTCGAGACCGTCTGGGTCGAATACGCGGCGGAGTAGAGAGGCGCCAAGGCACGCGGGTCGAAGCAGACCACGAATTCCAGGAATTGCTTCTGCTTCTTCGGCTTCCTTCGTGCAATTCGTTGAATTCGTGAAATTCGTGGTTAATTATCGCCCGTTGCGCCTACGCGCCCGGGAGGGAAAAGTTCTTCCGCACGTGCTCGATGGTCTCGGCCCGGGCCTTGCGCGTCCACTCGTCCTTGGGCGTCTCCTCCCGCAGCAGCAGGCAGGGGTCGGCGATGATTCCATCGCGGAGCACGCGGTGGAGCTGCCGCACCTTCATGAGCGAGACGGTGGCGTTGCCGATCCTGGTGCTGGTGACGATCCCGCTTTTCTCCAGCAGCCTGGCCGACTTGGAGTCCCTTCGGTAGAAGTCGCGCGGCCCGGCCGGCGACCGCGTCACCTTTTGCCGTAGCGTCTTTCCGTCCGGACCTTTGACCCGGGCGTAGCCGATGGCCATGTACGGCAGGTCCATCCAGTCCTCCACCACGTGCACGGTGGTGTTGGTGCGGTTGTCGGTGCCGAAGAAGCAGACGTAGCCGTCCCAGTCGTACATCTTTCCCCACGGCCCGCGGCGGTCGAAGGTGGACTGGTCCTCGGGGGCGACGCAGAACTCCTCGGCGCGGCTGCCGATGGCCGCGACCGGGTGGGTCGGCTGGCTGCTGCGGGCCGCGCCCGGCCGCCGCCAGAACAAGTCGGTGACGCTGCCCACGCGGGAGGGGGTCTCCTTGGGGTCGTACACCTGCCCGCCCGGGCCGGGCTGCCCGCTGTCAAAGGCCTTGGTGAACGTGGGGACCACGGCCAGGCCGTCCGGGCCGACCGTCTCCAGGAAGGCGTCGATAATCAGGTCGGCCCCGCAGTGGGGCAGCTTCACCAGCTCCCGGGCCGGCCCCAGCGTCCGCAGGTCGCTGTGCACCAGCACGACGTCGCCGCTCTTGAGCCCCAGTTCCGCCAGCCCCGCCTTGATCGCTTCCAGTGTGATCGCCATGGTCCTCTGCTTTCGACGCGTTTCAGTCGACCCGCCGCACGGACGGTCGTGGCCGCGACCCGCCCCGCCCGCCGGCACTCTTGAGCCTGGTAAGGCGGCAACTTACCCTAATCGGGCAAGGGCGGCCAGTACATTCCGGCGGCGCCCGTTGCGTTCACGAAAAGATGAATTCCAGAGAAAGAGTTCTGGCGGCCGTGGGGCACGTTCAGCCCGACCGCGTGCCGATCGCGCTCGACTTGGCCCCGGAGATGCGGCAGAAGCTCCGCCAGCGGCTCCGGCTGCCCGACGACAGGGAGTTTCTGGACTGGACCGGCCAGGACTTGGTGCAGGTCGCGCCGCGGTTTCCCAACCCGGCCTCGCCGCTGGCCTACGCCGACCCGACCATCGAGGTGACGGCCGAGGGGCACCACCTGGACATCTTCCGCGTGCCCTTCCGCCCGGTTCGCACGGAGTTTCAGACGTACATGGAGCTGGTCGGCCGCCCGCCGCTGGCGTCGGCGCGGACGATCGACGAGCTGGAAAGCTTCCCCTGGCCGCGGGCGGCCGCGTGGGACTACTCCAACATCCCCGCCGACCTGGAAGCCAACGCCCACATGGCCACCTGGGGCCACTCGCGCGGGTTCTTCGAGATCGCACACTTCATGCGCGGCATGGACAACTTCCTGACCGACATGGCCCTGGAGCCGGAATTCGCCTGCTGCCTGATGGATCACATCATCGACTACCTCTTCGAGCGGTCGCGGCGGATCCTCCAGGCCGGGGCGGGCCGCTTCGCCATCTTCGAATACAACGACGACGTCGCCAGCCAGCGCTCGCTGATGATCTCGCCGGCGATGTGGCGGCGCTACGTCAAGCCGCGGATGGCGCGGTTCTGCGATCTGGCCCGCGGCCACGGGGCCAGGCTCCGCTACCACTGCTGCGGATCGGCGCGGGCGATCGTGCCGGAGCTGATCGAGATCGGCGTGGACATCCTCAACCCCGTCCAGCCGCTGGCGGCGGGGATGGAACCGTTCGCGCTGAAGCGCGACTTCGGCGACCGGCTGACCTTCGACGGCGGCATCGACATTCAGCGGCTGCTGCCGCGGGCGACGCCGCGGCAGGTCCGCGACCACACCCGCAGGATGATCGACGTGGTCGGCGCGGGCGGCGGCTACATCCTCGGCGGCTCCCACGCCATCCAGGCCGATACCCCCGTCGAGAACGTCATCGCCATGGTCGAGGAGGCGACCGGGCGGTAGGGCGGGACGATGCGCCGCCGGCGGTCGCCGTGGGCTATCGGCCCTTTGCGGCCGGGGCGGCGGTCACGCCGGAAAGGGCGGTCTTGAGGATCGCTGCCAGCTCCTTGGGGTCGGGCTGCTGGGTCTCGTCCAGGACCACGACGGTCAGCCACCGCTTCGGATCGCTCCCGACGGCCGCGGCCGCGTGGATGAACACCGAAGAGACCCAGCCTCGCCGCCGGTCGGGATAGGTCGTCGAGCCGACCTTCCACTGCCACTTCCGCCCGCCCGCCGCCGCCGTGCCGCTGGAATAGACCTGATACAACATGCCGCGGCGGATTGTCTGGGCTTCCTCGGCCGAAAGCACCTGGCCCATCGGCCTCACCGTCGCCCGCGCCTCGCAGCGGAGGTGGATCGGCCATTTCTTCTGCTCCAGGCGAATCTGGGTCAGCGGGGCGCCGGTGGAGTCCGTTGCCTCCTCGCGCCCGGAGCGCTGGAAGCCCGCCGGCAGCGGCGCGCTCAGGCGGAAAGCCCTCCCGACCTTGACGATCTGTTCGCGGCCGGAGACGGGCTTGGCGTCCGCGATTGCCCGGGGCAGGGCGGCGGCGCATTTCTCGAACATCTTGGCCACGGCCGCCTTCTGCGGATCCGGCAGCGGCCTGGGGTGTTTGCCGGCGAGCACCTCATCCAGCCAGGGACCAAGCTGCTTTGGCGGCGGCTGGTAGTCGCCGGGTTTGCCGGTGACCGGCAGGATGGAAATGCTCGCGCCGGCCCGGGAAAGCCTCTGGCGAACCTGCCGCCAGTACATCAGGGCCGAGCCCTGGGTGATGTGGTTGACCACGAAATACGGGCATTTCTTCAGTACCTTGCGGTTCGGGTAGAACCATTCGTCGCGCCGGCTGCGGATGACCACCGGGTTTGTCGAGACGACGATCACCGCCCGGAACTTTTCGGGAAGGCGATCGGCCAGGAACAGCGCCGCCTGCCCGCCGCCGGCGACGCCCAGCAGGATGACGCGCTTGGCGTCGACGCTGTAGCGCCTCCGCACGTCGGCCAGGGCGTCCACAACGAACTTCTCCTCCCCGGCCAGCCACATCTTGGCGGACTTGCTCTTGGGCAGGACCATCAGGCACTTTCGCCTGGCGAGCATCGGCCAGTAGTCGCGCTTGGCCCGGTCCAGTTGCGGGGCGCCCGAAGGGTGCAGATACAGCACCACCGGCATGTCCAGGAAGTCATCGGCATTGCCGGGCGGGAAGAGCAGCTCGTAGGTTCGTCCGGCCGCGGGCATGGTCTGGGTGATTGCCGCCGGAGCGCGGGCCTGCCTTTCGGCGGGCGGCGGCGCGGCCAGCGCCGGCCGGCCGGACAGCCCGATCGCCAGAGAAAGCAAGCCGACGCACGCGCGTTTTCCGGTCGCTGCCCGCATCGGAGTCATGATACCCGCCCCGGCCGGGGCCGACCACGCCGGATCCGGCGGCCGCCCCGGCCAGGTTCGATCTTGACGGGGCCCCACGGCCCGGACAGGATGAAGCCCAACTGGCCTTCTCGGAGATGGAAGTTGCCTCGGATGGATCCCAGCTATCGGCTGTTGGCGCTGCTGACCGCGGCGTCCCTGGCGGCCGGCTCGCCCGGCTGCGGCGATGGGTCCGGCGGGGCGGGCCGGCAGATCGTGATCGTCCGTCAGCGCCCGCCGGCGTTGAGTTTGCCGGGCGACGTTCGTCGCATCGCCGTCGGGCCCTTCACGGCGGCGGCCGATCAGGCCGATTGGGCCGACGCGGCCGCCGATCTGCTGGAAGAGGAATTCGCCGAGAACGCCGGAAAACGCGGGCGATACCAGATCGTGCCCCGGCGGCCCGCGGCGGGCTCTGCCGCGCCGGCGGCTGCGGCCGACGCGATCATCGGCGGGCGGGTGGAAGTGAGCTGGCGGCGTTGGAGCGAGTTCGCCGGCGGAAAGGTCGCCCGGCCGCGGCAGTTGGATCGCCTCGTCTGCACGGTCACGGTTGACTTTGCCGTCTCGCGGCCGGACGGTCGAACGCTGCTGGCCCGGCGGCTGACGCGGGGCTATGATTCCGCCACCCGGGCAAACCGAGCCCCGCCGAAGCCGGGCAAGCCTACCCGCGCGGTCATCGCCGATCTCCTGGCCGGCTGCGTGAGGGAATTCGTCGGGCAGTTCTTTCCCGTGCAGACCGTCGCCCGCGTGAGCCTCCTGCCGGGCGGCTCCGCGCGGCTGGTCGAGGGCAGCGAGCTGGCGGCCGCCGGCAAGTACGGCGAAGCGCTGGCGCAGTTCGAGCGGGCACTCGGAGAGAGCCCCGACGACGAGGCGGCCCTGTTCAACGCCGCCCTGATGTACGAGTTGCTGGGCAGGTTCGTTCAGGCCGAGCGGCACTATCGCCAGGCATACCGGTCCGCCGGCGGCAAGCCCGCCCTGGAGGCGCTCCGGCGGGTCGAGGGCCTGCGGGTCTCGCGGCCGGCTGCCCGGTAGGCCGGGCGCCGCGGGAGAGGACGCATGGACACGGGCAGACGATTGTCAGGAAGGCTTCCGATGCGACGCATGCTTTGGATTTGGATTCTCGCGCTGCCGTTGGCCGGGGCGTCGCGCGCCCAGACGCTTCCGACCCAGGCGACGACCGAGCCGGCAACGCAACCGGCCACGCGGCCGTCAGCCGCGGCGGACCCCGAGAAAATCTGGGCGCGTCGGGCCGCTCGGGCTGAGGCGATTCGCAAGCTCATCGAGCAGATCAAGGCCATGCCGCTTGCGGGCAAGGCCCGCGTGGGCGATTTCCTGGCGGCATCGCCCGCCCTGGAGGCCGCGTTGACCGGCCAGCTCGTCGGCCTGCCGGATGCCGAGCCCGCGGAGTATGCCGCCGGCGGCGCCTGCCGGGTCACCGTGGCGATACGGGTTGCCGAGGTGGCCGCGGCGCTCAAGGCCGTCCGCGAGCGGCACTACCACGGTCAGCGTTTCAGCGAACAGGACATCGCCGGCATCCTCGCCCATGCCGAGCCGCAGGTGCTCCGCCAGGTCGGGCGAAGCGGGCCTCCGCCGGAGCTGCTCGAGGTCCCGCTGATTCCCTATGCTGCGGGGCGGGACTACTTCGACCGCGTGGGTGCGCCGACGAGGAAGTACTGGACCGAACGGGTCACCGATCTCGGTCGGCGCGGCGCCGAAGAGGCGGCGGTGGCAGATGCCCGGCGACGGCTGACCGAGCGGGTCAAGGACCTGCCCGTGGGCGGCGAGACGCGCCTGGCCGACTTCGCGGCGCGCTGGGCCGGTGACGAGCAGATCGACCCGCGGCAGTTGCTGCGGGGGATGCGCGTCCTGGGCGCGCGGCACTACGCCGACGCGCTGGTGGTGGAAATGGACGTGGAGATTTCCCTGCCGACGGTGTACGCGGCCTTGAAGAACTGGCTGCACCAGCTTCCGGGCGCCCCGCCCGAGCAGGTCCGCCAGGTGGAGCAGCTTATCGTGTCCGCGGCCGGGTCGATCCGGCAAACCGGCATGGGCTGCCCGCCGGTAGCCCAGCTCAGGAAGCTGGATCCGGCGGCGCTGGCTGCGCTGGCAATGACCGCGTCGCCGCCCAAATGGCTGGACGAGTCGCTGCGAAGAACCGGCCAAGCGAAGATCGAGAACGCAAATGAGCCCGGGTCGCGCGCGCAGGCCGTTCTTGCCGCCGAGCGGGACGCCCGGATGGCATTGGCCGCGGCCGTGGCGGAGCTGAAGGTCACTGAGGCACTCAGCGTCGGCCAGCTCGCCCGCGAAGACGGCGCGCTGGCGAGGAATGTGCTGGCATGGCTGCACTCGGCCCGGCCGGCGGGTCAGCCGAAGATCAGCGAGGACGGCGACGTGGAGGCGGCCCTGGAGCTGCCCCTCCGCCTGCTATGGCGCCTCCTCCTCCCGTAAAGGGGTCACCGTAAAGGGGTCAGGTACCTTTGTTGGTGATGCTTGCGGCACGGGGGCTGTCCTTTTTCGGCCGGCCGCGGGGGCGCAGCGTTGAAAGCAGCCCCAACCGCCCCGCGGTCCGCTTGACCCAGCGGTCTCCACCGAATGGCCGGCCACGGGCAACACATCCACGCAGCGCCTCCTCCTCCTGCGGCGTCTGCGGGTCATTGACCAGCTTGACCCAGCCTGTCGGGAGGGGCAGCGGCCCATCGGCCAGCAGGGCCTGGGCGTCGGCGCCGCCGTACCGACGCCGCCACAGGCTGCCCCAACGCCAGCGCTCCGCCCGGTCGACCAGCCGCGCCCGCAACGCGTTGCGTTCGACGTATCGGCACACAGTCAGCAAATGGGCGTCCGACTGCACCGGGAAGCTCTTGAATCGTCCCTGGTACAGGTGCCCGGCGCCGGCGGTGCCGTGGGCGGCGTGCCACCGCTGCGTGTGCGTGAGGGTCAGCCAGCGCATGAACTGCGACAGGTCGCCGTCCTCCCGCGGCCAGAGAACCAGGTGCCAGTGGTTGGGCATCACCAGGTAGCCGACCGTGCGCATGGGAACGCGCTCGTGCGCCTCGCCCAGGATCCGCTCGAATTGCTCATAGTCGGCTCCGTCCTGGAAGATCGCCGCGCCCGCGTTGGCGCGGTTCAGCACGTGGTAGACCACCCCCCCAGCCGCAATCCTCGCTGCCCTGGGCATGCCGAAAGTCTACCGCCGAAGGGAGGGAAGGTCAAGAAAAAGTACCTGACCCCTTTCTTGCCCCTTTCTTGCCTTTCTTGGATTTTTGGGGAAGATTATGATATCTACGCAGGGGGGCGCATACAATCAAGTAGCATTCCATAGTTTACGGGCCGCCGCAGATTGAGGCCAGGGAGCGGCAAGCGGTTGGTGCTTTCGCAACGGAATCCATGTCGGTGCTAAGAAGATTACTTTGCGCACTTTTCCGTTAAAGGAGACGTGCAGAGGTGATTCAAAGCCCCCGGGTGGGCGTCGGTACTTTCCTGGATCGCCGGCGGCTTATGTCCCTCTAGTGGCCGCGGGTGTCCGGGTTCAGCCACGTCGCCCGCGCGGGGCGGGGAACTGAAGAAGGGTCCATTTCAAGGAGACACAGCGATGAAACGAACGAAGTCGATCCTGTTGGCGGTCGCGGTGCTGGCGGCCGCGGGTCTGGTCGGTTGCAGTGTGCACATGCCGCACTCGTTGACCCTGGGAACCGGCGTGGTGGAGAGGACGCATTCCGAGCCGGCCGAGGGAGGCTACTACACCAACTGGGATCCGTACGCCGTGACGCTGGAGGTCGTTCCCGTCGAGGACGTCAACCCCGTCGGCACCCAGCACGTTCTCATCGCCACCGTCAAGGACAAGGACGGCAAGACCCTTCCCAACCGCCGGGTGGAATGGACGCTGGCGGGAGGGAGTGTCGGCGACATCGTCGAGGTGGACGAGAGCGGCTGGCGGGCCAGCCGCGGCCACAAGGTGACCAACGCCTACGCGATCTCCCACACCAACAACTACGATCATGTTCTCCGCCGCGGCAACGACGACCCCGCCGACGACGTCCACCTGAAGATGGGACAGACCTGGTGCGTCATCACCTCCCCCGTGGAGGGCACGAGCCACGTGATCGCCTACGCCCCCGGGATCTACGATTGGGGCAAGCACAAAGTCTTCGTGAAGAAGCACTGGTACGATGTCATCTGGGAGTTCCCGCCCGAGGCGGTCAACCCCATCGGCACGACGCACGAATTCACAACAAAGGTCACGACGTATTCCGACAAGAAACCGCTGGAAGGCTACGAAGTGACCTACAAGATTCTCAGCGGCCCGGAAGCCACGCTGGCCCCCGGTGACGGGACCGTAGCCAAGGTCATGACCGATGCCGACGGGCTTGCCAGGGTGACGCTCAAGCAGGTCAAGCCCGTCGAGGGCACCAACGAGTTGCAGGTTGAGGTGGTTCGCCCCGCCAATGAGAAATGCTGCCAGCCGGCAGTCCACATGGCGACCGGCCGGACCCGCAAGACCTGGATCGGGCCGCGGATCGGCATCACCAAGACCGCCACCCCCAGGGCCCTGGTCGGCCAGCAGATCGAGTACAACATCGTCGTGACCAACCCCTCGCAGGTGGCCACCAGCAACACGGTGCTGACCGATAACGTGCCGGATGGCATCCAGTACGTCTCCAGCCAGCCGGACGCCAAGGTAGCCGGCCAGACGCTGACCTGGAACCTGGGCAGCATCGCCGCCGGCGGGCAGTCCGCGGTGAAGGTCATCGCCAAGACGACCAAGGTTGGCACGTTCCATAACACGGCAAACGTCACGGCCGACCATGGCCTGGCGGCAGAGGCCGCCGACGATACGGTCGTCACCGCCCCCGTGCTGGAAATAGCCAAGACGGCTCCGGCCGAGGTGCTGATCTGCGAACCGATCACGTACACGGTGACCGTCACCAACACGGGCGACGCTCCGGCCACCAACGTGAAACTCGAGGACGAGCTGCCTGAAGGACTGGTCTATCAGGAGAAGCATTCGAAGATCATGGCCGACTTCGGCACGCTGGCGCCGGGTGAGTCCAAGAGAGTGCGATACGAGGTGACGGCAAGCAAGACGGGGACGTACACCAACACGGTCACCGTCACCGGCGACGGCGGTCTCAACGTCTCCGCGAAGGCCAAGACGATCGTACGACAGCCTGTCCTGGCAATCGTAAAGGATGCACCCAGGACCCGGTTTGCCGGCCGCAACATTACGTACACCATCACCGTCACGAACAAGGGCGACGGTGTTGCCAAGAACTGCGTGGTGATGGACTCGGTCCCGGCTGGCTGCACGTTCCTCAGCGCCAGTGGCGGGGCAGAACCGGTCGCCGGCAAGTTGTCCTGGAACCTGGGCGACCTGGCGCCTGAAGCGTCCAGGAAGGTGACGTTCACCGTCAAGACCCAGGCCATGGGGAACATCGAGAACCTGGCGACTGTTTCGGCCATCTGCGCCAAGAATTCGGCCAAGGCCGTCACGGCGGTCCAGGGCATCCCGGCAATTCTGCTGGAGTGCGTGGACGAGGCCGACCCGATCGAGATCGGCGCGCAGGAGACGTACACGATCACGGTGACCAACCAGGGCACGGCGGCCGACACCAACATCGTGATCAAGTGCACGCTGCCGGGCGAGCAGGAGTTCGTGTCGGCCAGCAGCCCAACCAAGGAGACCGTCGAGGGCCAGGTCGTCACGTTCGCCCCGTTGAAGTCGTTGGCCCCCAAGGCCAAGGCGACCTACAAGGTGGTGGTCAAGGCTCTGAAGGCCGGCGACGTGCGGTTCACAGTCTCGCTGAAGAGCGATCAACTCAAGACGCCGGTGGGCGAGACGGAGAGCACCAACATCTACTCGGACAAGTAGTGCAGGACCGTCGGAAGCGGACACACGCTGATCCAACGGATGGCATGTGACAATGAAAGGATATGGTATGAGAATCGCAACCCCCCTGGCCTTTCTGATCGCGGCGGTCCTGGTGCTGAGCGGCTGTGCGGAGGATCAGACCAGCATCGGGCCTGGCGCGCCGACCGCCAATCAGCCTGCCGCGGCAAAGCCTCCAGCCCGGCCGTCCCGGGCGCCCTCGCCGAGCCAAAAGCCCCGATTGGAGCCCTTGGGCGGCAGTGAGAGCGCCACGGTCACCATGGTGTTGCCGGCCGGGGAGAAGGGCGGAACCGTGTATCTGGAGAAGTCGGCCCCAAAGGAAGTTCTGGTCGGCAAGGATTTCGACTACAAGATGCGCCTGACGAACATGAGTCGTTCCACGCTGGAAGGCGTCACCCTGGCAGGGAAGCTCCCGGAGAATTTCCGGGTGGTCTCGACCACGCCCAAGGCGGGCATCGTCGGCAAGGACGCCACCTGGGATGTCGGCAAGATGGCGCCGGCGGAGTCGAAGCTGTTCGTGATTCGCGGGGTCGCCACCAAGAGCGGTCCGCTCTACGGCTGCTCCGACGTGACCTTCAGGATTCCGTCCGCTTGTGTGGCGATCAAGGCCGTCGAGCCCGCCTTGCAGATCGCCCAGACCGCACCTGCGGAAGTCCTGATCTGCGAACCCATTCCCATCAGGATCGTCGTGAGTAACACCGGCTCGGGCCCGGCCAGCAACGTGATCGTCAAGGAGACGCTGCCCGAAGGGCTCGCGACCACGGACGGCAAGACGGAGGTCGCGTACGACTTCAAGACGATCGAAGCCGGTCAGGCCAAGCAAGTGACGGTTGAAACCAGGGCCGCCAAGACCGGCGAGTTTCCCTGCAAGGCCGTGGCCACCGGCGCGGATGGGCTGACGGCCGCAGCGGGCTCCAAGACGGTGGTGCGTCAACCGGTTCTGGCGTTGACGCAGGACGCGCCGAAGACCCGCTTCCTCGGCCTGACGGTGACCAGCACGGTTACGGTGACCAACGAGGGCGACGGCGTGGCCAAGGGAACCCGCCTGGTCACTGCGCTGCCCGCCAGGAGCGAGTTTGTCAGCGCCAGCGATGGCATCAGGGCCGAGGCCGGTCAACTCACTTGGGACCTGGGCGACTTGGCCCCCGACCGGTCAAGGAAGGTGTCGTTTGTTGTGAAGCCTCTGGCGATCGGCAGCATGCAGAGCTTCTCGTCGGTGAGTGCTTTGTGCGCGAAGGCGTCGACCAAGGCCGTCACGGCGGTTGAGGGCATCCCGGCGATCCTGCTGGAGTGCGTGGACGAGGCCGACCCGATCGAGATCGGCGCGCAGGAGACGTACACGATCACGGTGACCAACCAGGGCACGGCGGCCGACACCAACATCGTGGTCCAGTGCACGCTGCCGGCCGGGCAGGCATTCGTGTCCGCCAGCGGTCCGACCAAGGAAACCGTCGAGGGCCAGAGCGTGACGTTCACCCCCCTGAAGTCGCTGGCCCCTAAGGCCAAGGCGACCTACAAGGTGGTTGTCAAGGCCACGAAGGCCGGCGACGTCCGATTCGCGATCTCTCTGACGAGCGATCAGCTTAAGACGCCGGTCCAGGAGACCGAGAGCACCAACCAGTATGCGGATTAAGGCCAGCATTCCGAACCTGGCGGCGCCCAAGCAGGCGCCGCCAGGCTCGGCTCTTTCGGCCCGGATTGCCCGTGCCCTTCGTCACCGCTCCTGCGTGTCAACTGCCGCGCAACAGAGGAATGCATTGCCGTGAGGGTGACGATCAGATCGTGCCTGATCCTGTTGCTGTCGGGCACCGCAGGATGCCAGCCGAAAACCGGCCCGCAGACGGGCAGGCAGGCAGCACCCGCGTCCGTGACCAGGTCGGCTGCCCTGCCTCCCGCACGACTGGTTCTTGACCTGGGCAGTTCCGTCCATATGAAGCTGGTGCTGGTCCCGGCGGGCACGTTTACTATGGGCAGTGCCCCCGACGAGCGGGACCGGGAACCGGATGAAGGTCCGGCCAGGAAGGTGACCATCACCAAGCCGTTCTACGTGGGCATCTGTGAGGTCACTCAGCAGCAATACGAAACGGTGATGGGCAAGAACCCCAGTCGGTTCAAGGGGCAGCGCCGACCGGTGGAAGGCGTCTGGTGGTCCGACACGGTCGAGTTCTGCACGCGCTTGTCGAAAAGCACCGGGCGCACGGTACGCTTGCCGACGGAAGCCGAGTGGGAGCATGCCTGCCGGGCTGGCACGACGAGCCGGTTCAGCTTCGGAGACAGCTACTACGATCTGCCAGGCTACGCACACTACAGCGACGTGCTTCTGGCGACAACTGCGCCTTCGGGCGAGGCACCTGCAGGGACATCCGAGGTGGGCTCGCGCAAGCCCAACAATTGGGGCCTCTACGACGTGCATGGCAACGTGTTTGAATGGTGCTCCGACTGGTATCGAGACGGCTATTCCGGACTGGCTGAGACCGATCCCGAAGGTGCTCCCAGCGGCGCCTATCGCGTTCTGCGCGGCGGAAGCTGGTCAAGTCCGCCGTGGCAATGTCGCAGCGCCTATCGTCACCGATTCACCGCCGACGGTCGATTCAATCATCTGATCGGCTTCCGCGTGGTGGTCGAACCGGAATAGGCGCGATGGTCGGCCGTGGTCACCTGCCGGAGGAGACGACAATAATCCGCCTCAATGTCTTGGTTGGTCCCGTGTTGGTTGCCGGTCTGGTTGCCGGCCGCAAGAAAAAACGGCTCGCACCGTCGCCCCCCGGCCATTAGCTGCGTGGGGATCGGAGTTTTCTCTCCGGCCGGCGGGGCGTGAACAGCAGCCGGATGGGGATTTCCGGAAACGGCAGCCTTTCTCGCAACTGGTTGAGCATGTATCGCTGATAGTTCACGTCGAACGCGTCGAGGTAGTTGACGAAGCATACCAGCGTGGGCGGGCAGGTGGCGACCTGCGCGGCATAGAAGATTCTCCCGGGCTTGCTGGTGCGGCTGGATCGGGGGGCGTGGCGGGCGATGATCTTCTCGACGAGGCCGTTCAGCTCAGCCGTCCCCACGCGCAGCCGCGACTGCTCGAAGAGTTGCCCGGCCATGTCGATGGCCTCGCGCAGGCCCAGGCCGCTATGGGCGCAGGTGAAGACGATCGGGGCGTACGCCAGCTCCGGAATGGCCTTTGTGAGGTACGGGCCGTAGTCTTCGTTGCTGGCGCGATTCTCGGCCAGGTCCCACTTGTTGACGGTCAGCACCACCGGCTTGAACAGCTCGACGGTGTACTGTAGCAACTGCTTGTCGACCCGCCCGACCGGGTCGGTGGCGTCGATCACGAACAGGACCACGTCCGCCCGGCGAATGCTTCGCAGCGCCCGGTGCCGGCCGTAGAACTCGACGTCGCTGGCCAGCTTCCGCCGCTTGCGTATGCCGGCCGTGTCGATCGCCACCAGAGTGCGACCCTCCATCTCGAAGCGCACGTCCACGCTGTCGCGCGTGGTGCCGGGGCTCTCCGAGACGATCACCCGCTCGGCGCCGGCCAGGGCGTTGACGATCGTGCTCTTGCCCACGTTCCGCCTGCCGACGATGGCGATCTTCATCACCGGCTCTTCGATCTTCTCGCCGCCCGGGCCGATCCGCCGCCCGATCGCCTCCAGCAGGTCCTCCATGCCGCGCCGATGCGTCGCCGAGACCGGCAGCGGCTCGCCGAAGCCCAGGGCGTTCAGCTCGCCCAGCTCGAATTCCCTGGCCTCGGAGTCGACCTTGTTGGCGACCAGCAGAACGGGAGCCTTGGCCCGGCGGAGCTTCTCGGCCGCGGTGCGGTCCAGCGGCGTCAGCCCCTCGCGGGCGTCGACGACGAACAGGATCAGCTCGGCCGAGGCCACCGCCGAGTCGATCTGCTGGGAAACCTCCTCGGTCAGCCCGTCGGCATCCTCGATGCCGACGCCGCCGGTGTCGAACAGCTCGACGTAGCCGTCGCCCACGGGCACCGGCGCGCTGATCCGGTCGCGGGTCACGCCGGCCACGGCGTCGACGATGGCGATGCGCCGCCCGACCAGGCGGTTCAGCAGGCTGCTCTTGCCGACGTTCGGCCGGCCCACGATGGCGACCACAGGCAAAGCCATGTGGAATGTTTTACTCGCATGCGGCCTCCCGGCCAAGGGGGAGCCATTGGATCGCGCGCAGCGTCCGCTGAGCGTTCCCCTCAGACGGGCCGCCGCCGGGCGCTGCGGCTGCCGGACAAGCTGAAGGATCGCACCCGGCGGGCGCGCTTATCTTGTTCTCAGCACGCTATTCGGGAGGTCCCGCAGACACGGGCCGTCCAGGCGGCATTCTGCGCGAACCATTCCATAGCCGGCATCGTATACAAGAATGATGGAACGTTATGGGTCACTCGACCCTACCCTTGGCCCGCAAGGCGGACGCGGTTTCTCCTCCTTTCGCCGCGTCCGCCTTCCTTTTGTCCGGACCGGCGGGACCGGCGGGCGGGCGGAGGTTTACGCGTGCCAGAGACTCAGAAGGGCGGCGGCAATGGAGAAATAGATCAGCACGCCGGTTACGTCCATCATCGAGGCCAGGAATGGGCCCGACGTCACGGCCGGGTCCAGGCCGATCCGCTTGAACATGAGCGGGATCATGGCCCCGGCCAGATTGGCGACCATGACCGCGACCGCGATGCTCACGCCCACGCCGGCGGCGTTGACCCACTGCCCTTGCTGAAGCGCCCCGGCGCCGCCGATGCCGGAGCGGAACAGCATCATAACGGCCGCGACGCCCATGCCACCCAGAAGAAACCCCATCGTCGCCCCCAGGGCCAGCTCCCGAGCCAGAACCCGCCACCAGTCGCGGGGCTCCATCTCCCGTACTGCCAGCCCGCGGATGATCAGCCCCGCCATCTGCGAGCCCGTATTGCCGGCCGTGGCGTTGATCAGCGGCATGAACAATACCACCAGGGCGAATATCGCCGTCTCCAGACCCCTCTCGAAGCTCGTCAGCGCCAGCACCGTCAGCAGCTCGGCCGCGAACAATAGCATCAGCCACGGCAGCCGCTTCCGCAGCATCGCCGGATACGTGGTGGCGAAGTACGGCTGCTCCAGTGTGGCCACGGCCACGCTCTTGAGGAAGTCCTCGGTGTTCTCCTCCTCCTGCACGTCCATTACGTCGTCGAAGGTGACGATTCCGACCAGCGCGTCGCGGCCGTCGACGACGGGCAGGGCCACCTCGTCGTATTTCTTGAAGATGTCGATGGCCTCCTCGCGGTCCGCGAAGGCCGATAGATACACCGGATGGCGATCGATGATCCCCCCGACTGTCTCGTCCGGGTCCGCCAGCACCAGATCCTCCAGTCGGACGCCGTCGATCAGCCTGCTCTCGCCGTCGACGACGTACAATACGTTCAGCGTCTCCTTCTGCGGGGCGACCTGGCGGATGTGCTCGAGAACCCGCCGAACCGACCAGTTCTCCTTCACGGCCACGAATTCCGGGGTCATCAGCCGCCCGATGGAATCGGCCGGATATTGCAGCAGATCGATGGCGACGGCCCGCTCGGTGCGGCTGAGGCTGCCGATGAGCCGCTGGGCAACGTCCTCCGGCAGCTCCTCCAGCAGATCCGTCCGGTCGTCGGGGGCCATGTCGTTGAGGATGCCCGTCAGCGCCTCGCCGGAGAGGATCTCCAGCAGTCGCTCCTGGCCCTCCAGCTCCAGCAGGGAGAAGACCTTGGCCGCCTTGTCCCGAGGCAGCAGCCGAAAGACCACGCCCAGTTCCTGCCCTTCCAGCTCACCGGCCAGCTCGGCCACGTCGGCCGGCTCCAGAGAAGACAGGGCCGCCTTCAGGGTGGCAAAGTCCTTCCTCTCGATCAGCTCGCGAATCTCTGGTTGTATGGCTTCCGAGAGCATGTCGGTTCCTTCCGGACAGGGGGGTCTTGGCCTTCGCCGGACTGCTATTTTGAGCCGGGCTCCCGGGAGCGTCAACGCTATTCCGCTCTGCGTCGACAGGAGCTTGACGCTATCGCGTCGGGTGGATTATAATGGTGTTGCGCTGGGATCGAGGCCGACTATGTAGTTGTGATGCGTGCCCGCATGCCGCGGCATCGGCCCAGAGGTCTTCGAAGGCTCCGCCGCGGGGCCTGGCTGGAGGACGGGACGGCATCGGTCGACCTGGAATCCTCACGACGACCTCGTTTGCGGGTTTTGCAACGCCTTCATTTATCTGTCATCCCACCGCAGGACGAGCGTTCCTGCGCCGCCGCGCCGACCGACGGATCGTCAGGACGGGAACGAGCCGCCGCAAAGGCCGCTGACGGCGCACAACCCAGCCTTGGCAGCACCAGGGCGGACCGGAGAACCCATGGCCAAGAGAAGAAAACGACTGGGTGAAATCCTCGTTGAATGGGGGGTCGTGACCGCGCCCCAAGTGGAAGAGGGGCTTCGCTACGCCCGGAGAGAGAGCGTTCGAATCGGCGAGGCACTGATCGCCTTGGAACTGGCCGACGAGGAGGACGTCACCAAGGCGCTGGCCACCCAGTACGACATGGAGTACGTGGACCTCGAGCGCCAAGTCGTGGTCCCGGGAATGATCCACGAGATCCCCGAGGACATCATCCGCAGGCATCTGGTCCTTCCCATAAGCAGAGACGGCACAAAGCTCAAGGTCATCATCAGCGACCCGCTGGACCTGGAGACGCTGGACATCCTTCGTTTCCGCCTGAATACGGAGATCGAGTGCGCCCTGGCCTCCAAGAACAAGCTGCGAGGCTTCATCGACCGGTTCGTCAGTCGCACCGACATGAGCCTGGACGAGGCGGTCCAGTCCCTGGAGCGCGACGCCAATCCGGAAGACCTGGACATCAACATTGAGGGCCCCGAAGTGGACGCCGAGAGCGCGCCGGTGATCCGGCTGGTGACAATGCTGATCACCGAGGCGGTGAAGATGCGGGCCAGCGACATCCACATTGAGCCGATGGCCAACCGCATCCGCGTCCGCTACCGCGTCGACGGCGTCTGCCGGGAACGCGACAACCTGCCAAAGCGGATGCAGGGGCCCGTTATCAATCGCCTTAAGATCATGTCCGGGATAGACTTGGCGGAAAAACGCCTGCCCAGCGATGGGCGAATTCGCCTGACGGTCGGCGGCGACGACATCGACTTTCGCGTCAGCAGCCTCCCGGGCTACCACGGTGAGAGCGTCGTGCTCAGAATCCTCCGGCGGGAAAGTGCCCAGATGGGCATCGCCAGCCTGGGCTTCGAGCAGGAAGATAACCAGAGATTCTTGCGTATCATCAAGCGCCCCAATGGGATATTCCTGGTCACCGGGCCCACCGGCTCGGGCAAGACTACCACGCTGTACGCCGCCCTGAACGAACTGAACCGCCCGGACCGGAAGATCATCACGGCCGAGGATCCCATCGAATATAACTTCACCGGGATGAATCAGGTTCAGGTCAATGAGCAGATCGGCCTCAGCTTCTCCCGAATCCTGCGGGCAATGCTGCGGCAGGCCCCCAATATCATTCTGGTGGGCGAAATACGGGATTTGGAGGTCGCAGAGGTGGCTATTCAGGCCGCGTTAACTGGACACCTGGTTTTCAGTACACTCCACACGAACGATGCCCCGAGCGCACTGACCCGATTAATCGACCTGGGGGCCAAGCCGTTCCTCGTGGCCAGCTCCATACAAGCGGTGATGGCCCAGCGACTGGTACGGGTGATCTGCGACCAGTGCAAGGAACCAGACCCCGAGCCCGACCCCAAGCTGTTGGCGGCACTGGGCTTCACTGAAGAGGAGCTTTCGAAGGGAACCATTTGTCGGGGCGCGGGTTGCACGGCTTGCGGCGGAAGCGGCTACCACGGCAGGATCGGGATTTTCGAGCTGATGGAAATGGACCATACCCTGGCGGAGCTGGCCGTGGCGCGGGCACCTTTGCGGGAGGTTCGCAGGGAGGCCCAAGCGGCGGGGATGAAGACGTTGCTGGAGGACGGTCGCAGGAAGGTGCTCAACGGGGTGACCACGCTCGAGGACCTGATGCGGGTCACGCAGTCGGCAGAGCTGGTTGCAGATTAAGCATCTGGGCACACGGCACGTTAGCCTTTTTTCAAAAACGAGTTAGGGCAAATAAACGAATTGTGGGTCCGATCGGCCCTGGTGGCGGGGCTGAGGCGGGCGAATAATTCACTGTCAAGAACAGAGGTACGACGATGGCGACTTTACATATCGACAGGCTGTTGGAGACGTGTATCAAGCGGGGCGCCAGCGACTTGCACCTGCACGTCGGGCGACCCCCGACGCTGCGCGTCCATGGCCGGCTCCGGTCGCTGGCGACCAAGGTCCTGGAGCCGGAGGACACCGCCAGCTTGATGAAGGCGATCACCCCCGAGAGGGGCCAGCAGGAACTCCAGGAGGTTGGGGGCACGGACTTCGGTTTTGCCTTTGGCGACGCCGGACGGTTTCGCGTCAGCGTGTTCCATCAGCGGGGCAACGTCTCGCTGACGCTGCGTCTGATCCCGTCGAAGCTATTCACGTTTGAGGAGATCGGGCTGCCGACCAAGAGCGTCAAGGCGCTTTGCCGCCGGCCTCGAGGCCTCTTCCTGGTGACCGGCCCGACCGGCTCGGGCAAGACCACGACGCTGGCGACGATGATCGACTACATCAACTTGAATTTCGACAAGCACATCATCACCGTCGAGGACCCGATCGAATACTACCACCCGCACAAGAAATCGATGGTCAACCAGCGCGAGGTGGGCGTGGACGTGCCGAGTTTCTCCGAGGCCTTGCGGCGCGTGCTGCGTATGGACCCCGACGTGATCATGGTCGGCGAGCTGCGAGACCTGGAGACGATCGTCTCGGCGCTGCGTGCGGCCGAGACGGGGCACCTGGTCTTCGGCACGCTGCACACCACCAGCGCCCAGGGCACGATCACGCGAATCGTGGACCAGTTTCCGGTGAACCAGCAGGAGCAGATCCGCATCCAACTGGCGGCGTCGCTGATCGCGGTGCTCTGCCAGGCGCTGCTGCCGCGGATCGACGTGAACGGGCGAGTGGCCTCCTTTGAGTTCATGTACGTCACGCACGCCATCGCTAACCTGATCCGGGAGAACAAGGTCTACCGGATTCCGTCCTCGATCCAGACGGGCAAGAAATTCGGAATGCAGTTGCGGGACGAGCACCTGTTCAAGCTGTTCAGCGAGCGGAAGATCTCGGCCGAGGACGCGATCGACTTCTCGCAGAGCCCCTCTTCGCTGCAAGAGAAGATCGACAGCTTCCGCAAGGGCCAGGTCGCCGCGCCGGAAGAGGCGGTCAGCACCAAGGAGCAGCCGGAGCCGGCTTACCGGAGGTAGCCCATGCCCACGCAACTACAGGAAATCAAGGTTTTGGAGCTGCGGGGCCGGCACATCGGCAGGGTGCTGGTGAAGATGGGCCAGGTCAGCCGGGAGCAGGTGCACGAGGGACTGGAGATCCAGAGGGACAAGGGCGGTCCGTTGGGACAGATCCTCGTCGACCTGGGCTATATCGACGAGAGCACGCTCACCTTCGCCTTGGCCTTCCAGGCCGGCATGGAGTACGTGGACCTGGAGAAGATGGACATCTCCGAGGAGGTGATCCGGGCGGTTCCCTCGCAGATGGCCAACGCCTACAAGGTGCTGCCGCTGGAATACGACGAGGCGGGCAGGCATCTGACGGTTGCCATCGGCTCGGCGGACAACTTCCGCGCCACCGACGACCTGCGGACGCTGATGAGCCTCGAGGTGACGGCCAGGATCGCCGACTCGGAGCAGTTGGAGCGAGCCCTACAGAAGTACTACGAGGTCGAGTCGGAGTCCCTGGGCGAGATCATCAACGAATTGGCCGAGAGCGAGCAGTTCGCCGGAATGGAAAACCGCGGCGAGAGCATCGACCTGGACACCATCAAGGAGCTGGCCGACTCCAACCCGATCCGCCGGCTGGTGAACATGGTGCTGCTCCAGGCGATCCGCGACCGGGCCAGCGACATCCACTTCGAGCCGTTCGAGGACGAGTTCAAGATGCGCTACCGCATCGACGGGCTGCTGTACGAAATGATCCCGCCGCCGAAGTCGATCGCGATGGCCATTTCCAGCCGCATCAAGGTCATGGCGGACCTGGACATCGCCGAGCGCCGGCTGCCCCAGGACGGGCGGATCGAGCTGGTCGTCAATGGCTCGCCGGTGGACCTGCGCGTGAGCGTGCTGCCGACCATGTTCGGCGAGAGCGTGGTGCTGCGCGTGCTGGATCGCAGCAACGTCCAGCTCGAGCTGGACCGGCTGGGCATGCGCGAGGACGATCTAGGCGTCTTCCGCCAGTTGATTCACCGGCCCAACGGCATCTGCATCTCCTGCGGCCCGACGGGCTCCGGCAAGACGACCACGCTGTACGCGGCGCTGAGGGAGCTCAACGACGTGCGCGTCAAGATCCTCACCAGCGAGGACCCGGTGGAGTACGACATCGACGGGATGGTCCAGGTGCAGATCAACCCGGACATCGGGCTGACGTTCGCCCGCTGCCTGAGGCACTTCCTCCGTCAGGACCCGGACATCATCCTGGTCGGCGAGATTCGCGACCTGGAGACGGGCCAGATCGCGGTGCAGGCGTCGCTGACCGGGCACATGGTCTTCAGCACGCTGCACACCAACGACGCCCCCTCGGCCATCGCCCGTTTGCTGGATCTGGGTCTGGAGCCGTTCCTGATCACGGCCACGCTGGAGGCGGTGGTGGGCCAGCGGCTGGTGCGGCGCATTTGCCCGCGGTGCAAGGAGGAGTTCACCCCCACCGAGGAGATGCTGCTGGAGTTGCAGCTTCGCCCGACGGAGGTGGCGGGCCGGACCTTCTTCCGCGGGGCGGGCTGCGATTTCTGCCGCGGAACCGGCTACAGCGGGCGGACCGGCATCTACGAGATCATGCTGATGGACGATGAGATTCGCGATCTCATCATGAAAAACGCCAGCACCCACGCCATCCGTGAAGCCGCCCGACGACGGGGCATGAGAACGCTGCGCGACGCCGGGCTGCTGGCGATTTACGACGGGACGACAACCATTGAGGAAGTGGTCTCCCAGACCGTCCACGAGGAGACGAATTAGCCGTCGTCCATCCCGGAGTTTTCGACGGGACGGCGGGATGAAGTCCGACCCGCCCGACCCGCCGGAAACCCAGACAAGGAGCAGCAAGAGATGCCAACGTTTCAGTATGAGGCGATGAACAGCGTTGGTCAGGCCGTCAAGGGAGACGTCGAGGCCAACAGTTCCGAGGACGCCATCTCCAAGATCCGCGGGATGGGCCACTTTCCCACGAAAATCAAGGAGCGGCGGGCCCCGCGGAAGGCGCCGACCGGGGTGCCGACCCGGGTCGGGGCGCCGACCCGGCACAGGAGGGTCGGATCGGTCTCGCGGAAGCTTCTGACGCAGTTCACGCGGCAGCTTTCGACGCTGCAGGACGCGGGACTGCCGATTCTTCGCAGCCTGAGGGTTCTGGAGCAGCAGCAGAAGCCGGGCACGCTGCGCGTGGGCATTCGCGTGGTGGCCGACGACGTGGAAGGCGGGGCCACCCTGTCCGAGGCGATGGCCAAGCACCCCAAGGCCTTCGACAAGCTCTACACCAGCATGGTGGCGGCGGGGGAGGCCGGCGGCGTGCTGGACGTGGTGCTGCAGCGGCTGGCGGACTTCATGGAAGCGGCCCAGCGGCTGAAGCGAAAGGTCCTCAGCGCGATGATCTACCCGGCGGCCGTGATTACCTTCGCCACGGTGATCGTCATTCTGATCATGAAGTACATCATCCCCCGGTTCAAGGACGTCTACGCCCGGGAGTTCAAGCGCGGGCTGCCGCCGATCACCGAGATGCTGATGAAGGTTTCCAGTTGGGTGGGCGAGCAGTACGGCTGGGCGGTCATCCTGGGAATGCCGCTGGCGTTGTACATGGTGCTCAAGCTGCTGCGGCAATCGGACGCCGGGCGGTACTTCATCGACTCGGTGAAGCTGAAGATTCCCGTCGTCGGCAAGATTCTCGGCAAGACGGCGGTGGCCCGCTTCACTCGGACGCTGGGGACGCTGCTTTCGGCCGGCGTGCCCATCCTGGAGGCGATCAACATCACCCGCGAGACGGCCGGAAACGAGGTCTTCGGGCGGACGCTGGGGAGAGTCCACGACGCCATCCGGGAGGGCGAGGACTTCGCCTCCCCGCTGCGGCAGGCCAAGATCGTCGAACCCATGGTCGTCAACATGATCGACGTGGGCGAGGAGACCGGCGACCTGGACAAAATGCTGTACAAGATCGCCGACACCTACGACGAGGAGGTCGAGACGATGGTGGCGGGCATGGTCAGCCTGATGGAGCCGGTGATGATCGTCACGCTGGGCCTGATTATCGGGTTTATCGTCGTCGCCATCTTCATCCCGCTTCCGACCATGCTCGCCGAGATGCAGAAGTAGCAATCCGGTTGGGAAAGGTGGTTCGAGGCTATGCGAGAATACGCCGGAAAAAGTCGTGGGGGCTGCCGCGGGCCCCGGCCGGGCGCGGGCTTTACGCTGATCGAGCTGCTGGTGGTCATCGCCGTCATCAGCCTGTTGGTGGGCATACTGGTGCCGGTGGTGGCGATGGCGGTGCGAAAGGCCGAAAACGCCCGGGCCCAGGCACGCGTCACCGAGCTGGGCACGGCCTGCTACATGTACTACAACCAGGACGGCAAGGAACAATACTACCCGGGGCAGCAGTATCCGCAGCATCTGGACGGAACCGACCCGCACCATGCAACTCACTTTACGGGCAGCCTGTGTTTGGCGTTTGCGTTCTTCTATGACGAGAACCTCGCGGCCTTTGGTTCCAGCAAGTATGCCTCCCTGGAAAGCAGCGAGGAGGATATTCCGAGCTTTCCGACCGACAGGGGCACCGGCGCGGGCAGCATCCCCGGCATTGCCCGGGGCATTTCCGACCGCACCAGCCGGCCGATGGCGATCCTGTATTTTCCCGCCCGCCTGGGCGTCGCCAACGACCACTACAGGGACCAGTACAAGTACGACGACAACTCGGTATACGTCGATACGCCCAAACTGTACGAGCGCTACAAGGACGAGTATCACCCGGACGACGATACCTTCAAGTTGTCCGGGTACAGGACGGTCATGCGCCAGGGAGAGCCTCCTGCTGCTAATCTGGAGGTAGGCTTCTATCCTCGATTCGTGCTGGTCCCCGGCACGCAGAATGTCAGGAACGAAGGCAAGTTTCTGATCATTGCGGCCGGCATGGACCGGCTGTACTTCACCCCCGACGACCTCTGCTTCCCGCCGCGAGGGCAATAGCATGCGATTGCTTTCCCACAATACGGGCGATTCGGCCGAACCGGGATGCCGGCGGGGACGGATCGGCTTCACCCTGATCGAGATGCTGATGGTGATCAGCATCATCGTGCTGCTGGTGGGGATGCTCCTGCCGACGGTGGCGCGCATCCGGGTGGAGGTGATGATCAAGCGGACCCGTGCCGACATCGCGATCCTCTCCACCGGCTGCCAGCTTTATTACGACGACAACGACAGCCGGTACCCCGTCAGCGCCGGCGGCGCCGGCGGCGGGCAGCAGTTGCTGGGGCAATTGGTCGACGTCAAGCAATACGGCTGCGACGCCGTCAAGAGGACCTCGCAGGGCGATTGCTTCGCCGACCAGTTCGGACACCCCATCCTGTACTACCGCTTCGACAACGGAGCGAAGCAGTATCACAGCGGCGACAACCTGACGCTCAACGGCCCGGGCAACGTGGATGTATATGCCAAGTTCTACGACGGAGCATTGCGGTATTACCGCACGGACTTTTTGCTGATGAGCGCCGGGCCGGACGCGGTGTTCCGCGACCCCAAGCTGGGAGAGGATCAGGACGGCGACCCTGAGGATTCGGCCGACGACGTGGTTACCGACGATATCACTAACTTCCTGAGACGGTGAGCGACGAGATGAAATGCCGAGCGCCCAACGCGAGAGCCTTCACGCTGGTGGAGTTGCTGGTGGTGATCTTCATTATCGCCATCCTGGTGGCGATTGTCGTCGGCGTGTCCACCTCCGTCGGCCGCCAGGCCGCCAGGGAGCGGACCAGGGCCAGCATGGACGTGATCCGCGGTGCGATCGACGTCTATTACGAACAGGCCGGGGACTATCCGGCCGAGGACGCCTTCACCGACCAGAAGCCGGGGGACTGCCCGTGGTCGGACAGGAACTGGGAGGCATACCAGCACATCGTCAGCCTGTACGACCAGTTGAACGAGGTCGGGTTCCGGCGGGCCCAGGCGAGGCTGGAGCAGCTCGCCCCCGACGTCCGCATCACGGTGATGGCCGGCACCACCTGCTCCAACATGGTCTTCGCCGACGGCTTCGGCAAGTTCATGGACTACGAGGACGACGCCGTCGCCGGCAAGATGCCCCTGCTGACGTCGGCCGGGGCCGATGGCGACTTCGGCACGGCGGAGGACAACATTCGCTCCGACAAGCGGTGAGCCATGACAGCGCGATCGAAAAATCCGGTTCATTGGCGGGGCTTCACGCTGGTTGAGCTTCTGGTGGTGATCAGCATCATCTCGCTGGTCTTGGGAATGACTCTACCGGCAATTATGCAGTTGCTCACCGCCGGGGTCAGCGAGCGGGGAGAAGCCGTCTTTAGCGCCCTGCTGGGCACCGCCCGCGGGCTGGCCGTCCAACGCCAGACCTACGTCCTCGTCCATTTCCAGATGGGACCGGAATGGGTGGAGGGCCCGCCCGGAACCTGGAGTTCCCGCCCCGACGGGAAGAGCTACGGCGCGGTGATGGTGTGCGAGCCGGTCACCGACGATACGGGCAAGGTCGTCAGGTATCAGTTCGTTCCCCTTGCGGGCTACGCGCCCCGGGCGCTGCTGGCCGGCTTTGCCCTGGGAGAGGCCTCGGGCGCCTTCATCGGCGGCGACAACGACTTCATCCCGATCAAGGACGAGGACCTCATCAACTTCACCACCTTCAACATCATCTTCGCCCCGGATGGGTCCATCTGCCAGTTGGTCCCCAACCTCGACCCCAACACCGGCGAGGTGGTCCCGGCACCGCCGGACATTGACATTACTTGCGGGCTGTTCTCCAACGACCACGGCGAGGCCGGCATGTGGCGGTCGGACGGGGTGGACGTAAGCGAGGAAGGCGTCCGGGTGGTCGTCGCGTTCGAATACAGGGCCCTGAGGAGTCTCAACGATGGAACCTACGCCCAGGAAGGCTCCCGGGCGTACTACCTGCAAAATGAAGGAAAGATCCTTTGCATCAACCCCTACACCGGAAAGCTGCTGCCGAGCGAGTGAGAGTCATGAACGGCTCAGCCACACAAATCGTCGCGTCCGGGGCCGCCCGGCCCGGGCGGCTGCCCGCCGCGGGCTATTCGTTGATCGAGCTGATGGTCGCTTTGGGCATCATGGCCGTCGGGGCCATGATGATCGGCACGCTGCTGCCATCGGCCATGATCGAAAACAAGGAGTCCGTCAGCGACACCATGGGGACGATCATCTCCGAGAACGCCATCGCCATCTGCCGCACGCGCCTGCAACAGAAGCACCTGGCGGACCTGGGCCTCCTGCCGGGAGGGGGGTTCACGGACGTTTCCTCAAGCATATCCCTGGCTGATCGGGCGTATCCGATTCCCCTCTCCAAGCTGCAGGAGGACGCCGCCAACGGATTCGACCTGGAACTGGGCTCGAGGTGGTACAACGGGGAGGAAGACTGGAAAGAGCTTCCGGACCCTGGCAGCGGCCAGTATTATCCTTCCTCCAACTACGGCTGGCTGGTAGCGGCGCGTCTGCACGAGACCCTCCCGAACTTTTACGAGATCGTAATCGTGCCCTACCGCAAGTTCAGCGGGACCGACCGCCCCGGGCCGGAGTCGGAGCACGAGATCGTATTCGCCAGCGTGGAGATCAAGAGCGGGGCGGTCGTCGGCGACTTCGACGTCGGCGCCCCGGTAATCGACGGCAACGGCCAGGTGGCCTACGTCGTCGACTCCTCGGGCGAGCTGGAGCCCAGCCTCGGCGACGGGCAGGCCCTGACGCTGGACTATAGCAAAGGCGACCGGTCGCCGGCCATTGGCTGCTACCTGGTGCGGACGAGCCTGAACCCGTGACGTCCGCGGAGGCGGCCTCGGGCGAGGGCCTATTGGATTTGTGAAGCCATGACGAAGCGAGCAGGACAAGATGGAAGCCGGCGGGGCGCCCGGCCGGGCGCGGCGGGCATGACGATCGTGGAGCTGCTGGTCTCCATGGCCGTGCTGGTCATCATGATCGTGATGGCCAACATGCTGGTGGTCCAGGCCCGCCGGTCGGTGCGGCTTGCCGAGGACGTGATCGAGGCCAACGCCGACGCCCGGGTCGTGGCCGACCGCATCCGCGCGGACCTCGCCGGCATCACCAAGGACGGCTTCCTGGTCATCGGCACCCGGGAGGCCACATTCCGCGACCCCCAGAGCGGCAACGACGTGATCGCCAAGGTGCCGTTCCTGGCCTTCACTGCAGTCGGCACCTTCCGGAACACGACCGGGCAGGTGATCGGAGATGCAGCCCAGATCGACTACGGCTTCGGCACCGTCTGGTACGACAACGGCACGCCCGGCGACACCAATGACGACTTCATCGGCCCCCCGGTGTTGTGTCGCCGCGCCATCATCCTCAACCCGGACATCAATCTGCCGCACCCCGTCGATACCCAGCAGCTCTCGCTTTCTTCCTACCGGCAGCGGTGGTTCAAGATGTTCCTGGACGTGGGCGTGCTGCAATACGACCCGCCGTTTTATAGCCCCCGCAAGGTCATCAACGACTTCTGGCTGTGCTACCTGCCCGAACTCCTGCAATCCAACGGCGGCCCGTGGCCGGACGATCGGCCTCTGCGGGCGCCGGAGATGCGGCTGCCAGTGCGAACGCTGCAAGACGCCGGCGACGTTTGGCCGCACCTGATTGGCGACGTCAGGAGCTTCTCGATCCAGTGGACCGACGGCGCGCGGAACGGCCGGGACGAACTGATGTGGTACGGCATGGACAGCCACTCGCCCAGCGGCGAGCCCGGCGCCGGCGCGCCCGAGTGGACGAAGCGGGCCGCAATCATCCAGGACGTCCCGCCTCTCGCGGGCGAGAACTTGCCCGAGTACAACATGAACGTGAGTTGGGACAGAAGCGACGCGAACCAACCCGACGACCAGGACCCCCTGTACGGGGCCCTGTGGACGTATCGGAAGAAGGATAATTGGCCGAAGGCGATTCGGTTTCGCATGGAGTTGGGCGACCCGCCCAGGCTGTACGAGATCATCGTCGACCTGCCGCGGTAGCCGCGGGCGAGGTGTGAGATGAGTAGCAAGGCGCGACATCACAAACGCGGATCCGCCATCCTCATGGCCGTGGGGCTGCTGGTGATGATGGCGCTGCTGGGGACCACCTTCTTCGTCATCACGCACCTGGACCGGAAGGAGTCGCAGTCGCTGGCCACGGCCGCTTCGATCAAGAACGTCGCCACCAGCGTGCTGGACGAGATCCGCTCCGCCCTGGTCGCGGACCTCTACATTGACGGCGGCGGCGTAATCTACGGCCTGCCCCAAATCCCCGACGACACCCCCGAGAAGACCATCGACTATCCCCACGAAAACGTGGACAAGTGGCTGGCCAGCGCGCAACCCGACGCCGGGGGCCAATGGCGGCACCTGAGCAACATGCCGGGCAGTCTGTCGGCTGCGAAGGTGCCGGTGGATGCTCTCTTCCTGGTGGACACCGACGGGCTGGCCTACGAGTTCCCCCCGGGCTCGGGCAGATGGTTCTTCGGCGACGCCATCCCCTTCAACTCAGGGCTCAGGGACCGGCTGGGGCGCGTCTTCCGCGTGGCCGTGCGCGTCGTCGACGCCAATGCCTTCCTCAACGCCAACATCCATAACCTTCCCGCCGCGGCAGAGGCCGGCAAGGTGATGCCCATCACGGACGTGTCCCTGGAAAGGCTGGTCGCCGGGACGATCCGGCAGGACATCCACAAAGTGCGGGCGTACGATCCTGACTCCACTTACCCCAACAACGTAGATCCCATCGAAGTCTACTGGGAAAACTACGTCCTCCGCCCGCTGAACATGGGCCCGGACGCGGACGCGCGCCATTACCTCCCGTTTGACGTCAGCGACATGCTGGGGCTGTCCTGGTACGGCTACATTCCCTCCGCCGCCTCCGGCCGGCTGTGGAAGGTGTGGAAGGACCTGGGTCTGGATAATGCGTACTTTGCGGCCAGGCCGTTCCTGACCACCCACTCGGCCGCGCGGATCATGGTTCCCCGCCCCGGGGATACCGCCGGGTACAGAGCCGACCTGAACGAAGCCTCCTTCGGGGAGTTGTTCGACGCCTTCTACGATATGATCCCGGCGGACCTGCCCAATCTGAGCACCGACGACGTCCGCCGGCGGGCCACGGCCGCGCAGCTGGCGGCGAACGTCATCAGCTTCCGCAATGAGGAACAGGCCCCCTTCGTCCCGAGCGACGCGGAGATGGGCGCAGCCAGGCTGCCCGGGGCCAAGGTCTACGGCATCGAGCGCCAGCCGTTCATCACCGAGGCCGCCTACCGCATCAAGATGACGAACCCCGGCCCGCCTGCACCCCTGTACGAGTTCAACTACGCCATCGAGCTGTTCAACCCCTACGTCCAGCAGATCAACACCGAAGGCTGGAAGATCAAGGTAGGCGGCACAACCGTTGACTTTCCGGTCAACACCATGCCGGCGTATGACCCCGGCACTCCCGGTACGTCCGGGCGGCTAGTCCTGGTCAACCGCACGGGGGACATTGTGGTGGATGGCACCCCGCAAGAGGTCTCTGACCTGGACCTCACCCAGGAGGTCCGCATCCTCCGTCCGGCGAGCAACGGGCACATGGTGGTCGTCGGGCGAATGGCGCCCGCTTACTTCACAGGTGGACAAATCGAAATTCCGCAATTGGCCGGGGAGATCAAGAAGGAGTGCATCCGCCGCTGCGACAACCTCCCCGACGCGATCTACAGCCTGGCCCTCTACAAGAAGGACATCCGCGACGACATCACGGTCGCAGGCAACCTGGGCAAGGCCAATACGGGCGTGACTCCCACCGACGTGAAGGTCCAGGGCGCCGATCCGCCCCTGAAGCCGACACCGGTTTACGTCCGGAACGACAAGTTCGTCAACGTCAGCGATCTGAACCGGATCTTCTTCGTCGGGCCCAACGTCCAGGAGGCCCTGGATGAGAGGCTGTCGGCCGGGCCGGCGCACCTGGTGATCAACTGCCGCCTGAACGCGTGGGGCCCGGCGACCGCTGCCGACAATCCGTTCGGTGACATTCCCGACCCCCTCCCCCCGCCCAACGACGCAGCCGGGCCGTACCGCGACGCCCGCATTCCGGCCATACCCGTCGGCTGCTTCTATGCCGATTTCTTCATGGTCCAGTCGCCCCGGTCGGACACGGTGGACAACGACGGGGATGGCACCGCGGACAACGACGGGGAGGACGTCGTCTACGGCCAGATCAACATCAACACGGCCACGGAGTTGGCGCTGCACTGCCTTCCCGGGCTGGACGGCCTGCCGGATGACCCGCCAGACCGGGTGCGCACGAAGGTCGTCAAGGAGATCATCGCCTATCGCGACCTCCTGGACAACACCTCCAACGACGGGGCGAACTACTCCGACAAGGACGAATTCGGGAACAGCATAGTCCCGCGAAGTCACGGGACTGTCGGCATCGCCAACCTCCGATCCGGGCCGGGCTTCGCCAGCCCCGGAGAGGTCGCCATCCCGATCCTGCTGGGGAGCATGCAAACGGACATCGTCAACGCGGGCTACCAACTGCCGCGCAACACGTATCCCGCCCCGCCCCCCAACACCGAGTCGCACCAGCCCGACAACTACACCGTCTGCGCGCCCGACGACACCACGCAGGACGACGGCCTGAGCGTCCTGGATGCCGACAAGATCAACAATGACCTGATCAAGTATCTGACCTATTACAGTTGGCTGAGCAACCACGTCACCGTCCGCTCGGACGTCTTCATCGCGTATATCCGCGTGGACCTGCGGAACGCCTCCGACACCGAGTCGCTGGCGACCCGCAAGTACGTGGCCGTCATCGACCGCGGCAATTGCCGCGGCCGCGGCGACCGCCCGACCGTCCTGATGTTCACGCACATCAGATAGGGGCGGTGAATCAGTAAATCAGTGAATCAGTAAATCAGTAAATCAGTAAATCGGCGAATCAGCCAACTGGCGGTCTGATTGACCGATCAACTGTTCAACTGATCACCTGCTCACCTGATCAGTCCCTCTCCCCCAACAGCCGCCCGACTTCCTCCAGCATGGCCTCGACGATGCCGTCGTCGGGGACGGTGCGGGTGTGTTTGCCGGCGCGGTAGATGGCGGCCCGCCCCTTCCCGCAGCAGACGGCCACGTCGGCGGTCCGGGCCTCGCCGGGCCCGTTGACCTCGCACCCCATCACGGCCACGCTCACGTGCCGGCGGACGTCCGCCAGGGCCGAGCGGAGCTTTTCGGCCAGTCCGCTGACGTCGGCGGTCGTCCGCCCGCAGGTGGGGCAGGCGATGATCTCCACCCCTTCGCGCGGGCGCAGTCGCAGCGAGGCCAGCAGCTCCTTGGCCGCCGCCACCTCCGCCAGCGGGTCGCCGGCGAGGCTGATGCGAACGGTGTCGCCGATGCCCTCGACCAGCAGCGCCGCCAACGCCGCCGTCGAGCGGATCACGCCCGTTTCGACGGTGCCCGCGTGGGTCAGCCCCAGGTGCAGCGGGTAGTCGTAGCTCTCTGCCAGGGCGCGGTTGACCTGCACGCACGTGAGAGCGTCGTGGCTCTTGGCCGAAAGCACCAGCTCGCCGAAGCCGGCCTCCTCGAAGACCTCCAGGTAGCTGGCGAGGGTCTCGATCATTAGCTCGGCCAGCGGCTTGTGAGCCTGCTCGGGCTGCCTGGAGCGCGTCGCCCCGCGGACGGAGCCTTCGTTGACGCCGACTCGGATGGGAATGCCGGCGGCCTTGCAGGCGTCGATGACCGCGCGGACGGCCTTTCGGTCCGTGATGTTGCCGGGATTGAGCCGGATCTTGTGGACCCCGGCGGCGACGGCCTCCAGCGCCCGGCGAAAGTGAAAGTGCACGTCGGCGACGACCGGCACGGGCGAGCCGGCCAGGATTTCGCCCAGGGCGGCGGTGTCGGCCGCGGTCGGCGTCGCCACGCGGACGATGTCGCAGCCGGCCCGGGCGAGGGCGCGAATCTGCGCCAGCGTGGCCTTGGCGTCGGAGGTGGGGGTGTTCGTCATCGACTGGATCGTCACCGGCGCCCCGGCCCCGATGGCGACGCCGCCGACCTTGACCTGCCGGGTGGTTCTGCGTTGGATCTCGCCGCGGCTCACAAGCGCATTCTATCAAGGATCGAGACGCGATGGATAAGGTAGAAATCGCGGAGCAGGCGGCACTGCCAATGGCGGGCGCGGGGCGGGGCGGCGACGTCGAAAGCGGGCAGCTCGGCCGCGACGGCCGCGTATACCCGCGCCATCAGCCGCCCGGTCAGGAACGAGTCCATTGTCTCCGGGTCGAACCGCGCGGCCGCCAGGACGACGTCCAGGCCCGCCGCCTCGCCCGCCAGCATCAACGCCGCCAGGGCCCTGCGCTTGGGAAAGAATCCTGACCGCGCCAGGGAGGCGACTTCCCCGGCGAATTCGCCGCGGCCGAGCATGAGCAAGGCGCATTTGTAGGAGCCGGCCGCGAACGCGTCGGGTCTTGCCCCCAGGGGCCCGCCGGCGAGCTTTCGTTCAACGGCGGCCGCCGCCTCGTCCGCCCGGTCGGTTCCGCGGGCCAGCAGCGCCAGCAGGATCGCCCCGGCCGTCCTGACGCCGTCGTCGTATACCCCCGGGCCGGTGAACGTGGTGGCGATCCGGCTTGCCTCCTGCCGGCGGGCGTCGGCGCGGGCGACGTTCCACGCGACGTAATCGCCCGCAAGCCAGGTCTCCGACGCGCAGGCGGCTCGCAGGGCGTCCTCGGCCCGGTCGGGTGCAAGTCGGAATAGCGCCACCGCGGCCGCGGCCGAGGCCACCGGGGTGCGGATCTTCCTCTGCGGGTCGTCCGGGTCGGCAAGCTCGTAACCGGCTGCCTGCTGGAGGGCTTGAGCGATGTCTTCCCGCGGCGCGCCGTCGCCGCTGTCGCGCTCCGCGCCGGCGGCGAGGGCCTCGACGGTGAGGATCATGGCCTGCTCCGTCGTGGGATACCACAGTTCCCGGATGACCTTGAGAGAGGCGCCGTCCGACAGGCCCAGTCGCCTTGCCGCGCTGGCGGCCGCCGCCAGCATCTGCGCGTCGCCGACGGTCAGCTCGTCTCGTTTCCGGGCGAGAACCCCCGCCAGCACCCGCTCGACGGATGCCCTGGCCGCCGCGAGCTTCAGCCGCCCGGCGGCCACGAGCGCCATTGCCGGCGGGTCCTCGCCCTTCCGGGCGGCGCCGTTGAGGATCGTCACGATTGCCGGTCCCGCGACGTCCTGCTTCAGCAGCGTGGCGACGTAGAGCAGCCGCTCCAGCAGGACCTCCTCGCCCGCCTCCCAGGCCTTGACGGCCCGGGCGGCGATTGGCTTGCCGTAACGCCGCGGCGCCAGCCGCGCCAGGGCGTAGGCGGCGGCCGCGATCTCGTCGTCGCCCTCCGCGGATTCAAAAATGCCGGCGATCTTTTCGATGCATTCGATCCTGCCGGCCAGGCCGGCGTCCATGGCCGCGGCCGCGCGCACCCGCGGGGCGGCGTCGGCCAGCAGCCTGCCGAGCGCCCGATCGTTGCCGAGCCTCGCCGCCAGCACGGCCGAGGCGGCGCGAACCTCCGCTTCCGCATCGCCGGGCGCCAGCTCCAGCACCCCGCGGACGTGAGCGTTGTCCCTGCCGTCGAGGGTCAGCCCCGTCAGCTCGCCCAGCCGTTCTCCCAGGCCGGCCGGGCCGGGCGCCTCGTTGAATCGAACCGCCCGCAGCCTGTCGATGACCTCGCCGTCCCGCTGGGGCGTGTGAAACCGTTTCAGTTCCTCCAGGACCCGGGCGATGCCTTCGAACTGCTCATCTCCGGCCGATCCGAGCCGGCGCTCCAGGAGTTCGATCAGCTCCGGCCGGCGCTTGGCCACTTCCACCGCCCGCGCCACTCCGGGCCGGCGCCGGGCGGGGTCCTTTACCCTGAGCGACTTGAGGATTTGCCGGTCTCGCCAGCCTGGCCAGAGAAGCCAGGTCGCCGTCACGCCCAGCACGGCCGCCAGCGACAGTGTCATCACCCGGCGCTGCCAGGGGTGCAGCCGGAGGTACTTCAGAACCGCCCTCATGCCTCGGCAGTATACGTCCGCGTGAACGACAGCGTCAACCAGCCCGCCGGCGGGCGAGCTTTCCAACCTGGGGGGCGCGTTTGCCCGGTGGAGTTGGTTATAATGTGCGGGCCATGAGGCCTAAGCAGGAATGGCGTGTGGGGCGAGCGGTAAAATTCCGGGCGTCCGCCGCGGCGGTGATGCTCGCGTCGGGATGGCTGGCGGCCTCGCGGCCTGCCGGCGGGACGGCGACTTCGACGGCGCCGGCGACGGGCCCGGCCACCGCGACGGCGCCGGCTGAACGGCTGGTCGAGTGGCACAGGCAATACGACGGCGCCGCCCGGGAGGCCCGAAGCCGAAAGGTGCCGCTGCTGGCGGTGTACTTCGACCCCGACGCACCGGCCTGGGAGGCACTTCAGCAGCGCAGCCTCCAGGACATCCAGACGCGGCGGTTCCTGGCGCGGTTCGCGGCCGTCCGCCTGGACGCCACGGCCGGCGACGGCAAGAAACGATTCCGGGCGACCGGCGCGAAAGAAACGCCGCTGACGCAGGTGCTCTCGCCAACCGGCGGCTTGCTGGACAGCATTCCCGGCGCCATCATCCCGGGCGCGGAGTTCCGCAAGCGGCTTTCGTGCTCGCTGGCGTATTGGAAGGCGGCCTCCGCCAAGCCTTTCGACGTCGCCGCCCAATGGCGGGCGGTCCAAGCCCGCCTGAAGCTTTCCACGCGCGGGCAGGCCGCCGCCGCGATCGACCGGCTCATGAAGCTGCCGGCGGGGCGGCTGCCGCGGGGCGTCGGCCTCGCGCATCTGCACCTTGCCAAAGGCAAAGCCCTGCTCGCAGCCGACCCGAAGAAGGCCGAGAGGCACCTGCGGAAGGCTCGCGAGCTTGCCCCGAAGGACCCCTCGACCGCGGGCGAGGCCCTGATCGGTATGATCGAGCTGGCCCTCCAGGCAAGCGAGTACAAGAGGGCACACCGGCATTGCGCGGAATACATTAAGGACTTCCCGGCCGGTCCGGGCATCGGCTCGGCCTATTACTACAAGGCGCTGGTGGAGATGACCGGCCTGGACGACCGGGCCGAGGCGGTCAACACGCTCAAGCAATACCTCGGCAAGTACGGCGACGATGCCGGGGTGGTGAGGGCGCGAAAGCTGCTTCAGTCGCTGGAGAAGATGAGGCGGAAATGACCCGCGGCCGCAAAGAGAGCGATTCGCTGGGCGAGGTGACGGTGCCCGCCGGGGCGCTGTACGGGGCGCAGACCGCGCGGGCGGTGGAGAACTTTCGCATCAGCGGGCTGCGCATGCCGCGGCGGTTCATCGCGGCGATGGGCATGATCAAGTCCGCCGCGGCGGCCGCGCACGCCAAGGCCGGCCGGCTGGATGAGAAAGCCGCCGACGCCATCGTCGCCGCCGCCGAGGAGGTCGCCGACGGCAAGCTCGAAGAGCACTTCGTCGTCGACGTCTTCCAGACCGGCTCGGGCACGTCCTCCAACATGAACGCCAACGAGGTCATCGCCAACCGGGCGATCCAGATTCTCGGCGGCGAGGTCGGCTCCAAGAGCCCCGTTCACCCCAACGATCACGTCAACATGGGCCAGTCGTCCAACGACGTGATCCCCTCGGCGACGCACGTTGCCGCGGCGACGGCGATTCAGGGCGAGCTGACCCCGGCGCTGAAGTCGCTGGCGTCGGCGTTGACGGACAAGGCCGACCAGTTCGATCGGATCGTCAAGGTTGCCCGGACGCACCTCCAGGACGCCGTGCCCATCCGCCTGGGGCAGGAATTCTCCGGCTACGCCGCGGCCGCGGGGCAGGCCGTTGCGGCGCTGGAGGGAGCGGTCGACGGGCTTTGCGAGCTGGCGATCGGCGGCACGGCCGTGGGCACCGGGCTGAACGCCCCGGCGGGCTTCGCGGCCGAGGTCTGCCAGAACCTCGCCGGCAGGACGCAGCTTCCGTTCCGGGAGGCGGCCAACCACTTCGCCGCCCACACGGTGCCCATACCGGCCCTTCAGGCCTCGGCGGCGCTGCGGGCGGCGGCCGTGGCCCTTTCCAAGATCGCCAACGACATTCGCTGGCTGGGTTCGGGCCCGCGCTGCGGACTGGGCGAGCTGATCCTGCCGACCGTCCAGCCCGGAAGCAGTATCATGCCGGGAAAGGTCAACCCCGTCATCTGCGAGGCGGTCATTCAGGTGGCCTGCCAGGTGGTCGGCAACGACGCGGCGGTCGCGGCCGCGGCCGCCGGCGGCGTCGGCAGCATCCTGGAGATGCACCTGGCCTGGCCGATGGTCGCGCACAATCTGCTGAGAAGCGTCTCGCTGCTGGCCGGGGCGGCCAAGGCGCTGGAGGAAAAGTGCATCCGCGACCTGACTGCGGACGAAAAACGCTGCGCCGAGCTGGTGGAAAGATCCCTGATGCTCGTCACGGCCCTGGCGCCGCGGATCGGCTACGATGCCGCGGACGCCCTCGCCAAGGAGGCGTACGAAACCGGCAAGACCGTTCGCCAGGTGGCCCTGGAGCGCGGAGTCATGAGCGAGAGGCAACTGGACGCGGCTTTGGACCTTGGCCGTCAGGCGGGCCCGTAGTCGAAGATTCGTGGCGAAGTCTCGAAAGGAAAAAGTAATGAACGTAGTGCTGGTTGTTTTTGATTCTCTCCGGAAAGATTGCATCGGCTGCTACAACCCCGGCCGGCCGGGCAGCCCTGCCTGGGACTGGCAGGTCAAGACCCCGCACCTGGACGCGCTGGCGGCCGAGTCGCTGATGATGACCCGGGCCTACCCCGAGTCGCTGCCCACGCTGCCGACCCGCCGGGCCCTGTACACCGGCCGGCGCGTCTACCCCTTCGACAAGGGCGACTTCCGCCTCAAGGGCGATTTCGTGGGCGCCCCCGGCTGGGGGCCCATCCCCGAGGACCAGGACACGCTGGCCGAGATCCTGCGCGAGGCCGGCTATCGCACCGGGCTGATCGCCGACGTCTACCACATGTTCAAGCCGTCCAAGAACTACTGGCGCGGCTTCGATCAGTGGACGTTCTTGCGCGGGCAGGAGATCGACCCTTCTCGCAGCGGCCCGCTGCCCTCGGAGGAACTCATCCGCCGGTACCTGCCGCAGGAGCTGGAAAACCCCCGGCGGCGGGACTTCGTCAGCAAGACGCTGCGGAACATGTACGACCGGACGCGCGAGGAGGACTACTTCAACGCCCGCGTGCTGATGGGGGCGGCCGACTGGCTGGCGCAGAACCGCGACGCCGAGAACTTCTTCCTGGTGGCCGAGAGCTTCGACCCGCACGAGCCGTGGTTCGTTCCCGAGCACTACCGCCGCATGTACGACGACGGCGACGGGCCGGAGCAGGTCATCAGCGGGTATACCACCGACGCCATGTCTGAGCAGCTTCTCCGCCGAACCCAGGCCAACTACAGCGGGCTGGTGACCATGTGCGACCGGTGGTTCGGGCACCTGTATGAGACGATGCGCGTGCTGGGAATGCTGGAGAACACGGTGCTGATCGTCACCACCGACCACGGACACAGCATCGGCGACCGGGGATACATCGGCAAGCGCGGCTACCCTTCATCGCCGGAGGTCTACGACGTGCCGCTGTTCATTCGCCATCCCCAGGGCATCGGCGCGGGCAAGCGCAGCGACCTGTTCTGCCAGCACACGGACATGACCGCCCAGATCCTGGCCTTCGCCGGAGTGGACGTTCCCAAGGGAATGCACGGGAAGGCTTTCTTCAAGCCGGCGACCAAGGGCGGAAAGCCCATTCGCGACCACGTGACCGTCGCCTGGGGCCCGAACGTCACCGTCATCGACGATCGATGGTGGCTCAACTGCAAGGTCGACGGCACCGGCGTGCTGCTGTCGGACCTGAAGGACAAGCCCTTCGAGAAGAACGTGGCCGACGAGCACCGCGACGTCGTGCGCAAGCTGTACGACACGTCCATCGCCGACGCGGGGGCGCCGATTCCGGAGTTCCTGACGGACATGGCCCGAAACATGGAGGACGCCCCGGGTTGCAGCTCCCTGGCGGCCAGAGAATAGACGCATAACGACGAGTACCGGCCGCCAGCGACGCCGGCCGGTAAGGAAAGGTGGACGCGCATGATCCGAATTGGGATTGTCGGAGCGGAGAACAGCCACAGTGCCGCGATCGCCAGGACGCTGAACGTCGCCGGGAAGATGCCCGGCTGTCGCGTGGTGGCGATCTGGGGCGAGACGGCGAGGTTCGCCACGGACACGGCGAAGGCGGGGCGGATACCCCGCATCGTCAAGCGCCCGGCCGACATGATCGGCGACGTCGACGCCGTCATCGTCGATCATCGCCACGCCAGATATCACCTGCCGGCGGCCGAGCCGTTCCTGAAGGCCAGGCTGCCGATGTTCATCGACAAGCCGTTCTGCTATCGCCTGGCGGCGGGCAAGAGGTTCCTCGCCCGCGCCCGGCGGGCGGGCGTGCCGGTGACCTCCTTCAGCACCGTGCCGTTGAGCCGCTCCTTCGCCCAGGCCGTCTCGGCCGTGAAAAAGGCCGGCGAGGTCCGCGCCGCGTCCACCTTCGGGCCCTGCGACCTGGACTCAAAGTATGGCGGCATATTCTTTTACGGCATCCACCAGGTGGACATGCTGCTGGAGGCCTTCGGCATCGACGTGGTCGCCGTGGCGGTGGATCGCGCCCGGCGCGGGGGCAGCGCGGTGGCGTCGATGTTCTTCCGCGGCGGGCTTGTGGCGAGCATTCACTGCCTGAGGAACGGCAGCACGGGCTTTCAGATCTCGGCCGCCACCGACGCCGGGTGCGTCTCGGCCAAGCTGGCCTCCGACCCCAACCCCTACTTGGCCGGCATCCGCCGCTTCTGCAAAATGTTCAAGACCGGCAAGGAGCCGCTGCCGCACAAGCGCTTCCTCGCTCCCATCGCCGTCCTGGAGGCGATGGAGAAATCCGCTAAGACGGGCAAGCTCACGCCCGTGGCGAAGGTCTGAGCAGCGCGCATTAGGAATTGCCGGCGCGCCTTGGGGGCGCGGGGGCGCCGGGGACGGATCGTGCCGGGCGGCGACAGGCGATGATTGATCTCTCTCAATACCAGGGCACCGCCCAGTTCGGGCGGGCGTACCGGATCATGCTGGAAAACGACGCCCACGCCCCCGGCTCGGTGGACCGCGTGCTCGTGGAGCGGATGGTTCGCCTGTGCCGCGATACCGCGGCGCACCTGTACCAGGAGTTCACTCCGCCGGAGGCGCGATATCAGCCCGCCTCGCGGCCGAAGCTGGAAGACCACCTCGAGCAGGCGGGCGCCGACCGCGGCGGCGAAGAGGAAAGAATAGAGGGCATTTGCGGGTTCTGCGCGGGCGTCGCGGCCAGAGGCACTCACGACCTGGATAAGATTCGCTTCGGCGGCACGGAAGAGGAGCTGATCGCCCGCGGGACGGACTTCTGCAACGAACTGGCCCGGGTTGCCTGCGCAATGTGTCAGGTGGCCGGTCTGCCGGCGCGGCTGGTGATGCTGGCCGACACGGAGCGGGCGTATTGGGGGCACGTCATCGTCGAGGTGTATCGCTCCGACGTCTGGGGGGCCGCCGACCCGACCACGAACGTCATCTATCGACATGCGGATGCCCGGCCGGTGACGACGTGGGAGCTGATGAATCGCCCGGACCTGGTCGGGCGGCACTGGCGGGATGATTCGACGCCGTACGCCACCCCCGGCACTTTCCGAGCCGCGGCCATCTCCAACTACTCCCTCTGCGACCGGGCGAGCTACGGCTACGCGGTCAGCCCCATCAACGATTACTACCGCTCGATCCTCGAAATGGCCGGGCGGGGATGGCCCGGCGGCCTGCGCTGGCTGCACGGGGAAGACGCTGCGTAGGGCGGGTCTGTTGTGGTCTACCTCCGCACGGTGGCGGTGGCGGCGAGTTCCAGGTTGTCGGTCTTGCCGGCGGCGAGGAGGTGATAGCCCAGGCCGGCCGTCATCGCGGCGTTGTCCACGCAGTACTCCATGGCCGGCAGGCGGAGCGAGGCGCCGAGCTTTGCCGCGAGCTTCTCGACGGCCTTTCGCAGCGCGGAGTTGGCGGCGACGCCGCCGCCGAGAACGAGCGTCTTGGCCCCGGTGGCCTTGGCCGCCCGGCGGAGCTTGATCTGCAGCGTGTCCACCAAAGCCGCCTGGAAGCTGGCGGCGACGTCGGCGACGTCCTGGGCGGACAGTTCTGCCACGCCCTTGTGCACGCCCTGGCGGATCGCGCCGGGCACGCCGTTGACGTGATACAGCACCGCGGTCTTGAGCCCGCTGAAGGAGAAGTCCAGCGACTGGCCCTTCAGCAGCGCCCGCGGGAACTTCACGGCGTCGGGGTTGCCTTTGCGGGCGGCGCGGTCGACCGCCGGGCCGCCGGGGAAGCCGAGCTTGAGGATGGCGGCCACCTTGTCGAAGGCCTCGCCGGCGGCGTCGTCGGCGGTCGCGCCCAGCAGCTCGATGTCGACCGGCGAGCGGCAGTGATACAGGGAGGTATGCCCGCCGGAGGCGACCAGGGCCACGGCCGGGTATGCGATCGGCTCGTCGTCCAGGGCCGGCGAGTAGGCGTGGGCGTGGACGTGATCGACGCCGATCAGCGGCACCTCCCACACCCACGCCAGCGTCTTGGCGGCCATCAGCCCCACCAGCAGGGAGCCGATCAGTCCCGGCCGATTGCACACGGCCACGGCGGCGACGCCGGCGGGGTCAATGCCGGCCTCGCGGAGGGCCCGCCCGATGACGGTGTTGATCGCCTCCAGGTGCGCCCGGCTGGCGATTTCGGGAACCACCCCGCCGAAGCGGGCGTGCAGCTCGATCTGCGAGGCGACCACGCTGGAAAGGACCCGCCGCCCGTCGACCACGACCGCGCAGCCGGTCTCGTCGCAGGTGGACTCGATGCCGACGATGGTCGTCCCTTCGGGCAGGTCTGCTTGACCGGCGGTCATTGTGTTGGCAGGCTCCTCTTGCGGCTGCCGGGCTGCCGGGCCACGGGAACGCGTTTTGCCCGCAGCAGCTCCAGGGCGCGGGCGAGCTGCGCGTCGAGCTTGAGGATGGAACGCTTCAGCTCAGCGGCTCGGGCGGGCCCGCCCGCCGGCCGGACGGCGCCAGGCCGCTCTTTCCGCGGGGCGGCCACCAGCGCTCGCAGCCGCAGCTCTTGCAGTTGCTCGCGGGCGGCGGGGGAAATCTCGACCGGCACGTCCGGCAGAAGGCCCGGCCGGTCGCGTCGTTTGGCCGGAGGGGCGCTGCTTGCGGTCTGGGGCGATGGGCCCGCCGGCTCCGGCTCGGCCAGGAAGCACTCGGCCACGGTCAGGTAGATTTCGCCCAATCCGGGCCCCACCGAGCGGGACTCCTGCAACCACCATTTTCCCAAGCTGGGTCGTCCAAGAAGCACCGCCCGGCCGTGGACCTGGAGGGCGCCGGCGACGATCTCCGCGCCGGAGGCGGTGCCGCCGTCGATCAGCACCACCAGCGGCAGCGTCGGATACGTCCCCGCGGCGTGGGCTTGCCTGACGTCCGGCTTGCCGTGCCGCCGAACGGTGCGGACGATCAGACCGGCGGTGAGGAACCGGTCGGCCACTTCAGCGGCGGGGCGAATCCCCCCGCCGGGATTGTCGCGCAGGTCCAGCACCAATCCCTCCGGGTCGTCCAACTGGCAGTAAGCCTCGTGGAGTCTGGCGGGGGTCTTGTCCCTGACGAACTCGCCGATGCGGAGGTAGTAGAACCGCCCGGCGTCGTCCAGGGCGTGCACCCACTTGCCGGATTCGTCGCGGACGATGCCGGTGACGGTCTCGGCGTTGAAGGTGATCGATTTGACTTCCTTCACGAACGGCAGTCCGTCGGCGCCGACCAGGCGCAGGGAAACCTTGCCGCCGGCGGGCGTGGCCACCATCTCGCGTGCCTGCTGGAGCGACAGATCGTCCGTGGCAACGTCGTCGATAGCGAGCACCTCCAGCCCGGCGAGGAACTCGTTCTTGGCGGGGCTGCCGTGCAGCAGGCCGACGATCGCCGTCCGTCCGGCCTCCACCGCCAGCCGCAGGCCGGTCTCCTTCAACTCGCCTTGCTCCACCCGCTGATGGAACGATGCCACCTGCTCGGGGGGGATGTAGCTGGAGAATCGGTCCACTTGACGGACTATGCCCTCGATGCCCCCGCGTCCGGCCTTGGCGGCCGGCAGGGGGTAATAGCTGTGTTTCTGGATGACCTTGTACGCCTGGACGACTGCGGCCAGGTCGTTCACGGCCGCCTCGCCCGGGAGGACGACCGTCTGCTTGCGCCGGGACAGATACAGCGCCAGACCCGCCAGGCAAAGAATGATGGACAGCCAAATGAGGTTGCGCCACGACACGGTTCACCCACACCCCGGCCTTGCTCGTACGGATTCCGATCGGACGATTCCGACAGCTCCCCCGAGCGAGCGAAGCTCAGAGAGTCTCTCTCACAAGTCGGCAACGGGAATCAATGGGCAGGGGCGGATTCGAACCGCCGACACCGTGATTTTCAGCCACGTGCTCTACCAACTGAGCTACCTGCCCGCGCATCCGACAAGGTGCCCGCCTCCACAAAGCTTCGCCGAGGAGCGGTCCCGCCGCGCGCGACGCGTATACTTTAGCGGCGTCCAGCCGACTGTCAAGCGCCCGCGAGGCCGCTTTGCCCGCATTGGCGGCGAAGGCTCACTCTTCCGGCCGGGGCTCGACGTAGCTGAGGCGTCGGGTGATGGATTCGCCGTCGAACCACCAGGTTTGCTCGCGCCGGTTGCGCTGCAACATCAGGTACTGGGCCAGCCTGGGCCCGAGCTGCTCGAATTTGGACCGCACCGCGGGCTCGTAGCCGACTCGCTGGGCGAGCACGACCTTTCGCCGCCGATACAGCGGCGCCACCGCAACCGGACGGCCGGCGTGCGGCGGCTCGGGGTTTTCCGGAACCAGCTCGAAGACCTTGTCGATGAACTCCTTGCTTCGGCCGATGCCCTCGACATCGGAATAGGTTATTACGATCTGCCTGGTCCAAGGCATGACCGTGGGGGCTATCCGGCTGAACAGCTCAGTGCGGATGACCTCATGCTTGTCCGCCTTGGCGATCTTGTCCAGCTCCTCGCCGGCGTCCAGCTTGGCCTTCATGCCTTCGGCCGCGGCCAGGGCCTTTTCCATGGCGTTGACGATCTCGAGGTCCTCTTCCACCTGCGAGCGGATTTCGTCAGTCAGCTCCTTCGGTGTGTGTGCCCGCTCCGCGGCCACTAGCCGCCACAGCAGCCGGCCCGAGCGCCCGCCGGTCACGTGAAGGGCCGGGCGGAAGTCGCCGCCGACCTCGACCAGCGCGGCCCGCCGCGGCTCCGGGCCCTGGAACTCCTTGGTCGAGCGCGCGATCAAGACCAGCGTCTGGGGCCTCTCCGTGACGGTCTTTGTCAAGGTGGCCATGCCGAGAAGCTCGTCCTCCATGAGCTCGTTGAAGCTGACCATCCCGGTCCGCCCGGCGGAAATCGGAACCAGCTTGACCGGGGACGACGGGAAGATCGCCGAGGCGAAGCCCTCGCACGTGACCCACTGGAGCTTGGGATACTTATGGGCGGCGCTGATCTTGGCCAGGACCTCGCCGAGCGTGTCTTTGCGCCATTCCGGGTCGACCTTGACCTTGATCTTGCCGTCCAGAGTCCACCCGCCGTGCTGGCCGAAGGGATAGATGATGTTGACGCCGGTAACGCTCTGGAGGTCCCGGATGACCACCTCCAGCGTCCTGGTCCCGACGGGCAGCCGCGTGACGGGCCTGCGGAGGAGCGCGTCGACCGGGCGGAGCATGGCGGCGGCCGCCTTGGCGTAGGCGTCCGCGTCCTTGCCGTGGAGGGCGATCAGCTCATCGGCCCTGTTCAGCAGGTCGGTCATTTTTGCTTTGGCCACTTCCGGTCGGAGAATCTCCCGGATCGTATCTCTGGCCTCGCTGTACCTTTCGATGAGCACCTCCCGGTACTGCGGCTCGGAAGGCTGTGTGGGGGTCTCGCCGGCGGGAGCGGTGCTGGGGCCGGTCGCCGGAGCCGCCGCCGGCCTGCTCGCCGGCTGGGTCGCGGGGGCGGGCACTTCCACCTTCTTGGTCATCCGGCCCCTGTTGCGACGCCAGTATTCCAGCATCTGCTCCTCGGTGGGCTCCACGGCCTGGGCGACGAGGTCCATGTCCACGAACAGGTATGACACGTCCAGGCGGTCGGGAAGGCGGTAGCCGAAGCCGTATCGGGTCTGGTTGTCCGGGTGGGCGCGGAAAAACTCTTTGTGGTCGTCGAACCACTGCTTCACTTTCTCCAGCGGCGGCTTCTCGATGTCCTTGAGAGAATCCTCGACCGGGAGCACCACCATCGCCAGTTGGATCCGCTCGTTCATGTCCCGGAAGGCGTGGCGCAGCTCGGGCATGGAGGGCTCGGTGGTCAGCAGGGACGCGCTGAACGCCTCCCTCACCAGCAGGTAGTTCGCCATCGCCCAGCGGAGCATCTTCTCGGTGTATCCCGACTCGGCCAGGCGGTCCAGCAGCTCCTCGTATGTTCTTCCCTCCGCGCCCAGGGCGGCCAGAAAATCGTCCACCTGTTTCTCGGTGACGCGAAAGCCCATTCGGTGGGCCTCGTCCACCAGCAAGGACCAGTGCAGGACGGGATCATCGCTCCGCTCCATGAAGGCGACGAAGAGCCGCGCCTCCCGCCGCGGGGACTGTCCGTTTCCCAGCAGGTTCCCGAGCACGCGCAGGTCTGCGGGGGCGTCGACCTCCGCCTCGACGTTGATCCGCCGGCCCCCGCGGCGGCGCTTCGAGCCGAAGATGTTCTGTAGCGCGCTGGACAGCAGAAAGACCAACATCAGCAGGACCATCAGGCCGATCATGAGTTTCTGACGGCGACGGAAGAAGCTCAGCGCCATGACGACTCCATATCGCGGCCTCTGGACCGGGCAAGCAAGTGGCACGTGTGGGCTGCCCGAAAATCCGGTCCGCGTCTGTTGCCACCGATTGCGCCGCCGGACGACCTGTCAGGCGGCGCGCCCAACCCCCAAAGTATAGACGCCCCGCCCGCTCCTGCAAAGGACGTTGCTCAGCCCTTGATGACCCCCAGGGGTCGCATGCGGGCGACCTTCCGGCTCAGCCCGGCGGCGTGAACGGTCTCGACGACCTGATGGACGTCCTTGTAGGCGGCGGGCTGCTCCTCGGCCAATCCGGTCCGCCCGCGGGCCCGGGCGAAGATGCCTTGATCGGCAAGCTCCTTGTCGATCCGCCGGCCCCTGGCGGACAGGATGGCCGCCTTGCGGCTGAGGACGCGCCCGGCCCCGTGGCAGGTTGAGCCGAAGCTCTCGTCCATGGCCTTCTGCGTGCCCACCAGCACGTAGCTGGCCGTGCCCATGTCGCCCGGGATCAGCACGGGCTGGCCGATGTCACGGTATCGTGCCGGCAGCTCCGGCTGCCCCGGCCCGAAGGCGCGGGTGGCGCCCTTGCGATGCACGCACAGCCGGCGCGTCCGGCCGTGAACCTGGTAGCTCTCGATCTTGGCGATGTTATGGGCCACGTCGTAGACCTGGCGGAGACCCAGCGACTGCTCCGACGCCTTGAGGTGATGGGCGATCGCCTTGCGGGTCAGGCGGGCCAGCAGTTGGCGATTCGCCCAGGCGTAGTTGGCGGCCGCACGCATCGCCCCGAGGTACCGCTGGCCCTGGCGGCTCTCGACCGGGGCGCAGACCAACTGCCGGTCCGGAAGCTCGATTCCGAATTCCCGGGGGGCCCCGCGCAGCGCCTTGATGGCGTCGTCGCAGACCTGGTAGCCGAACCCGCGCGATCCGGAATGAATCATGATGGTGACCATCCCCCGGGCAAGCCCCATCGCCTCGGCCGCGGGCTCGTCGTACACCTCCTCGACGACCTGGACCTCGACGAAGTGATTGCCCGCCCCGAGCGTGCCCACCTGGTCCTGTCCGCGGCGGTAGGCGGTGGGCGAGACGGCGTCTGGATCCGCCCCTTCCAGGCATCCGCCCGCCTCGGTGGCCTCCACGTCCGCCTCGTCGGCCAGGCCAACCTCCACGAGGTGCCTGGACCCTCGCCGGCAGATTTTCCGCAACTCCTTGTCGCTGAAGTGGAAGGGCCCGCCGACCCCGACGCCGCAGGGGACGTCGCGGAACAACTGATCGACCAGCTCCTTCATTCTCGGGCGGACCTGCTCGCCCGTCAGGTCGCTGCGCAGCAGGCGGACGCCGCAGTTGATGTCGTAGCCGACGCCGCCGGGCGAGACGACCCCGCCGGCCTCGATGTCCATCGCCGCCACCCCGCCGATGCAGAAGCCGTATCCCCAATGGATGTCGGGCATGGCCAGCGAAGCGCTGACGATTCCCGGCAGCGTGGCCACGTTGGCGACCTGATCGGCCGCGCGCTCGCCGCGGATGTGCTCCATCAGCTCGGCGCTGGCGTAGATGATGCCGTCCACGCGCATGTCGCTGCGCGATTCCTTCGGAATCCGCCAGCGGAACTCGTCCAGCCGTTCCAGCCGGAGTTGAGATTCCCTTGCCATGGCCCGCCTCGCTCATCTTTCCGCAAACAGGCGCGGAGAATGAGTATTGAGAATCGTTCGGTATGCCGGATTGCCTGCGCGTCTCTGTCGCACCGCGTTCTCAAACATCCACTATGACCCTGACCGTCCAGGCGTCACCTTCCTGAGTTACCTTCAGCTCGTGATACGTGACGGCCTTGACCTCGGCGCCGATTTCGTGGCGCGCGGGGTCATACGTTTCGCCCGAGACTGTGGCCGCGGCCGAGGTCGGGTCGATCCGCTCCACGCGAACGCTGCTAACCAGGAACCGCTCCAGGTCAAACAGCCGCAGCAGGCCCCTCAGGAACTCGACCAGGAGCGACTCCCGGTCGTCGGCTTCGGCCTCCAGGCGGCGCGTCTGTTCGCCCCGGACGGCCTCTCGCGGGCAGATCTGATCGGCCAGGCCCTCGCCCACCGCCTCAAACAGCTCGGCCAAGCTGTCGCCGCGGGCCTCCAGGCCCAGGTCGGCCGGATGATCGAATGTCCAGCATTCCTTGGCCATTGCCTCTCACCATACCATAGTACGAGGGGGCAAGCCGCTTGTCAGATCGAACTGGCCTCCGTATTGTCCAGCCATGATCCTGGGCGCCCATCTGAGCATTGTCGGCGGCGTGCACAAAGCCCTCGAGCGGGCCGCTGAATACGGCTTTTCGACGGTGGCGATCTTCGTCCGCAATCAGCGGCAGTGGCGGGCGCCGCCGCTGAAGCCGGAGGCCGTCGCCCAATTCCGTCAGACCCGGCGCAGGCTTGGGATACGGCCGGTGATTGCACACGGCTCTTACCTGATCAACCTGGCCGGGTCTGCCCTGATCCGGCGCCGCAGCGCGGCGGCGCTGACGGAGGAACTGGACCGCTGCGGACGGCTGGGCGTGGAGTATTACGTGCTCCACCCCGGCTCGCCGGGACCGGCCGGCCGGCGGAAGGGCATCGCCCGCGCGGCCGAGGCCCTCAACCGCGTCGTCGCCGGCTGCCGGCGTCGCCGCGTCAAGGTGCTGTTGGAGACGACGGCCGGCGCCGGCTACAGCCTCGGCGGAAGCTTCGATGACCTGGCCGAGATTCTCGCCCGTCTGGACCGCCCGGGACGGTTCGGCGTCTGCCTGGACACCTGCCACGTTTTCGCGGCCGGCTACGACATCCGCAGCCCGCGGGCGTACGGCAGGACGATGCGGCGGCTGGCGGACGAAATCGGAATTGACAGAGTGAAATGCGTGCATCTGAACGACTCCGTCTTCCCGCTCGGGTCCGCCCGCGACCGGCACGCCCACGTCGGCCGGGGGAAGATCGGCCTCGCCGGCTTCGCCAACGTCGTCAACGACCCCCGGCTGGCCGAGGTGCCCATGATCCTGGAAACGCCCAAGGGCCGCGACCGGGCAGGCCGGGACTGGGACGAACGCAACGCGCGCGCCATCCGTCTTCTAAGCGGACCGCAACAATGTTTGAACAGTGGATCCGCCCACCTCCCTGCCCACCTAAGCTAGGCAGGCGGGCGGAAGGCAGGCGGGCCTGTCCGCGGTCTGTACGCATCCCAACGAATGAGGCCGCGAATTACACGAATTAAGCAGAACCGTTTAAGAAAAGGAGACCATTCGTGAAATTCGCCGTAATTAGTGTAATTCGTGGTCTCCCGCGCCGGCCGGGCGGACGCATCCTCGCCTGGTCATACTCTGCCTGCCCACCTGCGGAAGGCAGGCGGGCAAACATTCCTGTGACCAGCTTAGCAAGGGCGCGGCGGGGCTGATGCGCCCGCTCCCTGGCCCGGCGGTCACCGCCGGCGCCCACACAAACTTGCTTCCGGCCGCCGCATTGACTACTGTCGCCGCAGCAATGAGTTTTCGAGCAGAAGGGAGGCATCAGTGATGGCTAAGCGCGCCGTGGTCGTGGGCGCCGGGGGGATCTCCGGAGCGTGGTTTCCGGCGCTGGCGGCCGAGAAGGTCGACGTCGCATGCGTGGTGGACCTGAACGTTTCCCGCGCTCGGAAGAGAATCGCCGAGTTCAGCCTTAGCTGTCCGGCCTCTGCCGACCTGGCCGGGGCCCTGCGCAGGCACAGCCCGGACTTCGTGGTGGACCTGACCGTGCCGGAGGCGCACTGCCAGGTCACGTGCGCGGCCCTGAAGGCGGGCTATCACGTGATCGGGGAGAAGCCGATGGCCTCGAGCATGGCCGAGGCCCGCAGGATGGTCCGCACGGCCGGGCGGACCGGAAAAATGTACATGGTCAGTCAGTCGCGCCGGTGGAACCCGAAGCACGACGTGGTGCAGCGCGCCATCGCCGCCGGCAGGATCGGCCCGGTGACCGCGATCAACTGCGACTTCTACATCGGTGCCCATTTCGGTGGCTTTCGCGACGAGATGCCCAGCCCGCTGCTGCTGGACATGTCCATCCACCACTTCGACCTGGCCCGGTTCATGAGCGGCGCCGACCCGGTTGCCGTCTATGCCAAGGAGTTCAACCCCGCCGGCTCGTGGTACGCCGGCGACGCGGCCGCGAGCTGCGTGTTCGAAATGACCGGCGGCGTGATCTTTACTTACCGCGGCAGTTGGTGCGCGGAGGGCTGCCATACCAGTTGGAACGGCGACTGGCGGTTCATCGGCGCCGGAGGAACCGTCCTGTACGAGCGGGACCAGACGCCCCGTGGTGAGGCCGTTGCCGCAAAGACGGGCTTTCACCGCTCGCTGAGGGATCTGAAGCTGCCGGCCGAGCGGGCCAAATTCACCGACATGCACGGCGCGCTCCGCGAAATGCTGGCGTTCCTGCGGACCGGACGGGCGCCGCAGACGGCCTGTACCGACAACATCAAGTCGCTGGCGATGGTCTTTGCCGCGATCGAATCGTCGCGGAAGGGCAGGCCTGTTCCCGTCCGCGTGATGTGAGGTCGCGGCCGTCCGCTCGCGCCGAGCTTGGAGCTGTCACAGCGATCGGCGCTTGACCGCCGTCGTCGCTGCAAAGGTTTTCCGAGGTGAGACTTGTGGCAGTTTCTTAAGATCGCTTCTTACGTCGTCGTGCCGCTGGGCTGGGGTCTGCTGGTGGAGTATGCCTTCGAGCTCCTGCGCCGATGGCGATCCGCCCGGCCGGGGCGGGCGGAGCCGCCGACGGTATAAAGCAGCGGTCTAAACGGACGGAGAGGATGACCGGGCTGGATCAACTGTCGGGCTATCTGAGCGGGCTACCGCTGCTGTTCGTGCTGGCCGGGCTGGGAGCGGTGATCGGCGTACTGACGGGCCTGTTCGGCGTTGGCGGGGGGTTCCTCATCACCCCGTTGCTGATCGTGGTCGTGGGCATAGATGAGTCGCTGGCCATTGGCAGCAGCCTCAGCTTCATCATCGGCACCGCCGCCGCCGGGCTTCGCCGCCACGCCCGGCTGAAGAACGTCGAGCCCAGGAGCATGCTCATCCTCTCCGGCGGGGGCATGTGCGGGGCCGTTTTCGGGGTGCTGTTGCATCAATACCTGCGGTCGGCCCTGGGCGGGGGGGCGTTCGACTTCCGGGTGCTGATCCGAGGGCTGTACCTCATCCTGCTGGCGGTGACGGTGTGGCTGGTGTATCGCGGCCCGGGCCGGCACGTCAGCGGCAAGAGCCTCTTGCAGCGCCTGCCCGGCTGGCCGCGCGTGGACCTGCCCGCCGCCGGCCTGCGCGACCTGAGCCTGCTGGGGCTGTGCCTCGTCGGGGTAGGGGTGGGCGTTCTGAACGGCCTGCTGGGCATCGGCGGGGGCGTACTGTTCATGCCCGTCCTGCTGGTGGCGGTGGGGCTCAGCCCGCACCAGGCCGTCGGCACCAGCCTGGGCGTGGTGCTGTTTTCCTCGATCACCGGCGCCGTCCAGCACGGAAGGGTGGGCAACGTCAGCCTCTGGATCGCCATGGCGCTGCTGGTGGGGAGCACCTTGGGCGTTCAGGTCGGCGTCTGGCTGTGCGACAGGTTACACGGCACGAGAATACGCCGCTACTTCGCCGCCATCGTGTTGCTCGCGGCCGTGCTGGTTGCCCTCGACCTGGCCGTCAAGGTCGTCAGGGGATGATGCCGCCCCGTCCGGCGGACTAGCGCAGGGCCTCGTCGATCATCGTCAGGTAGTTTTCCGGCGAGATGTAGTCGGGAATGCTGTTGCCGGAGCCGACGGCAAACCGCCCGCCCGGGGCGCAGTCGTCGATGAGCTTCCTGACGTAGCGGCGGATGGTGGGGGCGTCCTGCCGGGCGAGCACGTCCATGTCCACCCCGCCGAGCGTGCCGATGCGCCGGCCGTAGCGGCGCTTGAACTCGGCCGCCGGCAGGATCGCGTCCTCGAAGCTGTGTTTCGCGTCGATTCCGACGTCCTCGATGAGGTCCTCCATGACATCGCTGACGTTGCCGCAACTGTGCAGGAAGTAGGGCAGGTGCGCCTCGTGGGCCAGCCGGGCGAATTCCTTGTGCCAGGGCAGGATGTACTGGCGCAGGTCGTCGGGGGCGATCAGCGTGCCGGTGCGGAAGCCCATGTCGTCGCCCTGCCACAGCACGATCAGGCTGGGCAGCTCCAGCAGCCGGCGGTAGTAACCGAGCATGAGCTTTCCGATTCGCTCGGCCACGGCCGCCACCAACTTCCGATCGTCATACAGCGACAGGCAGAGCGTCTCGTAGCCCATTAGCATGCTGAGGTGCTCGAGCGGCCCGCCGGCGTGACAGGTGATCAGCCCCATGCCGTCCGGCATGTGAGAGCCGACGTACTCCAGGCAGAACAGGTCCGCCTTTTCGGGCTCCGGCCAGGGATAGTCGGCGAAGTCGTCCCAGGAGGCGATCGGCCCGCGGCCGGTTTCCTGAAAGCTGCGCCCCCGGATACCCCCTTCCCGCTCGGGGCGCTGGAAGGGCATGGATATCTCCAGCCGGACGTAGTCGTAGCCCATGTGGTGCCAGAAGGCGATGTAGTTGTCCCAGTAGGCGGCTTGAGTTTCCCTGTCGGCCGCCGGCTCGACCCAGCGGCGGCCCATCCCTTCCAGGATGGGCCGCATCACAGTCACGTCGACAAGGTACTCCACCACCGCCGGCCGCGGGGGCTCATAGTCGGTGGTGACGGCCTTGAGGAACCTTTCCCAGTCCGGAGCGGGCCTGGCCAGCGGAACGCGCAGTTTCTCACTCATGCCCGAATTCTCTTGCCGCCCGAGGCCAATGGCAAGGCCCAAGCCGGTGAATCCCAAGACGGTAATCTCGGCGGATTCACCTGACCGATACGTTCCTTGAAGGCCCTCGGCGGGCCCGGTATCTTGACAATCCCACGATCGGGTGGGACAAAAGAAGCTCAGCGATCTACCAATCGCTTCGTCAGGGAAAGGTCGCGGCATGTTCCAGATTCAGCAGCGCGGCAGCACCGTTGGCCGTGAAGTGCTCGGCGGGGTAACCACCTTCATGGCGATGAGCTATATCCTCTTCGTCCAGCCGGCGGTGCTGTCCGGTGCGGGCATGGACGCCGGCGGCGTTTTCATGGCCACCTGCATCGCCTCGGCGGCGGCGTGCGTACTCATGGGGCTGCTGGCCAACTACCCCATCGCGCTGGCCCCGGGCATGGGCGAGAATATCTTCTTCGTGTTCACCCTCTGCGGTGTGGGCGCCGCGGCCGGGGCGTTCAAGCTCTCCTGGCAGGAGGCGCTGGCGCTGACGACCGTCACCGGATTGCTGTTCCTGCTGCTGTCACTGGCCGGCTTCCGCTCCCGCGTGCTCAACGCCATCCCCGACGCCCTCAAGAGCGGCATCGCCGCCGGCATCGGCCTGTTCATCGCCCTGATCGGCTTCGAATGGGGCAACCTGGTGAAGCCGCATACGGTGACCGGCCTGACCCTGACGAGCATGTCCGGCAACTACGTCGCCGGCCTGACGCTGCTGGGGCTGGCGGTCACGCTGGCGCTGACCGCCTTTCGCGTCCGCGGGGCCATCCTGGTGGGCATCCTGGCCACGACCGTGGCGGCCTGGGCGGTCGGGGCTATCTGGGGCGTTCCCGGCGTCGCCTGGCACGGTCTGGTCGGCCCGCCCAAGGGGCTGACCGCGACGGCGGGGCAGTTCGTTCACGGCTACGCGTCGCTGTGGGGCAAGCTGTTCAGCACGGACTGGGTGCACGTGGTGGCGTTCGCGTTCATCCTTCTGTTCATGGACCTGTTCGACACGGTGGGAACGCTGGTGGGCGTGGCCAGCCGCACCGGGCTGATGCGGGAAGGCCAACTGCCCAAGGCCGAGCAAGCCCTGGCCGCCGACGCCGCCGGCACCGTCTTCGGCGGCTGCCTGGGCACCAGCACCGTCACCAGCTACATCGAGTCCATCACCGGCGTGGCGGTGGGCGCGCGGACCGGCCTGGCGGCGGTCGTGGCCGGCGTCTGCCTGCTGCTGGCCCTGTTCTTCCAGCCGGTGGTGAAGATGGTCGGCGGGGGGATCCCGGTCGGCCACTATCCCAACGGCGCGCCCATCCTGCGGTACCCGATGATCGCGCCGGCGCTCATCGTCGTCGGGGCGCTGATGGTCCGGGCGATCCGCGACATCCACTGGGACGACATGACCGAGGCGATCCCCGCGTTCCTGGCGATGGTGACCATGCCGTTCGCCTTCTCCATCTCCGCCGGCATCGCCGTCGGCTTCGTCAGCTACGCCTTTGGCAAGCTCATCACCGGCCGGGTGAGGGAGTGCCCGATCATCGTCTACGTCTTTGCCGCGCTGTTCGTGATCCAGTACGCCTTCGTCATGCCGGCGGGATAGCCCGCCGCCGGACGCGGCCGGCAGAGCCGAACCCGGGCGCATCAAGCTCGGTGAATTCTGCCCTTGGAGACAGGCGGGCCGCGCCGGGGGCTTTACTCCACGCTGATTTGCGTCACTTCCGGAGCGCCTTTGCGAAGGGCGCCCGCGGCCGATTCCACGTGCCGGCCCCGACCCGACACGCGGTAGGTGATGACGGCCCGATTGTTCTCATAATCGCGGCTGTAATCGATGTTGACGACCTTTGCCCCGCCCCCTGTCAGCAGCTCCCGGTACCGCTGAATCGCCCCATCCGAGCAGTCCGGAGCGTAAATGGTGATCTTCCTGGTGATCTTGGTGGGGATGAGGTGGTCGACGAAGTCCAGCCCGGCCAGCGCGAACAGTACGATGCAAGTTGCGACCAGGGAGATCAGGAACATGCCGAAGCCCGCCCCCAGCCCGATGGCGGCGGCGCACCACAGACTGGCTGCCGTGGTAAGCCCGCGAACGCCCGCGCCGTATTGGATGATCGCGCCGGCGCCGAGGAAGCCGATTCCCGCCATCACGCCGTACGCCACCCGCGCCGGGTCGACCTGAATGGCGCCGGCTTCGTGGCGATACACCTGGCCGAAGTGCAGCGAGACGATCATGGCCATGGCCGCCCCCAGCGACACCAGCAGGTGCGTCCGCAAACCCGCGGACCGACCGTGCTGTTCCCGCTCCAGGCCGACCATCGACCCCAGCCCCGCGGCCACCAGCAGCCGAACGATGGCTGTGACCGTCCAGCTACCCAGCAACAACCCCTGTCCTGTTTCCGCCAGAAGCATCTTTTCCCGCTTGTGCGAGCCTGCCCGCCCGGACGAGGCTCAGTGCCGCCGCCGCGGCGCGACCTTGACCGTTCCGCGGCGCTCTTTCTTGCCGGCGCGTTGAGACGATTCGAAGGTTCGCAGGGCCTTGTTCATGTCCGCGACCTTGAAAATGGCCGTGGTCTTGCCGCCCCGGGCCCCGCCGGTGCAGTAGGCATAGGTAATGTTGATGTGGGCCGTGGCCAGCTTCTCCGCGGCGCCGGCAAAGGCGCCGGGCCGGTTGGTCAGCTCCAACACCAGCACGTCCGTTTCCGTGAAATAGTCGTGCGCCTGACGCAGTATTTTTCGAACGGCATCCGGCGGCTCCTCGCACACCATCCGCAGAACGCCGTGCTCGCTGGAATCCACCAGCGTCAGCGCCGTCACGTTGATCTTTGCCTTGGCCAGGGCCGCCGTCACCTGTGCCAGGACCCCCGGCTTGTTGACGAGGAAGATGGAAAACTGTCTCGCCACGCGCATGCCGAATATCTCCTCTTCCAAATGGGCCAATTGGTCTGCCATTGAAGTATATCCGATGGCGGGGGGGCGGACAAGCCGTGCCCGCCCGGGGATAGCGTCAAGAGTCTTGTGTAAGTTCCGGCAGCAGGTGCCATCGAGCGAGCTGGCCAAAGACAGCTCGCTCGATGGCGGCTTGGTCGTGGAAGCATCCCATCGGCCGCAGCCGCTGCCG